>JAESGM010000152.1_pt1 | contig 153469 bp, 151 predicted proteins | sample 9269721 | NCBI WGS metagenome assembly JAESGM01 (sample SAMN15720920, study PRJNA650825) | algae metagenome | isolation source: Komarekiella atlantica HA4396-MV6 and co-occurring heterotrophs from... | place: USA: Theobald House, Kauai, HI | collected 2009-07-29 | reverse complement strand
CCCGACGGCAGCATGCGCGGCGTCTACGCCATGCTCGGCGAGGACGGCGCGCGCTTCGATGTCGAGGTGCCGCTGTTTCCGCTCGACTCGCCCTATGTGAAGAAGGTCCTCCATTGAACACTGCATCGCCGACCGGGCAGCGCTACCAGCCGCTCGACATGCTCGCCCGCCTCGTCGCCTTCGACACGGTGAGCCACAAATCCAATCTCGACCTGATCGCCTTCGTCGAGGATTACCTCGCCGGCTGGGGCGTGCCGTCCGTGCGCTTCCCGAACGCGAGCGGCGACAAGGCGGCGCTGTTCGCCACGATCGGCCCGCAGGACAAGGGCGGCATCGTGCTCTCCGGGCATACCGATGTCGTGCCGGTCGAGGGCCAGGCCTGGTCGCGCGATCCGTTCACACTGCATGTCGAGAACGGTAAGGCCTATGGCCGCGGCTCGGTCGACATGAAGGGCTTCGTCGCGCTGGCATTGGCGCTGGTGCCGGATTTCCTCGCGGCGGACCTCAAGACGCCGATCCACCTGTTCTTCTCCTATGACGAGGAGGTGACCTGCCTCGGCGTCGTCGACGGCATCGCCGCGATGGGCAAGAGCCTGCCCAAGCCACGCGCCGTCATCGTCGGCGAGCCGACCTCGCTCGAACTCGCCGATGCGCATAAGGGCATCCGCACCTTCTTCACAGCGATCACCGGCTTTGCGGCGCATTCCTCCAAGCCGCATCTCGGCGCCAGCGCGGTCCATGCCGGAGCGCGGCTCGCCGCCGGCCTCGTCGCCATGGCCGATGAGCATGAGGGCCTGATCGACGAGAGCGGCCGCTTCGATCCGCCCTACGACACCATCCATATCGGCAAGTTCCATGGCGGCATCGCCCGCAACATCCTGGCCGATCGCGCCGATCTCTCCTGGGAGGTGCGCACGCTGCCGGGCTCCGATCCCGCGGAGGTGCCGGCCCGCTTCGCCAGGCTTTCGGACGAGGTGCTGGCACGCATGCGCAAGACCGCACCATCGGCGGCGATCGAGACGGTGATGAGCTCGGACGTGCCGGGCCTCGCGCCCGATCCGGGCTCGGAGGCCGAGACGCTGGTGATGCGCCTCGCCGGGCGCAACCGCACCATCGCCGTCGCCTATGCGACCGAGGCCGGGCATTTCCAGCGTGCCGGCCTGCCGACCATCGTCTGCGGCCCGGGCTCGATCGACCAGGCGCACCAGCCGGACGAATACATCACGCTGGAGCAGTTCGCCGCCGGCGAGGCCTTCATGCGCAAGCTGATGGCGGAGTGCCGGGTGTAGGCAGCACCGTCATTCTCGGGCGAAGCGAAGCGCAGACCCGAGAATCTCCTGACGAGAAAGCGCCAAACTGCGCCTCCTCCGGCCTGAGATGCTCGGGTCAAGCCCGAGCATGACGCGCTGCGTTCACTGCCCCGCCGAGATCTCCACCTCGACCTCGGCCGGGTCGAAATTGTAGCGGCGCGAGCAGAATTCGCAGGTGACGCCGAGCGTGCCGTCATCGGCGATCATCGCCTTGCGGTCGTCGGCCGAGAAGCCCTTGAGCATGCCGAGCACCCGCTCGCGCGAGCAGCGGCAGGCCTCGTGCACCGCGACGGGCTCGAAGACGTGGGCACCGCGCTCGTGGAAGAGCCTGTAGAGCAGTTGCTCGCTCTCCAGCAGCGGGTCGAGCAGCTCATGGTGCTCGATCGTCTCGACGAGAGAACGCGCCTCCGTCCAGGCGTCGTCGCTGACGCTGTCATCATCGCCGGCGGCGAGGATCTCATGGCCCTCGGGCGCATCGCCGGGGTGGAGATCGGCCGCGCGCAGGCGCTCCGGCGAGGTCGGCATGAACTGGACGATCAGGCCGCCGGCGCGCCAGGCAAGGCCTTCACCGGTCAGGACCGTGCCGACGCCGAGGCGGATGCGGCTCGGAATCTGCTCGGACTGGCGGAAATACTGATGGCCGGCCTCTTCCAGGCTCTGACCGTCGAGCGCGACGATGCCCTGATAACGGGTCGCGTCGGTGCCCTGATCGACAGTCATGGCGAGATGACCCTTGCCGAGCAGTTCGCCGGTCGAGACCGCATCGGCGTCGATCGCCGCCGCCAGGCGGTCGGCATCGTAGCGGGCCATGGCGCGGTAGTTGTCGGGCGCGTTGAAGTCGACGACCAGCATCGAGATCGGCCCGTCGCTCTTGGTCTGGAGCTGGAAGCGCCCCTCGCCCTTCAGCGTCGTGCCCAGCATGACGGTCAGCGCCGCCGCCTCGGCGAGGACGCGCGCGACGGGCTCGGGATAATGATGCCGTTCGAGGATCTGGTCGAGCGAAGGGCCGAGCCTGACGACCCGGCCGCGCACGTCGAGCGCCGGCACGGCGAAGGGCAGCACCCGATCGTCGGGCGCGCCCGCGGGCGAACCTTCCGCCATCAGGCCGCCACTCCGCCGAAGCACCAGGCCAGGATGCCCTTCTGGGCATGCAGCCGGTTCTCGGCCTCGTCGAACACAGCCGATTGCGGGCCGTCCATGACCTGATCGGTCACTTCCTCACCGCGCGAAGCCGGCAGGCAGTGCATGAAGATCGCATCCTTCTCGGCGCGGCCGAGCAGGCGCTCGTCGACCTGATAGGGCCGCAGCAAATTATGGCGCGTGCCTTCCTCGTCGCCCATCGAGACCCAGCAATCGGTGATGACGCAATCGGCGCCCTCGACCGCGGCCTCGGGCCGGCTGGTCAATTGCAGCTTCGCGCCTTGCTTGCGGGCCCAGTCGAGGAGCGCCGGCGGGGGCGCGAGCTCCTCGGGCGTAGCGATGGCGAGCTCGAAGTCGAGCCTTCCGGCGGCATGCACCCAGGAGGTCAACACGTTGTTGGTGTCACCGGTCCAGGCGATGCGCTTGCCCTTGATCGGGCCCTTGCGCTCCTCGAAGGTCATGACATCGGCCATGACCTGGCAGGGATGCTGGCGCTTGGTCAGGCCGTTGATCACCGGCACGGTGGCGTATTTCGCCATCTCGACCACGGAATCATGGTCGAGCATGCGGATCATGATCGCGTCGACATAGCGCGACAGCACGCGGGCGGTGTCGGCGATGGTCTCGCGCTCGCCGAGCTCGATCTCCTGTCCGGTCACCATCATCGGCGAGCCGCCGAGCTCGCGGATGCCGACATCGAAGGAGACCCGCGTGCGCAGCGAGGGCTGCTCGAAGATCATGGCGATGACCTTGCCCTCGAGCAGGCGGTCGGAGGCGGCTTCCGGGGTACGCCGGCGCGCCTTGATCTCCTCGCCGGTGCGCAGGATCGCCCTGAGCTGGTCGCTGGAGAAATCGGAAAGATCGAGGAAATGGCGCATGGGTCGGCGCTTCCTTCGCGGGAATGTCTGGAAATGGTGGGTGCTATTCGGCCGCCGGCCGCTTCAGCGTGGCCTCCACGGCCTGCGCCGCCTTGTCGAGCCGGGCGACGGCCTCGGCGACCTCGCTCTCGCCGATGATCAGCGGCGGCAAGAGCCGCACGACATTGTCGCCCGCCGCCACGACCAAGAGCCCGGCCGCGCGCGCCTCGGTGACGAAATCGGTGTTCGGCGTATGGAGCTTCAGGCCGAGCATCAGCCCCTCGCCGCGGATCTCGGCGATGACGTCGGGATGCTGGTCCTTGAGCTGCGCCAGCGACTGGCGCAGGCGCAGGCTCATTTGCGCGACATGCTCGATGAAGCCGGGCTTCAGCACGACGTCGAGCACGGCATTGCCGACCGCCATGGCGAGCGGGTTGCCGCCGAAGGTGGTGCCATGCGTGCCGAGCGTCATGCCCGAGGCCGCGTCCTCGGTCGCGAGGCACGCGCCCATCGGGAAACCGCCGCCAATGCCCTTGGCGACCGACATGATGTCGGGAGCGACGCCGAAATGCTCATAGGAGAAGAACTTGCCGCTGCGGCCGACGCCGGTCTGGATCTCGTCGAAGATCAGCATCAGCCCATGCTCGTCGCAGAGCTCGCGCAGCAGCTTGAGGAAGCGTGCCGGCACCGAGCGCAGCCCGCCCTCGCCCTGGATCGGCTCGATCATCAGCGCGGCGGTCTCCGGCCCGATCGCCGCCTTCAGCGCCTTCTCGTCGTCGAAGGCCACCTGGTCGAAGCCGTCGACCTTGGGGCCGAAGCCGTCGATATATTTCTGCTGCCCGCCGGCGGCGATCGTCGCCAGCGTGCGGCCGTGGAAGGCGCCCTCGAAGGTGATGATCCGGAAGCGCTCGGGATGGCCCTTCGCGGCGTGGTACTTGCGCGCCATCTTGATCGCGCACTCGTTCGCCTCGGCGCCGGAATTGGTGAAGAAGACCCGCTCCGCGAAGGTCGCCTCGCAGAGTCGCCGGGCCAGCCGCTCGCCCTCGGGCATGCTGTAGAGGTTCGAGGTGTGCCAGATGCGCTGGGCCTGCTCGGTCAGCGCCTTGACCAGATGCGGATGCGCATGGCCGAGCGAGTTGACCGCGATGCCGGCCCCGAAATCGAGATAGCGCTGGCCGTCGGTGGCGATCGCCCAGGCGCCTTCGCCGCGTTCGAGCGCGATCGGCGCGCGGGCATAGGTCGGCAGCAGCACGGAAGGGGAAGCGGAAACGGGAGCGGAAGTCATGGGAGGCGATCCTCGTGACGAAAGGGCGAGATGGGAGGCTGGATCGATCTGCGTGAGGCAGGCCGCGGCGTCCGGCATCATGCCAGGCGCATGCGACCCGCCGGCGACATCATCGTCGCAGCCAGGCCCCAGCCTCTCGTCGCATCGTCATCCGCATGGGCGAAGCCCCGATCCGTCAAAAACATAAGCGCCGCCCAAGCGGGGCGGCTGCATCGTCTCGCAACTATGCTGAACGCCTACCGCGCTGTCAATTCCGCGGCCCGGAAACTGTCGCTGCGTCAGCGTTGCCGAAAAGATTCACCTTGACGTCGCCTGCCGCTTTGCCTGGGGAAAAGCCGATTTCCGATTCGCGGACTCTTGTGGCCGAGTCCGGGCATCTTGTATGGTCTTGCTCGTCAGATACGACATCTCGTGCGGCGTCTCCTGTACCGTCAGTTCCGGGTGTAACGGCTTCCGTTTTGCGACGGGCGCTGCCGGTCTCGGATTCCGCCAATGATCGGCCCCTAGGCCGGCCTCGCAAGGGGCGGGCTGGATGAGACAGGTGAAGCCATGAACGACGTCGGAGCATGGACGGAGGAACGCGTCGAGCTTCTCAAGAAGCTCTGGAGCGACGGCCTGAGCGCCAGCCAGATCGCGGGTGAGCTCGGCAACGTCACGCGCAACGCCGTGATCGGCAAGGTGCACCGGCTCGGCCTCTCCGGCCGCGCCAAGAATCCGGCCGCCTCCTCGACGCCGCGGCCGCGCAAGGCGCCGACCCGTTCGCCCAGCCATCCGATCACCGGCAATGGCGGCGGGCACGGCATGACGCGCGGCGCCAATGCGCTCGCGCCGCAATTCGCTCCCGAGGCGGAAGCCGAGGCCGAGCAGGCCCCGGCCCTGCCCGAGGATGTCGTGGTGCCGTTCTCCGAGCGCGTCACCATCATGGATCTGCGCGAATACATGTGCCGTTGGCCGATGGGCGACCCGACCACGCCGGAATTCCGCTTCTGCGGCGGCCGCTCGCAGACCGGCATGCCCTATTGCGCCTATCACGCCCGCATCGCCTACCAGCCCGCGGCCGACCGCCGCCGCGACCGCCGGGCCAGCCGCGGCTGAACTCGACCAGCCCCCCGATCACGAAAAGCCGGCTTCAAGGCCGGCTTTTCTTTTGGGCAAAGGAGCCAATTACGCCTTCTGTACCGCGAGCCGAGCACCCAGGCCGATGAAGAGCACGCCCATGGCTCGCTGAAGCCAGAGCGCGATGCGCGCGTTGCGGCGCAGTTTGCCCGTCAGTCGTGCGGCACTGGCGACGAGCACAAGATTGATGCAAATGCCGATCACATTGCCCGTCACGCCGAGCAGGATGAGTTGCAGGGTGGGGTGTCCGGCTTGCGCGTCGATGAATTGAGGAAGAAGCGCGACATAGAAGATCGCCACTTTCGGATTGAGCACATCGCTCCAGAAGCCCTGCCAAAAGACCGCTCTCAAGCTTCGCCCGCTCACCTCACTGCTTGTTAGATTGGTCATTGCTTCGCGGCTCGTCAGAGCGCGGACACCGAGGTAACAAAGATAGGCCGCTCCCGCCCACTTCACGATGGTGAAGGCCGTCGTCGAGGCCAGCAGCAACGCGGAAATGCCTGCGATGGCAGCCGCCAAATGCACATATGCACCGAGATTGATGCCGAGGGCGGCCATGCTGCCGGCGCGCCGGCCTTGGGCAACGGTCCGAGTCAGCATGTACGCCATGTCAGGCCCAGGCACGAGGACCAGAACGATCGAGGCGCTAACGAATAGCAGGTAGGCGTGCATGCTCATGCAGGCATCTTGCACTTTCGCCATGTCGTCTCAAGGCGGCAATGGGGCCGGAGGCTGACTATCCGCCAGTCTCTGGAGGCTCGTTTGCATGCCGCCGCTACGGCGCTTCGCGCAGCTCCAGGACGACCTAGCGCGGCGCCATGACGGCCCGTGTGAAGCCGGGTTCGACGAAGGTCAGGCTGCCATCCGGCAAGCCGAGGATCCGGTCGGCCGCGATGCCGAGAAAGCGGAAGCGGGCGTCCAGGGCCTCGATGGCGGCTTCCGCCTCGGGCGTGCCGGCGGCCATGATCGTGCGCGCCACCGCGCCATGGGTGCTGGCGCCGATCTGCAGCACGGTCTCGGCGGCAGCCTCGGCATCAGGCACGTCGAATGACCCTTCCGCCTTGCCCTGGGCTATGATGCGGGTGAGCACCGGCAGCATCACCGCGATCGAGGCGGCGTTGACCCGGTGATAGAGCACGATGTTCTCGGGCCGGAACAGCACGTCGAAGGCGGCGCGCAGTTTTGGCGCGTCCTCCAGCTTCATCTGGCGCGAGCGCGCGAGGAAGGCGTTCAGCCGGGTCAGCGCGTCGAGCCCGTCATCGTCCAGAATGTCCTGGACCCGCACCACCGCCGCTTGCGCCAGCCGCGCGGCGAGCGCCTCCAGCAGCTCCTCCTTGGAGGCGTAATGGTGGTAGAAGCCGCCCTTCGAGACGCCGGCCTTCGCGATGATGTCGGCGATCGTGGTGCCTTCATAGCCGCGCTCGAAGAACAGCGCCTGCGCGCAGTCCAGCAATTCGCCCCGGCGATCGTCCGGATGTTTCACCACGCGCGGCATACGGTGCGCCTCGTTCTCATTGACGACCGACCGCCGGTCTGTATAATGACCGACGGTCGGTTTGCTCAGTTTAATGTGGCAGGCCGCGCCGATGCAACGGAAATCATCCCGCCCAGGACCGGGCGCATCGGCCCTTCTCCTGATCGCATCGCCTGGAGGCCAGTCTTGAAGGTCGTCCGCACCCTGCTCCTCCTTGCCGCGCTCGCCGGGGCGGGCGCGGCCTTTTGGTCCTTCAGCCGGCCGGCCGCGGTCGCGGTCGTGGCGCCCAAGCGCGGCGACGCGGCCGAGATCGTCTATGCGACGGGCGTCGTCGAGCCGCGGACCTGGGCCAAGGTGACCCCGCTCCTGCGCGAGCGCATCGTCGCGCTCTGCGACTGCGAGGGCGCCAAGGTCGAGCGCGGCGCCGAGCTCGCCCGGCTCGACAGCGCGCAGGCGCAGGCCACGCTCGCCGAGCTCAAGGCCCGCCAGAAGCTCGCCACGGCCGAGCTCGAACGGCTCAGCGTCCTGATCGAGCGCAACGCCGCGAGCCAGCAGGCGCTGGACCGTGCCCGCAGCGAGGTCGGCCAGAGCGCGGCCCTCGTCGCCGGCCAGACCGCGAAGCTGGAGAACTATGTCCTGCGCGCGCCGATGAGCGGCGCCGTCCTGCGCCAGGACGGCGAGGTCGGCGAGATCGCCGAGCCCGGCACGGTGCTGTTCTGGATCGGCGAGCCGCGGCCGCTCCGCGTCGTCGCCGACGTCAACGAGGAGGATATCCCGCAGGTCAAGGCGGGCCAGAAGGTGCTGGTCAAGGCCGATGCCTTTCCCGGCCGCACGCTCGAGGCCACGGTGGACAGCATCACGCCCAAGGGCGATCCCGTCGCCAAGACCTACCGGGTCTATCTGACGCTGCCGGACGAGACTCCGGTGATGATCGGCATGACGGTCGAGCTCAACATCATCGCCCATGTCTCGCGCAACGCGCTGCTCCTGCCGGCGAACGCGCTCCAGGGCGATGCGGTCTTCGTCGTCGAGGGCGATGTCGCCCGCCGCCGCGAATTGAAGATCGGCATCCGCGGCACGAGCGAGGTCGAGATCCTGTCGGGGCTGCCCGAGGATGCGCGCGTCGTCGCGCCCTATCCCGAGCGCCTCGCCGACGGCGCCCGCGTCAGGGCGGCCGGAGGCTGAGCGATGCGCCTCATCCTCGATCTCGCCCTGACGCATATCCTGGGGCGCGGCCGCCAGACCCTGGTCGCCGTGCTCGGCGTCGCGCTCGGGGTCGGCTTCTCGATCGCGATGGCGGCGCTGATGCAGGGTGGCGAGGATGATTTCGTCGCCAAGCTCGTCGACACCATGCCGCATGTCGACATCACTGACGAGCGCCGTTCGGCGCCCCGGCAGCCGGCCGAGGACCTGTTCCCGGCGCTCCGGATCGCCGGCCTGAGGCCGAAGGAGGACCGGCGCGGCATCCTCAACCCGACCGAGGCGACGGCGATGCTGCGCGCCTGGGTTCCGGGCCGGATGGCGCTCAGCCTGAAGACGCAAGGCGTGGTGCGCTATGCCGGGCGCGATGTCGGCATCAGCATCATCGGCATCGAGCCGCAGGCGGAGCTGCGCGTCTCCTCCATCGCCGAAGATTTCCGCCAGGGCAGCTTCACCTCGCTGATCGCCGGCGGCAACAACATCGTCGTCGGCGACCGCCTGGCACAGCGGCTCGGCGCCGAGCTCGGCACGACGGTGACGGTGGTCTCCTCGACCGGCCAGAACCGCGCCTTCAAGATCGTCGGCCTGTTCCATACCGGCACGACCGCGCGCGACGAGGGCGAGGGCTATGTCCTGCTCAAGAACGCGCAGATCCTCAGCGAGCGGCCAAACGCGATCAACGAGATCCGCCTGAAGCTCGACGATCCCGCCGCCGCGCCGCAGGTGGCGCGCCGGGCCGAGGCGCAGATCGGCTACAAGGCCATGGCCTGGCAGGAGGCGAACGAGTCGCTGCTCGAGGCGATGGTGATCCGCAATGTCATCATGTACACCGTCGTCGGCGCCATCCTGCTCGTCGCCGGCTTCGGCATCTTCAACATCATCTCGACCATCACCCATGAGAAGGCGCGCGACATCGCCATCCTGAAGTCGCTCGGCTTCACGCAGGCCGACATGCGCCGTCTCTTCCTGCTCGAGGGGCTGGCGCTCGGCGCCGGCGGCTCGCTGATCGGCTGGGCGGTCGGGTTCGGCCTCTGCTTCGCCATGTCGCTGGTTCGTTTTGAGCTGTCCGGCGCCGCGGTCGCGCAGGAGATCACGCGCCTGCCTCTGGCCTGGAGCGTCTGGCACTATCTGATCGCCGCCGGCTTCGCCCTCGTCTCGGCCGGGATCGCCGGCTACCTCCCGGCCCGGCAGGCGGCGCGGCTGAACCCGGTCGAGATCATCCGGGGGGCGACATGAGCGCGCTGATCGAGGCCGCGGGACTGACGCGCGTGCTGCCCGCGGCCGTGCCGGTGACGCTGGTGCGCGACATCACGCTGACCATCACGGAGCGCGAATTCGTCGCCATCACCGGCCCCTCCGGCTCCGGCAAGTCCTCGCTGCTCTATCTGCTCGGCCTGCTCGACCGGCCGACCGGCGGCACGCTGAGGATCGCGGGCCGCGATACCGACGGTCTGAGCGAGCGCGAGCGGGCGCAGATCCGGCTCGCGACGCTCGGCTTCGTCTTCCAGTTCCATTTCCTCCTGCCCGAATTCACGGTGCGCGAGAATGTCGAGATCCCGATGCGCCGGCTCGGCCGGCTCGGCAGGGGGGCGATGCGCGAGCGCTCGACCGAGCTGCTCGAGGCGCTCGGTCTCGCCGGCCATCTCGACAAGCGGCCCGACCAGCTTTCGGGCGGCCAGCGCCAGCGTGTCGCGGTCGCCCGCGCGCTGGCCAACGACCCGCCGCTGGTCCTCGCCGACGAGCCGACCGGCAGCCTCGACAGCAAGAGCTCGCAGCAGGTCTTCACGATCCTCGACGAGCTCGTGCGCGAGCGTGGCAAGACGGTCATCGCCGTGACGCATGACATGGACATGGCGGCGCGGATCGGGCGGCGCATCCATCTCGTCGACGGCGGGATAAGCGAGGAGGAGCAGCCGCCATCGGCTTGATCGCCTGTGGCGCCTTCGGCGCTCAGGCGAGGGCGCCTTCCAGCGCGGGGCGATGACGCAGCAGCCACGCGACGCTGCGGGCCTGCCAGGCGATGCCCCAGACGCGCGGCGCATGCACCGTCTGCGGCGTGATCTTCTGCTCGATCGCGTCATTGGCGGTGCTCTGCGCCGCGAATTCGATGATCCGGTAGGCCAGCCGCGCCCGCTCGGCGGCGGCGAGCCCGTAGGCGTCGGCGAAGAGACGCGCCTGCCTGAACCGGGTCGCTGCGTCCGGCAGGCCGTTCAGCGCGGCGACCTCGTCGTCATAGAGCTGGCAATTGGTCCAGGCGGCCATCGCGACCTCGGTCAGGCGCTCGACCGGGCCGGCGACCTCCCAGTCGATCAGCGCGATTGGCAGACCATCACGCGAGACGATGTTCCACGGCGCCGCGTCGCAATGGCCGATGATGTCGGGCGTGCCGAGCTCGCGTCCGAACCAGGGGCGCCAGATAGCATCCGGCGGTGGCCGGAAATCCGCCGTCGCCTCGTGCAGCCGGCGCAGCAGCATGGCGATGCCTGCGCTGCCCTCCTCCGTCCAGGGGCCGCGGGCGGCGACATCGCCGGGCACGAAGCTCAATGTCTCGCGGCCGGTTTCGTCGAACCCGCTGCCGACGACACGCGGCGCAGCGTCGAAGCCCGCGGCCTCGAGATGCCGCAGCAGCGCATGCACCGCCGGCGCCCAGGGACCGGTCTCGCGCAGCACGACATCGCCGCGGCGAGTGACCGCGGTGCGGCCTCCTCCCGCCAGCACGACCTCCGCGTCCTCCGGCATCCCGGAGCTAGTTCCCGAACACCGTGTTGAGCTGGCTGCCGACCATGATGAAGGTGGTGCGCTTGGGCACCTCCTTCAGGCGCACCGCGCCGATATAGGTCATGGCCGAGCGCACCCCGCCCATCAGCTCCTGCATCGTGCCCTCGACCGGGCCGCGATAGGGCACCTCGACGGTCTTGCCCTCAGAGGCGCGGTATTTGGCGACGCCGCCCGAATAGCGTTTCATCGCCGTTTCCGAGGACATGCCGTAGAAGGTCATCGCCACCGGCACGTTCTCGCCGTCGCGCTCCTCATAGCGCAGCCCGCCCTCGCATTCGTCATGGCCGGCGAGCATGCCTCCCATCATGACGAAATCGGCGCCGGCGCCATAGGCCTTGGCGACGTCGCCGGGCACGGTCAGGCCGCCATCGCCGCAGACCAGGCCCTTGAGGCCATGGGCCGCGTCGGCGCATTCGATGATCGCGGAGAGCTGCGGATAGCCGACGCCGGTCATCTTGCGGGTGGTGCAGACGGAGCCCGGCCCGATCCCGACCTTGACGATGTCGGCGCCGGCCAGCAGCAGCGCCTCGGTCATGTCGCCCGTCACGACATTGCCGGCCATGATCGCGGCATGCGGGAAGGCCTCGCGCGTCGCCTTGACGGTGTCGACGAATTTCTCGGTATAGCCGTTCGCCACGTCGAGGCAGATCTTGCTGATCGGCGCCCTGGCATGGACCTGTTTGAGCTTGTCGTGGTCGGCCTTGGTGGTGCCGAGCGAGTAGAAGGCGTTGGCGGATTCCGGCTCCTTGAAGAAGGCGATCAGGTCCTCCGCGTCGTAGTGCTTGTGCAACGCCACCATGGCGCCGTGCTTCAGGAGCGCGCGCGCCATCGCCATGGTGCCGACCACGTCCATATTGGCGGCGATCAGCGGGAAGCCGGTCCAGTCCTGGCCGGTATGGGCGAAGCGGAAGGTCCGGTTGACGTCGACATGGGCGCGGCTGCCCAGCGTCGACCGTTTGGGCCGGATCAGGACATCCCGGAAATCGAGTTTGGGATCGTTCTCGATGCGCATGATGTGAAGCCTCGGCTGCTTGGGCTCGGACAGGGTCGGGAGCACGCGGCAGAGGAAGCGTGCCGGTATTCATAGCCGGCCGGGACCGGCAGAGGCAACGCGCCTTGTGGCCGCGCCCATTCGGAATAAAACCAGTTGCAATATGAAATTGGTTTGGCGTAGTCTCGGTGCGACCGAAGGGTTCCGGACAGGAGCAGAACGATGCGCTTCACCCTCTATTTCCATCCGCTTTCGAGCTATTGCCACAAGGCCCTGATCGCGCTCTACGAGCACGGCATCGCGTTCGAGCCGCAGATCGTGGATCTCGGCGATGCGGCCGAGCGCGAGGCCTTCCTCAAGATCTCGCCGCTCGGCCGCTTCCCGGCCCTGCGCGATAGCGAGGCCGACCGCATCGTCCTGGAATCGAGCGTCATCATCGAATATCTCGATCGCTTCGGGCAGGGCGGGCAGCCGCTCGTGCCGGCCGACCCCGACCGGGCGTTGGAGGCCCGCCGGCGCGACCGCTTCTTCGACTTCCATGTGATGACGCCGATGCAGAAGGTCGTGTTCGACCGGCTTCGGCCGGAGGCTCAGCGCGATCCCTTCGGCGTCTCGCAGGCGGTGGAGCAGCTGCGCGCTGCCTATGCCGTGCTGGAGCGCGAGATCGCCGGCCGGAGCTGGGCGCTCGGCGACGATTTCAGCCTGGCCGATTGCGCCGCCGCGCCCTCGCTCTTCTATGCCGACAGGGTGGCGCCGCTCGGCGAGGATTTTCCGGCGGTCGCGGCCTATCGCGCCCGGCTGATGCAGCGACCCTCCTATGCCCGGACGCTGGCCGAGGCCGAGCCCTATTTCAAGTTCTTCCCGCAGGGGTAACCCTGTCGGGCGTACCGTCATTGCGAGGAGCGCGAGCGGCGAAGCAATCCAGGGGGACGTAAAGCGCTGCCCACCCTGGATTGCTTCGCTGCGCTCGCAATGACGGTTCGGATCGGGTGGGGGATCGCTGACCGCGCCGCATGTCACTCGGCGGCGGAGGCGGCTTCCGCCGCCTTGCGCGCCACGACCGCCTCATAGGCGGCCTTCATGCGTGAGCCGACGCTGATCCAGCCTGGCTGCGCGCGGCGCGGATTGGGCCGGCCGAGATGGCTCTCGCGCAATTCGTCCATGAACTCCTCCCAGAGCGGCGGCCCGCCCTCGGTCAAGAGCTCGGCGCGGATCGAGAGTTCCTCGCTGACCGGCAGGAATTTCAGCCCCCAGCCCGCCATCTGCGCCAGCACCGGCAGCAGCTGGATGCCCTTCTCGGTCAGGCTGTAGGTCACCTTCTGCTTGTGCGAGGGGTCGTCCGTCTTGGTCAGCACGCCCTGCTCCAGCATCGTCTTCAGCCGGTCCGCCAGGATGTTCGAGGAGATGCCTTCCTCGGATTGCAGCAGCAATTCGCGGAAATGCCGGCGATTGCCGAAGATGATGTCGCGGATGATCAGCAGGCTCCATTTGTCGCCGACCACCTCGAGCGTGAGGTTGATCGGGCAGCCCGAGCGCGGATCGCCATCCATGCAAACTCTCCAGACAAGCGTGAAAACCGCTTGCAATATGGCATCGGTTTGCCCAGATTACAACCAGTTGCCTAGTGCAATTAGTCTCTCGAAAGGAGTGCCGCCATGTCGACCGCCAGGCCCGACCTCGTCCGCGCCGTGTTCGACGCCTATCGCAGCGGTGAACGACAGATCCTCGACGATGCCCTGAGCGAGGATTTCAGCTTCACCAGCCCTTATGACGACGCGATCGACAAGGCCGAGTATTTCAGGCGCTGCTGGTCGAACCGCGAGCTGATCGAGCGGCACGAGATCGAGCGGATCGTCGAGGGCGGCGACGGCGCCTTCGCCACCTATCTCTGCCGTACCCGCGACGGCAAGGAGTTCCGCAACACCGAATATTTCACCTTCGCGGGCTCGAAGATCCGCTCGGTCGACGTCTATTTCGGCGCGGCTTACCGGGACGGCGTGTTCCAGAAGCAGGCGTGATCGAGAAGACCGGGCGCCGGCCGGTACCGGAATCGTCATTGCGAGCGTAGCGAAGCAATCCAGGAGCCGCAGAGCGAACCCTCCTGGATTGCGTCGTCGCTGGCGCTCCTCGCAAGACGCTCCGGCCCGGTCGGAAAGCGCGACGGAGGACGTCCGCAAATACTGCCCGCTCTACGGCACCAGGCTCTTCGCCAGCATGCAATGCACGCCCTTCGAGCCGTTGACCGTTTGCGTCACGCGCAGGTCGGCCGCGAGGCTGCACAGCATATAGGCCTCCTCGCGGGTGAGCTTGGTGCGTTCGCCGATCAGCCCGATCATCTCGCGCAGCGCCTTTTGCGCGCAGATGTCGAGATCGGGATCGATGCCCATGGTGATGTGATGCGTCGGCGTCTCGGCGCGCGGCGTCTTGAAACTCAGATCCTCGCGCAGCACGAATTCGAAGGTGCCCTCCAGCGCGGTCTCGATCGCGGTGACGCAGACCTCGCCGTCGCCCTGCGCGCCATGGCCGTCGCCGCAGGAGAACAGCCCGCCCTCGACGAAGACCGGCAAATAGAGCGTCGCGCCGGGCACGAGCTCCTTGTTGTCGAGATTGCCGCCGAAGGCGCGCGGCACCAGCGAGCTCTGCCGGCCCCAATGCGGCGGCGGGGCGGTGCCCATCACGCCGAAGAAGGGTGCGAGCGGCAGCTCCATGCCCCAGGGCAGATGCGCGACGTTCTTCGCCGCGTCGAGCCCGATATGCACGAATGTATGGGCATCGAACTCCTCGGGCAGCGTGCCGCCGAGCGGCTTGATCAGCGTATAGCCCCAGTCGGTGCGCAGCTTCACCTCGCGGATGCGCACCTCCAGCACATGGCCGGGCCTCGCGCCCTCGACCGCGACCGGGCCCGTCAGGATATGGCCGGGCACCATGCGCGCGGCCTTCTCATGGATCGCGTGGATCTCCGGCAGGATATGGAAGCTCGATTTCGGCTGGGTCTCGGCCCCGCCGGTGACGGTGCGGATCGTGACGCTGTCGCCGCTCGCGATGGTCAGGACGGGTTTCAGCGTCGCGTCGAAGAAGCCCCAGTGGCAGGTGTCGAGTCCGGCATCGAGCTGGTGGTGCGTCACGGGAAGGTCCTGAGGCTCGGAAGGTCTTGGAGCTTGGCTTGATCAGGCCGGCGCGTCGGGCGAGAGCAGCGGGCGGGCGTTCTTGCGCATCGTATAGAGCGTGGCGCCGATCACGAAGCCGGCGCCGATCCAGGTCGGCAGCGCCGGAATCTCGGCGAAGAAGATGAAGCCGGTTAGGCTCGCCAGGATCAGGCGGCTGAAGTCGAGCGGCGCGAGCGCGGCCGCCTCGCCGACCTGATAGGCGCGCGTGATCAGCCATTGTCCGGCGGTGCCGAAGAGGCTGAGCAGGACGAGCCAGAGCCATTGCTCCGGGGTGGGCGGCACCCAGAACAGCCAGACCGGCACGGCGAGCACGACGATCAGCACCATGCCCTGATAGATCAGGATCGTGTCGGTCCGCTCCGTCGCGGCGAGCTTGCGTACGCTGACGGTGATGCCGGCGCCGAACAGCGCCCCGGCCACCGCCATCAGCGCATAGATATCGAGCCCCTTGGTCGAGGGGTTGAGCATGATGACGACGCCGACGAAGCCGACCAGCGTGGCGGCCCAGCGGCGAGCGTCGACCCGCTCCTTCAGCACCAGCACGGCGGCGATGGTGACGAACAGCACCTGGCTGAAGCCGATCGCGGTCGCCTGCGCCAGCGGGATGTAGATGACGGCGCTGAAGCCGCAGAACATCGCGGCGAGGGTGAGCACGCCGCGGACGACCTGCAAGCCTGGTCGGGCCGTATGCATCATCGCCGGCAATTCGCGCGCCGCGAAGGCGGCGATGATGACGCTCATGATGATCTGGCGGATGAACAGCGTCTCGACCAGCGGGATCGCGGTGCCGATCAGCTTGATCAGCCCGACCATCACCGCATAGACCAGCAGCGCCGACATCATGTAGATCGAGCCGCGCAGATTGGGCGTCGAGCCACGCCACCAGCGGATGAAGCGGTGCCGGCGCGCGGCGAGCCAGCCCGTCGGCCCCGGCTCGATCACGCCCGGAACGGCGTTCAGGACCACCGGCAGGACCTCGTCGCGATTCTCTGCTGGAGGAGGCTCGGGGTCCTCGGCTTCGACAGGTCGGGCGGACGCCGGTACTTCGCCGACGCCATCATCGAAACCCGAACGGCGCTGCCGTCCGGAAAGCCGGTCTTCGCTCATCGCCCGAACCAATAGGCCTGGCACGAAGACGCGCCGGCTCACCATCAACTAACAGAAATCATTGACGATCCACGACCGGCTGACCAGTGGGCGCAAGCACATGGCGGGGTTGTGAGCAGGATGGGTCGCAAGGCTCGCCGCGCCCGGGCGGCGGGGCCGGCATTCCTCTTGCGTACTGTATGCGCGGGCGGAAGCGGTGTAGGGAGCCGTGCGGGCGCCGGGGAACGGAGCGCATTGAACGAAAGGCCGATCGACGCATGAGGGTTCTGCTGTCCGATCTGGTGGGCGGGCTGCGCGCGCTCTCCCCGAAGCGCTTCCCCTATCGCCGTTTCGCCCTCGCCTTGCTGCTCGGCGGCATCGGCGGCTGGCTCTTCGTGCAGGCCAGGCTGCCGCTGCCCTGGATGCTCGGCTCGATGGTGTTCTGCACGGTCGCCGCGCTGCTGCGCGCGCCGATCGCGGCGCCGGGTGTGATCCGCCCGCCGATGAGCGTGGTGATCGGCGTCATGCTCGGCGCGGGCTTCCGGCCCGATCTCGTCGCGCAATTGCCGAACTGGCTGCCGACGCTGATCGGCCTCGTGCTGTTCATGACCGCCTGCGGCCTGTGCTGCGTCACCTATTTCCGCCGTGTCGCCGGGTTCGACACGACCACGGCCTTCTTCGCCGGCATGCCGGGCGGGCTGATGGAGATGGTCATCCTCGGCGAGGAGAAGGGCGGCGATGCCCGCATCATCGCGCTGATCCATTCGGCCCGCGTGCTGCTGGTGGTGATGACGCTGCCCTTCATCGTGCAATGGCTCGAGGGCGTCTCGCTGACCGGGACGCGCAATGCCGGCCCTTCGCTGGCGCAGACGCCGCTCTTCGCCGAGCTCTGGCTGATCGGCTGCGGCCTCGCCGGCGTCGTCGTCGGTCACCTGCTGCGCCTGCCGGCCAAGTTCCTGCTCGGGCCGATGCTGGTCAGCGCCCTGGTGCATTTCCTCGGCTGGAGCGATTCGGCGCCGCCCTTCCAGGTCGTCAACGCCGCGCAGCTCGTCCTCGGCGTCACCGTCGGCTGCCGCTTCATCGGCACCTCGCCTAACGTGATCCTGCGCGTGCTGCTGCTGTCGGTCGGCTCGACCGTGGTCCTGCTCGCCCTGACCTTCGCCTTCGCCTGGGGCGTGGCGCAGGTCTCGGTCTATGGCCATGTGCCGCTGATCCTGGCCTATTCGCCGGGCGGGCTCGCCGAGATGAGCCTGATCGCGCTGGCGCTTCATACCGAGGTCGCCTTCGTCGCGGCGCATCACATCATTCGCGTCTTCCTGGTCATGGTCGGCGCCGGCCCGCTCTTCGGGCTCATCCTCGGCGACCGGCGCAAGGCCAAGCCCGAAGCCGAGGTGAAGCCGGCGCCGGCCGAGTGACGATCACGCGCGCGCGGCTTCCAGCCCTCTCGCCAGCGCCGCCGCCAGCGCCGCCCTCTGCCCTTCGATGAAGGCCGTGCCGTCGACGCGTTGCGGCCTGCCGGCCCGCGCCTCGCGCACGCGCTCGACCAGGGCCCGGGCGAAGGCCTCGGGCGTGTCGGCGACCGAGAAATTCGCGGGCAGCGCGGTGAAGCCGCGGCAGGAGAGCGAGGTCGCCACCGCCGGCAGCCCGAGCCGCATCGCCTCGATCGTCTTGAGCTGCACGCCGGTGCCGGCGCGGCTCGTCAGCGCCAGCACATGGCAGGCGCGCAGGAAGGCGTCGGCATCGGGCACGCGGCCGACCAGGTTCACATGGGCGGGAACGGGCGGCGTCTCGGGCGGCAGCCGGCCGGCGACCGCGACCGTGACATCGGCCGGAAGCAGCGGGCAGACCTCGCGCAGGAACCAGTCGAGCCCGATGAAATTCGGCTGCCAGGTCCAGGTCCCGATCAGGCCGATATCGTAGGCCGCTACGACCGGTTGGGCAGGCTCGGGCGGCGCTCCCGCGCCGGAGATCAGCGGCAGCACGGCAGCCTTGACAGCAGCGGCGCCCAGTCCGAGGCGGTCCTCCTCGGCGAAGGTCCAGATGAAGCGGGCCTCGCTCCAGAGCCGTTTCTCGATTGCCTCCAGCAGCCTCGCCTCGCGCGAAAAGAGCCAGCGCAGCACGGGATTGCCGGCATGCGCCGCGTTCTGCCGCGCCGAGACATGCTCGATATTGTGCTCGACCAGCAGGCAAGGTCCAAGCCGCGTCAGCTCGGGCACGGCGCCGGGCAGCATCGCCGAGTTCAGCACCAGCGCGTCGAAGCGGCCGTGGCTCCGCACGGCCTCGATCAGCCGGCCTGCTCCCGCGAGCTTGAGCTTGGCGCAAGCGACCGGCAGGCCCTGGGCGAGCGCATGGCCGAGCCATTGCAGCTTGCGCGCCATCGGCACGACGGCGTTCTCGATGTCGACGGCATCGATCACCACCGCTTGCGCCGGGTCGGCCGGAATCTCGCCCGGCCGCAGGAAGCCGAAGGCGGTGACGTCGTGCCCGGCCGCGCGCAATGCGTCGAGCACCGCCGCATTGGCGATCTCGAAGCCGGTATCGGGCCTGGCGACCGGGATCAACGAGGTGATGAAGGCGAGACGCAAGGGAAGACGGCACCTGACGGCAGGAAGGGGCGAGAGAGGCGTCACTTGTGCCGCAGGGTCAAGCCCATGGGGCAACTATCCTCAACGCACGGTAACGGTTGGGGCGGCGCGAGTCGCCGATCACGAACACGGAACCTTAAGCGACCCGGCGGCATGGTGCGCCTCATGTCGAACACGGTTCAAGCGCCGGCTCAGAGCGACGGGATCGCGCCGGGAGATGCCGCGGCGATCCCCGGCTTCGGTGCGCCCGAGCCGTTCCAGATCGTGGCCGCCTCGCCGGACGCGGCCTTGCGCGGGGTCGAGAGCGTCGTCTGCGTGCCGACCTTCAAGCGCCCCGACCTGCTCGAGCGCACCTTGCGCTCGCTGGCGGCGCAGCAGGGCGGGCGCGATTTTGCGGTCATCGTCGTCGAGAACGAGGGCAGCGAGCGTGCCGGCGCCGCGCGCGCGACGTCGCTGTTCGAGGCAGGCCTGTTCAAGGGTCATGTCATCGTCGAGCCGCGCCAGGGCAACTGCAAGGCCTATAATGCCGCCTGGCGCTGCGCCCTGACCCGCTATCCGGCGCTGAAGCAGGTGCTCGGCATCGACGATGACGAGGAGGCCGAGCCGCTCTGGCTCGATGCCTTCCTGCGCGCCGCGAATGCTGCGCCGGCAGAGCTTTTCGGCGGCTCGGTCACGCCGGTCTTCGAGGATGCCTCGCGCGCCTGGCTGCGGGCGCACCCGGTCTTCCGCTCGCATTACGCCGCCTCCGGTGAGGTGCCGATGCTCTATTCGAGCGCCAATTACCTGATCCGCCGGCAGGTGCTGGCGCGGCTCGGCTTCCCCTTCCTCGACGAGAGCTTCGATTTCACCGGCGGCGGCGACACGGATTTCTTCACGCGCGCCAGGGCCGCGGGCTTCCGCTTCTGGTGGGTGCAGGAGGCGGCGATGCGCGAGACCATGCCGAAGCGCCGCAGCGAGTTCGGCTGGATCGCGGCGCGGTCCTTTCGCAACGGCGCGATCTCGGCGGCGATCGAGCGGCGCATGGATCCCTCGCCGACGGGCCGGCTCAAGGTGCTCGCCAAGAGTCTCGCCCTGCTCGCCGCCGCGCCTTGGCGCGGGCTCGCGCTCGGCCTGCGCACCCGCTCCGCCCTGATCGGCCTCTACCATGCCAAGGTCGCGCTCGGCCGCCTGATGTCGGAATTCGGCATCGGCAACGAGCAATACCGCAAGCCCGAGAAGAACTGACGATGAGCGTGGCGCAGGCTGGCTCGTTCGGCTGGGGCATTCTGGGGACGGGCGCGATCGCTCAGCTCTTCGCCGCCGATCTCGCCTTGCTGTCCGAGGCGCGGCTCGCGGCGGTGGCCTCGCGCTCGGCCGGGACGGCGCAGACCTTTGCAGAGCGCTTCGGCGCGGCGACGGCTTATCACGACCTCGACGCCTTCCTCGCCGATCCGGCGATCGATGCGGTCTATGTCGCGACGCCCAACAACCTCCATGCCGAACAGGCGCTGCGCGCGATCGCGGCCGGCAAGCCGGTGCTGATCGAGAAGCCCATCGCCCTGTCCTCGGCCGATGTCGAGGCCATCGCGCGCGCCGCCGGAGAACGCAAGCTCTTCGCCATGGAGGCGATGTGGACGCGTTTCCTGCCCGCCATCGCCGCCTTGCGGCGCCATCTCGCGGCGGGAGCCATTGGCCAGATCCAGCGCATCCGGGCCGATCTCTCCTATGTCCAGGCCGAGACGCCGCAGAGCCGCTTCTTCGATCCGGCGCTCGGCGGCGGCGCCGCTTTCGATCTCGGCGTCTATCCGGTCTCGCTCGCCTTGCACCTGCTCGGTGCGCCCGAGCGCGTGACCGGCCGCTGGCAGGCTGCCGCGAGCGGCGTCGACCGGCGCAGCGAGATCGCGCTGCATTATCCGCAAGCGGTGGCGGAGCTGTCCTGCGGCTTCGACTGCAACGGCGCCAACCGCTTCCTGATCGAGGGCAGCGCGGGCGCGATCCGGTTGGAGGCGCCCTTCCTCAAAGTTCAGCGCCTGACGCTCTATTCGGCGCAGGCCTCGGCGAACCCGCTGCTGTCGCCGCATCGCGACGGGACGGGCCTGCTCACGAAGCTGGCCGACCGCCTGCCGTTCTCCGGCCGCAGGGCCGAGCATCACGGTTTTCCCGGCAACGGCCTGCAATTCCAGGCGCAGGCGGTGATGGATGCGATCCGCGCCGGCACGACCGGCAGCGCGCTCATGCCGTTGGCCGAGAGCGCGGCGGTGCTGCGGGTTCTCGAAGCCGTTCTGGCGCAGCCGCCGGTGAAGCCCGCCTGATCAGAACGAGGATTGCAGCCTGTAGGGCTGGGGCAGGTCGCGTGCATTGTTCAGGGCGAGCGCCAGCTCGGTGATGTGCAACGCGAGCGAGCCGGAAAAGGCCGGCTTGCGCCCCTCCTGAATCGCTTGCGCCTGGTCGGCGACGCCGCGCATGAAGTCGATCTGCGAAGGGAAGCCCGGCAGGGCGACCGTGCCCGCCTCTTTCGGGTAGGCGAGCGGCCGCCCCGGCGTCGGCTTCCAGGGCAGGAAGCGCCCGAGCCGCGCCTCGATCCGGCCGATCGCCCGCGTCGCGAGGCTGCGCGGCGCGTCGCTCCGTTCGAGATGCACCGGCGAGCGCTCGTCCCAGAGATCGCGCACGGTGAGCGAGCCCTTGTCGCCGAAGATCTGCAGCGAGCGGTCCTTCGGCGCGGCGAGGCCGCAGCTCAAGCGTGCGACCGGACCGGAGCGGAACTGCAGGCAGCCGACCGAGAAATCCGGCGCCATCGTGATCGCTTCCGTGCCGGGACCCTTGTCGGGAAAGGTCACGGCGCAGAAGGCGGTCAGGCTCTCGGCCGGGCCGAACAGCGAGACGAGCCAGGACAGGGCGTAGCCGGCATGCTCCAGCGTGCAACCGATCTCGAACTCGTGCAGCCCGGGCCAGGGCGCGCCGGACCGCGAGCGCCAACTCGTCCATTTGTCGCGGAAGACCGGCCCGTCCTCCATCGCGGCATAGATCAGCCGTGGTGTGCCGATCGCGCCGTCGCGAAGGGCATCCGCGACGAGGCGATGCGCGGCGCTGAGCCCGTTGGCCGGCGCTGTCGCCAGCGTCAGCCCGGCCTCGTCCGCCTGCGCGAGGAGCTCGCGCGCCTCGCCGAGCCGCATCGCCAGCGGCTTCTCGCAATAGACATGCTTGCCGGATGCGAGCGCGGCGCGGGTGATCTCGTAATGGCTTTCCGGCGTCGTCAGGTTGACGACGATCGCGACGCCCGGGTCGCCGAGCAGCGCGTCGAGTGTCTCGAAGGCCCGCACGCCGTGGAAGGCGCAGAAGTCCTGCAGGCGCGCGGCGGAGCGATCGAAGACGCCGGCGAGCGCCAGCGTCGGGTGGTTCGCCAGCGTCGTCATGTAGTAGTCGGCCACGAATCCCGTGCCGACGAGCGCGATCATCGTCCTGCCGTCTGCGCTCCGCTGATCCGGGTTCATCGCGCCGCTCAGGCTTCGTTGATCACGAAGCCGCGGATCTTGGCGGCGTTGTCGCCGAGCGTCGCATTGGCCTGCTCGAGATCCCCGGCGCCGACCTCGCCCTCGCGCACGACGAGCACGATGTCGTCGACGGCGTCGATGAAATGCCGGGAGAGCGTGTCCGTGCCGATCGCGGCGCCGTCGATCAGGACCGGGCCGAAGCGCCGCGCCACGCCGAAGAAGTCCCGCGTGATCTGCTCGGAGGTGACGAGCTCGGTCCGGCCCCGCCGCGGCAGGAAGAACAGGCCGGTGCCTTCGTCCTGCAGGGCGACGCGCACCAGCCCAGCCCCGCCGGAAACGATGTCGTGCAGCCCGGCTTGCGCCTCGGGCGCATAGACCGCTGTCAGGCCGGTCTCGCCAAGGCCTGAATCGACCAGCAAAGCCGGCAGGCCGGCAAGCGCCGCATCGAGCGCGAGATTGAGCGCCAGCGTCGAGGCGCCGGCATTGCGGCGCAGCCCCATCACGAGGATGCGGCGCTTCGTATTGCCGCCGGCCTGGTCGGCGAGCTTGGCCCGGACAGCGCGGATCGCCTTGGCGAAGCCGGCATTGGGCTTGTCCATCACGTCGACGAGATGGGCCTTGGACTGGAAGACCGAGCGCGGCTCGCTTTCGTTGCGCCAGCGTCGGTGCCGCACTGCCGGCAGGGTCCCGAGCAGAGGCGCCGTCGAGGCCTTGACGGAATCGGGCAGGCGGGCGGCCTGACCGCCCTGGATGGCGACAAAGCGCCGCCAGCCGGCCTTAGCCGGCGCGGCGGCCGGTTGCGTCGGGGCAGGCTCGGGCGTCGCCGGAGGCGGAGGGATGATCACCTCCTCTGCGGCGGCGTCCTTCGCCGGCATCGGCGGAGCGGGGGTGCGGCGTGGCGGCCGCGGCAGGCCGCCGAACAGCGCCAGGCCGATGGCCGCAAGCGCGCCGAGCCCGCCGCCGGCGACGCCGCCGAGCATGGCGATCGTGCGCCGGCTGACGCCGCTCTTGTCGAGCGGCGGCATCGCGGCGCTGATGATGCGGGCATTGGTGGTGTCGATGCCGGAAAGCTCGCCGGTCTCGCGGGCGCGCCGCAGGAAGGCGTCATAGACGACGCGCGAGGATTCGACCTCGCGTTCGAGCTCGCGCAGCTGCACCGAGGCGCGGCCGGTCGCGTATTGCTGCTTGGTGAGATCGTCGACGCGCCGCACGGTCTGGCGCTCGGCCTCGACGGCGCGGTCATATTCGACCTTGGCGGCCTGGGCGATGCGGGACAATTCGTCGTTGATCTGGCGCCGCGCGTCGCGCACCTGCGCCTGGGCGGCGGCGAGCGCCGGGTGGCGCGATCCGAGCGAAGCCAGGAGGTCGGCTTCCTTGCTCAAGGCCGCGCCGAGCTGCGAGCGCAGCGCCGTCATGGTGTTGGAGGCGACCGCCTCGGGGATCGCGCCGGCCTCGATGCTGGAGGCGCGGACCGCCCGCGTCTGGTCGTATTTCGCCTTGGCTTCCGTGACCTTGGTGCGCAGCGTCACGAGCTGGGCGGTGTTGAGGGTGAGCTGCTCGTCGCTCATCAGCTTGCCGCCGGTGGCGACGATATTATTGGCTTCCTTGTATTTCTCGGCCTTTTCCTCGGCGCTGCGCAGCCGGTCGCGCAGCTCCTCGAGGCGGCTGGTCAGCGCCGTCGTGGCGCGTTGCGCCGCCTCGGCGCGGACCAGGGCCTGATCGTCGAGATAGGCGTTGGCGAGCGCGTTGGCGATCCGCGCCGCCTTCGCCGCCTCGCGCGAGGTCACCGAGATGTCGATGACGAAGGTGCGCTCGCCGCGTCGCACGGTGACGGCCCGATCGAGCGCCGCCAGCGCATAGAGCATGCCGTCGCGCGGCGGGGCGCCGCTGCTCGGCAGGAGCTCGCCGAGCAGCCGGGCGAGCCCGCTCTTGCTCGCCTCGCCGCCGAACTCGGGATCCTTGTCGAGGCCCTCGCGCTCGACCACGCGCGACTTGATGCTGTCCGAGGCGATGACGCGCGCCTGGCTTTCGAGATAGGCGGTGATCGAGGTCGGGTCGCTGCCGACCGCGTTGGGCGAGACCTCGTTCTGGAGCACGCGCAGATCGCGCGGGTCGATGAAGAGCTGCGCCGTCGAGACATATTTGGGCGGAATCGTCAGGCTGAGCAGGCTTGCCAGTACGACGCCCGCCAGCGCCGCCAGGATCACCAGCCCCTTCCGGTTCCACAGGGTGGCGATGAGCCAGGCCGGGTCGGCCAGCAGGGCGAGCTTCGAGGTCGCGGCGGCGCGGGTGGCCGGCTCCTTCTCGGAAGCAGCCGGCTTTTCCGTCCTGTTGAGTTCGCCGCTGGCGTCCCCGGTGGTGAACATGACGCTACGCTTCACTTTCAAACTCCGCCTGACCGAAGGCGACACATGTCATCGCCCTCGCAGACATCGAAACTTCGTTCCTGGTCCCTCAACCCGTCCGCTGCCGATAGCGCTCGAGCACGCTCATCATCGGCTTGGGGCGATAGTTGCGGTCGAGCGGCAGGGGCCGCGCCTGCGCCGAATCCTTGCGCGGGAATGTGTCCTCGATCCAGCTATAGCGGTCGGTCAGGCCCCAGGTCACGATCGCCTTGGGCCGGCGCGCGGTCACGACGGCGTTCAGGAAGGTCGAGACCAGGCTCGCCGCCGCCCGGTCGCGCGTGGCGATGTCGGCCGGCAGCTTCCAGTCGATCACGTCGAGCTCGGTGATCTCGACATCGATGTCGAGCGCGCCGAGATCGAACATGAATTGCTGCAGGCCGGCCGTGTCGATGCCGCGCTCGCCATAGAGATGCGCCTGCATGCCGAGCCCGTGCACGGGAATGCCCTTGTCCTTGAGCCTTCGGATGATGTCGAGCGCGATCGTGCGCCGCGTCGCGATGCGCGGATCCGGATCCTCGAAATCATAGTCGTTGATGACGAGCCGCGCCTTGGGGTCGACCTTTGCCGCGGTCCTGAAGGCGATCTCGACATGCTCGGGTCCGAGCAGGCGCTGCCAGATCGTGTCGCGATAGGGCGCATCCGGCGTCGGCTCATGCGCGATCACCTCGTTGACCACGTCCCAGGTCGCGATCTTGCCCTTGTAGCGGTCGACGACGGTCTCGATATGGCTGATCAGCTCGCGCTCGGCCTCGGCGCGGCTCTTCATCTCCTTGGCCCAGGGCGGCAGGGCCATGCCCCAGAGCAGCGCATGGCCGCGCAGGGCCTGGCCGTTCTGCCGGGCGAAGCCGACGAGCTCGTCGGCGCCCGAGAAGTCGAAGCGCGAGCGGTCGTGGCGCAGCGCCTCCCATTTCAGGTCGTTCATCGGCACGATGACGTTGCAATAGCTCTTCAGCGCCTGGCGATAGCGCGCATCTTCGCGAAAGGTCTCGATCTGCGCCGCCGAGCCGAAGGGGATCGCCAGGCGGCTGGCACTCGCGCCGCCGCTGCCCGCGCCCGTGAGGGTGAGCGCGGCAGCTCCTGCCAAAACGTCGCGTCTCGTGATGCGGCTCATGTTTCGATCCGGGTCAAGCGGCTGCGCGAAGCGGGCACAGTTCCGTTTCGTTTAGGGTCGCTCAACGCCTCTGCGCTAAGCAATATGCTGGCCTCCCATTGGCGCAAGCAGAGGCCAGGCCAGCCTTTCCGCCGTCGAAACGGACCTCATGTCGCCTGATCGCGCCACCATTTCCGCCTACCTCACGATCCTGAGCGGCTCGGCCGGCCGGCTCGTCATCTCCCTTGTCTACTTCCTCATCGTTGCGAATACGTTGACCCTCGGCGAATTCGGTCTCTTCGCCACCGCCTCGGCCACGGGGCTGATCCTCTCGCGCCTGCTCGCCTTCGGCTTCGTCTCGCCGGTCTACCGGGTGGCGACGGTCAAGCCCCGGCTGCTCGGCGCCTATCTCGCCGGTTTCGGCGGCCTCGCGCTCCTGTCCCTGCCGCTGATCGGGATCGTCGCGGTGGCGGTCTATTGTCTGCTGTTCGATGACCGGCTGGCGCCGCTCGTCTTCACGTTGATCATCGTCGCCGAGGTGCTGGGCTGGCGGCTCGTCGAGGTGGTGGCCATCGTCAATAATGGGCTCAGGCGCTTCCGGCAGGCGGCGCTGCTCGTCATTCTCGGCTCGTCGCTGCGGACGCTGGCCGCGATCGCCTTCTGGCTCTGGGGCCAGGCCAGCTTCGCGGTCTGGGCCTACGCCTATCTCGGCACGACGCTGCTTTCGGCCGTGATCGCGCTGGCGCTGTTCCTGCCGCCGCTGCGCCTACGCTTCGTCAAGGCGCTCTATCCGCGCCGCATGTCGGACGCGGTCTATGCCGGCGCCGCCGACATCGTCTTCTATGTCCAGGCCGAGCTCGACAAGCTGCTGATGCTGGCGCTGGCGGGCGAGCGCATCGCCGGGCTCTATGCCATCGCGATGCGCGTCATCGACCTCACCGCCATGCCGGTGCGCAGCTTCAACCAGATGCTGGTGCAGAAGATCATGAAGGACCGTGGCCTCGGCGGCGGTTGGCGCCGCCGCGTCCTGGTCGAGGCCGCGATCGCCATCATCTCGATCGGCGGGCTCGTCGCGGTCATCCTCCTGCTGACGCCGTTGCCCGGCGCGCTCGGGCGCAATGTCTCGGAAGCCGCCTATCTCTTCCTGCCGATGCTGTTCGTGCCGGCCTTCCGCAATCTCGTCGAATACCATGCCGAGCTGCTCTATGCGCGCGAGCGCACCGGCTCACGCATCGCGCTGCTCTGCGCGGTCACGGCGCTCAAGGCGGCGTTGCTCTCCTTCGTGATGCTGCGCTTTGGCGCGGGCGACGCCTGGGCGCCCTGGCTCAACGGCGTCTTCGGCGCGGTCTATCTGCTCTCGGCCGCGGTGACCTACAGGCTACTCGGCTCGCGCTGAGGCATATCGGACTGCGCCTCGAACAGCGCCCGCAGCCGGTCGAGCGGCTGGCCGATGAAGGATTGCACGCCGACCGCGACCTGGCCCTGCTCGAGCACGTCCTCGAAGGAGCGCAGGTCGGCGAGCTCGCCGACATCCTCGTTGAACCAGTAGACCTTGCAGAGCTCGTGGGCATCCGGCCAATGCCCTGCCGCGTCGAGGCCGAGCCCCTGCTCGACGAAGGCGCCGTAGATCACATATTCGGAGAACTGCCGGTGCGCGGCGATCGCCGAGACCCAGTCGCGCCCGGTCGTGGCCTCGATCCGCGCCATCATCGCCACGACGTTGTCGCGCCGCCAGCTCACCAGGTTGTTGATGTAGTCGGCGGCGGGAAAGCGCGGCGCCGGCAGGTCGAGCAGCCGTGCCGCCGTCTCGCACCAGCCCGCATGCCGGGCCATGTCGCGGGTGATGCCGTCTGGCTTGCGATAGAGCCGCACCGCGCCGCCGGCTTCGAGGCTGGGCAGCGCGAAGGGCCGCAGGAAGATCATGTCGGAATCGGCGAAGAGCACGACGTCCTCGCCGCAGGTCAGCGGGAAGGCGAGCTTGCGCAATTGCTGCGCGTGCCAGCCGCGCAAGGGCGGCACGCCGCGCCGCAATGCTCCCAGTCCGGTCCAGACGCGTCGCCGGCCGAGGCTGAGCAGGTCCGGCTTGGGCTTGAGCCAGGACGGCAGCAGCTCGGATTCCGCGATCACGCGTCGCCGTGGCCCTTCGAGCGGCCTGAACAGCGCGACGTCCCGGTCCTCGACCAGCAGGTAATGCGCGCCATGGCCGCTGACGAAGCGGTCGACGCTGACGCAAAGCAGCCGGCAGCGTTCGAGGTCGCCGGCATAGCTTGGGGTGACGAGGGCGTAGCTGAGAGTCATTCCTGGGGGCTGCGGCCTGCTGAGAATCGCAGCCGCAGCATACGCAGCAGGAAAGCCGGATTGCCAAGCACATATCGGCGCCAGAGCCGGCCGGGCTCGAGCCAGAGCCGGTAGATCCATTCCAGCCGCAGGCGCCGGACGGTTTCGGGCGCGCGCTCGACTTCGCCCGCGAGGAAGTCGAACAGCGCGCCGATCCCGGCCGCGACCGTGCCATGCCGCTCGTCGATTGTCCCGGCGATCCAGCGCTCCTGCAGCGGATTGCCGAAGGCGACGAGCAGCAGGTCCGGCGCCGTCGCTTCGAGCCGCGCCAGCAGCGCGGGCTCCTCCGCGGCCGTGAAATAGCCATGGCCGAGCACGGAGAAGGCATGGCGCGGATGGTCGAGGGCGAGCCGCGCGGCGGCGCGCTCGGCGACGCCGGGCTTGCCGCCGAGCAGCGTCACGCGCAGCGGCCGGCGCTGCTGCGCCAGCAGCGCCGGGATGAAATCGGTCCCGTTGAGATTGGCGGGAAAAGGCGCGCCGTGCAGGATCCTCGAGCCGATATCGACGCCGATCCCGTCGGCCAGCACCAGGAAGCCGGCGAGCATCCGCCGCAGATCGGCATCCTCTGCCGCGAGGTTGACCAGATGCGCGTTGCAGAAGGCGAGCTTGATATGGCTGCGCAGGCCGAAGGCCGCGTCGAGCAGCGCCAGGGCCTGGCTGCGATCAAGCGCGGCGATCCTGACCCCGCCGATATCGCGGCTGACATAGTCGAGGTCGATCCGCCCCGGCCTGCGCGCGTCGGGCGATCTGGCGGGAGGCGGCGCTGTCCTGTCGGTTTCGCTCAATCGGGGCGTCGCTCGATCCATGTCCCGAGATCCATCTCCGGTGATGCATGTCTTGGCGCAACGGCGCGGCCGGTCAAGCTGAACCGCCGGGGAGGGTGAACGCGACGTTCTTCCCGCATCTGGCGGTCGGGCTTGCGCGGGACCGCCCAGGGCCGCCGAAGGGATGTCCCATATCGGGACGCTGCGCCCGCTGGCCTCCGCCAGGACCGACGCGGCGGCCGCGAAGACCCCTGGCATCGCAGGCGAAATCCCCCGAACCGGCACGTTCTGGCGCATGCCGCACCGGCATGGCGCTTGCGGTTTCCGGCTCCGAGCGCGCGCCGGGCGGACATCCTGTTCCGTTCCGGACCGCTCCTCGCCGCGGGCCAACCGGCCGTCGCGGGTGCGGAGAGCCGGCCATGATGATGAGCGTCAACGACCTGAACTACGCGGCAGCGACGGCGACCGACGAGCGCGCCAATGCCTGGCGGCACTGGATCGGGCTCGTGACCGCGCTGACCGACGCGGTGGTGGTCGTGGCGATCGTGACGCTCGCCTCGGTGACCTATCACCTCCAGGCCTATGGCCATGTCGGGAGCTACCGGATCACGCTCGAGCTCGCGACGATGATCGCCTCGATCTTCGTCTTCACCAACGCGCTGCGCGGGCGCTACCAGCTCAGCAACTATCTCTCGACCAAGGGCCAGATCGCCTCGGCCTTCACGGTCTGGAACATCACCATGGTGGCCTTCATCGCCATCGTCTTCCTGGCCAAGATCGTCGATCATTATTCGCGCGCCGTCGTGCTGGTCACCTATCTGACCGGCATCCCCCTGATCACGCTGGCCCGCTCCAGCGTGGTGCGCACCATCTCGATGGCCAGCAAGACCGGGCGCATCACCTCCGAGCGCGTCTTCCTGATCGGTCGCGAGCCGGACGTGATGTCCTTCGTCTCGCGCCACCAGCCCTGGAATATCGGCTTCTCGATCGTCGACGTCGCCTTCCTGCGCAGCAATGACGCGCGCCGCATCAACGATCCCGTCGCAGCCCTTGCGGCCGATCTCGCCACCGCCGTCGCCCGCTGCCGCCAGATGCAGCCGGACGCGGTCTTCATCGCGCTGCCCTGGTCGGACCAGGAGACGATCGATGCCTGCGTCGACGCCTTCATGAACCTGCCGGTCGCGATCCATCTCACGCCGGAGCGGATCATGGACCGCTTCGACAACCCGCATATCGTGCGGATCGGCTCGCTCGCCAGCCTGCGCCTGACCAGGCCCGCGCTGTCGGCCGCCGAGATCCTCGCCAAGCGCGTCTTCGACATCGTCGCGGCCTCGGTGATCCTGGTATTGACCCTGCCGCTGCTCCTGGTCATCGCGGCGCTGATCCGGCTCGATTCGGCTGGCCCGGTGCTCTTCCTGCAGCGCCGCTACGGCTTCAACCAGCGGCCCTTCCGCATCTTCAAGTTCCGCACCATGACCACGACCGACGATGGCGACGTCATCCGCCAGGCGACGCGCGACGATCCGCGCATCACCCGAGTCGGCCGCATCCTGCGCCGCTACAATCTCGACGAGCTGCCGCAACTGCTGAACGTCGTCGCCGGCCAGATGTCGCTGGTCGGGCCGCGCCCGCATGCGCTGGCCCATGATCGCGAGTTCCAGCGCAAGATCGCACTCTATGCCAGGCGCCACAACGTCAAGCCCGGCATCACCGGCTGGGCCCAGGTCAACGGCCTGCGCGGCGAGACCGACACCGACGAGAAGATGGCCAGGCGCATCGCCTTCGACCATTGGTATATCGACAACTGGTCGTTCTGGCTCGATCTCGGCATTCTGGTCCGGACCCTGTTCAGCACCCGGTCTTATCGCAACGCCTTGTGATCCAGGCGCCGCCCTTGTTCCCAAAATGGGAACATGCTAGAGCTTGCCGGTGAGGATCATCGCGCGCAACACGCTGGTGTCTTATTGGAGCGAGCACCCGGAAACGCGCACGGCACTGGAACATTGGTTCAAGGTCGTCAAAAGCGCTGATTGGGATTCGATGCAGGCCTTGCAGGCGGCCTTCCCGAAAGCGAAGGCGTTGAACGGTGAACGCGCGCGCTTCGAGATCCATGGCGGGGACTATCGGCTGATCGTGGCCTTTCGCTTCGATTTGCGGATCGCGTTCGTCAAGTTCATCGGCACCCATGCCGAATATGACAGGATCGATGCGCTGACGGTGTCCCGTTTCTAGCCCGATGCCGCCCGAGGAGAAGCAGATGGACATTCGACCCGTTCGGACCGAGGCTGATCATCGCGAGGCGCTCGCGGAGATCGAGCGTCTCTGGAATGCCGCGCCGGGTAGCGCGGAGGCTGACAAGCTCGACATCCTGGTCACGCTTGTCGAGAAATTCGAGGAGGATCATTACCCGATCGTGGCGCCGGACCCCGTCGAGGCCATTGTCGCCCATATCGATCTGACTGGCCGCGAACGCTCGGAGCTGGGAGACCTGCTGGGTTCGCGTTCTCGGGCGTCCGAAATCCTCAACCGCAAGCGCGCTTTGACTGTGGAGATGATTCACAAGCTGAACGTCGTTTGGGGCATCCCGGCGGAAATTCTGGTGCAACCCTATCATGTAAAATGAGATGTTCGCGGCGGATGCCTTTGAGCTAGCTTGACCGCCGACTTTTCAGCCGGGGGCTTGCCATGAACCAGATCGATCTGAAGGACCGCGTCGCCATCGTCACGGGCGGGGCGCAGGGCATCGGCCGCGCCGTGGCCGAGCGCTTCGCCAGGAGCGGCGCCAGGGTCGAGATCTGGGATCTCGACGGCGCGCTCGCCGCGCAGGCGGCGGCCGAGATCGGCGGCGGCGCGACCGGTATCGCCATCGACGTCACCGACGCTACGGCCGTGAAAAAGGCGGCGGATGCGCTGGAGGCGCGCCTCGGCCGGGTCGACATTTTGGTCACCAGCGCAGGGATCGCCGGCCCGAACCTGAAGACCTGGGAATACCCGCTCGAGGATTGGGCCAAGGTGATGCGGCTGAATGTCGACGGCACGCTGCATTGCTGCCAGGCGGTCATTCCCGGCATGATCAAGCGCAATTACGGGCGCCTCGTCCTGGTCGCATCGATCGCCGGCAAGGAGGGCAATCCGAACGCCTCGGCCTATTCGGCCTCGAAGGCGGCGGTGATCGCGCTGACCAAGTCGCTCGGCAAGGAGCTCGCCACACAGGATGTCGCGGTCAACTGCATCACGCCGGCCGCGGCCCGCACCCGCATCTTCGACCAGATGAGCGAGGAGCATATCGGCTATATGCTCGCCAAGATCCCGCGCGGGCGCTTCCTGCTGCCGGACGAGGTCGCCTCCATGGTCGCCTTCCTGGCCTCGGCCGAGAACAGCTTCACCACCGGCGGCGTCTTCGACCTTTCGGGCGGGCGGGCGACCTATTGAAACCTCAGGCCTGATCGCCGGCGAAGGGGTCCAGCGTCTGCACGCCCGTCCGGGCGATGTCGGTGACGTTGCGGGTCACCAGGATCAGGTCATGGACGGCGGCGGTCGCCGCCAGAAGTCCGTCCACGAGCGGGAGAGGGTCCGGCACGCTCAGCCTCGCCCAGGTTTCGGCGATCGGTTCGGTCACGGGCAGAACCCTGTCTTCCAGACCCGCGCGCATGACTGAGTACCAGCGATCGAGACCCGATGCCTGCAGCGCATCGCGGCGGCGCTTGAGCTCGATACCCCTGCGGATTTCGGCGAGGACGACGACGCTCGTGAAGATTGCAGCGACATCCGTTCGCAGCACCCAGCGCGTCACCTGCGGATCTGCCCGGTCGCCCTTGCGGATCTCGGAAATGATGTTGGTGTCGAGTAGGAAACTCATAGATCGGCGTCGCGCCAGCGCGCATCGCGGTCCTGCGTGAATACGTCTTCGAAAGCCTCGTCCGGCAGGTCGGACCGGAAGATATCGAAGGCGGTTCTGGCGCGCTCGGTACCGAGGCTGGCCTTGAGCTTCTCCCTGATCAGCCGCGCGCGCGCGGTTTCGCCCCGCAGCTCATGCGCGATTTGCCGGATGAGCGCAGTATCGCCTGGCGCCGCCTGCACTTCGACGCGCACGAGCCCCCGCGCGGTCGCGCGGCGACGATGGTCGGCCGATGCCTTACGTTGCGAGGGGCTCGCCATAATCCGAATTCCCGATAGCCAGGACGCCGGTTATATCACCGGTAATCCAATCGGAATAGCTGAATATCGTGACGAGTGCGCAGGGCGGCCGGATCATGGTACTGGCCACGTCTTGCCTTCGCCGGATATCCTGACGTCATGACCGCCTCGCTTCCCTCCGTCGCCGTCCTCGGCGCCCGCGCCTTCGCCGCGCTCGACGGCCTCAACCGCTTCACCGACGAGCCGGGCAAGCTGACCCGGCTCTATCTCTCGCCGGCGCACAGGCAGGCGGCGGAGTGGACGAAGAGCGCCATGGAGGTGATGGGCCTCACGGCCTTCATCGATGCGGCCGGCTCGGTGCAGGGCCGGCGCGAGGGGGCGACGCCCGGGCTGCCGGCGGTGATGATCGGCTCGCATATCGACACGGTGAAGGATGGCGGGCGCTTCGACGGCAATCTCGGCGTCGTCGCCGGCATCCTCGTCGCCGGCGCGCTGCGCGACGCCGGCATCGTCCTGCCCTTCGCGCTCGAGGTCGTCGCCTTCGGCGACGAGGAGACGGTCCGCTTCCCGACCTCGCTCTCGACCTCCGCGGCGCTGGCCGGCCATTACGAGCCGGGCTGGCTCGATTCGCGCGACGTCGAGGGCGTCGTATTGCGCGACGCGCTCCTCGCCTTCGGCGGCGACCCCTCCGGCGTCGCCACGCTGGCCCGCAAGCCCGGCTCGCTCAAGGCCTATCTCGAGGTCCATATCGAGCAGGGCCCGGTGCTGGAGCTGGAGAACGAGGCGGTCGGCATCGTCACCGCCATCAACGCCCAGAAGCGCGCCCGCGTCCGGGTGACGGGCGAGGCCGGCCATGCCGGCACCGTGCCGATGAGCCTGCGCAAGGACGCGCTCGCTGCCGCCGCCGAGATGGCGCTGGCGCTGGAGGAGATCGCCGCCGCGCACGAGCAGGCGGTCGGCACGGTCGGTGTCTTCCGGCCCGATCCCGGCGCCCCCAATGTCGTGCCGGGCGCGGTCGATTTCACCATCGATTTCCGCTCGCCGCGCGACGACACGCAGGCGAGCATGGACAAGGCGATCGCCGAGCGCTTCGGGGCGATCGCGGCGCGCCGCGGCGTCGGGCTGGCGATCGTGCCCTATTCGCAGGAGGAGGCCACGCCGATGGCGGAAGCCCTGCAGGAGGCGCTCGCCGCCGGCATCGCCCGCACCGGCTCGAACCTGAGCGCCCGGCGCCTGCCTTCGGGCGCCGGCCACGACGCCTTGTCGATGGCGCGCATCTGCCCCTCAGCCATGCTCTTCGTCCGCTGCGAGAAGGGCATCAGCCACTCGCCGCTGGAGAACATGACCGAGCTCGACGCCGGCATCGCCATCCGCGTGCTGCTGGAGACGGTGCTGGAACTGGCGCGCCGGGAGGGGTGAGGGCCTTGGGTTCGGCCCCTTGAAGTCTCAGCGCCTCGTGTCCGCGAACGGAAGGGCGACGACCTGATGGTCGTCCTCATAGACGACGTATCCGGGACGCATCGTCCGCAACTGGTCGACCACCAAACCCGTACTCGTGATCAAGGTCACGACGAGTCGAAGTTGGGCCACATGCTCGCGCGCTGACGTCTTCATCCAGGAGATGGCTGTTTCATCTGCCCGCGGATGGCGCGAGACTGACAGTCTGTCTGGCTCAGCGAGATTGTCTCGGAACCATTGCAGGAGATCCAGCAATTTCTGGTGTTCGACCGCCTCCAAGCCGCCCTCGCGAGAGATGGCATAGGCAGCCTGAAAGATCCCGGTTCGATGGCCATAAGGCGGGTGCCGTTTCGCGGTGACGAAGCGTATCAGCTCTGGCCGTGACATCGCTCTGCAAAGCCGGTTCGATCTGGTGGCCGGCTTACTCCAGTGCCCCCACCGCCGCCTCGACGGCCTCGACCAGCGCGCCGGAGCGCACCAGCGCCGTCGCCTGGTTCATCTCGGTCGCGTACCAGCGGTCGCCGTCGAGCGCCGGGGGAATCGTCTCGCGCAGCGCGTCGAGCGCGGCCTGCGTGCCCTTGCCGAGCGGATGAGCCTTCGCCGTCTCGGCGATCAGCGACAGCGCCTGGCAGGCCATCAGGATCTCGGCAGCGATGATCATCCCGGTGTTCTCTACGACGGTGCGCGCCTTGCGGCCGCACCAGGTCGAGTTCGAGACATGGTCCTCGGCGTTGGACTTGCCGGGGATGGAATCGACTGATCCCGGCGCGGACAATGTGCGGTTCTCCATCACCAGGGCCGACATCGAGCATTGCACGGTCGCAAAGCCGGTGTTCAGCCCGCGCTTGCCCGCCAGCAGGTTGCGCGGCAGGCCGTAGCTCATGGTCGGGTCGATCAGGCGGGCGAGCCTGCGCTCGCAGATCGAGCCGAGATCGGTCATCGCGATCGCGAGCAGGTCCATCGCTTGCGCGACGTACTGGCCGTGGAAATGCCCGCCGGAGATGACCTCGTAGCCCTCGCCGTCGGGAAAGATCAGCGGGTTGTCGGTGGCCGAATTGGTCTCGGTCGCGATGATGCGCGCGACATAGTCGAGCGCTTCGCGGGCCGGGCCGTGCACCTGCGGCGCGCAGCGCAGCGAATAGACGTCCTGCACGCGCGGCGCCGGCGGCTTGCCCGGAATCCGGCCGATCTCGTCGGGATAGATCGTCTCGCGCGCCGAGGCCGAGCAGCGCTTCGAGCCCTCGGTCAGCTTCAGCAGGTTGCGCGCGACCAGCGCCTGGCCGGGGTGGGGCCGCGCCGCATGAATACGCGGATCGAAGGCGGCGAGCTCGCCGCGCATCGCCTCCAGCGAGAGCGCCAGCGCGATGTCGGCGGCCTTGACCAGGCGCCTGGCGTCCTCGCTCGCCAGCACGCCGAGCGCCAGCGACACCGTCGAGCCGTTGATCAGCGCCGAAGCGTCCTTGGCGCCGAGCGCGAAATCGGGCGCGAGCCCGGCCTTGGCGAGCGCGTCGCGGGCCGGCATGCGACGGCCCTTGTAGACCGCTTCCGCCTCGTCGAAGCCACAGATCGCTGCGGACATATGCGCGAGCGGGGCAAGGTCGCCCGAGGCGCCGACCGAGCCCTTCATCGGGATCACCGGATGGACGCCGGCATTGAGGCAGGCGAGCAGCCGCTCGACCAGCGCGACCTGCGGCCCGGAATAGTTCGAGGCGAAGGCGTTGGCGCGCAGCAGCATGGTGGCGCGCGTCACGTCCTCGGGGAAGGGCTCGCCGATGCCGGTCGCATGCGCATAGACGGTCTTGCGCTGATATTCGGTCATCTCCGCCATCAGCACGCGCTGGTCCTTGAACAGGCCGACGCCGGTGTTGAAGGAGTACATGAAGGGCGCGTCGTCGGTCATGAAATGGGCGTCGATATGCGCCCGCGTCGCGGCGATCGCCTCGCGCGCCGACTTCGCCAGGCTCGCCTTCTCGTAGCGGCCGGAGGGGCCGGGCCGCGCGACCTTGAGAACCTGCCTGCCCTTGAGCGTGCGCCCGTCGATCGAAACCGCCATGCCCGTCCCCTTTGTCCGGCAAACCTGCTCGCATCGGTCTAGCGGCAGGCCGGCTGAAAGGAAATCGCCGGCGCGTGATAGGTCCGGTGACGATTTGGAATTGGTGGCCGCGCCGCGGCCGCCGCATGCTGCGCCGGATCTTGCCGCTACCGTCTCGAGAGGACCGCCTGCCCATGCCGCGCAGCATCGACTATTTCTTCACGCTCGCCTCGCCCTGGGCCTATCTCGGCCATGCCGCTTTCATGGCGGTGGCGGAGCGTCACGGCTTGCGCGTCGTCTGTCGGCCGATGCCGGTGCGGGCCGTCTTCGACGAGACCGGCGGGCTGCCTTTGCCGAAGCGCCACCCGTCGCGCCAGCGCTACCGGCTCGTCGAGTTGCAGCGCTGGCGCGAGAGGCGCGGCCTGCCTCTGGTGCTGCAACCGAAACACGTGCCGCTCGATGCGGCGCTGGTCGACCGTTTCGTGATCGCGCTGGTCGCGGCCGGGCATGACCCCGATGCCTTCCTGCGTCGCGCCGGCCGGGCGATCTGGGCGCAGGAGCGCGATCTCGCCGACCGGGCGGTGATCGCCGAGCTCGCCGTCGCTGAGGGGCTGCCGGCCGAGGCGCTGCTGACTGCGGCGGAAGGCGAGGCGAGCGCCGGGCGCTACGAGACCAATCGCGACGAGGCGATCGCCGCCGGCGTCTTCGGCGCGCCGTCCTATCTGCTGGATGGCGAAGTCTTCTGGGGCCAGGACCGGATCGAGCTGCTCGACCAGGCGCTGGCGAGCGGGCGCGCCGCCTATCTGCCACAGGCCTGAGGAGCGGAGTCCTTATCCAGAAGCGATCGGTCATTCCGGGGCAAGCCGCAGGCCTGAGCCCGGAACCCAGAGCCGCCGGTGCTGGTGGTCCGGCGCGGCGAACGCCGAGGTTCCATCATGAAAACCTGCGGTTCTGGGTTCCGGGCTCGCTGCTGCGCAGCGCCCCGGAATGACGGCTCGTTTCGAGATCGGCTGGGCAGCCAAACCGTTCCGTCTCGACCGCACGCCCTGTCTGCGCCTACGGCTCTGGCATGTCGCGCATCCGGCGATATGCTGGCCGCGACGGACAGTCGGATGAATTCAATCGATTAAGGGAGCGCTCGCAATCATGGCTCAGCAACAGACCGCGGCGGATTGGCCGAAGATCGCCGATCTCGAGGGCAAGCGCATCCTGATCACCGGCGCCAGCACCGGCATCGGCGCGGCCGCGGCGCGCGCCTTCGGTGCCAACGGCGCCCGCGTCGGCGTCCATTACAATGCCAGCCGCGACAAGGCTGAAATCGTCGCCCGCGACGTCGAGGCGGCCGGCGGCAAGGCCGTGCTGATCGGCGGCGACGTGACCAAGAGCGCCGAGATCAAGCGCATCATGGCCGAGGCGGCGGCGGGGCTCGGCGGGCTCGACGTGCTCGTCAACAATGCCGGCGGGCTGGTGAAGCGCATTCCGGTCACCGAATACGACGACGCGATCATCGATTCGATCATCGACCTCAATGTCCGCCAGGTCGCGCATTTCATGCGCGAGGGCGCCGGACTCCTGATCGCGCAGGGCACCGGCGGCAGCATCATCAACCTGAGCTCGGTCGCGGCGCGCGTCGGCGGCGGGCCGGGCTCGGTGCTCTATGCCGCTGCGAAGGGTTTTGTCTCGACCGCGACCCGCGGCTGGGCTCGCGAGCTGGTCAAGCACAAGATCCGCGTCAACGCCGTCTCGCCAGGCGTGATCATGACACCGTTCCACGAGCGCTATTCGACCCCGGAGCAGCTCGCGACGATGCAGACCGGCATCCCGATGGACCGGCTCGGCAGCGCCGATGAATGCGTCGGCGCCTTCCTCTATCTCGCCTCGGAACGGCTCGGCAGCTTCGTCACCGGCCAGATCCTCGAGGTCAATGGCGGCCAGTACATGCCCTGACCGCCCCCGCCGTCACGGCCCCCCGCGACACCGCGCACCATTTCGCGCTAAACCTCTCTGTCTTAGGAGAGGCCTGTCGCAGGAGGCCGCCGATGGACTACGAGGCATTTTTCCGCGCCGAGCTCGATTCCCTGCACAGGGAAGGACGCTACCGCGTCTTCGCCGATCTCGAGCGCATCGCAGGTCGGTTTCCGCGCGCGACCTTCCATGGCGCGGGCGCCCCGCGCGAGGTCACCGTCTGGTGCTCCAACGATTATCTCGGCATGGGCCAGCATCCCGACGTGCTCGCCGCGATGCATGGCGCGCTCGATGGCTGCGGCGCCGGCGCGGGCGGCACGCGCAATATCGGCGGCACCAACCATTATCATGTCCTGCTGGAGCGCGAGCTCGCCGAGCTGCACGGCAAGGAAGCGGCCCTGCTGTTCAATTCCGGCTACATGTCGAACTGGGCCTCGCTCTCGACGCTGGCCGCGCGTTTGCCCGGCTGCGTCGTGCTGACAGACGCGCTCAATCACGCCTCGATGATCGAGGGCATCCGGCACTCGCGCGCCGAGAAGCTGATCTTCGCCCATAACGATCCCGACGACCTGCGCCGCAAGCTGCGATCCATCGATCCGGCCCGGCCGAAGCTGATCGCCTTCGAGTCGGTCTATTCGATGGATGGCGATATCGCGCCGATCGCCGAATTCTGCGACATCGCCGACGAATTCGGCGCGATGACCTATCTCGACGAGGTCCATGCCGTCGGCCTCTACGGGCCGCGTGGCGGCGGCGTCTCCGAGCGCGAGGGGTTGAGCCGCCGCCTGACCGTGATCGAGGGCACGCTCGCCAAGGGTTTCGGCATCATGGGCGGCTATATCGCCGCCTCGGCCGCGACCTGCGATTTCATCCGCAGCTACGCCTCGGGCTTCATCTTCTCGACCTCGCTGCCGCCGGCGCTCGCCGCGGGCGCGCTCGCCTCGGTGCGTCATCTCAAGACGAGCCAGGCCGAGCGCGCGGGCCATCAGGACCGGGTCGCGACCCTGCGTGCCCGGCTCGATGCCGCCGGCATCGCCCATCTCGTCAATCTGAGCCATATCGTGCCGGTGATGGTCGGCGATGCGGTGCTGTGCAAGGCGATCAGCGACGAGCTGCTCGCCCGCTTCGACATCTATGTCCAGCCGATCAACTATCCGACCGTCCCGCGCGGCACCGAGCGCCTGCGGATCACGCCCTCGCCGCTTCATTCGGACGGCGATATCGACCATCTCGTCGGCGCGCTGGCCGCGATCTGGAACCGGGTCGGGCTGAAGCGCGCGGCGTGAGGGGCGAGTTGTCATTCCGGGGTATGCCGCAGGCATGAGCCCGGAACCCAGAGCCTCGGTCCCTTCGGGGTCAGGCGCGTCGCCCGCTCAATTCACTTGTCTTGACCAGCGTTTCTGGGTTCCGGGCTCGTTGCTCTGCAACGTCCCGGAATGACGGCAGTGGCGTGGCTCGCCGGACCTAAACCCCCGCCAGCGCCTGCTCCAGATCGGCGATCAGGTCGTCGGGATGTTCGAGCCCGACCGAGAAGCGCACCAGCCCGTCGCCCACGCCCATGCTGGCGCGGATCTCCGGCGTGAAGCGCTGATGCGTCGTGGTCGCGGGGTGGACGATCAGGCTCTTGGCGTCGCCGAGATTGTTGGAGATGCGGATCAGCTTCAGGCCGTTCAGCAGCCGATAGACGGCGTCCTTGCCGCCGGCGACCTCGAAGGCGACCAGCGTCGAGGGCCCGCTCATCTGGCGGGCGATGATCTCGGCCTGCGGATGGTTGGGATCGCCGGGGAAGATCACCTTCGGCAGCTTGGGCTGCTTCGCCAGCCAGGCGGCGAGCACCGCCGCGCTCTCGGCCTGACGCCGCACCCGCAGCGGCAGCGTCTCCAGCGCCTTCAGCATCACCCAGGCGTTGAAGGGCGACATGGCCGGGCCGGTCTGGCGCAGGAAGGTCTGGATCTCGCCGAGGACGAGCTCCTCCGAGCCGAGGATCAGCCCGCCGAGGCAGCGGCCCTGGCCGTCGATATGCTTCGTCGCCGAATAGACGACGATATCGGCGCCGAGCTCCAGCGGGCGCTGGAACAGCGGCGTCGCGAAGACATTGTCGACGACCAGCTTCGCGCCGACTTGCCTGGCCAGCGCCGCGACGGCGGCGATGTCGATCACCTCCAGCGTCGGGTTCGCCGGGCTCTCCAGGAAGAAGACCTTGGTGTTGGGCTGCACTGCCCGGCGCCAGGCCTCGATATCCGTGCCCTTCACCAGCGTCGACGCGACGCCGTAGCGCGGCAGATGGTCCTCGACCACGTAGCGGCAGGAGCCGAACAGTGCCTGAGCCGCCACGACATGGTCGCCGGCCCGCACCAGGCTCATCACGGCGGCAGTCACCGCGGCCATGCCGGTCGCCGTGGCGCGACAGGCCTCGGCGCCCTCGAAGGCGGCCATGCGCTGCTCGAGCATGGTCACGCTGGGATTGGAGAAGCGGGCATATTGGAAGCCCGGATCCTTGTTCAGGAAACGCGCCTCGCATTGCTCGGCGCTGTCATAGACATGGCCCTGCGTCAGGAACAGCGCCTCGGAGGTCTCGCCGAATTGCGAGCGCAGGGTACCGGCATGAACCAGCCTCGTTTCGGGATGCAATCTCGCCCCCTTGTCCTGTCCGCTCATGACGGTCATCCTGTTCGTTATAACGGACAAAGGCGATAACAGATCAAAACTCGTCCGTAAAGGCGAACGGCCTGCCACGCGCAAAGCGACATCGCGATGATTTTTCTCCGGGCCGCATCGCGTGCGCGCTTGGCGCGAATGCGCACCGAGATCGAGCGAGCGATGAAGCTGATGGGCCGCCGCGGCGTCGGCCGGCTCTCGCGGGCCAGCCTGCGCTTCAGATGGGCGCGGCCGGTCCGGACTTTTGCCCGAGCGGCTTGAGGAAGCCGGTCAGGTCGGCCGTGACATGATGGACATGGCCGGCCTCGACCGCGGCCTGTTCCCAGGCCTCGCGGAACGGGTCGGGCGTCCGCGGGATGATCAGCACGGTCTTCATGCCGAGCGCGCTCGGCACCAGCAGGTTCTTCTCGATATCCTCGAACATCGCGGCGCGGCCGGGATCGACGGAGTGCTTGGCCAGGAAGTTCTCATAGGTCGCGCGCTCGGGCTTGGGCAGGAAGCCGGCCTGGACGATGTCGAAGATGTCCTCGAAATGGTGCAGGATGCCGAGCTTGCCGGCGACATTCTCGGCATGGCCGCGCGAGCCGTTGGTCAGGATCAGCTTGCGCCCCGGCAGCGCCGCGATCGCCGCGCCCAGGTCCGGATTCGGGTCGAGCAGCGTCAGGTCGATCTGGTGGGCGAAATCGAGGAAGTCGTCGGGATCGACGCCGTGCTCCTCCATCAGCCCCTTCAGCGTCGTGCCGTAGCGCTGGTAGTAATATTTCTGCAGCGCGCGCGAGGACAGCCCGTCGAGCCCGAAGAGCTCGCTCAGGAATAGCGTGATGCGCTCGTCGACCTGCGGCCAGACCTTCGCCTCATGCGAATAGAGCGTGTTGTCGAGGTCGAAGATCCAATGATCGACATGCGCGAAGGCTTCCGGCTTTGGCAGGAGCGGCGCGGCGGCGGCGAATGATGCGGTCTGGTTCATGGCTGGGGCATGTCATGTGGCGATGCCATCATGACATGCAAGTCTCTTGCGACGTTAATTGAGCCGCAATCACCGTCGGTCCGGTGCCCGGAAGGCCGCGCTGCTCGTCCACAGGCAACCCTTCGCCCCCGCGCGGCGCAGGCACAGGCGATCTCCGGTCGGATTGCGCTTGCTGATCGTCACTTCGGCCCCAAGCCCGAAATAGGCGCAGCGGCCGTCACCGAGCGCGGCGAACATCAGGTCATAGGATGCCTGTTTCTCGCCCGAGGCGTTGATCGCCGCCATGCGGTCGAACAGCGCCCTGTCATGGCAGCCGAAGGCGCCCTCGCGGGGAATGGTCCCGCGCTCCTCGGCTGCGGCCGGCGCGATGGCCAGGGCCGCCAGCAGCACGAGGATGCGCGAAACCGCCGTCATTTGCGGATGATCGTGCCCGAGCCGGTATCGGTGAAGAGCTCGATCAGCGCCGCATGCGGGATCTTGCCGTCGAGGATGACGACGGCCTCGACGCCCTTTTCCAGCGCATAGATGCAGGTCTCGATCTTCGGGATCATGCCGCCCGAGATCGTGCCGTCGGCGATCAGATGGCGGCACTCCTCCACGGTGAGCTCCGAGATCAGGTTCTTGTCCTTGTCGAGCACGCCGGGCACGTCGGTCAGCAGCAGCAGGCGCTTGGCGTTGAGCGCGCCCGCGATCGCGCCGGCGAAGGTGTCGGCATTGACGTTGTAGGTCTGCCCGTCCGCCGCGGCGCAGACGGGCGCCAGCACAGGGATCAGCTCGGCCTTGAGCACGGCTTCGAGCACGCCGGTATGGACGGTCTCCGGTTCGCCGACATAGCCGAGATCGAGCACCTGCTCGATCTTGGAATCGGGATCGACGATGGTCCGCGTCACCTTGCGCGCGGTCACCATGTTGCCGTCCTTGCCGCAGAGCCCGATCGCCCGGCCGCCCTCGCGCGAGATATAGCCGACGATCTCCTTGTTGACCGAGCCGGCGAGGACCATCTCGACGACGTCGACGGTCGCCTGGTCGGTGACGCGCAGGCCCTGCTTGAACTCCGACTTGATGCCGAGCTTGTCGAGCATGCGCGCGATCTGCGGGCCGCCGCCATGGCAGACCACGGGCTTCAGGCCGGATTGCTCGAGCAGCACGATGTCCTCGGCGAAATCCTCGGCGGTGGCCGCGTCGCCCATGGCGTTGCCGCCATATTTGATCACGATCACCTCCTGGTCGTAGCGCTGCATATGCGGCAGCGCCTGGACGAGGAGCTCGGCCGCTTGCGACGGCGTCAGATGGGCGGCGGGATTGATCATCTTCAGGCTCCGCGAGGCACGCGCATCGGCGCGTCGGGCCTTCTAGCGGAAGATCGCCGAGGGCGGAAGCGCGGATGCGGTTCAGGCGCGCCTTGCGAACAGGGCCGAGCCCGCCAGCACGAGCCAGCCGCCGAGCATGAACCAGCCGCCGATCGGCGCGGCACGCGGGAACAAGGCCTCGTTGGCGAAGCCGCGCCGCGCGAGGTCGGCGGAGAACAGCGCCGCTCCCAGGATCAGGGCCGAGAGCGCCAGCCGCGCCGGCAGGTCGGCGAGATGGCCCGTCTTGCGCGCTACCGTGGCGCCGATCACGACGGGTGCGTGGAAGAGCAGCATCTGTCCGGCGGTCTGGACATTGGCCGTGCCGGTGACATGCGCCGCAGCGGCGAGCAGCGCGACCCCGGCGAGCCCCATCAGGGCGGCGAGGGCGAGATGGATCTTCGCGGCGGTCATGCTGGCCTCGGCGGTTGTGGCCGGATTTGACCCGGCCGTCTCGGGACGGAAAGGCGCCGAAGCGGGGTTCTCGGTCAAGCCGGATGGGGCGCGGCATGGTGAAGCGAACGCCGCCAGCCGGTTGACAGCAAGGTTGTTTGGGACTTTCGTCCGCTCGGGGGACTGCGCTTCCAATCCGCTGCACTACGGCATGGAAGGGACGTTTGGCCATGCTCTCCTGCGCCGACCAGGGCCCGAGCCCCGCCGCATCCCGATTCCACGGGGCCTGCTCGGAAAAATTCCTCAGGCCCGGCCTGCTCGCGATCGCGCTCGTTGGCGAGCCCGCCGCGGCGCAGACCAACGACCGGAGCTGGTACGCGACCGGCTATGTCAGCCGCTGGGCCAATACCGACATCCTCGACGTGCCCGAGCGCAGTATCTCCGGCAATCTCAGCTTCAGGGATGCCAATTTCGCCGGCATCGGGCTGGGGCGCGTGCTCGTGCCCTCCTTCGCCATTCCTTTGCCGGGAACCGATTTTGCCTTCCGCGGCAACCGCATCGAACTCGAGGGCCAGGTCGTTCGCCATTTCGGCGGGCAGGACCATTGGGAGGGCGTGCTCGCGCTGATGTTCCGCACCGGGCAGATCCCGCTGGCGGGTGGGCTGAGTATGAATCTTGCGCTGGGCGAGGGCTTCTCCTACGCGTCGGAGCGACCGCGGTTCGAGGGCAGCTTCCGCGTCGAGCCGAGCCGATTCCTGAACTACCTGGCCTTCGAGGCCGAGTTTTCACATGCCTCGATGCCGGGCGTCCATTTCGTCTCGCGCATCCATCACCGCTCCGGAGTCTTCGGCCTCGTCGCGCCAAAGGAATCCGGCTCGAACTTCATCGGCGCGGGCATCCGGATCGATCTGCGCTGAGCGCGGTCGCGGCTAGTTCCTAGCCCCGCTCCGCCAGCACGCGCCCGATCGCGGCACGCAGCTCGGGAATGCCGAGGCCCTTGTCGCTGGAGGTCAGCAGCACCTCGGGAAAGGCGGCCGGGCGGCGCTTGATCTCGTCATAGGTCGCCTCGCACATGAACTGCTGGTCGGCCTTCTTGATCGCGTCGCCCTTGGTCAGCACGACCTGGTAGGAGACCGCCGCCTTGTCGAGCGTCTCCAGCACCGCGCCGTCGACATCCTTGATGCCGTGGCGGGCGTCGATCAGCACATAGACCCGCATCAGGTTTGAGCGGCCGCGCAGATAGTCGTGGATCAGGTTGGTCCAGGCCGCGACCTTGTCGCGCCCCACCGCGGCATAGCCATAGCCCGGCATGTCGACGATGGTCAGCCGCTCGTTATAGTCGACCTGGCGGAAGAAATTGAGCTGCTGCGTCCGGCCCGGGGTGTGCGAGGTCCGCGCCAGCGCGTTGCGCCGTGTCAGCGCGTTGATCAGGCTCGACTTGCCGACATTGGAGCGCCCGGCGAAGGCGATCTCCTGGCCGACCATGGGCGGCAGGTCGTCGATCCTGGTCGAGGCCCAGACGAAATCCCACGGGCCCTCGAAGAGCTTTCGGGCTGTCTCGATCTCGTCCGGCGTGAAGGGTGCTGTCGTGCTCGTGGTCATGGCCCCTGCCTACACGGCGGCGCGCAGCGCGTCGATCTCGGCCCCGGCGATCGCGCCGAGATTGCGCGCGATCTTCTCGGGCTCCCAGTCCCACCAGCGGATCGCGAGCAGCGCGGCGACGGTTTCCGGGGGAAAGCGCGTCTTCACGACCCGGCCGGGATTGCCGACCACGACCGCATAGGGCGGCACGTCGCGGCTGACCACCGCCCGCGTGCCGATGATCGCGCCGTCGCCCACCGTGACGCCCGGCATGATCACCGCCTCGCGGCCGATCCAGACATCGTTGCCGATCACCGTGTCGCCGCGATGGCCGAGCCCGTCCGGCGTCACCGCCGGAGCGTTCTCGAAGCCGAACATGGCGAAGGGGAAAGTCGAGAATCCGCCCATCGGGTGGTTGGCGCCGTTCATGATGAACTGCGCGGCCTGGGCGATGGCGACGAACCGGCCGATGATCAGCCGGTCGCCGATGAAGTCGAAATGATAGCGCACGCAGCGGCCGACGAAATGCTCCGGCCCCCGCGAATCGTCATAATAGCTGTAATCGCCGACCTCGATCAGCGGATGGTCGACCACCGCCTTGAGGAAGGCGGTGCCTTTCCAGCCCGGGATCGGGTGCAGGGTGCGCGGATCGGGCAGGGGCATTCCGGTTTCCTTCCGTCATCCTGGGCGACCGCAGGTCGACCCGGGATCCATCGGAGGGCACGGCGCTTCATGATGGATCCCGGCGCTGCGCTACGCTTGGCCGGGATGACGCGCCACGGGCGGGAGACGATGAACCCCGTCGCCTCACTTCTTGTTGCTGTTCGCCGGCTTGGCCGGGGCCGGCGTCGCGGCGGCGGTGGCAGCCGCTGGCTTCTTGCCGAACATCGACTTGAGATTGTCGAACAGCTCGATCTTGACCCCGTGCTTCCTCATGATGAAGCCCTGCTGCAGGATCGAGAGGAAGTTGTTCCAGGCCCAGTAGATCACCAGGCCGGCCGGGAAGGTGCCGAGCAGGAAGGTGAAGAACACCGGCATCCAGGTGAACATCATCTTCTGCACCGGGTCCGGCGGCTCCGGGTTCATCTTCATCTGCACGAACATCGTGATGCCCATGATGATCGGCCAGGCGCCGATCATCAGCATGTGCGGCACGGTGAAGGGCAAGAGGCCGAACAGGTTGAAGATCGAGGTCGGGTCCGGCGCGGCCAGGTCCTTGATCCAGCCGAAGAAGGGCGCGTGCCGCATCTCGATGGTGATGAACAGGATCTTATAGAGCGCGAAGAAGACCGGGATTTGCACCAGCACCGGCCAGCAGCCGGCGAGCGGGTTGATCTTCTGGGTCTTGTACAGCTCCATCAGCGCCTGTTGCTGCTTCATCTTGTCGTCGGCATAGCGCTCGCGGATCGCGAGCATCTCCGGCTGCACCGCCTTCATCTTCGCCATCGAGGCGTAGGACTTGTTGGCGAGCGGGAAGAACAGGCCCTTCAGCAGCACCGTGACGACGAGGATCGCGATGCCGAAATTCCCGACATGCTTGTAGACCCAGTCCATCACGTAGAACATCGGCTTGGTGATGAAATAGAACCAGCCCCAGTCGATCATCAGCTCGAAGCGCTTGATGCCGAGATTCTTCTCATAGCCGTCGATCGCCGCGACCTCCTTGGCGCCGGCGAAGAGCCTGGCGTTCGAGGTCGAGGAGGCGCCGGGCGCGACGGTGACCGCCTCGCCGAGGAAATCGGCCTGGTAGGTGCGGGCATTGCCGGTCTGGACCGAGGAATAGCGGCCTTCGTATTTGCGCGCCTGGTCGGGGACGACCGCGGCCGCCCAGTATTTGTCGGTGATGCCGACGAAGCCGCCGACGACGTCCTTCCAGACCTTGCCGTTGGTGCCGGGCGCCAGCGCCGGCTCCTTGTCGACATGGTCATAGGTGAATTCCTGCAGGCCCTGCTCGCCGAGATTGCCGATCAGGCCCTCGTGCAGCACGTAGTAGCCGAGCGTCGCAGGCTTGCCGTGGCGCACCACCTGGCCGAAGGGGAACAGCGTGACCGGCGCGCCGCCCTTGTTCTCGACCTCGTCGCGGATCGTGAACATGGCGTTGTCGTCGATCGTGATCGCGCGCTTGAACAGCAGGCCCTGGCCGTTGTCCCAGGTCAGGTTCAGCGGCGTGCCGGGGCGCAGCACCTGCGCATCGGCGCTCCAGACCGTCGTCGCGTTCGGCAGGGCGACATTGGCGCCCGGCGCCGCGACCCAGCCGAAATCGGAATAATAGGCGTTCGGCCCGCCCATCGGCGAGAGCAGGATGATGTTCGGGCTGCTGCGGTCGACGGTCTCGTGATAGGCCTTGAGCGAGACGTCGTCGACGCGCGCGCCGGTGAGCGCGATCGAGCCGGCGATCTTCGGCGTGTCGATGCGGACGCGCGCGCTGCGGGCCAGCGCCTGATCGCGGGTCTCGACCGCAGGCGTCGCCGGCACGGCGGCGGGGGCGGCGGCGGTGTTCGCCGGCTGGCCCGGAACCGACGGCGCCGGCACCGAGGAGGCGCCGGGCTGGACGGCCTGTGTCTGCGTCTGCTGGTTCTGCTGCGTGATCTGCTTCTGCTTCTCCATCTGCGGCACGCCGTAGAAGAACTGCCAGCCGAGCAGCACGACGACCGAGAGCGTGATCGCCAGAAGCAGATTGCGGTTGTCTTCTTTCATCATGACCGGAAACAGATCTCGCTGACGCCAAAAGGCTTTAAGGCTGGGGTCGCGCGCCGCCGACGGCGCGCTTCTCGGCCGGCCTGCGGCCGGTCTTGACGGGTCTGGCGCGATCGAGCGCGACGGAGAGATCGGCGACCAGCGCCGGGAATGGGGCGCTCAGCACCTCGCGGCGTGCGACGATGACGACATCGCAGGGGCGGCCGGACTGGGTGGCGAGCGCCGCGGCGGCCGCGGCCCGGAGGCGCCGGCGGATGCGGTTGCGCTCGGGGGCGTTGCCGACCTTGCGCGATGCGGTCAGGCCCAGGCGCAGGCCGCCCTGGCCGTCTTCGGCGCTCGCGTCGCGGACCTGCACCGTGAAGGCGGACGAACGAAAACGGCGGCCATCCGCGGCCGCCGCCAGAAACTGCTTGCGTTCGGTCAGACGGGCGAGGCGCATGGCGATTGGCCTGTCTTCCGGAATCGGCGCGCGGGCATCACGCGCCGGCGCGCTCAGGCCGACAGGCGCTTGCGGCCATGCGCCCGGCGGGCGGCGATGACCTTGCGGCCACCCTTGGTCGCCATGCGGGCGCGATAGCCGTGGCGGCGCTTGCGAACCAGCTTGCTGGGTTGATAGGTTCTCTTCACGGTCCGTCTCCGGGGCCTTGTCTAGGGCGACGGCCGCGTTTTCCCTTCGGGAAAATTCGGCCAGCCAAGCCTGTCATGCAAAAAGGGCGGCGCGGCCCGGAAGGCTGCGCAGGTGGCGGGCTTATGGCGGAAGGGCTCTTCCAAGTCAATGCCGAAGGCGCATCCTGCGACGATGCCGCGCGGGCACTTGCTTGCCTGCGCTTGCACTTGGCGAAGACATCCCCGATATAGCGCCCGGGAGGTTGGCGAGGGACGTCTCACTCGCCAACCGGGTCAGGTCCGGAAGGAAGCAGCCCTAACGAGACCGAACGGGTCTTCGTCCAGCCTCCCACCTCGCGGCCGAGCGTTATGTCAGCAGCCGCGGGCGCGCCGGCCATAAGCCGTTGACCCTCGCGCGCCAAACCGCCAAACCAGAACCATGAGCGACGAGATCCCGACAGCGCCCTCGGCGGACGAGCCAGGCTTCCCCGGCCTGTCGCCGGAGCCGAGCGCAGCGCCCGCAGGCGCCGCCTATCGCGTGCTGGCGCGCAAATACCGGCCGGCCCATTTCGGCGACCTGATCGGCCAGGACGCGATGGTGCGCACGCTCACCAACGCCTTCACGGCCGGGCGCATCCCGCAGGCCTGGATGCTGACCGGCGTGCGCGGGGTCGGCAAGACCACCACCGCCCGCATCCTGGCGCGGGCGCTGAATTTCCAGACCGAGGCCGGTTCCGGCGGCCCGACCACCGATCTCTCCCGTTTCGGCGTGCATTGCCGCGAGATCATCGAGGGCCGCCATATCGACGTGATGGAGATCGACGCGGCCTCGAATAACGGCGTCGACAATATCCGCCAGATCAATGACAGCGTGCGCTACGCCCCGGTTTCGGCGCGCTACAAGGTCTATATCATCGACGAAGTGCACATGATGACCGGGGCGGCGTTCAACGCCTTCCTGAAGACGCTGGAAGAGCCGCCGCCGCACGCCAAGTTCATCTTCGCCACCACCGAAATCCGCAAGGTGCCGGTCACGGTGCTGTCGCGCTGCCAGCGCTTCGACCTGCGCCGCGTCGATGCCGGCCTCCTGGTCGGGCATCTCTCCGGCATCTGCAAGGCCGAAGGCGTCGAGGCCGAGGACGAGGCGCTCGCCGCCGTCGCCCGGGCCGCCGAAGGCTCGGTCCGCGATTCGCTGTCGATCCTCGACCAGGCCATCGCCCATGCGGCGGGCAAGATCCTGCTCGAGGACGTCCGTTCGATGCTCGGCCTCGCCGACCGCGCCCGCGTCATCGACCTGTTCGAGGCGGTGATGAAGGGCGATATCGCGAGCGCGCTCGGCGAATTGCGGGCGCAATACGATGCCGGCGCCGACCCCGTCGTGGTGCTGACCGACCTCGCCGAGTTCACCCATCTGGTGACGCGCCTCAAGCTCGTGCCGGACGCCGCCGGCGACAGCGGCCTGTCGCAGGCCGAGCGCAGCCGCGGCGCCGATTTCGCCGCGCGGCTTTCGGTGCGCGTGCTCGCCCGCGCCTGGCAGATGCTGCTGCGCGGCATGGCCGAGGTGAAGCAGGCCGACCGGCCGGTCATGGCCGCCGAGATGGTGCTGGTGCGGCTCGCCCATGCCGCCGACCTGCCGACGCCGGACGAGGCGATGCGGATGCTGCGCGACGGTGCCGGGGCCGGCGGTAATGGCAATGGCGGCTCTTCCGCTCCGCGCCCGCCCTCCGGCGGCGGCAATACCGCGCTCGCCGCGCGACCTGTCCTCGCCAGCGCCAATCCGGCGCCGGCTCCCGCAGCCGCGCCGCGCGCCGCCAGCGCCCAGCCGGCCGTCATGGTCGCGTCGCTCGAGGATGTCGTGGCGCTCGCCTCGCAGCATCGCGACATCACGCTGAAGCTGGCGCTGGAACGCGACGTCAGGCCGGTCAGCTTCGAGCCGGGGCGGATCGAGTTCGCGCTCGCCGAGGGCGGCTCGCGCACGCTGGCCAATGATCTGTCGCGCCGCCTCAAGGAATGGACCGGGCAGACCTGGATGGTCGCGATGGTCAATACCGAGGGCGCCGCCACCCTGCGCGAGCAGGCGCAGGCGGTGAAGGGCCAGCGCGAAAGCGATGCCGCGGCCCATCCGGCGGTCAGGGCGGTGCTCGAGCGCTTTCCCGGCGCCCGCATCGTCGATGTCCGCGATCCGCGCGCGACTGCAGCTGCCGAAAGCCGCAATGCGGCGCCGGCGGAGGACGAGTATCTGCCCGATGCCGAGCCGCTCTTTGACGACAGCGAGCCGGATTTCGACGGCATCGATTTCTGAAACGGTGCACCGCAGAAGCCCGAGGCGGCTTTCCGGAGCAGGCGCGAACAGCACGGGAGACAGACCATGCGCGACATGATGGGCCTGATGAAGCAGGCGCAGGCGATGCAGCAGAAGATGGCCGACGTTCAGGCCGAGCTCGACACGATCGAGGTCGAGGGCGCGGCCGGCGGCGGCATGGTCAAGGTGACGATGACCGCCAAGGGCGCGCTCAAGGCGGTCAGCATCGATCCGAGTCTGATGATCGCCGACGAGCGCGAGATCCTCGAGGACCTGATCGTCGCCGCCTGCACCGACGCGCGCGGCCGCTCCGAGCGCGTCATGCAGGAGCGCATGGCCGAGATCACCAAGGGTCTGCCGATCCCGCCCGGCATGAAGCTGTTCTGAGCCGCGGCCACGCATGTCGCGCGCCATTGCCGGTCCCGAGATCGAGCGGCTGATCCAGCTCCTGGCCAGGCTGCCGGGGCTCGGCCCGCGTTCGGCGCGGCGGGCCGCCTTGCATCTCGTCAAGAAGCGCGAGCAATTGCTCGGCCCGCTCGCGGACGCGATGGCGACGGCGCGCGAGCGCATCGTCACCTGCACGACCTGCGGCAATATCGACACCAGCGACCCCTGCTCGATCTGCCGCGACGGCCGCCGCGACGACGGGCTGATCGTCGTCGTCGCCGATGTGTCCGATCTCTGGGCGCTGGAGCGTTCGGGCGCGGTCGCGGGCCGCTATCATGTGCTTGGCGGCGTGCTCTCGGCGCTGGACGGTGTCCGGCCCGAGCACCTGACGCTCGACGCACTGGTCGCGCGCGCCGCCGATCCGGCGGTGAAGGAGGTCATCCTGGCGCTCAACGCCACGGTCGACGGCCAGACCACGGCGCATTTCATCACCGACCTGCTCACCCACCTGCCGGTCAAGGTGACCAGGCTCGCTCATGGCGTGCCGGTCGGTGGCGAGCTCGACTATCTCGACGACGGCACGCTCGCCGCCGCGATCCGCCAGCGCACAGGGTTTTGAGGGCGTGCCCTTCCCGTCATGGTCGGGCTTGCCCCGACCATCCACGTCTTCCCCTCATCCCCGTCGCAAGGCGTGGATGCTCGGCACAAGGCCGAGCATGACGAGGCTAGCCGCGCCTTCCGCTCAGAACTTGTAGCTCAGGCTGGTGCGCACCGTGTGCAGGGTCGAATCCTGGTCGGTGGCGAGGCCGAGGAAGGCGTTGCGCGCGTTCCGGTCGAAGCGGCCGTAATCGGTATAGCGATACTCCACGCCGGCGATCAGATGGTCGGTGAAGGCGTAGGAGACGCCGCCGCCCGCCGTCCAGCCGGAGCGCGAGGTCTGCGTGTAGTCGCGCGCACCCGTCGCCGGATCGAAGAAATGCTGGTCGAACTCGGTGAAGGAGACGCCGCCGGTGGCGTAGATCAGGAAGCGGTCCATCGCGAAGCCGAGGCGCCCGCGCACCGAGGCCTGCCAGTCGCGCTTCACGCCGCCCCGGGCGAAGGCGTTGTCGAAGGAACCGTCGCTGCCGACCGCCTCGACATCGCCCTCGACGCCGAGCACGAAGGAGCCGAGCTGGTAATTGAAGCCGACATGGCCGCCGCCGACCACCGAGTCGGTGTCATAGGAGTAGGACGTGGCGAAAGCGCCGTTCAAGGCCGAGAAGCGCGTGCGTTCGGAGCCCCAGGAATAGCCGATCTGGCCGCCGGCATAGAGGCCGGTCCAGGAGTAGAATTCCGGCAGGACCGGCGCGGGCGGCAGCGCGCCCTTGCGATAGGGCAGGTCGGCGGCCTGGGCGGCGGGAAAGAGCGCGGAGCTCGCCAGGAGAAAGAGACTCGCCAGGCCAATACGCGGTGCAAGGCCGGCTTTCAGGAACAGGGTCATCGCTGGATCTCGGGTTCGGGATCGGATGGCGGCTGCGCGGCAGCCGGCGCGTCTTCGGTCATGATTAGAAAGTGTTAAGGTTAACAAACGGATAAATCAGGTGACCGGCGTAGAGGCGGCCGGAACAAATCCGCCGGCTCGCCGGTTAGCCCAAAGCCGGCTCCAAGCCGCGACCGATCCGACCTTCTCGCGGCGGCGGAGACATCCCATGGCCTTCCTGAAACGCATCACGGGCGCAGCCGGCGCGGCGGTGGCGCTGGGCTATGTCGCTGAAGCCGTGTCGAGGCGCTTGACCCGCCCGTTCCGCGAGGCGGCGCGCGGCCGGGCGGCCGGCTCTCCGCTGCAAATGACCTGGATCGGCTGGAAGGACGTGCTGGGCCGCTTCGCCGGCAATGTCGCCGATAACCGGCTGAGTTCGCTGGCCGGCGCCGTCGCTTTCTTCACCTTGCTCTCGCTGGTGCCGGCGCTGTCGCTCTTCGTCACGATCTATCGCTATTTCACCGACCCGCTGACCATCGCCAACCAGCTCGACAGCCTCACCACGGTCTTCCCGCAGGCTGCGCGGGAGCTGATCCACGAACAGGCCATGCGGCTCGCGACGCAGACCACCTCGACCCTGTCCGTCACCTTCCTTGTCAGCCTGCTCGTCGCGATGTGGAGCGCCAACGCCGCGGTGAAGGCGGTCTTCGATGCGCTCAACATCATCTATCGCGAGCGCGAGAAGCGCAGCTTCCTGCGCCTGAACGCGATCTCGCTCCTGACCACGATCAGCGGTGTCGTCCTCCTCGCCGCGGCGCTGACCGTGATCGCGGTCGTGCCGATCATCACCGCGCTTTTCCCCTTCCATGGCGAATTGGAGCGGCTCGCCCGCCTGGTGCGCTGGCCGGCCTTCTTCCTGGTCGGCGCAATGGCGATCGCCACGCTCTACTGGCTCGGGCCCAGTCGGCATCCGGCGCGCTTCGTCTGGGTGCTGCCCGGCGCGCTCGCGGCCGCCTTGCTGTGGGCAGCGGCCTCATGGGCCTTCTCCTGGTATGTCGGCACGCTCGCCAACTACACCGCGACCTATGGCTCGCTCGCCACGGTGGTGGTCTTCATGACCTGGCTCTGGCTCTCGGCGATGATCGTGCTGGCCGGCGCCGAGCTCAATGCCGAGCTCGAGCACCAGACCGCGCGCGACACCACGATCGGCCGGCCGAAGCCGCTCGGCCGGCGCGGCGCCACCATGGCCGACACCGTCGCGCCGTCGACGGCCGACGAGTAGGTGATGCCGGAACCCGACGACACGCACCAGGCCGATCTGCGCAGCGGCACGAGCCCATGGCAGGCCGGCCTGCCGCGCCCGCCGGGCGAGGCGCTTCGCGCCGACACGCGCTGCGACGTCGCGATCATCGGCGGCGGCATCACCGGCGCGATGCTGGCCGAGCATCTCGCGGCGCGCGGCCTTCAGGTGGTCGTGGTCGATCGCGAGCGGCCGGGCTTCGGCAGCACGCTCGCCAGCACCGCCATGCTGCAATGGGAGATCGATCTCTCCCTGCGCCGCCTCTCGGCGCTCTACGGCTTCGACCGCGCGGCGGACATCTACCGGCGCAGCTTCCGTGCCGTCGCGGGTTTGCGTGAGCTGGTCATGGGGCTGTCCCTGCCCTGCGCCTTTCATGCGCGCGAGACGGTCTATCTCGCCGCGGGCGAGGTCGGTCCGCGCGAGCTCGCCGACGAGTTCGCCTTGCGCCAGCGCGCCGACCTGCCGGGCGCCCTGCTCGGCCACGAGCTGCTTCTGCGCGAATTCGGCTTCGACCGGGCGGCCGCGATCGTCTCGCCCGGTTCGGCCGAGGCCGACCCGCTCAGCCTCTGCCACGCGTTGCTCGCGCAGGCGGTGATGCGCGGCGCGCGAATGGTGCGCGACGAGGCGGTCGCCTTCGACGGCCACGGCCGCAGCGCCCTGGTCGCGCTGGCGGGCGGGCGAAGCATCGAGGCCGACCATGTCGTCCTGGCGACCGGCTATGTCATGCCCGATTGCATCAGGACCGATCTGCACCGCGTCGCCTCCAGCTGGGCGCTCGCAACAGTGCCGCAGCCGCGCCAGGCGCTCTGGCGCGGCCGGGCGCTCGTCTGGGAAGCGTCGGAGGATTATGCCTATTGCCGCACCACCAGCGACGGCGCCATCGTCATTGGCGGCGAGGACGAAGAGACCGATGATGCCGCCCGCCGCGAGCGTCTCGGCCCCGAGAAGACGCGGGCGTTGCTCGGCAAGCTCAAGGCGCTGGTGCCAGGCGCCAAGCCGACGGTCGCGCATGCCTGGTCGGGCGCCTTCGGCCAGACCAGGGACGGGCTGCCGCTGATCGGGCGCGTGCCGGGCCAACCGCGCTTGCTCGCGGCCTATGGCTATGGCGGCAACGGCATCACCTTCAGCTATCTCGCCTCGCGCCTGATCGGCGCCCTGGTCGAAGGCCGGGAGGCGCCCTGGTTCGCTCATTTCAGCATCGACCGGCCCGACCCGGCGCGGCCGTGAGCGGCGTATGTCGATTGCATCGCTGCAATCCCGGGCTTGCCGGCAGGGAGGCGACAAATCGCCCTCGCCGCTCCATCTATGTTTGGAGCGGCCATGGCGGTCGCCAAGCCCTGGAGGCGGTCAATGCTTGCAGTTTCGGAAACACCGTCCAGCGCCGTGCGGCTCGAGGCCCATGACGCGCCCTATCATATCGGGGCGGTCTCGCTGCGCGTCCGCGATCTCGCCGGCCTGACGGCGTTCTATCGCGACGCCATCGGGCTGACGCTGATCTCGGAAGGGCCGGATGTCGCGGTGCTCGGCGTCGCCGGCACGCCGCTCGTGCGGCTCGAGGCCGGCGCGACGGCTGCGACATCGCCGGCCGGACTGTTTCATCTCGCCATCCTGTTGCCCTCGCGCCGCGATCTTGCCAACTGGCTGGCGCATGCCGCCCAGGCTCGCGTGCCGCTGGAGGGCGCATCCAACCATCTCGTCAGCGAGGCGCTCTATCTCTCCGATCCGGAGGGCAACGGCATCGAGATCTATCGCGACCGCGCCCGCTCCGAATGGCCGCGGCTGGATGGCGGCGCGATCCGGATGTCGACCGAGCGGCTCGATCTCGACGCCCTGCTTGCCGAGGCCGATGGCAAGGACTATCCCGGCATGCCGGCCGGCACCGGCATGGGCCATATCCATTTGCGCGTCGGCGACACCGCGCAGGCCGAGGCCTTCTATCGCGACGCGCTCGGCTTCGACCTGATGGTGCGCTATCCCGGCGCCAGTTTCCTCGCCACCGGTGGCTATCACCACCATGTCGCCGTCAATATCTGGGGCAGCCGCGGCGCCGGACCGCGCCGGGCGGGCGAGGCCGGGCTCGCCGGTTTCGAGCTGGTCGCCGCCGATGAAGAGGCCTTCGCGGCGATGCGCCGGCGCATCCTCGCTGCGGGCGGCCGCGACGAGGGCGAAACCGCGACCATCGCCGACCCCTGGGGCAACCGGCTCATCCTGCGGCGCTGACGTTTTCCCTTCTCCCCCTTGCGGGAGAAGGTGGCGCAAAGCGCCGGATGAGGGGTCGCGCGACATTCCTCGTCATGGTCGGGCTTGTCCCGACCATCCGCGTCTTCGCTTGTAGCGTTCAAGATATGGATGCTCGCCACAAGGGCGAGCATGACGGGCAGTACAGCGCGACCCCTCATCCGTCAGCGCTGCGCGCTGCCACCTTCTCCCGCAAGGGGAGAAGGGGAGGCGCGGGTTCTGCGCCGCATCACCGCTCCAGCAAATGGCTGCGGCGGGTGCCGCCGCCATCGGGCCGGAAGCCGGCGGCTTCCCAGAAGGCGGCCGCGCCGGAATCGGCTGCGTTGAGCGAGAGCCGCGGCGCGAGCGCGAGGCCTTGCTGCACCAGCGCGCCGGCGAGCAGCCGGCCGACGCCGCCGCGACGGTCGCCGGGCCGGACATAGACATGCCGGATGCGCAGCAGATCGGGCGCGGGGTCGTAAGGGTCGGGCGTCACCGCGCCGACGGCCGCGAGCGCCCCGTCCCGGAAGACGGCGAAGAGCGCGCTGCGTTCGTCCCCGTCATGATAGCGCCCGGCATCCCATTCCTCGATTAGGCCATCGACGAAGCGGTAGCCCTCGGCCATCGCCTCGTCGCGCAGGGCGGATATCTCGTCCGGCAGGGCCTCGCCGAGCCGGACGACCTGAAGCGCCGCTGCGTTCACAGACCCTCGAAAAGCGCGCTCGAAATATAGCGCTCGGCGAAGGAAGGGATGATGACCACGATGGTCTTGCCCTCGTTGCCGGGCCGGGCGCCGACTTCCAGCGCCGCGGCCACCGCCGCGCCCGACGAGATGCCGGCCGGGATGCCCTCGAATTTCGCCAGCGCCCGCGCCGTGTCGAACGAGGTCTGGTTGCCGACCGTGACGACGTCGTCGATCACGGCGCGGTCGAGCACGCCCGGCACGAAGCCGGCGCCGATGCCCTGGATCTTGTGCGGGCCGGGCTGGCCGCCGGACAGGACCGGCGAATCCTCGGGCTCGACGGCGACGATCTGCAGCGCCGGCTTGCGCTTCTTCAGCACCTGGCCGACGCCGGTGACGGTGCCGCCGGTGCCGACGCCCGAGACGAAGATGTCGATCTTGCCGTTGGTGTCGTTCCAGATCTCCTCGGCCGTGGTGCGGCGGTGGATCTCCGGATTGGCCGGGTTCTCGAATTGCTGCGGGATGATCGCGCCCGGGATCTCGGCCTTGAGCTCCTCGGCCTTGGCGACGGCGCCGCGCATGCCGCCGGGGCCGGGGGTGAGCACCAGCTCGGCGCCGAGCAGGGCGAGCATCTTGCGGCGCTCGAGCGACATCGTCTCGGGCATCACCAGGATCAGGCGATAGCCGCGCGCGGCCGCGACGAAGGCGAGCGCGATGCCGGTATTGCCCGAGGTCGGCTCGATCAGCGTGCCGCCCGGCTTCAGCGCCCCGGACGCCTCGAGGGCATCGACCATGCTGACGCCGATGCGGTCCTTGACGCTGGAGATCGGGTTGAAGAATTCGAGCTTGACCAGGATCGTGGCCTTGACGCCGCGCTCGGCCGGCAGCCGGTTCAGGCGGACCAGCGGCGTGTCGCCGATCGTATCCGTGATCGATTCATAGACCCGGCCTCGGCCGGGAACTTTGCTGGGGGCGGGATTGAGCTTGCCTGCTGCGTCGGCCATGGGGGCCTCCCTTGGATCACCTCTTGGGTCGTCAGGACTAACGCAATTCACGCGCGCTGTCGATGAATGGGAATAATCACAAAATCAGATTGTGAAATCGGCCTTCAGGCCGAGCTCTCCGAAAACCGCTTTCTGCTCCGACTCCCGGCAAAGCGCCTCGACGGTGACGCCGTCGAGCTCCGCCAGGAAGGCTTCCGTCGCACGGTTCAGCATCGGGCCCACGACGTCGTCGATAAGCCGCGACTGCGGCAGCGGCGTGGTCTCGTCGCCGAGAACCTGCATCGCGGCCCGTGCGATCTCGCCGGCGGTGATGCGGCGGCGCTCGCGGGCGAGTTCGTAGCCGCCACGCGGGCCGCGCACGCCCTTCAGGATGCCGGAGCGCACCAGCGCCTGCAGCATGGTCTCGAGATGGCGCGGCGGCAGGTCATGGCGTGCCGCGAGCAGTTTGGCGGCGACCGGGGCCGGGCGGGCATGCAATGCGATATCGACCACCGCGGCGACGGCGAGCAGGCTTCGGCGCGACAGCAGCATCATGGCAGACCCCCGTTGGCGAGCGCCTTGCCGCCGCTGACGCCGGTCGAGCCGTAGCCTCCGGCGCCGCGGGCGGTTTCGTCCAGCGTCTCGGTCTCGACCAGCACGGCCCGCGTCACCGGTGCGATCACCAGCTGCGCGATGCGATCGCCGCGCGCCACGGTGAAATCCTCCGCGCCGAGATTGACGAGCAGGACCGAGACCTCGCCGCGATAGTCGCTGTCCACCGTGCCGGGCGCGTTCAGCACCGTGACGCCCTGTCTGAGCGCCAGGCCGGAGCGCGGGCGGACCTGGGCCTCGTAACCGATCGGAAGCTGCAAGGAGAGCCCGGTGGGGACGAGCTTGCGCTCGCCACGGCCGATCACCAGCGGCTCACCAAGCGGCAGGGCGGCGCGCAGATCCATGCCGGCCGCGCCGTCGGTCTCATAGGCCGGCAGCGGCAGATCGACGCCATGCGGCAGGCGGCGGACGGAAACCGCGACCATGGATCAGCCTTCCGTCTTCGACATCTGCGCGAGATGCGCGATCAGGCGGGTCGCGACCTCGTCTTTCGGCAAGGTCGGCCAGGTCTCGACGGTCTCGGCCGAGACGAGATGGACCGTATTGGCGTCGCCGCCCATCACTCCGGTGCCGCCCACGTCATTGGCGACGATCAGGTCGCAGCCCTTCTTCGCCAGCTTGGCGCGGGCATATTCGATGACATGCTCGGTCTCGGCCGCGAAGCCGACGACGAGCGCCGGCCGCTCGATCTCGCGCGCCGCGACCGTCGCCAGGATGTCGGGATTCTCGACCAGCGCCAGGGCCGGCGTGCCGCCAGTGCCCTTCTTCATCTTTTCCGGTGCCGCGTCCGCGACCCGCCAATCCGCGACCGCCGCGGCGAAGATCGCGATATCGGCCGGCAGCGCGCCCTCGACCGCCTCCAGCATCTCGCGTGCCGATTCGACATGGATGGTGGCGACACCGGTAGGGTCGGGGATCGTGACCGGTCCCGACACCAGCGTCACGCTGGCGCCGGCCGCTGCCGCCGCCGCCGCGATCGCGTGACCCTGCTTGCCGGAGGAGCGGTTGGCGATGTAGCGGACCGGGTCGATCGGCTCATGCGTCGGGCCGGAGGTGATCAGGACGGTTCTGCCGGCGAGAAGCTTCGGCGCGGCCGGCGCGCCGCCGGGATTGCGGCCCAGGAAGCCGATCGTGCCGGCCGGTGCGAGCCGCGTCTCGCCGGCCAGAGCCTGCTCGATCGCGGCGAGCAACTCATGCGGCTCGGCCATGCGGCCGGGGCCGTTCTCGCCGCGCTCGGCCATCGCGCCGGCATTGGGGCCGACCACCAGCACGCCGTCCTTCTCGAGCTGCGCCATGTTGCGCCGCGTCGCCGGGTGCTCCCACATGCGCGGGTTCATCGCGGGCGCGATCAGGATGCGCTTGTCGGTGGCGAGCAGCGCCGTCGAGGCGAGGTCGTTGGCGAGCCCCGTCGCCATCTTGGCGATCAGGTCGGCGGTGGCGGGCGCGACGACGACGAGATCGGTCGAGCGCGACAGCGCGATATGGCCGATATCGGCCTCGTCGGTCAGCGAGAACAGGTCGGTGAAGCAGCGCTCGCCCGCCAGCGACGAGACCGCCAGCGGCGTTACGAACTCCTCGCCCGCCTTGGTCAGGATGCAGCGCGAGGTGATGCCGTGATCCTTCAGCCGCCGGATCAGCTCCAGCACCTTATAGGCGGCGATGCCGCCGCCGATGATCAGCAGGACGGAGCGAGATGCGGGCAAGGGCGGGCTCCCGAGGCGTGACGGTGGTGTCCTAGCATTTGGCGGGCGCGGCTGTCATGGGGAGGGGATGGCTGACCTGCGGCCTCTACCTCTTGAGGATAGGAGGTCGCATCCTGCCCGTCACCGGAACGGCGGCTCGTCGAAGCTTCTCAGCTTGCGCGAGTGGATGGTCGAGCCCGCCTCCTTGAGCTTTTCCAGCGCCGCGAGCCCGATCTTGAGATGCTCGCCGACGGCGCGCTCGTAGAAGGCGTTGGCGGCGCCGGGCAGCTTGATCTCGCCATGGAGGGGCTTGTCGGAGACGCAGAGCAAGGTGCCGTAAGGCACGCGCAGCCGGTAGCCCTGGGCCGCGATCGTGCCCGATTCCATGTCGACGGCGATGGCGCGCGACAGGTTGATGCGGCGTCGCTCCTTGGTCCAGCGCAGCTCCCAATTGCGGTCGTCCTGCGTCACCACGGTACCGGTGCGCAGGCGCTGCTTCAGCCGGTCGCCTTTCTCGCCCGTGACCTCGGCCGCCGCCTGCTGCAGCGCGACCTGGACCTCGGCCAGCGCCGGGATCGGGATGTCGGGCGGCACCAGTTCGTCGAGGATGCCGTCCTGCCTGAGATAGGCATGGGCGAGCACGTAATCGCCGATGATCTGGGTCTGGCGCAGGCCGCCGCAATGGCCGACCATCAGCCAGCAATTCGGCCTGAGCACGGCGAGATGGTCGGTGATGTTCTTGGCGTTGGAGGGGCCGACGCCGATATTGACCAGCGTCACGCCCTCGCCCTCGGAGCGGACCAGGTGGTAGGCCGGCATCTGGAAACGATGCCAGGGCGCCGACATCACCCGCTCGGCGGCGCTGACATCGATGCCCCCGCGGTCGATGCGCACGCCGCCCGGCGTCACCAGCGCCTCGGCCGTGCCGGCCTCGATCTCGGCCAGCGCCAGCCGCACGAACTGGTCGACATAGCGATGGTAGTTGGTCAGCAGCACCCAGGGCTGCACGGCGCGCCAGTCGGTGCCCGTGTAATGCACCAGCCGCCGCAGCGAGTAGTCGACGCGGACCGCGTCGAAGAGCGAGAGCGGCTTCGGCTCGCCCTCGACGAGCTCGAAGCTGCCATCGGCGATCTCGTCGCCGACCAGCGAGAGCAGCGGCGTCGGGAAATGCCGGGCCAGCTCGGCCGGCGAGATCCGGCCGCCGCCGAGCTCGTCGCCGCCCTCGATCGCATAGGGATAGGGAATCTCCTGTCCGCTGATCCCGGTCTCGATCGTCGCGCCGTAATCGGTCACGAGCGGCTCGAGCTGGTCGAGCAGATAGGCGCGGAACTCCGCGGGCTGCGTCACCGTGGTCGAATAGATGCCGGGCGCCGCGAATTTGGCGAAGCTGCGCCGTGTCGCCGCCGGCAGTTTGGCGGGCTCGTAGGTGACGCGCAGCATCGGGTAGCGGTAGCGCGCGCGCTCCTCCGCCGTCGGTGGCTGCGCGGTATCGAAGAAGCGCTGCAGGTCGGCCCGCAGCGCATCCTTCGCCTCGGCATAGAGCGCTTCCAGCCGGTCGACGGCATCCTGCGGCGTGGCGGCGATCTCGAAGCTCATGGCCGCTTCTAGCTGGCCCCGCACGGTCCTGACAACACGCGGTGTTCCCGTCTCCGATGCTCTCGCCACTGCGGTCGTCCATCGGGAGGCGGGCGAAGGGGGCTTGACGGCAAGCCCGGCGCGCAGTATTAAATCGATCAGTTAATTAACCAATTGGTTCAGTTCATGCAGCCCGATCGCCTCAGCATCACGCTGTCAGCCCTTGCCGACCCGACCAGGCGCGCCATCCTGGCGCGGCTGGCGCTCGGCGAGAGCTCGGTGACCGAGCTGGCCGAGCCCTTCGCGATGAGCCTGCCGGCGGTCTCGAAACATCTGAAGGTGCTGGAGCGGGCCGGGCTGGTCGCGCGCAGCCGGGAGGCCCAGTGGCGGCCCTGCCGGCTCGATCCCGGGCCGCTGCGCGAAGTGGCCGACTGGCTCGAGCACTATCGGGTCTTCTGGGACCAGAGCCTCGACAAGCTGGAGGACGTCCTCCGCGAGATCAGGGCGGCCGGCGACAAGCCCGCCTGACGCCGCGATCCGACACGAACCCGTCACGACAGGAAACGCACCATGCTCAAGACCGTCCTTCTCTCGCTCGCCGCCGTGATCCTCATCGGCATCGCCGTCGTGCTCGTCCTGGCGGCGATGAAGCCCGACACCTTCACGATCCGGCGTTCGCTGGCGATCAACACCGCGCCGGAGCGCATCTTCCCGCTGATCAACGACTTCAAGCGCTGGGGCGCCTGGTCGCCCTGGGAGAAGAAGGACCCGCAGATGAAGCGCAGCTTCAGCGGTCCCGAGAGCGGCCTCGGCTCGGTCTATGCCTGGGAGGGCGACAAGAATGTCGGCCAGGGCCGCATGGAGATCGTCGAGGCGACGGCGCCGGGCAAGGTTGCGCTCAAGCTCGATTTCATCAAGCCCTTCGAGGCTCACAACGTTGTCACATTCGCACTGGAGCCTCAGGGCAGCGCGACCAATGTGACCTGGACCATGACCGGCCCGACCCCGTTCTTCGCCAAGATCTTTCATGTCTTCATGAACATGGACCGCATGGTCGGCGGCGATATGGAGACCGGCCTCGCCAATCTGAAGGCGGCCGCGGAGAGCTAGGCCCGCCCCGGTCGGCCAAATTCGAACAACCCCCGCTTCAAGCACCCCAAGCAACCAAGGAGGATAGGCCCATGATGGATGCCAAACCGCAGGACGAACATCGTTGGCTCCAGCAGCTCGTCGGCGACTGGACCTATGAATCGAACTGCTCGCCCGACAAGCCCGAGGAGGTCTCCACCGGTACCGAGAGCTTCCGTCCGATCGGCGACTTCTGGGTCGTCGGCGAGAGTACGGGCGAGATGCCGGGTGGCGACGCGGCGCTGATGCGGATCACGCTCGGCTTCGATCCCGCCAAGGGCCGCTTCGTCGGCACCTGGGTCGGCTCGATGATGCCGATGCTCTGGACCTATGAGGGGTCGCTCGACGCGGACCGCAAGATCCTGACGCTCGAATCCGAAGGACCGAGCTTCGCCGGCGACGGCACCATGTCGAAATACCGTGACATCCTCGAGATCAAGAGCCCGACCGAGCGCCTGTTCTATTCGAAGGTGCTCGGGGCGGACGGGAACTGGAGCCAGTTCATGATGGCCCGCTACACCAGGCGCTGAGCCCTGCCGCAACCGGTCGGCGCGCCAGAGCGCCGGCCATTCTCACACAGGAGGGACGACCATGAAGCTCTCGACCTATCTCTTCTTCGACGGCAATTGCGAGGAAGCCTTCAAGCACTATGAAAAAGTGCTCGGCGGCAAGATCACGGCGATGATGCCCCATGAAGGCACCCCGGCCGAGGCGGAGACCCCGCCGGAATGGCAAAAGAAGATCCTGCATGCCTGCCTCGAGATCGACGGCCAGATGCTGATGGCCTCCGACGCGCCGGCGGCGCATTCCGGCGGACCGATGCAATCGGTCGCCGTCAGCGTCAACGTACCGACGGTCGAGGAGGCCGAGCGCATCTTCAACGATCTGTCGGACGGGGCCCAGGTCACCATGCCGATCGCGGAAACCTTCTGGTCGCCGCGCTTCGGCATGCTGACCGACCGGTTCGGCACGCATTGGATGATCGGCGCCGAGATGCCGGCCGAGATGGCCGATTGCGGCGTCAAGATCTCGGAAGTCGCATGAGCGATCGCCGATTCTCCGGAACCGGTCTCGCCGACATGGCTGCAGCGATGCGCGGCCATGTCGAGGCCGGGGCGGTCGCCGGCATCGTCACCCTGGTCGCCCGGGGTGACGATGTGCATGTCGACACCTCCGGCCTGGCCGATCTCGACAGTGGCGCTCCGATGCGCCGCGACACGATCATCCGCATCGCCTCGATGACCAAGCCGATGCTGGCCGTCGTCGCCCTCGCCATGGTCGAGGAGGGCCTGATCGGGCTCGACGATGCGGTCGATCGCTGGCTGCCCGAGCTTGCCGGGCGCAAGGTCCTGCGCAGCCTGGCAAGCCCGCTCGACGACACCGTTCCCGCTCGCCGCCCGATCAGCCTGCGCGATCTGCTGACGCTCCGGCTCGGCATCGGCGTGGTGATGGAGCCGCCGGGCCGTTACCCGGTCCAGCAGGCGATGGAGGAGGCCGGCGTCGCTCCTGGCCCGGTCAACCCGGTGATGACGCCGGACGAATGGATGAGGCAGCTCGGCTCGCTGCCGCTGCTCCACCAGCCCGGCGAGGCCTGGATGTACCATACCGGCTTCGACGTGCTCGCCGTGCTGCTCGCCCGGATCGCCGGCACATCGCTGGACGAGGTCATGCAGGAGCGCCTGTTCGGGCCGCTCGGCATGGTCGATACCGGCTTCCACGCCTCTCCCGACAGGATCGGCCGCCTCGCCTGCGCCTATATGCGCGACCCGGAGAGCGGTCGGCTGACGCTGGTCGACCCTGCGGTAGGCGGCGCCTATGCCGGCAAGCAGGCCTTTCCCTGCGAGCTGGTCTCGACCGCCGACGATGTGCTCGCCTTCGCCCGGATGCTGCTGGCGCGCGGCCGGCACGGGTCACGCACGCTCCTCTCGCCGGGGATGGTCGGAGAGATGACGCGCGACCAGATCACGCCGGAGCAGAAGGCGGTCTCGCCCTTCTTCCCCGGCTTCTGGGAGACGACCGGCTGGGGCTTCGGCCTCGGCATCGTCACGAAGCCCGACGATCTTTCGGCCATGCCCGGCCGCTATGGCTGGGAGGGCGGCTTCGGCACCGGACTCAACATCGACCCGGACAAGGACCTGGTGACGATCTTCCTGAGCCAGCGCCTGATGCAGAGTCCGGACGATGCGGCGCTGAACCGCGAATTCCAGGCGCTGGCCTATCGGGCGCTCGTCGATTGAGGCACGGCTTCAGCCGTCATTGCGAGCGCAGCGAAGCAATCCAGGGCCGGTGCGCGACAGGCGGGATTGCTCGTCGCTGCACTCCTCGAATGACGGGTGCGGCTAGCTGAACACCGCATAGGCGAGCAGCGCCGCGATCGCCCATAGCGCCCAGTTGCCCCAGCGGTTGCGCCGTGCCTCGGCGCGGCCGATCGCCTGCACGCTGCGCTCGTCGAGCGCAAAGCCCTGGCGCGAGGCATCCTCGAGCTGGCCGAGCACGCGCTCGGCCCGCGCCGCCGTTTCGGGTAGGCTCGCCAGGCTGAAGGCGAGCGTGCGCGCCCCGCGTCCCGCCTCCTCGATCCGCCCGAGCGGCCCGAGATTGCGGGTGATCCATTCGCGCACCACCGGCTCGGCCGTGGTCCACATGTCGAGATGCGGGTCGAGCGAGCGCGCCACGCCCTCGACCACCACCATGGTCTTCTGCAGCATGACGAGCTCGGTGCGCGTCGCCATGTCGAACAGGCCGGTGATCTCGAAGAGCAGGGTCAGCACCTTCGCCATCGAGATCTCGTCGGCGCGCTTGTCGTGGATCGGCTCGCCGACGGCCCGGATCGCCTGGGCGAAATCCTCGACCGCGTGATGGGCCGGGACATAGCCCGCCTCGAAATGCACCTCCGCCACGCGCCGGTAGTCGCGGGTGATGAAGCCGAGCAGGATCTCGGCGAGGAAGCGCCGTTCCTTGTGGCCGAGCCGGCCCATGATGCCGCCATCGACCGCGACGAGCCGGCCCTGCGCATCGACGAACAGGTTTCCGGGATGCATGTCGGCATGGAAGAAGCCGTCGCGGATCGCGTGCTTCAGGAAGGACTGGATGACGTTGCGCCCGAGCCCGGCGAGGTCGTGGCCGGCGGCGCGCAGCGCCTCGGTGTCGGAAAGGCGGATGCCGTCGATCCATTCGTCGACCAGCACCTCGCGCGCCGTCAGTTGCCAATCCGGCCGCGGCACGCGGAAATCGGCGTCGTCCCGGGTGTTCTCGGCGAATTCGGACAGCGCCGCGGCCTCCAGCCGCAGGTCCATCTCCATCGTCACCGAGCGCGCCAAGGTCTCGACCACGCCGGAGAAACGCAGGCGGCGCGCTTCCGGCGAGCGGCTCTCGGCCAGCTCCGCGCCGAAGCGCATCGAGGCGAGGTCGCGGTTGAAGCGGTCGCGGATGCCGGGCCGCAGGATCTTGACCGCGACCTCGGAGCCGTCCTTCAGCCGCGCGCGGTGGACCTGCGCGATCGAGGCGGCGGCGACCGGCTCGCCGAATTCGGCGAAGATCGCCTCGACCGTCTCGCCGTGGGCGGCCTCGATCGCGGCGCGCGCCTGCTCCATCGGGAAGGGCGCCATCCGGTCCTGCAGCGCCGAGAGGTCCTCGGCGATCTTCATGCCGACGACGTCGGGGCGCGTCGCCAGGAACTGGCCGAACTTGACATAGGACGGGCCGAGCCGGGTCATCGCCGCCGCGAGGCGCGTCGCCGAGGAGCCGGCGCCGCGCCGCTCGATCAGCCGGCCGAGCCGGATCAGCGCCCGCGCCGCCGGCGGCAGCACCGAGGGGTCGACCAGCGCCAGCGCCCCCTCGCGGGCCAGGACGAAGCCGACCCGCGCCATGCGGGTGAAATGGGCGAGGGCGGAGATCATGCGGCGGCGGTCTCCGGCCGCGCCCTTGCCGTCATGGTCGGGCTTGTCCCGACCATCCACGTCTTTCCTTCATCCGCGTCGCAAGACGTGGATGCTCGCCACAAGGGCGAGCATGACGGGGGAAGATTGCTCACAGCTTCCAGCCGGAATGCAGCGCCACGACCCCACCCGTCATCGGCGTGAAGCGGGCGCGCCGGAAGCCGGCCGCCTCGATCATGTCGGCGAAGACCTGCGGCTTGGGGAATTTGCGGATCGATTCGACCAGATAGCGATAGGGCTCGCCGTCGCCGGTGACGAGCTTGCCCATCGGCGGGATCAGGTTGAAGGAATAGGCCTCGTAGATCTTGTCGAGCAGCGGCACGTCGACATGGCTGAATTCGAGGCAGAGGAAGCGCCCGCCGCGCTTCAGCACGCGATGGGCCTCCGCCAGCGCCTTGTCGATCCGCGGCACGTTGCGGATGCCGAAGGCGATCGTATAGGCGTCGAAATGATTGTCGGGCAGGCCGAGTTCCTCGGCATTGCCCTGGACGAAGCGGATGCGCGCGTCGCCGGGATAGCGCCTCTGCGCACGCTCGCGGCCCACGGAGAGCATCTCGCCATTGATGTCGAGCACCGTGACGTCGGTGCGCGGCCCGCCGGCCTCGACGACCGCGAAGGCGACGTCGCCCGTGCCGCCGGCGACGTCGAGATGATGGAAGGGCCGGTCGCGCGCCGGCTTCAGGGTCGAGATCAGCGCATCCTTCCAGAGCCGGTGCAGGCCGCCCGACATCAGGTCGTTCATCAGGTCGTAGCGGCCGGCGACCTTGTGGAAGACATCGTCGACCTTGGCCTGCTTCTCGCCGAGCTTCACGGTCTCGAAGCCGAAATGGGTGGTGTCGGAGGCTGCTGTCACGAGGTGGACGACCCTTGTGTTCTGATCAGGCGATGAATAGCGAAACGGACGGGCCTTGTCGCGCCCCGTCTCGACGCATGCTGAAGGGTAAGGATGCCGGAGCTTCCCGAGGTCGAAACCGTCCGCCGTGGACTGGAGCCCGCCATGCTCGGGCAGGTGCTGGCCAAGGTCGAGCAGCGCCGGCCCGACCTGCGCTTTCCGCTGCCGGAGCGCTTCACCGAGCGCCTGACCGGGCGCAGGGTCGAGAGCCTGTCGCGCCGCGCCAAATACCTGATCGCCGATCTCGACGACGGCCAGGCGCTGGTCATGCATCTGGGCATGAGCGGGCGCTTCATCGTCGAGGCGCCCGGCACGCCACCGACCGAGCCTGGCTCCTATTACAACGAGATCGGCCGGCATCTGCAGCACGACCATGTCGTCTTCCATCTCGGCTCCGGTGCGCGCGTCACCTATAACGACGTGCGTCGCTTCGGCTTCATGGATCTTTTGCCCCGCACCGGCCTTGAGACCTGCAGACACTTCGCCGGAATGGGCATCGAACCGCTCGGCAACGAACTCTCCGGCGAGACGCTTGCAGAACTCTTCGCCGGCAAGCTCGCGCCGCTGAAGGCGGCGCTGCTCGACCAGCGGCTCGTGGCGGGCCTGGGCAACATCTATGTTTGCGAGGCGCTGTTCCGCGCCGGGCTTCACCCCGAGGCTGCGGCGGGCTCGATCGCGACGCCGACGGGCAGGCCGCGGGAGACCGCGCATGCCCTGGCGCGGATCATCCGCGAGGTGCTGGAGGAGGCGGTCGCCGCCGGTGGCTCGACCTTGCGCGACTTCGCCCATGCCGACGGCTCGCTCGGCTATTTCCAGCATCGTTTTCGCGTCTATGACCGCGAGGGCGACCCCTGTGTCACGCCGGGCTGCGGCTCGCTGGTGAAGCGGCTGGTGCAGTCGGGGCGCTCGACCTTCTATTGCGAGAGCTGCCAGAAGCGGCGCTGACGACATGGCCGGGGACGCTGATGCGCCTTTGCCCGCCTCGACCGATCGGCGCGTTCTCGGGGCGTGCCGGCAGCTAGCCTTTCACCGCGCTCCTGAAGGCCGCCGAAAGAGTCGCCAGCGCATCGCGCGGACGGCCGTCCCTCACCCTCGTGTGCAGCATCACCGGCAGACGAGGCAGATCGGGAAGCCCGAGCCTGCCACCGACATCGATCGCGCCGAACGGCAGCATCCGCGGCGCCAGCGCTGCGACGCCGAGGCCGGCCGTGACGGCGGCCGCGACCGCCGGAACGCCGCCGCCGACGAAGACCTCCGTCCACGGCACGCCCGCCTGGTCGAGAAGCTGCGCGGCCAGAGCCCGGACGCCGCAGGGCTCGGCCATCGTGGCGATCGGCACGGGCTCGCCCGCGCGATGCTGCCAGCCCGGTGCCGCGAACCAGCCGAACGCCTCCTCGCTCAGGACCTTCCCGTCGTCGCGTCCGGATTGGAATCGCACGATCACCGTGTCGAGTTCGCGCCGGTCGAAGCGCTGAAGCAGCTCGCCGGACGAGCCGATCCGGATCTCGATCAGAAGCTGCGGATCCCGAGCGTTCATCCGCGCGATCAGCGCGGGAAGTTCAGGCCCGGCGACATGGTCGCTGATCCCGATGGCGAGGCGCTGCCGCACTCCGGTGAATGCGGCGAGGGCGCGATCCTGCACCGCTAGCAATTCACGGGCATGGTCGAGGAAGGCCGCGCCATACGCCGAGAGCTCGACATGGCGTGGTGTACGCTCGAGCAGCCGGCAGCCGAGCCGCTTTTCGAGGCGTTTCAATTTCAGGCTGACCGCGGCCTGGCTCGTCTGCATGGCTTCGGCCGCGCGCGTGAAGCTGCCGAGATCGGCGATGCGGAGGAAGGCCTGGACGGCATCGAGGTCGAGCGGGTGCTGCATCATTTCAGATCAATATCACTAAAATCAACAATGATAACATATTAAAATATACGGCCCGCACATAGCCTTCCCGAGACAAAAGGAGAGGCCGCGATGCCGTTCGTTCACATCTCGCTGCGCGCTGGAAAGCCTGAAGCTTACCGGCAGGCGATCTTCGACAGCCTCTATCGCGCCCTGCGCGAGGCGCTGGGTGTGCCCGAGGACGACCAGTTCATGACCCTCACGGAGCATGACGGCGCGAATTTCCGCTACGGCTCCTATCCCGGCATCGCCCGGAGCGACGATCTGGTCTTCATCCGGGTCATCGTCTTCGACACCCGCACGGCTGCCCAGAAAGCGGCGCTGTTCAGGCAGGTCGCGGAGCTGCTCGGCCAAAGCCCGGGGATTCGTCCGGAGGACGTCTTCGTGACCATCCTCGAAGCCGCCAAGGAGAATTGGTCGCTCGGCCACGGCGTCGCGCAGTTCGCGTGAGGCGATGCGCATCTTCGCGCCGGCGAGCCGCGCGCCGGCCGCCCGAGCGCGCCGTGCGCGACTGCGCATGGACCGCGCCCTCCACCCTCGCTATTCCTGCCGGCACAGCATCATCCGGGAGGCCGCCATGGCTTATGAAACCATTCTCGTCGAGGTGAAGGGCAAGGTCGGCGTGATCACGCTGAACCGTCCGCAGGCGCTGAATGCGCTGAACGGCCAGCTCATCGGCGAGATCAACACGGCGATCGACGGTTTCGAGAAGGATGCCGGCATCGGCTGCATCGTCCTGACCGGCTCGGAAAAGGCCTTCGCGGCCGGCGCCGACATCAAGGAGATGCAGTCGCGCACCTATCCCGAGACCTATCTCGACGACCGGTTCGAGAGCTGGGACCGCATCGGCCAGCGCCGCAAGCCGATCATCGCAGCCGTCGCGGGCTTTGCGCTTGGCGGCGGCTGCGAGCTCGCCATGATGGCCGACTTCATCATCGCCGCCGACAACGCGAAATTCGGTCAGCCCGAGATCAATCTCGGCGTCATCCCCGGCGCCGGCGGCACGCAGCGCCTGACCAAGGCGATCGGCAAGGCCAAGGCGATGGACCTGTGCCTGACCGGCCGGATGATGGACGCGATCGAAGCCGAGCGCTCCGGCCTGGTCGCCCGCATCGTCCCGCTCGCCGATCTCATCACCGAGGCCCTGAAGGCGGCCGACGCCATTGCCGCGAAATCGCTGCCTTCGGTGCTCACCGCAAAGGAAGCCGTCAATCGCGCCTTCGAGGTGACGCTGGCCGAGGGGCTGCGCTTCGAGCGCCGCGTCTTCTCGGCGCTGTTCGCGACGCAGGACCAGAAGGAAGGCATGGCTGCCTTCGCCGAGAAGCGGAAGCCGGATTTCAAGAACCGCTGAGGGATGGCGATCACGGACTTGTGTCGTCCGCGCGGAGGGAGCGCCGCGCCTTTCGGGCCCCGACAGGATAGGGCGCGGGAAACCCCTCTCCCGTGTGGGAGAGGGGCAGGGGTGAGGGCCGGACGTTTGACACTGCAGCCGTGAGCTGACCGCGGTTCCGTTCAGCCCCACTGGTTTGCCGTCCTGCCCTCATCCGGCCCTCCGGGCCACCTTCTCCCATTCGGGAGAAGGCTGGGTCGAGGTTCCGGTCCTCTCCCGTCATGGTCGCCCTTGTGGCGACCATCCACGTCTTTACGGCGCTTTGACTGAGTATCCAGGGCGCGTTGCGCCGGCTCGCCTGCTATCGGCGTCGCAAGACGTGGATGGTCGGGACAAGCCCGACCATGACGGAAGGGCGCGGGGAACCCTCTCCTGGAAGGAGAGGGCAGGGTGAGGTGTTCGGACCGGAAACGCTAGCCTGAACCCAACCGCGCGGTCAGCGCTCGCGCAATTGGTCCAGCGGCCTCCACCTCACCCCTGCCCCTCTCCTGACAGGAGAGGGGTTTTGCGTCGCGGTTCCGGCGCCTGGCGGGGACAGACCGCAAACTTATCCCCGCCTCCCGCGCCACGCCTATAATCCGCCGCATCCCATCCCCGAGGGGCGGCCAACCGGAGGCATGTCGTGTGGCGGGGTGGGTGCGGCGCCTGCGGGCGGGTTTGCAGCCCGGACTCGGGAGGCTTCGGGAACCGCCCTGGGGGTAATACGGCCCCTGCGCGAGGAGCTCGCTAGATGAACCGGCGGCGCCAGCCGCCCCGAGGGACCGACGAGGCGACAACCCGCTGAGGGGCACTGGCTTCCGAGGGCTTTTGGGATGCGCCCGCAGCCGGATTCGCAGAAGCGCGGCCTGGAGTCTTGAAGAACGCCGTCTGGCGGAGCGCCACGGGGCGTGCGGATGGTGGCTCAATCCATCCGCGCCGCGTCCTGGCTCAATGGATGCGGATTTCGACCCTCGCGCCTCGCGGCGCTCCGCTGCCCTTCATGACCGAGCGTTCACGCGAAAGCGCGGGCGGGGATGACGCGTGGACGCGGGATCCCCTCTCCCGGGTGGGAGAGGGGTAGGGGTGAGGGCCGGACCGAACACCAGTGAAATCGCAGCGCAGGCCGCGGTCGGCGATCGCGCAACGGGTCAAACGGCCATCCCCTCACCCTGCCCTCTCCCTCCGGGAGAGGGTTCCCCGCGCTACCTCCGGCCCGAGATGCTCGGGCCAGGCCCGAGCATGACGTGATGCGGAGGATCCCCCGCCTGCATGGCGGGACTGACATTCTTTGACTTGAATACGGCTGCGTTGTCGGCACGATGGTGTCGTCCGAGAGTGTTGGAGCCATCATGACCGCCGCCACAGCCGAAGCTGCAACCGACCTCGTCCTGCCGACCTATGCCGATGTCGAAGCCGCTTCCGGCCGCCTCCAGGGCATCGCGCATCGCACGCCGGCTTTGACCTCGCGCACGGCCAATGCCCGCACCGACGCCTCGCTGGTCTTTAAGGCCGAGAACCTGCAGCGCATGGGCGCCTTCAAATTCCGCGGCGCGTTCAATGCGATTTCCGCCCTGAGCCCGGAGCAGAAGCGCGCCGGCGTCGTCACCTTCTCCTCGGGCAACCATGCCCAGGCGATCGCGCTCTCGGGCAAGCTGATCGGCGTGCCGACGGTGATCCTGATGCCGCAGGATGCGCCGGCCGCGAAGGTCGCCGCGACCCGCGGTTATGGCGCCGAGGTCGTGCTCTTCGATCGCTACAGCCAGGATCGCGACGCGCTCGGCCGCGAGCTCGCGCAGAACCGCGGCCTGACCCTGATCCCGCCCTATGATCATCCCGACGTGATCGCCGGCCAGGGCACAGCGACCAAGGAGCTGATCGAGGAAGCCGGCCCGCTCGACATGCTGCTGGTCCCGCTCGGCGGCGGCGGCCTGATCTCGGGCGCGGCGCTGGCGGCCAGGGCGCTCAATCCGGGCTGCCGCGTCATCGGCGTCGAACCCGAGGCCGGCAATGACGGCCAGCAATCCCTGCGCAAGGGCGAGATCGTCAGAATCGATGTGCCAAAGACCATCGCCGACGGCGCGCAGACCGCTTTCCTCGGCCACTATACCTTCCCGCTCATCCAGAACCTCGTCGAGGATATCGTCACCGTGCCGGATTCGGCGCTGGTCGAGGCGATGGCCTTTTTCGCCGAGCGGATGAAGCTCGTGGTCGAGCCGACGGGCTGCCTAGCCGCCGCCGCCGCCTTCACCGGGGCCGTGCCGGTCGCGGGCCAGCGCGTCGGCATCGTCATCAGCGGCGGCAATGTCGACCTCGCCGCCTTCGCGCGCTTTGTCGGCGCCGCGTGAGGGTCACCTGACCGGCGGGCCGCGATCGGCTCGTCGAACCGCCCGCCTATCCTTCATTTGAAGGACGACCCCGGCACGGAAGCCGGGCGAAGCTCGCCGCAGCCGGCCTGCCGGTCGGATGCGGGAGACATGGCATGGTCCAGACGAATATCGCCTATGTGCGCATAGAGCGCCTGAAGGTCACCAGAACCCAGGAAGGCATCAATACCGGCCTGCCCAAGGAGATGGGCACGCATGAATGGCACATGAAGATGACCGTGAACGGTCAGACCCAATGGTGGACCAGGCACGGCATCGAGACCGGCGGAGAGTACAAGGTCGGCCTCGACTATCTCTATGTGCCCCTCATCGACGGCAAGCTCCATATCGCGATCAGCGGCTGGGAGCAGGATACGTTCGGCGATACCGAGCTGAGCAGCCGCAGCCTGACGCTGACACCGGCCGAGGACTGCCCCTATGGCGTCAACCGGGCCTGGGTGACGAGCTATTCCTCGGGCTATTACGGGCAGTTCATAGCCGAGGAGGGCATGGCCTCGGAAGGCGGCTTCGATTTCCGCATCACGATCCAGCCGATCGGCAAGCGGCTCGAGGACAACCGGGAATATGCGGTCCTGATCCGCGATCGCGAGGTCTACCAGGGCTATTGGGTCTCCGGCTGGGACGCCTTCACCAAGAACATCGACGACTGGCGCAAGGAAGGGCTGAGGCTCAGCCGCATCGCCTCCTGCGAGGCGGCGCCGGGCCAGCCGTCCTTTTCGTCGCGGATCGAGCGCACCTATATCGGGGTGTTCGAGGCCGGCGACACCGGCATGCCGTTCTGGGAGCTCGATCGCAACGCCTTCGCGGCGAAGATCATGGAGCTCAGGCGCGACGGCATCCGGCCGACCGACATCTACGCCTTCCAGGGCAACGGCGCGGTGATCGTCGGCGGCACATTCGACCGCGGCGGCGTGACCGATCTCGTGGTCGAGCCGCGCGATGCCTTCGAGAAGGAATGGCAAGGCCGCTCGCAAGCCGGGCAAGGGCTGATCTCGCTCGACAGCTTCAGCGACGGAGGCCGGCGCTGGTTTGCCGGGCTGTTCGAGCACGGCATCGGCAACTCGGCCTTGTGGGTGGCGGATGACGAGCGCGGCTTCCGTGCCAAGGACGCCGAATGGAAGGCTGAGGGCTGGCGGCTGATCGATTTCTGCACCTATAACGAGGGGGGCAGCCAGAGATTCAGCGGCGTCTGGCGGCGCGGCGCGCTTCGGACCTGGCTCGAGCTGGAGCCCGACTGGGGCCACCTCGTCGGCCGGATCGACTTCAACTGGGGCCTGAACCGGGAGATCGTCGCGATCGACTCCTGGTCATCGGCCGCGAGCGATTGATCGCTCGCCCGGCGTTTCTGCGTTGACGCCGCGCCGCGGAGCGATTATAGGCCTGCGTCTCGCGACGGCTGGCGCAAGCATGGCTGTCGCTCACGCATTTCCATCAAGGTAGCGGCCGATCCCGCCAGGCAAGGATGCCAGGCGTGTCGTCGCGATGAAGACGAGGACGTTTCGATGGCCAATACGACGTCGGCCAAGAAGGCCACGCGCAAGATCGCGCGGCGCACCGAGGTCAACAAGGCGCGCCGCAGCCGGATGCGCACCTTCCTGCGCAAGGTCGAGGAGGCTATCGCCACCGGCGACAAGGGTGCCGCCGCCGAGGCCCTCAAGGCCGCTCAGCCGGAAATCATGCGCGCCGCTCAGAAGGGCGTGGTTCACAAGAACACGGCGTCGCGGAAGGTTTCGCGGCTCGCGCATCGGATCGGCGCTCTCGCCTCCTGATTGCTGTTCCGCATAGCGGTTTTTGTCGAAATTAAGCCCGGCCGGAAGGCCGGGTTTTTTGTTGCGCCGGCATGCTGTTGTTGCGGTGCGAACACAGCTCCCGCAATGCCGAAAAAATCGAGCTCGCCAAGCCGATTTCGCAATCTTTCCACGGCTTTATCGGGTTGACTTCGGCGTCGGTTTCAGGGCTGGAAATCCGCCATTCCCGATCTTTTGACCGCGCAAATAAATCCCATATTTTTCATCACCTTAGCAGGCAAAGGATTCTGCCGTCGAGAATCGCCGGAGCGCATGCGGGCCCTGTCGACACTTCCGAAAAAAAAGATTCGCGGGCTGCGCAGAGGGGCGCCGGTAAAAAAAACGTTAAGTTCCCCAACCTATTGCGAGGCTCCTTCCGGTAGGTCAGGTCTTCGCGGAAGGGTGGTGACTCTCGGAAGCCGGCTGAAGGGGATATTGCCCCCGTTCGAGAGCCCCCTGTAAGGTCTTTTCATCGCCGGCCGGACAGCGATGTCCACCGGGGATTTCCAGAGATTAGCGACGATTTGGCTCGCGCCCAAGGGGGGTGGAGGATGCGGCTCTTTGTCTTGTTGAGCTGAGATGAAGTGCGGCTCCGTCCTTCGGCGAGCCTTTCAAGCCTAACCACGCAGACCGGGTAGGTCGCCCGCCGGCGCATATGTCGCGCGGGGAAGCCTTCCCTATTGACCGGCTAGTAGCTCCGGCGAGGTGTCCCGCGAGGGCCGCCAATGCCGGCGCATCACGCGATTTGAGATGGGGCGAGACATGTTTGAGCGGCAAGGGCTGGACGAGATCACCGAGGCGGCGGCTGTGCCGATGCCTCTGATCCCGGCCAACACGAAGGAGACTTCAGACAAGGGCGCCATGCATTCTTTGACCGAGGCCTGGGACCGGGTGCGCCGGCGTCTGCGCGCCGAGCTCGGCGAGGACGTGTTCTCGAGCTGGTTCGCGCGCGTCGAGATCGGTGGCCTCGTTGACGGGGTGGCCTATCTGACGGTGCCGACCCGCTTCCTGAAGAGCTGGCTCGAGGCGCATTACGCCGAGCGGCTGCGGGCCCATTGCATCGCGGAGCTGCCCGCGACCAGCGGCATCCTCCTCTCGGTTCGCCAGGTCGCGCGCGATCCGGCCCCGGCCATGATCCGCGAAACGACTGCTCCCGGCGCGCGGCCGGACCAGCCGGAACCGGTCGTCAGCGTCCGGCCGGCCGAGACCGGTGCCCTGCCCTGCGAGCGCGATCTCGTGGACGCCTGCGGCACGATGCTCGACCGCCGCCTCAACTTCCAGAGCTTCATCGTCGGCAAGTCGAACCAGCTCGCCTTCGCCGCCGCCGAGCGGATCGCGGCCGCGCCGGCTGGAGCGACGCCCTATAACCCGCTTTATCTCCATGCCGGCGTCGGGCTCGGCAAGACCCATCTCCTGCAGGCGATCGCGCAGGATGCGCGCAACCACGGCAAGCGCGTCGCCTATTTCACCGCCGACCGCTTCATGTACGGCTTCGTCGCCGCCCTGAAGTCGCAGACGGCGCTCGCCTTCAAGGAGAAGCTGCGCGGCATCGACCTCCTGATCGTCGACGACGTGCAGTTCATCCAGGGCCGCTCGATCCAGCAGGAATTCGGCCACACGATCAACGCGCTGATCGACGCCGGCAAGCAGATCGTGGTCGCCGCCGACCGGCTGGCCAATGATCTCGAGGCGCTCGACGAGCGCATCCGCTCGCGGCTCGGCGGCGGCCTCGTGGTCGAGGTCGGCGAGCTCGACGAGGCGCTGCGCGCCAAGATCCTGGCGAGCCGCCTCGACACCCTGCAGGCCGCGCATCCGAATTTCCACGTCAATCCCGACGTGGTCGCCTATGTCGCGCGCGTCGTCACCACCAATGGCCGTGATCTCGACGGCGCCGCCAACCGGTTGCTGGCCCACGCCACCCTTTCCGGCCATGCCGTGACCCTGGAGACCGCCGAGGCCGCGATTCGCGACCTGGTCCGGACGCGCGAGCCGCGCCGGGTCAAGATCGAGGACATCCAGAAGCTGGTCGCGACCCGCTACAATGTCAGCCGGGCCGACATCCTCTCGGAGCGCCGCACGGCCGCCGTGGTCAAGCCGCGCCAGATCGCGATGTATCTCTCCAAGGCGCTGACGCCGCGCTCGCTCCCCGAGATCGGCCGCCGTTTCGGCGGGCGCGACCACACGACGGTGCTGCACGCCGTGCGCAAGATCGAGAAGGCGATCGCCGAAGACCGCCTGTTGCACGACGAGGTCGACCTGCTGAAGCGCATGCTGCAGGAGTGACCCGATCGCGGGCCGCGCGCGGCCCGCTTGTGGGGTGACGCGATCACGCTCTTGCGCCACCGTCGCGGCTCCGGCAATGTCGCGGGCCATTCCGCCGCCCGCGCATCCGCCGCTGGGCGCAAGCACGCCAGAAGACGAAGATGAAGGTCACGGTCGAACGTTCCACGCTGCTGAAGTCGCTGGGTCATGTCCACCGCGTGGTGGAACGCCGCAACACGATCCCGATCCTGTCGAATCTCCTGCTGAGCGGTGACGACGCCGGCCTGAAGCTGAAGGCGACCGATCTCGACATCGAGGTGGTCGAGACGCTCGCCGCCGACGTCGCCGAGCCCGGCGCCACCACGGTGCCGGCGCATACGCTCTACGACATCGTTCGCAAGCTGCCCGACGGCGCCCAGGTCTCGCTCGAGACCACCGGCGAGACCGGGCTGACGCTGCGCTCGGGCCGCTCGCGTTTCATGCTGCAGACCCTGCCCGAGAGCGATTTCCCCGACATTACCGCCGGCGAGATGGCGCATCGCTTCACGCTGCCCGCCGGCGAGTTCAAGCGCCTGATCGACAAGACCCAGTTCGCGATCTCCACCGAGGAGACGCGCTATTATCTCAACGGCATCTACCTGCACACGATCGATGTCGAGGGCAACACGCTGCTGCGTGCCGTCGCGACCGACGGCCACCGGCTCGCCCGCGTCGACACGGCGGCCCCGGCAGGCGCTGCCGGCATGCCGGGCGTCATCGTTCCGCGCAAGGCGGTCTCCGAGATCCAGAAGCTCCTGGAGGATGGCGAGAGCGAAGTCTCGGTCGAGCTCTCGGCCACCAAGATCCGCGTCGCCACCGCCGATGTCGTGCTGACCTCGAAGCTGATCGACGGCACCTTCCCCGATTATCAGCGCGTCATCCCGAGCGGCAACGACAAGCGCCTGACCGTCGACAAGGGCGATTTCGCGGCGAGCGTCGACCGCGTCTCGACGATCTCGTCCGAGCGCGGCCGCGCGGTGAAGCTGTCCATGGCCGATGGCCGCATGACGCTCTCGGTGACCAATCCCGATTCCGGTTCGGCGACCGAGGAGATCGAGGTCGACTACGATTCGAGCCCGCTCGATATCGGTTTCAACGCACGCTACCTGATGGACATCGCCGCCCAGCTCGACGGCGACACCGCCCTGCTCAAGCTCGCCGACCCGGGCTCCCCCACTGTGATCCAGGATCGCGAGGGCGCCTCCGCGCTCTATGTGCTGATGCCGATGCGGGTTTGAGCCGGCACGCCTTGACCGCCGTCGCGCGCCTGATCCTTCAGGATTTCCGTTCATACGAGGCCCTCGATCTGGCGATCGAGGGCCAAATCGTTGCGCTTGTCGGCGAGAATGGCGCCGGCAAGACCAATCTGCTCGAGGCCTTGTCCCTGTTCGCGCCCGGCCGCGGCCTGCGCCGCGCCGACCTGTCCGAGATGGCGCGCCAGGAGGGCCCGGGATCCTTCGCCGTCTCGATCGCGTTGGCGCAGGACGGGCCGCGCCTCGGCGTCGGGCTCGGGCCCGAGAGCGATGGCAGGCGGGCACGGCTCGCGCGCATCGACGGCGCTTCGGTCGGCTCGGCGCTGGCCTTCAGCGACCATGTCCGCGTCGTCTGGCTGACGCCCGACCTCGACGGGCTGTTCCGCGGTGCGGCGGGCGACCGGCGCCGGTTCCTCGACCGGCTGGTGCTGGCCGTCGATCCGGGGCACGCCACCCGCTCGAACGCGCTCGAGCGCGCCCTGCGCTCGCGCAACCGCATCCTCGAGGAGAGCTCGCACGAGACCTCCTGGCTCGACGCGGTCGAGCGTGAGGTCGCCGAGCTCGGCGTCGCGGTCGCCGCGGCGCGGGCCGAGACGGTCGGGCGGCTCGCGACGATCATTGCGCTGGCCGGAGACGAGGCTTCGCCCTTTCCGCGTGCCGAGATCGGCCTCGATGGCGAGATCGACCGGCTCGTCGAGGCCTTGCCGGCGCTCGACGCCGAGGACCGCTGTCGCGAGCTGCTGCGCCAGGGCCGCCAGCGCGACCGTGCGGCGGGGCGGACCCTGACCGGCCCGCAGACATCCGACCTTCTCGTCCGCCACGCCGCCAAGGACATTCCCGCCGAGCAGGGCTCGACCGGCGAGCAGAAAGCCCTGCTGATCGGGCTCGTCCTCGCCCATGCTCGGCTGGTCCGCAGCATGAGCGGATTGCCGCCGCTCGTCCTGCTCGACGAGGTCGCGGCCCATCTCGATCCGCGCCGGCGCGCGGCGCTCTATGCCGATCTCGCCGCGCTCGGCTCGCAGGTCTGGATGACCGGGGCCGATCCCGCGCTCTTCGCCGACCTGCCGGCGGGCGCCCAGAGCCTCACGGTGTCGCCCGGGCATGTCGCTCCTGCCGGTCGCCCCTGAGCCCGGCCGTGCCTTGAAGGACGGTTAACCATTGCTGCCGATGATGGCGCGATGCAGCCCTCGCAGCCCTTGTTCACGGCCGCCGAAGCAGCGATCGCGGGCCGCCTGCTCGCGGTCCTGGAGCCGCATTTCGACGCTTCCGTCCAGCAGCTCTACAGCAAGACCTTCGGCCGCGAGGCGCTCAATCGCGATCGCCAGATCCATGGCGACGAGACGATCAAGTACCGCCTGCTGTTCAGGCTGCAATTCGACGAGACCTATCTCGCCGCCAAGAAGCGCATCGTCGGGCGGGCCAATGCCCACGAGATCATGCTCGCCGACTACCCGCTGTTCTTCGTCGAGGATTTCTCGAATTTCCTCGCCGTCCTGGTCTCGCGCTGGAAACGGCGCTGGGGTCCGCTCGACGAGGCGCTGCGCCTGTTCTGCAAGCTGATGCTGACCGACGTGTCCTATTCGCTCGCCTGTTTCGACGAGGCGATCGAGGTCGAGATGGGCGAGCGGCTCGGCACCCTCGAGGGGGCCTTTCGCGGCGGGATCGCCGAGCGCATCTCGGCGATCGAGGCCAGCATGGCCGATGTCTCCGGCTTCTCGAGCGACCTCTCCGCCAAGGCCGGCGAAACGCTCGCCGCCGTCGCCGGCACCCAGCGCCGGCCCGAGCAGATTTCCGCCTCTGTCGCCGAGATCGTCGCGGCGACGCGCGCCTTCGGCGCTTCGACCGAGCGGATCATGCAGGAGACTGCGACCTCGGCCCGGGCGACCGACGAAGCCAGCGCCGAGTGCCGCGGCATCACCGAGAACGTCGCCATGCTGCAGCAGGCCAACGAGCGCATCGGCAGCGTCGTCGACCTGATCCGCAACCTCGCCTCCCAGACCAACCTGCTCGCGCTCAACGCCACGATCGAGGCGGCGCGCGCTGGCGAGGCCGGCCGCGGCTTCGCCGTGGTGGCGGCGGAGGTCAAATCGCTCGCCACGGCGACGAACAGCGCCACGGAGACGATCCGTCATGGCGTCGAGGAGGTCGTCGCCGCCGGCCAGGCGATCGAGGCCGCGATTCGCGAGCTCAGCCAGACCATGCAGGCGATGCAGGAGAGCGCGCGCGTCGTCGCCGGCTCCGTCGCCGAGCAGGCGGCCAGGATCCATTCCATCGCCGAGCAGGCCGAGACCTCCTCCGCCGGTGTCGATGCGATCGCCCATAATGCCGCCCTGGTCGAAGGGCTCGCGGGCGAGGCCGCTTCGCTCGCCCGCCATGTCGACGAGCGCGTCAGGGCGACCTCCTCGCTCTCGCAGGAGCTCGAGCGCTCGATCGGGGAATTCCTCGGCCAGGTCGCGCATGCCCGCGCCGACAAGCACCGCGCGATCATTCGCGAGACGGGCTGATCGATCCCATCACGCGACGCGATGGGACGCGGCGCCGGCTCCATGCTATGCGTCGTCCCGGATCGACGGGGCGGCCTCACATGGAACTCACGGGTCTTCTGGTTTTCGCGGGCGTCTATTTCATCGCCGTCGCCTCGCCTGGACCGGGCATCGCGGCGCTGGTGGCGCGCTCGCTCTCGAAGGGCTTTCGGCGGTCCCTGCCCTTCATCGTCGGCATCGCAGCCGGGGATCTGATCTGGTTCAGCGCCAGCGCGCTCGGCCTCAGCGTCCTGATGCAGAACTTCCACGGGCTCTTCCTCGCGATCAAATATGCCGGCTGCGCCTATCTGCTCTGGCTCGCCTGGAAGCTCTGGAACGCGCCGGCCGAGCCGCCGCGCGAGGTCCCGGCGGCGCGGGGCGAGGGCCTGCGCCTGTTCCTCGGCGGTATCGCGCTGACGCTCGGCAATCCGAAGGTCATGGTGTTCTTCCTGTCGATCCTGCCGCTCGTGGTCGATCTCGACCATGTCACGCCGCTGGTCTTCTTCGAGATCATCGTTCTGACCACGGTGATCATCACCTCGACGCTGCTGGCCTATGCCTATGCGGCCGATCGCGCCCGGCGGCTCGTCGAGAGCCCCCGGGCGATGCGCCGGATCAACCGCCTCACCGGCGGCGTCATGGCCGGCGCCGCCGCCGCGATCGCGGCGCGCGGCTGATGCTGCTGGCGGCCGGGCTGGCCGATCTCGGCTTCGCCCTCTTCCATCTCGCCTTCTGGCGGCTCTTCGGCTGGCCGCAGCGGCTCGAAGCCTCCGGCGCGCTCAACAGCGCCATCACGCGGACGCTGAACGTCATGCTGACCTTCGTCTTCCTCGCCTATGGCGGGGCGCTGCTCTGGCAGGCGCAGAGCCCTGCCGTGCCCGCGGCCCTGCCGCTGGCGGGAGCGGCGTTCTGGTCGCTGCGCCTCGTCCTGCAATGGCTCTGGTTCGACCTGCGCCCGCTCGCCTCGCGGCTGGTGACGGGCGCCTTCGCGCTGGCCGCCGGCCTTCACCTGTTGGCCGCGCTGGGCTGAGGCTGGTCATTCCGGCCCGTCTCGGGCAAACCGGTCGCCATGCCGCATGCAAGCGAATCACAGGCGCGCGCGACGCTGAAATCCGTCTTCGGCTACGATGATTTCCGCCCGGGACAATGGGAGGTGATCAAGGCCGCGCTCACCGGCAGCGACGTCTTCGCCGTGATGCCGACCGGCTCCGGTAAGTCGATGTGCTATCAGCTCCCGGCGCTCGTCGCCGGCGGCCTGACCCTGGTCGTCTCGCCTCTGATCGCGCTGATGCGCGATCAGGTCGGCCAGCTCACCCGGGCCGGCGTCGCCGCCGCCTCGCTCAACTCGATGAACAGCGAAGCCGAGGCCGCCCAAGCCTGGGACCGGCTCAATGCCGGGGATCTGCGCCTGCTCTTCGTCTCGCCCGAGCGGCTGGCCGGGGATGGGCTCGCCGCCCGCCTGCGCCGGCTCGGCGTGGCGCGACTCGCCATCGACGAGGCCCATTGCGTCTCGCAATGGGGCCATGATTTCAGGCCGGAATACCGCCTGCTCGCCAAGGCTCGCGAGGCGCTCGGCGGAGTGCCCGTCACGGCCCTGACCGCGACCGCCGACCGCCAGACGCGCGACGACATCGCGCAGCAGCTTTTCCCGCAGCCGCCGGTCATGGTCATCCACTCCTTCGACCGGCCGAACCTGAAGCTCGCCTTCGCGCCGAAGGATCAGCCGCGCCGGCAGATCGTCGATTTCCTGAAACGCCATCGCGGCGGCAGCGGCATCGTCTATTGCTCGTCGCGCGGGCGCACAGAGCGGCTCGCCGAGGGCCTGCGCGAGCAAGGCTACAGGGCCTTTCCCTATCATGCCGGCATGGAGCAGGCCGAGCGCAACCGCAATCAGGACCTCTTCCTGCAGGAGGATGGCGTCGTGGTCTGCGCGACCATCGCCTTCGGCATGGGCATCAACAAGCCCGATGTCCGCTTCGTCGTCCATGCCGACATGCCGGGCTCGATCGAAGGCTATTACCAGGAGATCGGCCGCGCCGGGCGCGACGGCTTGCCCGCCGACACGCTCACGCTCTACGGCGTCGAGGACATGGCGCTTCGCCGTCGCCAGATCGACGAGAAGCAGATCGACGACGCGCGCCGGCGCATCGAGCACAAGCGGCTCAACGCCATGATCGACCTGTGCGACTCGGCGCTCTGCCGGCGCTCGGCGCTCCTCGCCTATTTCGGCGAGGAGACGCCGCCCTGCCGGCATGGCCAGGCGCCGTTCCGCTGCGATCTCTGCGGCGGTGAGGCGGCGCTGTCGGACGCCACGCTCGACGCGCGCAAGTTGCTTTCCGCCGTCGCGCGCTCGGGCCAGCGCTTCGGCGCCGGCCATCTCGCCGATATCCTGACCGGCACGATGAGCGAGACCATCCGTCGCCAGAACCATGACGGGCTCAAGACCTTCGGGGTCGGCAAGGACCGGCCGAAAAGCGCCTGGACCGCGCTCACGCGCAAGCTCTTTGCCGCCGGCGCGCTCGCCGAGGCCAGCGCCGAGCATGGCGGCTTCCGCCTGACGGAGAAGGGCGAGGACATCCTCTTCGGCCGCGAGCCGATCGCGCTGCGCGCCGATGCGCTGCCGGTGCGGCGCAGCCGCGGCGCCGAGCGCGATGCGCGCGCCGACGGGCTCGACGAGGGCACTGCCGCGCTGTTCGAGCATCTGCGCCAGCTGCGTCTCTCGATCGCCCGCGAGGAAGGCGTCGCGGCCTATATCATCTTCACCGACCGGACCCTGATCGCGATGGCGCGCGAGCGGCCGCTCGGGCTCGACGAGATGCGGCGGATCGAGGGCGTCGGCGAACGCAAGCTCGCGCAATATGGCGAGGTTTTCGTCGATGCGATCGCGAGTTTCGGCGGCTAGCCGATGCAGGCCGCCACGGCGGAAAAATCCATTCCTCTCGCGTACGCACGCGTGCGCGTGAAAAAGCCATCGTGACACCCTATATTCGCGATACGAATCAAGAGCATCGCGGGCACCGTCTCGCCCGCCGAAGGACCCCGACATGAACGAAGCTGCCCGCGACCTTGAAAACGCCGCCTATGGCGCCGATTCCATCAAGGTTCTCAAAGGCCTGGATGCGGTGCGCAAGCGCCCCGGCATGTATATCGGCGACACCGATGACGGCTCGGGCCTGCACCATATGGTCTATGAGGTGGTCGACAACGCCATCGACGAGGCGCTTGCGGGCCATGCCGACCTCGTCACGGTGACGCTCAATGCCGAGGGTTCGGTGACCGTCACGGATAATGGCCGCGGCATTCCGGTCGATATCCACAGCGAGGAGGGCATTTCCGCCGCCGAGGTCATCATGACCCAGCTCCATGCCGGCGGAAAATTCGACCAGAATTCCTACAAGGTCTCGGGCGGGCTGCACGGCGTCGGCGTCTCTGTCGTCAACGCGCTCTCGGTCTCGCTCAAGCTGCGCATCTGGCGCGGCGGCAACGAGCATTTCATGGAGTTCCGTCACGGCGACGCGGTGGCGCCGCTTAGCGTTGTCGGCCCGGCCGGCGACAAGCGCGGCACGGAGGTGACCTTCACCCCGTCGCAAGAGACCTTCACCATGGTCGAGTTCGACTACAAGACGCTGGAGCACCGGCTGCGCGAGCTCGCCTTCCTGAATTCGGGCGTGCGCATCGTCCTGACCGATGCCCGCCATGCCGAAATCGTCCGCGAGGAGCTGATGTACGAGGGCGGCGTCGAGGCCTTCGTGCGCTATCTCGACCGCGCCAAGACGGCGATCGTCGACAAGCCGGTGATGCTCTCGGCCGAAAAGGACGGCATCACCGTCGACGTCGCGCTCTGGTGGAACGACAGCTACCACGAGAACGTGCTCTGCTTCACCAACAACATCCCGCAGCGCGACGGCGGCACCCATCTCGCCGGCTTCCGCGCCGCCCTGACCCGCCAGATCACCGGCTATGCCGAGAGCTCCGGCATCCTGAAGAAGGAAAAGGTCTCGCTCACCGGCGACGATTGCCGCGAGGGCCTGACCGCGATCGTCTCGGTCAAGGTGCCGGACCCCAAATTCTCCTCGCAGACCAAGGACAAGCTGGTCTCCTCCGAGGTCCGTCCGGTCGTCGAGAACGTCGTCAACCAGGCGCTCTCGACCTGGCTCGAGGAGCACCCGAACGAGGCCAAGACCATCGTCGGCAAGGTCGCGGAAGCGGCCGCGGCGCGCGAGGCCGCCCGCAAGGCGCGCGACCTCACCCGCCGCAAGGGCGCGCTCGACATCGCCTCGCTCCCGGGCAAGCTCGCGGACTGCCAGGAACGCGACCCGGCCAAGTCCGAGCTCTTCATCGTCGAGGGCGACTCGGCCGGCGGCTCGGCCAAGCAGGGCCGCGCCCGCGAATATCAGGCCGTGCTGCCGCTGCGCGGCAAGATCCTCAATGTCGAGCGGGCGCGCTTCGACAAGATGCTCTCGTCCGACCAGGTCGGCACGCTGATCACGGCGTTAGGGGCCGGCATCGGCCGCGAGGAGTTCAACATCGAGAAGCTGCGCTACCACAAGATCATCATCATGACCGACGCCGATGTCGACGGCGCCCATATCCGCACCTTGCTGCTGACCTTCTTCTTCCGGCAGATGCCCGAGGTGATCGAGCGCGGCCATCTCTTCATCGCCCAGCCGCCGCTCTACAAGGCGGCGCGCGGCAAGTCGCAGACCTATCTTAAGGACGAGCGGGCGCTCGAGCAGTACCTCGTCGACTCGACGCTGGACGGGGCGGTCTTCCGCACCGGCGACGGGGCCGAGCGCGGCGGCGCCGATTTGCGCGGCCTGATCGAGGAGGCGCGCGGCATCCGCAACACGCTCCAGCAGCTGCATTCGCGCTACGACCGGCGCGTCGTCGAGCAGATGGCGATCGCTGGCGCGCTGCACCCGCTCGCCGACGAGAGCGAGCAGCAGGCGAACGAGGCGGCCGCCTATGTCGCGCGCCGGCTCGATGCGATCTCCGACGATCTCGAGCGGGGCTGGGAGGGCCATGTCAGCGAAGGCGGCTTCGTCTTCTCGCGCCTGGTGCGCGGTGTGAAGCAGGTCGCGGCGCTTGATGCCGGCCTGCTCGCCAGCGCCGAGGCGCGCAAGCTCGACGCCGCGGCCGGCTCGCTGCAGGAGGCCTATGCCAAGCCGGGCGTGCTCAGCCGCAAGGGCGACGACCATGTCGTCAACGGCCCGACCGACCTGTTCGACGCGGTCAGCGCCATTGGCAAGAAAGGCGTCTCGCTGCAGCGCTACAAGGGCCTGGGCGAGATGAATCCCGAGCAGCTCTGGGAGACGACGCTCGACCGCGACGTGCGCTCGCTGCTGCGGGTCAAGAACGACCAGAACGACGAGGCCGACGATCTCTTCGTCAAGCTGATGGGCGACGTGGTCGAGCCCCGCCGCGAATTTATCCAGAGCAACGCGCTCACGGCGACCGTCGATACGTGAGGCGCCACACTCGGCCCGGCGCCGCATGATCAGGCTCGCGGCTCAGCTCCGCTGAACACCGACCAGCCGGTGACTTCCGCGATGCGCTCCAGCGCCGTCGTGCCGAGCTTCGAATTGCCGCTGTCGTTCAGGCCCGGTGACCAGACCGCGATCGAGGCCTTGCCCGGCGCGATCGCCAGGATGCCGCCGCCGACGCCCGATTTCCCGGGCAGGCCGACGCGGAAGGCGAAGTCGCCCGAGGCGTCGTAATGGCCGCAGGTCAGCATCAGGGCGTTGATGCGCCGCGCGCGCTGCGCCGAAACCACGCGCGGCCCGCCGGGTGAGTGCAGGCCGCCGAGCATCAGGTAACGTCCCGCCATGGCGAGCTGACGGCAGCTCATCGCGATGGCGCATTGGTGGAAATAGACGCCGAGCGTCAGCGGCGGCGGATGGGTCAGGTTGCCGAACGCCTTCATGTAATTGGCGAGCGCGATGTTGCGGAAGCCCGTCTCCTGCTCGGCGCGGGCGACGATTTCGTCGATCAGGATCGTGTCGTCCTCGGCGAGATAGCGGATGAAGCGCAGCAATTCGCCGATGGCGATGCGCGGTTCGTGGCCGGCGAGGTTGACGTCGCTGACCACGAGGGCCCCGGCATTGATGAACGGATTGCGCGGGATGCCCTGCTCGCGCTCGAGCTGCACGATCGAGTTGAACGGCGTGCCCGAAGGCTCGCGCCCGACCCGCCGCCAGAGCGTGTCGCCGACCTTGCCGAGCGCCTGGGTCAGCGCGAAGACCTTCGAGACGCTCTGGATCGAGAACGGCTCCTCGGCGTCGCCAGCCATGTGGACGGCGCCGTCGGCCATGACGACGCAGAGCCCGAATTGCCGCGGGTCGACATGGGCGAGCGGCGGGATATAGGTCGCGACCTCGCCTCGGTCGGTCAGGGCCGCCATCTCGTCCGCCACGTCGCGGACGATCGTCGCGATATCTGCCACGGCGCTCTCCGCTGCTCAGGCGGCGCACAAAGCCCGAGCGCGGCGAGGCGGTCAAGCATGCGGACTCAATGCAATTGCCGAACCGGGTCGGGCCGCGAGGGTTGGGAGGGGAAGGCGCGGCCGAGATCGTCCGGCGAGGCGATGATGCAGCGCGACTTGCCCTTTGATTTCGCCCGGTAGAGCGCCTTGTCGGCCGCGCTGAGCAGGCTCATCATCTCGGTGCCGTGCTCGGGCGCAAGCGCGATCCCGATCGAGGCTCCGACCGTGACGGCATTGCGGTTGTCGAGGTCGTAGGGCCGCGAGATCTCGCGGATCAGGCGTTCGCCGAAGCCGAGAAGCTGCGCTTCCTCCGTTTGCTCCGACAGCACGATGAACTCGTCGCCGCCGATCCGGGCCGCGAAATCGCCCGCGCGGACCATGCCGCGCAGCCGCTCGGCGACGAGCTGCAGCAGCCGGTCCCCGGCCATATGGCCATAGCTGTCGTTCACGGCCTTGAAGCCGTCGAGATCGAGATAGATCAGCGCGAGCCTGCGGCCGCCGATCTCACGCGCGAAATGGCTGTCCAGCGCCTTCATCAGGCCGGAGCGGTTCGACAGCCCGGTGAGCATGTCGTGCCTGGCCTGAAACTCGTTCTCGCGCTCGGCCCGCATCGTCGAGACCAGCATGGCGTTCAGCGTGTAGGCGGCGCGGCTCATGCTGAACAGGTAGAACGGGATCTGCATGAAGACGATCAGCATGATCGGCTCGCCGAGGAAGGGTGCGGCGAAGCAGCAGGCGCCGAGCGTCAGGAAGATCATCAGGCCGGCGAGCCGGGGTGCGCCGAAATTGCGGAAGCAGATGCCGCCGACCATGGCCGCCGCCGACAAGCAGGCCAGCGTCGCGACGACCCAGTCGCCGCTGGTCAGGCTGATGAAGGTGCCGTATCCGACGCCGGCCGCCCAGGCCACGCCGAGCAGGATGTAGAGGTCCGTCGGCGTCGGCAGCCCCGCCCTTGCACGGCGCTGCGCCAGCAGCAGCACGAAGAGCCGCGTCAGGCAGCACACCACCTCGAAGGCGCACCAGAGGATGAAGGGCAGCGTCGGGATTCGCATCGCGATCAGGAACGACACCGCCATGGTGTTGATCACGCCGCCCGCGAAGATCGGCAAGGTGCCGTAGAGGCTTCCGATCAGGGCGACCCTGATCTCGGCGGGCACGTCCGGGCCGGCATCGGTCAGCCAGCGCGTGAGGCGCCAGTTCGGCAGACTGAAGCTCGATGCCCCGCCCTTCATGCCCTGCTGCAACTCCCGGCCATGATGCCCCGCACGGGAGCCGCCAGCCTTCTGGCGAGCTCCGTGAACTGTTCATAGGATCGAGGCGTTACGATTCGGTTGGGGCGTCCTGCGATTTTGAAGGGATCGGCTGCGTCGCGTGGTCGCGCGCGGCTCAGGCCCCCGCGCCGGCGAGCTTGATCAGCCGGGCCACCTGCGCGTCGAGAAAGCCGCTGCTGCGTGCATCGGTCAGCTCGCCCGCCTCGTCGAACACCTGATCCGCGCGGGCGACCGCGACCATCTCGGGGATCAGCAGCGCCCCGAACCCGAGCTCGAGCGAGGTGCGCAGCTGCGTCAGCCCGCGATAGGCGCCGAGCAGGCCGGTCGATGCGCCGCCGAGCGCGACCACCTTGCCGGCGAGCCCCGTCGCCGGCGCGCCGGGCTTGGCGGTCGAGGCCCAGTCGAGCGCGTTCTTCAGCGCCGGGGCATAGCCCGCGTTGTATTCCGGGCTGGCGATATAGAGCCCGTCATGCGCGTCGATCAGGGCACGCAGCTCGTGGGCGGCCTGCGGTGCGTTGCCAAAACCGGTCGCGTCGACGAGCGGCAAGGGAAAATCGCCGAGCGAGATCTGCTTCACCTCGGCGCCCGCGGCCCGCAGCTTCTTCGCCGCCAGCGTCGCCAGCTTGGTGTTGAGCGAGCCCTCGCGCCAGGAGCCGGAGAAAACGAGAATCTTGGGTGCTGGCATCGGAACCTCTCAAAACCGCTGGGCGAAGAACGTCGTCACCCACAGTTAAGATTTTGCGCCCCGGCCATCAAACAGCGTCTCCGCCAGGCAGGGACGGCGCCGATGCAATCAAGGGGGGCGGGATCGGCTCTCGCTCAGGTCGTGCGGCGATAGACCCAGACGCGCGCCGGCGGGATGTTTCGCAGGACCCAGTCCGATACGAAGGCCTTGAGGCCGGAGCCCTTGCGCGGCACCGGCGAGATGACCGAATAGGTGAACTGGATGAAGGGCGCGCCCGGCACCACAAGCGTGAAGGCGTCCTTGACCAGGGCGCTGCGCACCGCGGGCGGCCTGGTGAAGAGCGGCAGGCTGGAGACGATCGCGATCGCCTTTTCCGGCAGATGGCCGGCCAGGGTGGTCGAGAGCGCGTAGGCGTCGCCCTCGACGACGGTCGCGAGGGGGAAGCGCTCGCGCAGCAGCTTGCAGAATTCGGGGCTGTATTCGACGAGGATCAGCCGCGCTTCGTCGATGCCGCGTTCGATCAGAGCCTCGGTGACGGGACCGGTGCCGGGGCCGATCTCGATCACCGGGCCGGGCTGGTCGGGGTCGACGAAGGAGGCCATGCGCCGGGCCAGGAACGGGCTCGACGGCGTCACCGAACCGGTGCGCAGCGGGTCGTCGATCCAGGATTTCAGGAAGCGGGCGTCGTCGCCGAATTTCGCCTTGGCGTCGCTGACCCGCGATATCAGCTTGTCGGCGGTGCTGCGGACCTCGTCCTCGACCTTGTAGCGCACGGCCGCGACCTTGAGCCGGGCCTCCGCGACGCTGTCGGCCAGCTCCGCCGCCGTCACACGCATTTCACCTTCGATGCGCGCGGCCACGCTGGATTGGCCAAGGCGGGCGGCGAGCGAGCCGCGGGAATCTCGGGTGGTGGAACGCGCCATGGAACCTCGGTCTCGCCGCCACTTGCTGAAGCCGATCGAGCAAGGCGAGTGCTCTGCAAGCCGAAATGACGTTACCCGTCAAGAGGATCGGGTCAAGAGCGCGGCTTAGCGGCTCTGCACCGTCAGATCAACGGTCTGGGTTGTAGTTCCCGCTCGAAAACCAGGGCCGTGCGCGCGGTCAGCCGTGGATTCAGCAAGGTCAGCCGTCCGCCCGCCAGCGAGAAGAGCCCGGCCCGCCGCAGGCGCGACCAGGTCTTGCTGGTATGGACCAGCGACAGGCCGAGCGCATCGGCGAGATGCTGCTGCGACAGCGGAAACTGGAAGCTGTTGTCGCTGACCAGGTCGAGCGTCTGGGCCCGGCGATAGAGCGAGACCACCAGCGCCGCGATGCGCTCGCCGGCGTTGCGCTGGCCGACCGAGGTCAGGTTCTCGTCGACCATGCTTTCCTCGCGCGAGCCGAGCCAGGCGACCTCGTAGGCGAGCGCGGGCATCTGCTCGAAGAGGTCCCAGACGCGCTTGCGCGGGAAGACGCAGAGGCTGACGTCGGTCAGCGCCTCGATGCCGTGCTGGGCGGCGCTGAGCAGCGAGGCCTGCAGCCCGACCAGGTCTCCCGGCAGCAGGAAATTGAGGATCTGGCGGCGACCGTCTGGCAGCGATTTGTAGCGGAAGGCCCAACCTGAAAACAGCGTGTAGAGTTCCGCGTCCTCCTGGCCGGGATGGATGATCTCCGCGCCGGCCGGTACCGACCGGTTGTCGATCTTCAGCGATTGGATGAAGCGGATTTCGTCATCGGTCTTGTCCTTGAACGCGGATTTGAGCCGCAGTGGACAGGCCAGGCAGGGCACTGCCAGGCGCGCCGGATTGGCGTTGCCGTTCAAGATCTTCATGCCGCCATTATGCGCGCGGACGGCACCCCGGCTCAATGTCAAATCGCTAGCATGTTGCGCTGCGGCGACTGCCGCGCCTGCGGCGGAACTCGCGGGCCGCCGCCGACGTTCCAGCGCTGAGGCCTCGCGGCAAGCAAGCGGGGCGGCGCCGCTGTGGGACGGCACTACCATGTCACGGTCGGAGTCTGTGCCAAAACGCTCGCGCATGCGCCAGTTCTTCCGCGTCTCCCTGGGGTTCTGGAGCGGGGAGACGCGTCTGCGCGCCTGGCTGTTGACGGTCATGGTGCTCGGCTTCGTTGCCGCCCAGATCACGACCGCGGTCGCCGTCAACACCTGGAACCGGCTCTTCTTCGATGCGCTGGAACAGCGCGATATCGGCGCCGTCTGGGGCATCGTCGCGTGGTTGCCGGCACTGGTCGCGGCCTCGGCGCTGTCCTTGTCGGCGCTGGTGATCACCCGCATGCTGCTCCAGACGCGCTGGCGCGAATATCTGACGCGGCGGCTCGCCGGCTGGTGGATCGCCGATCAGCGCTATTATCGGCTGGGCTTCACCGCCCGGGAGCAGACCGCCCCCGAATACCGCATCGCCGATGATGTGCGTCTCTCGATCGAGCCGCTCGTCGAGTTCGCGATCGGCCTGATCAGCGCGATCGTCACCGCCGCCACCTTCGCCGCCATCCTGTGGCACGTCGCGGGGTCGGCCCGTTTCACGCTTGCCGGCGCGGAGATCGTCATCCCGAGCTATATGGCGCTCGCCGCCATCCTCTATGCCGCCGCCGCATCGACGGCCGCCTATTTCACCGGGCGGCCTCTGGTGGCCCGTATCGCCGCCAAGAACGAGATGGAAGCGCGCTTCCGGGCCGAGATGACCCGGCTGCGTGAGAACGCCGAAAGCATCGCCCTGATCAGGGGCGATACCGACGAGCGCAGCTCGGTCGGCGAGGGATACGGCCGGGTCGTCGTCGCCTGGCTGCGCGTCATTCGCCAGCAGGGCGTGATCGCGCTGGTGCTCAACACCAATGGCGCGCTGTTCCCGGTGGTGCCGCTGCTGCTGATCGCGCCGAAATACCTTTCCGGCGAGGTCACGCTCGGCGCCGTCATGCAGGTCATCGCCGCGTTCAGCGCGGTGCAGGCGGCGCTGATCTGGTTCGTCGACAATTTCGTCAGGCTGGCCGAATGGTTTGCATCGGTTACCCGCGTCGACGAGCTCGCCGAGGAGCTCGAGGCGCTCGATATCGGCGCGATCATGGAGGGCGAGACACGGATCACTTTGGGGGAGAGCGAGGACGGCGCGATCCATATCGAGAACCTCTCGCTCGCCCACAGCAATGGACGCGCCGTGATCACCGATGCCTCGGTGACGATCGGGCTCGGCGAAAAGGTCCTGATCGTCGGCGAGAGCGGCACCGGCAAGAGCACCCTGATCCGGGCCCTGGCGGGGCTCTGGCCCTGGGGCTCGGGTTCGATCCGCGTGCCGCACGGCAAGACCATCGCCTTCGTTCCGCAGAAGCCCTATCTGCCGATGGGCACGCTCCGGGCGGTCCTGCTTTATCCGCAGGCCGAGATGCCGGTGCCGGACGACGCGATCATGACCGCAATGAAGCGCTGCGGCCTCGCCTATCTCGCCAGGCGGCTCGACGAGGCGGAGAAATGGGACCGCACACTGTCGGGCGGCGAACGCCAGCGCGTCGCCTTCGTGCGGCTGCTGCTTCAGCGGCCCGACATCATCATCATGGATGAGGCGACCTCGGCGCTCGACGAGGACAGCCAGAATTCGCTGCTGGGCCTGCTCGATGCCGAACTCGCCCATGCCACGGTGATCAGCGTCGGCCACCGCGCCGGCCTCGAGGATTTCCACGACCGCAAGATCACCCTCGAGAAACGCCTCGCTGGCGCGCATCTGTCCTCGCGGCGCCTCGGCAAGTCGCTGTGGCGGATGTTCCGCAGCCGCCAGGCCGCCAATGAGGACGAGGCCGTCTGACGGTCCCGATCGCGACTTCGTGAGGACGGATGGGGCGCAGCGCCCAGATCGCTCACGGAACCGAATGCGCCATCCGGCGTTTTCTCCCGCAGAAGCCGGTCGATGTCGGTCGGTCGTGGCGTAGGGAGAGACAGATGTTGAACGACAGCCTTGCCCCCATCAAACGCGCCTTCACCTTTTTTGGGTTCATGGGCGTGGTGGTGGCCACGCTGACTTTCGGCGCCGGTCTCCAGGCCGCCAATGATCAGAGCTCGACCACCGTGGCGCAGACCAAGCTGCGCGAAAACCTGCCTGCCGAGAACCGTTTCGCGGCGGTCGATCCCGGCCAGAAGGTCGCCGATCGCACGAAGCGCGCGATCGCGACCTCGCAGGAGGCCCGCCTCGCCGGTCCGGCCGGCAGCGTCCTGCGCTGAACGGGCGCGCGGGAACCTTCTTCGCCCCCTGGCGTTTAGATTCGGCGTTCCCTCGCGCATCCACTCGACAAGCCGCCGCAAGGCGGCTTGTTTTTTGGTCTCGCGCCTGGTCGATCCGCCGCGGCGGCCCAGAGGACCCGATGTATCTTCGCATTCGACACGCCACGGCCTATCGCTACGCCCAGCCGGTCCGGTTCGGCCCGCATCGGTTGATGCTCCGGCCACGCGACAGCTTCGATTTGCGGGTGGTCGAGACGGCGCTCGGCATCACACCGGCCGCACGGCTGCGCTGGATGCACGACGCCTATGGCAACTCGGTCGCGATCGCGAATTTCGACATCGAGGCCGATACGCTCGAGATCATCAGCGAGCTCGTCGTCCAGCGCTTCGGCCCGGCCTTGCCGCGCGCAGCGATCGATCCCGATGCCGGCATGACGGGCGTCGCCTATAGCGCCGCCGAAAGCGCCGTGCTGCAGCCCTATCTCACGCTTGCCGCAGCCGATCCGGACGGCGTGCTCGATCAGTGGCTCGCGGATTTCCGCGCGCGGACCGGTTCCGGCTCGGGCCATCTCCTGCGCGATCTCGCCCACGCGATCAGCTCCGGGCTGACCTATGCGTTGCGCTATGACGAGGGCACCCAGCACCCCGCCGACACGATCGGCCAGGGTAGCGGCTCGTGCCGGGACTATGCCTGGCTCTTCATCGAGCTGGCGCGCCGCATGGGCTTCGCGGCCCGCTTCGTCACCGGCTACATCCACGACGCGCCCGAAGCCGCCGGCCTCGCCTCGCCGGTTGGCCTCACCCATGCCTGGAGCGATGTCTTCATTCCCGGCGACGGCTGGGTCGAGTTCGATCCGACCAATGATCTGGTGGCCGACCGCCAGCTCCTGCGGGTCGCGGTCGCGCGGGTTCCGGAAGACGCCTCGCCGGTGTCGGGCAGCTATACCGGCTTGAGCGGGTCCTTCCTCGGGCTGAGCGTCGGCGTCAGTGTCGAGCCGGTCGACGGGCCTGGCTGAAGCGCCGGGCTCAGCCGCGGTGCACGACGCGCCAGGCGCCGAGCGAGCGCCCCTCCGGCGCGGAGACCTCGATCGCCGCGATCTGCGTCACCAGCCCGGCGAAGAGCTTGGGCGGCTCGCGATGGGCGATCTCGCGATCGGCCTCGATCGCGATCTCGATGGTCTCCTCGTCGATGTCGCTCACCGCGAGGGTCACGGTGGCGCCGGGCGTGTCGCGCAGGGCCCGCCCGACGACATCGACGATCAGGAAGCCGAGCGGGATGATGCGGTCGACGGAGAGCACGGACATCGTCTCGACCCGGCTCACGATCCACTGGTCGCGCCGGCGGATCAGGTTGGACATCATCGTCACGACATCGTCGAGGAAGAGATCGACGCGGACTGGCTGCATCTCGCCATCGGCGAGGGTGAAGCGGTAGGCGGCCGAGAGCACATGGACGCGGCATTCGGCATCGGCCAAAGCGAGCCTGGCCTCGCCGCGATAATCGCGCTTCGTCAGTCCGATATAGCTCTGGACGACCTGCAGGCTGTTCTTCACGCGGTGATGCAGCTCGCGCACCAGGAAACGGTTGTCGTCGAGTGCGCTCGAGAGCTTGCGCTGCCGGACCTCCTCGTCTTCCACCATCGTGTTGAAGGCCTCCGCGACGCTGCGGATATCGGCCGGCATGTCGTCCGCGACCGCCGCGCGGGCGCTCGACAGCGTCGCCCGGGCACGGGCGGCGGCCTCGATGCCGCGCAGCCAGCGCACGCAATGCCGGTCGATGGCGCGCAGATAGACGAAGCACAGCAGGGCGAGCGTCAGGAGCGGGGTCAGCAGCAGGGCGAGGAATTGGGTTCGGGCCGCCCGGGCGGCTGCGTCGTCGAAGCTGGCGATGACATAGAGATCGGGCTCGGCGACCATGCGCGCCGCATAGGCGCGGGTCGCGCCGGCACGGCTCGGGGCTTCCCATCGTTCCTTGAGCGTGGGCACGATCTCCTGCGCCGGCAGCCAGGATTCGTCGCCTTCTTCGACGCCCCGGCTGGTGACGACGCCGCTGCCGCGATGAAGCAGCGCGACCGACAGGTTCTCTTCGCTCTCGCCGAGATCGAAGACGTTGTTGAGCAGGTCCGGGTCCGCGAGCAGCAGCGCCTCGCGGATCGGGTGGGCCGGGTCGTCGCTATGGGTGAACACGGCGAGATAGCGCCGGCCGGCCAGCGTGAGGTCGTCATAACGTGCGGGCGCGACCTCGCTCCCGCCCCAGATGCGAACGGTCGGCTTGGCTTTTAGGCTGCCGGCAGTGGCGGCGAGCGCGGTGTCGGTGACTCCGGCGTCGAGCGAGGCCGAGCAGATCGAGCCGTCCTGCATGACGAGGTGGATGGCGCGATAGCCGTTGACCCGCTCCAGCGTTTCGCGGGCGGCGTCGTTGCAGGCGCCGCCCTCGGCGCGGATGCCGATCCCTGCCGTCAGCAGCGAACGCAGGGCGCCGCGATACCACAGGCGCGTCCGCACGGCGAAATCGTCGGCCGTGCGGACCTGGAAGGTCTGGATCGACGCGATCACCGTCCGGTAGGTGGTGATCGCGGCGATCGCCGTCAGGCAGGCTATCGGGAGGGCAATGGCGATCAGCAGGGCCAGCAGCCGACCCCGGACCGTCTTGAAGCGCGCCAGGCGCATCAGAGGCGGACGATTTCGGGACCGGTCCTTTGAACGGCGGCCGCGCTTCGCCGATCGGGGCCGAGATCGTCCAGCCCCTTGATCGACAACAGCTCGGCGAGCTTGCTGCGCGCCCGGTTGACGCGGCTCTTGATCGTGCCGATCGCGACGCCGCAGATTTCAGCGGTTTCCTCGTAGGAGAGCCCGGTGGCGCCGACCATGATCAGCACCTCGCGCTGCTCCTCGGGAAGCTTCGCCAGGGCCCTGCGGAAATCGGCGAGATCGAGATGGCTTTCCTGATTGCCATGCACCGCCATGCGCTCGGCATAGGTGCCTTCGCTGTCCTGCACCTCACGGCCGCGTTTGCGGTAAAGCGAGTAATAGGTGTTGCGCAGGATCGTGAAGAGCCAGGCGCGCAGGCTGGTGCCCGGTTCGAATTTCTCGGAATTGCCCCAGGCCTTCAGCAGGGTGTCCTGCACCAGATCGTCGGCAAGCTGCATCGACCCCGAAAGCGAGGCCGCGAAGGCGCGCAAATTCGGGATTTCCTTGATCAGGCCGTCTTTGAACTCAGGGGCGCTCATCGCTTGCATCCCCGGCGGCAGAACGAGTTTCCTTGGCCTCCAGCTGCGCCAGCAGGACAAGAAACTTATCGGGGACGGGAGCGTTGATCAGGTCGTCGTAATGCGCCTTCAGCGAGCGCCCGATCGATTCCTGGACCTTGGGGTCCATGACTGCCTCGAATTCCGTCTCGTCGCCGCCGCCCGGTCCCGACATCCCCGTGTTCATACCGCTCATCATGCCCTCACGCCCGCGAGCTGGTCCGCCTTTCCGGCCGATCCCGCTCCAATAAATTTCGCTCGACCTTGCGGAACCAGGATCGCCCCAGATCGCAACGCCGACACTTTTCCGGTCTAATAACAGTCCTCTGACGAAAAGGTTCCCATCGACGCGCAAAATAAATCGCTTGTCAGAAAGACGCAGTCGGTGCTCCTTTTTGCGCAGTTTGAAAAGGACGTATCAATGTCGATTGCGAAGGAAATTGCGCCGCATTTGCCGTATTTGCGTCGCTTCGCGCGTGCCCTCAACGGTACGCAGGCGAGCGGAGACGCTTATGTCGTGGAAATGCTCGAAGCGCTGGTCGTCGATCCGAGCGCCTTTCCGCGCGACGTCCATGCTCGTATCGGCGTCTATCGGATCTTCCTGAAACTCTGGTCCTCGGTTGGCCTCAACACCCAGGCCTCCTCGGCGGGTAGCGAACGCTCCGCGGCCGAGCGCAATCTCGACGCCCTGACGCCGCGCCCGCGGCAGGCTTTCCTGCTGCGCACGGTCGAGGGCTTCTCGATCGAGGACGTCGCGGCGATCATGGAGATCTCGGCGGCAGAGGCCGCGAGTCTCGTGCAGCTGGCCGGCCAGGAGATCGCCGATCAGGTCGCGACCGACGTGCTGATCATCGAGGACGAGCCGATCATCGCGCTCGACATCGAGACCATGGTCGAGGAGCTCGGGCACACGGTGACGGGCGTCGCCCGCACGCATCGCGAGGCGATCGCGCTCGTGGCGAAGAAGCGGCCGGGGCTGGTGCTGGCCGATATCCAGCTCGCCGATGGCAGCTCCGGCCTCGACGCCGTGAACGAGATCCTCAGCACGATCGACGTGCCGGTGATCTTCATCACGGCCTATCCGGAACGGCTGCTGACCGGCGACAGGCCGGAGCCCGCCTTCCTGATCACCAAGCCCTTCCAGCCGGAAGCTGTGAAGGCCGCGATCAGCCAGGCGCTGTTCTTCGATCGGCGGGCCGGGCGCAAGGCCGCCTGAAGCCGCTTGCGCCGCTTAAGGGTCCAGGCCCGGCGTTTCGCCGGGCCGTCTCGCTAATGCCGACATAGAGCCTTACATTTGCTTGACGAAGGCGCGCTCAGCGCCGTTTGCGCATCGTCCCGATCACGCCCGCAATGGCCGAGGCCACGAGCGCCGCGACGAAGATGCCATGCGCGATCGTTGTTGCCGTTCCCGGCACGCCGCCGAAGGCCAAGGTAGCGGCCACGAGCGCGACGATCAGGAAGGTCATTGCCCAGCCGGTCATCGCATGTCCTCGAGCCTCGTGTCGCCTTGAAGAAACCGTTTCGAGGTCACAAAGGTTCCCGCTGGCCGCCCCGTTTGGGCCTCGCCGGAAAAGGGAACAACCGCGCCGACGGGACGTTGCCGCTGGCATGACTCAGGATCCGAGGACATTGCCCTTGCTCGTGCCTCTTCTCGCGCTTGTCGCCGCCTCGGCCAGGGCTCGCGTCGCGGCACGCGAAGCTGGGCCGGCCGAGCGTCATGGACGGTGAGCTGCGGCCGCGTCGGCTTGGGTCGATCGCCGTATTGGGTCTGATCCTGGTTGCGGGCATGGCCGAGGCCGCGCCGTCGCGACGCGGGGAGGCTCCGTCGCCCGCGAAAACCCCCGTGACTGCCAGGACGCCGCCGGTGCGCCCGCCCGACCTCGCCAAGCCGCCGCCGGCCGTGCCGGCCGCAGCGCCACAAGTCACGAAACCCGCCGAGCCGCAGCCGGCATCCGAGCCCGCGCCCGACGGCAAGAACGCCTGCTTGCGTGCCCTGCTGGCGGTTCCCGGCAATCGGATCCGTCAGCCGGACGGCAAGCAACGCCACCCGCCCGACCCGGCCTGCCAGGTCACCGACCCGGTCACGATCGAAGCGCTCGCCGTGCGCAATGCGGAGGGGCCGGGCTCGATCGCCTTCGAGCCACCCGTGACGGTCAGTTGCGCCCTGGCGACGATTCTGGCGCAATGGCTCGACGACAGCTTGCAGCCGCTGGCGCGTGGCCATCTCGGGAAGGATCTGACCAGTCTGCGAGTCGGCGGCGGGCACGAGTGCCGCCGCCGCAACCGCGCGACGGCCGGTCCTCTCAGCGAGCACGCGACCGGACGGGCATTGGATATCTTCGCCTTCGCGGCCGGCGGCGAGCGGGCGGGCGGAATCAAGGTTGTTGTGGAGAAGCCGGAGGGGTTGATCCAGACCCGGTTCCTGCAGGCGGTTCGCCACTCGGCCTGCGGCGCTTTCGCGACGAGCCTCGGCCCGGGCTCGGATGCAGCCCATGCCAATCACTTGCATGTCGACATTCAGGCGCGGCGCTCGGCCTCGACGCGGTTCTGTCAGTGACGGCGGACTGTGCCGCGCTGTCGAGGCTCAGACGGCGATGCCGGAAATCTCCGATCGCTCGACGGGGTCGCAGGAGGCCGACTCGTCGGCGACGGGTCGTGACGGCGTAAGCCTGCAGTGCTCGGCGCGCGCGCGGCGCAGCGCCAGGACATCCAGCGCCGCGCTGCGGTCCAGCCCTGCCGCGATCAGATCCTCGAGCTCCCAGAATGGCGGAAGCCGGTCGGACCTTTCGATCGGCGGAAACAACCTCGCTTGCAGCGGGCAGCGAATGAGAGTGAACATCAAACGTTTCCGTCCAGTGGGCGGAGCGATAACGCGGTACGACTGCCGAAGTTCCAGCGTGGCCCGGAACTGTGGAGCGATTGCGGCGTTTCGGGTAACCATGTTGTGAGGAGATTCGCCATGACCCATCGGCTCGCCAAGGTTTTCGCCGCGACCGGACTTTGCGCAGCCGCTTTGAGTCTCCTCCCTGCCGCCGCGCAAGCGCAGAGCGGGGCGCCGGCCGGCCGACTGAGTTGCCAGGTTGGTTCTGGCCTCGGCGTGGTCGTGACCTCGAAGCGGCCGATGGAATGTCGTTTCACGCCGCGGCGCGGCCCGGTGCAGCGCTATGTCGGCGTCGTCCGCAATTTCGGCCTCGATCTCGGCACGATCAAGCGCAGCCACATGGCATGGCGGGTCTACGGCCCCTATGCCCGCGCGCCGCTTGGCGCGCTCTCGGGCAGCTATGCCGGCGCCACGGCCGGAGCTTCGGTGGGGGCTGGAGGATCGGGCAACCTGCTGATCGGCGGCGCCGACAAGGATGTGACGCTGCAGCCGCTGTCCTTGCAGGGCCGGCGCGGCTTCAACGTTGCCGTGGGGGTGACGGGCCTCGAGCTTTCGCTGGTTCCACCGCGCCGGCGTCGGTGAAACAGGCTGGACTCTGCGTCGTGTCGGGTCGCGTGACGCTGGTTACTGTTCGATAACCTTCCTGTAGCAAGTTTAGTTTAATTTGACGCTTTCTGGTCCTCGGACGGAGCGCGGGCTGGAACATCGGCATGTCCGTGACGTTCTCCAGCAACGCCATGAGTGACATTGCGAGTTTGGGAAAGGACGCCGGATTCATGAGTGAGATCCGCATCCTGATAGTCGAAGACGATCCGTTCATTGCCATGGACATCGAATACGCGGTGCTCGACAAGCTGGGCGAGGGTGCCGAGCTGATCATCGTCGGTTCCGTCGAGGAGGCGCGGCGCGCCATTCGCTCGTCGTTGTCCTGTGCCCTGCTCGATATCGACGTGGTCGGCGGCAAGACCTTCGATGTGGCGGCGAGCCTGGTCCGCAAGGGCACGCCGATCGCCTTCGTCTCGGGCGCCTCGCCCGCAGACGTGCCGACGGCGCTTCGCGACGTCCGTTTCCTGCGCAAGCCGTTCTCGACGCGGGAGATCGCGAATTTCGTCTCGGGCGCGCTGAAAGTGCACTGACCTTCCGCGCCTGCCGCCGCCGGCGCCGCTCGGCCCGCGATCCTTCCGGATCAGGCCCGTTTTGGGAATGTCAGGGTCACGCGGGTTCCGGGTCGCTCGGTTCCGGGAGAAAGCGCCGTGACCTCCATGGTCGCGCGCATGCTGCGCAACAGGCTCGCGATGACGGTCTGCCCGAGGCCCTTTGTTTCGCTTTCACCCGCCATGCCGATCCCGTCATCCTCGACACGCAGGGTGAGGGCCGCCTCTTCGTTATTCTCGGCGGCGCTGAAGCGAATGACGATCTTGCCGGCCATGTCGCCCGGAAATGCGTGCTTGATCGCGTTGGTGACGAGCTCGTTGACGATCACGACGAAGGAGACGGCGTCGCGCCCCGGCAGGCGGATCGCATCCATATCGAGGTCGATCGTGATCGGACGGCCCTCGGCGGCCTTGCCGATCTCGGCCAGCAGATCCTCCATATAGGGGCGGGCGTCGATCTCGTCGGTCTCGATGTCGAGGCGCAGGCGGCGCTGGCCGGCGGCGATCGCCTGGATGCGCGATTGCGCCTGGGAGAGAGCCGCCTTGACGGCCGGCTCGCGTGTCTGCCGGCTCTGGACGTTGAGCAGCGCCGACACCATCGCCAGGTTGTTGCCGACACGGTGGTTGACGTCGCGCAGCAGCGCCTCGATGCGCAGCCGCTCGCCTTCGAGCTGCTGCGTGCGCTCGCCGACGATATGTTCGAGCTCGGCATTGGACATGGCGAGGGCGGCGGAGCGGCGCTGGCGCGTGCGGACCTGCAGCCAGGCCGCGAAGGCCAGGCCCGCGAGCGCGACGACGATCCCGATGCTGGCCCAGAGGCGGCGACGTTCCTCGCGGCGGTTGAGGTCGATCAGGCGGATGTTCTCGGCCAGCTGGATCTGCTGGACCGTGCCGCGCAATTCGTCCATCGCGACGACGCCATGGCCGTCGCGGATCTGGGCAAGCGCCTCGGCCTGCTTGCCGTCGCGGGCGAGCGCCACGCTGCTGTCGAGCTCCTCGAATTTCCGGGCCAGCTGCGCCCGCGCCGTGATGACGCGCTGGGCCTGGAGCTTGTCGCCCTCGACCAGCTTCTCCAGCGCCGCCAGCTCCGGCTCGGCGGCGGCGCGCCCGCTGGTGAAGGGCGCCAGATAGGTGGCGGTCCCGGTCAGGAGATAGCCGCGCTGGCCCGTCTCGGCATCGCGGACATGGCCCAGCAATCGCTCGGCCCGTTCACGGACTTCGATGGAATGCGTCATCTGCTTGGAGGTGTCGATCGCCTGGGCATTGATCCAGGCAGCCAGGATGATCGCGACGCCCACGACGCTGATCGCCGCGATCGTCGTGGTCGCGGACCGCAGCCTGGCGGCCAGTGCTGGCACTTGGGGCAGATAGGACAGATTGCGCGGCCTTGCTTGGGCGGACATGGGCTCGGTGATAACCGACGGAACCCCTAAGCCCTATGTAAAAAGACACAGCGCGTCTACGGCCGCGCCATGCGACGCGGCCTTCCTGTCCATACGGAACCAAGCCCGCTCAGGCCTCATCGTCGTTCTCGTCCCCGCCCTTGAAAAGCTGCCTGCCGAGCACGGCTCCCAGCACCACGATGCCGCCGACCAGCGCCGTCCGCCAGCTCATCCGCGAGCCCATCAACTTGGCTGCGATCGGCGCCGCGGCCAGCGCGGTGGTCGCCAGAGGGCGCGGCGGCCGGCGGCGGCTCTTGATGAAGGCGGCAAGCGCGAAGACCAACAAGGCGGCAATGACGAGCCCGCCCGCCACGAACAGGCTGGCCTCGACCGTGCCGAAGCGCAGCGCCAGCACCGTGTGCAGCGCGTTGAGCGCATAGCCCGTCGCGCAAACCAGCAGCAGGGCCGACAGGCCGTACAGCCCGTAGACGATGAGATTGCGTTTGACCACGCCGTTGATCTCGGACGCGAGAAACGCTACCAGCCCCCCGAGCATGATGTCAGCGCGCCGACAGGAAGCCGACGAACAGGCCGACAGCCGCAGCTAGGCCCAGCGCGCGCAGCGGCCGCTCCTGGATTTCCTCGACGATCAGCCGTTGCAGATCGGTGGCCTGTTCCTTGGCGACGCCGACCATCTTGTCGGTGTCGACCCCGACGGCCTTGAGCTTGCCGCTGACCCGCGTGGCGAGTTCCTCGGCGCTGCGCGAGAGACTGTCCTCGACCGCTTCGGCCTCGCGCTTGACGCGGCGACCCGTCCGCGCGGCGCGCTTGGCGACATCCTCGGCGCCGGCCGTGACATCGTCCTTGGCGCGTTTGACGGCGGAAGCGGCCTGACGCTTCGCGGAAGTGGCGGTCGTTGCCATGTCTGTCGTTCCCTATGCGTGGAAAACCGTGCCCCGTCGAGAATTCGACGCGTTGTCTTGCCAACGCGCCATCCTCGCGCAGGTTCCGCGGGGTGGGATCAGGCGGCTTGCGGGGCCGGCTCGGCGGGCGCCTGCTCCGCCTCCTCAAGCTGCGCCTTGCGGTACCGCGCGAACTCCTCCTGCGCCACCATGGCGACGAGCATGATCGGTGTCGAGAGCACCGCGCCGACGGGCCCCCAGAGCCAGAGCCAGAAGATGAAGGCGATGAAGACCAGGAAGGGCGAGATCGTCAGCCGGCGGCCGACGAAGACCGGCGTGATCGCGTTACCCTCCACGAGATGGAGCATGTAATAGGCGGCGGCCGGCCAGAGTGCGACGATGAGCGAGGGCGCGTCCAGCAATGCGCCGGCGAAGAGCATCACCGCGACGATGATCGGGCCGATGAAGGCGAGGTAGTTCAGCAGGAAGGCCAGCGCCCCCCAGAACACCGGGAAGGGCAGGCCCGCCAGCCAGGCGATCGCTGTCGTGAGCAGGCCCATCCCGAGATTGATCAGCGTGACGAGACCGAAATAGCGCGCGACGCGGGCCTCGATCTCCTCGAAGAACGAGCCGGCCGACCTGCGCGCGCCATGGCCGAGGCAGAGCCTCAGCACCCGCGCCTTGAAATGCCGGCGCGTCGCCAGCCAGAAATAGACGGTCGCGACGAAGATCAGCAGCCCGCCCGCCGCCGTCGAGGAGGACATCGCGATGTCGACGAGCGGGTTGCCCTGCGAGACGTTGAGCTCGACACCCTCCTTCCCGGACAGGCCGGCTGCCGCCTTCTTGAACTCGTCGATGAAGGCGAAGACACCGACGAGCTTGCTCTTGAGCGCGGCCAGCATGGCGGGAAGCTGGTCGCTCCAGGCGGCGATCGGCACCGCGAGCACGGTGATCGCGCCGAGCAGCACGACGATGCCGAGAATGACGACGAGCGCGGCCGCCAGACCCTGCGGCACGCCGTGCCGTGCCAGCCAGTCGACGACCGGGCCGAGCACGAGGCCGAAGATGATCCCCGCCGTGATCGGCAGGGCGATGACCTTGGTCAGGGATAGCGCCGTGGTGGCCAGGATGACGAAGATGCCGATGATGGCGTAGCGCAAGATGAGATCATGCTCATAGGCCGTGACGTCGCTGTCGTCCTCCACGACCTCCGGCTCCGCCATGTAACGCGGAAAGGGCCTCCAGGCCGATGTCTTGAGCATATCTTAGGGTCCACGCGCAGCCTGCGCCCCCGGCGCGTCGGACCGATAACGTCAGTGTGACGGCTAAGTTCCCGCTAGAACGCGCGTGACCCGATCAGGTCGGTTCGACCTGATCGGATCCGGCTCTACCCGGAGGCGCCTAATGCGCCTCGTCCCAGTTGCCGGCGGCGCGCGCGTCGACCTGGAGCGGCACGCGCAGCTGCACGGCCGGATGCGGCGCCTCGACCATCACCTTGCTGATCACCGGCAGCGTCGCCTCGACCTGCGCGTCCGGCACCTCGAAGACCAGCTCGTCATGGACCTGCAGCAGCATGCGCGCGTCGAGCTTAGCCTCGGTGAGCGCATCCTCCATCCGGATCATGGCGCGGCGGATGATGTCGGCGGCCGAGCCCTGGATCGGGGCGTTGATCGCCTGGCGCTCGACGAAGGCGCGCTCGGAGGGGTTCTTCGAGGCCACGGCCGGGAAATGGCAGACCCGGCCGAAGATGGTGGTGACCTTGCCATTGGCCCTGACCGCCGTCTTGGTCTGGTCCATATAGTCGCGGATGCCGGGGAAACGCTCGAAATACTTGCGGATATAGGCGCCGGCCTCCTCGCGCCCGATGCCGAGCTGGTTGGCGAGGCCGAAGGCCGAAATGCCGTAGATGATGCCGAAATTGATCGCCTTGGCCCGGCGCCGGACCTCGCTCGGCATGCCTTCGACGGGAACGCCGAACATCTCGGAGGCCGTCATCGCATGGATGTCGATGCCGTCGGCGAAGGCCTGCCGGAGCTGCGGGATGTCGGCGATATGGGCGAGGATGCGCAGCTCGATCTGGCTGTAATCGGCCGAGACCAGTTTGTGGCCTTTCTCGGCGATGAAGGCGGTGCGGATCTTGCGCCCGGCCTCGGTGCGGATCGGGATGTTCTGCAGATTCGGCTCGGAGGAGGAGAGCCGCCCGGTCGTCGTCGCCGCCAGCGCGTAGGAGGTATGGACCCGGTTGGTCTGCGGGTTCACATAGGCCGGCAGCGAGTCGGTATAGGTCGATTTCAGCTTGGCGAGCTGGCGCCAGTCCAGGATCCGCGCGGGCAGTTCGTGGCCCTTCTCGGCGAGATCCTCGAGCACGCCGGCGCCGGTCGCCCATTGCCCGGTCGCGGTCTTCTTGGCGCCCTCCAGCCCCATCTTGCCGAACAGGATGTCGCCGAGCTGCTTCGGCGAGCCGATCGTGAACTTCTCGCCGGCGAGCGTGTAGATCTCGTCCTCCAGCCGCGCGAGCGACTGGGCGAACTCGCCCGAGAGTCGCGACAGGATCTGCCGGTCGATCGCGATCCCGCGGCTTTCCATGCGCGCGAGGACCGCGACCAGCGGCCGCTCCAGCACCTCGTAGACGGCGGTCTTGCCTTCGGCTGCGAGCCGCGGCCGCAGCGCCCGCCACAGCCTGAGCGTCACGTCGGCATCCTCGGCGGCATAGGCGGTCGCCTTCTCGAGATCGACCTTGTCGAAGGTGACCTGCGCCTTGCCGGTGCCGGCGACCTGCGAATAGGGGATCGTCTCGTGCCCGAGATGCAGCTCGGCGAGCCTGTCCATGCCGTGGTTGTTGTTGCCCGCGTCGAGCGCGTAGGAGATCAGCATCGTGTCCTCGATCGGGAACACGGGCAGGCCGTGGCGCTGCAGCACCAGGAGGTCGTATTTCAGGTTCTGGCCGATCTTGAGCACGCCCGGGTCGGCGAGCAGCGGCTTCAGCGCCGTCACGACGTCGGCGAGCGGGATCTGGCCTTCGAGCATGCCGCCGCCGAACAGGTCGGTGCCGCCGCGATGCTGCAGCGGGATGTAGCAGGCCTTGCCGGGCGCGACGGCGAGCGAGATGCCGACGAGATCGGCCTGCATCGCATCGAGCGAATTGGTCTCGGTGTCGAGCGCCACATGCCCGGCCTCATAGGCCCAGCCGATCCAGCGGGTGAGGTCGGCGAGCGTGCGCACGCATTCATAAGCCGAGCGATCGATCGGAGTCTTCGCCACCTCGTCGCGGCGCTGCGCCACGAGATCGGCCGGCTTCAGCCAGCCGTCGCGCGCCGGCGCCGGGGTCGCGCTCGTGCCGGGCGCCGCCACGGCCACCGCCACCGCGGTCTCGCCATCCGTCGCGACCGCCACGGCGACGTCGATGGCGGGCAGGTCCGCCCCGGCATAGAGCGCCTTGAGCTCGGCCGCGCGCGAGCCGCCCGGCGCCAGGGCCGGATCGGGATCGACTGCCGCGACATCGACCTCATAGGCCTCGGCGGCGCGCTTGGTGATGGTCGTGAACTCCATCGCCTTCAGGAAGGCGACGAGCCTGGCCGGGTCGGGCTGGGAGAGCGTCAGGTGGGAGAGCGGCGTCTCGACCGCGACATCGTCGACCAGCGTGACGAGCTTGTGCGAGATCCGGACCTTCTCGACCACCTCGGGATTGGTCAGGGTCTCGCGGCGTTTCGGCTGCTTGATCTCGCCGGCGCGCGCCAAAAGGGTTTCGAGATCGCCGAACTCGCCGATCAGCTGGGCCGCGGTCTTGATGCCGATGCCGGGCGCGCCCGGCACGTTGTCGGTCGCGTCGCCGGCGAGCGCCTGCACATCGACGACCTTATCGGGCGTCACGCCGAAATACTCGACCACCTCGGGCTCGCCGATCCGGCGCTCGGCCCGAAAGCCGGCGCCCTTCTTGGCGTCGCCGGAGGCCGGATCGTACATCGCGACGCCGGGCCGCACGAGCTGCATCAGGTCCTTGTCGGCCGAGACGATCAGCACGTCGGCGCCGGCCTCACGCGCCTGTTTCGCATAGGTCGCGATCAGGTCGTCGGCCTCGTAGACGTCCTGCTCGACCGGAATCAGCCCGAACGCGCGCACCGCCTCGCGCATCAGCGGGAATTGCGGGACGAGGTCCGGCGGCGGCTCGGAGCGGTTGCCCTTATAGGCCGGGTAGAGCGCCTTGCGGAACGAGTTCTCGGTCTTGTCGAAGACGATGGCGAGATGCGTCGGCCTGACGCCGAGCACGCCTTCGCGCACGAACTGGAAGAGCTTGGTCGCGAACAGCCTGACGGCGCCTGACGGCAGCCCGTCCGAGCGCGACAGGTATTTCCGGTCCTGGTTGATCGACTGGAAATAGGCGCGGAAGATGAAGTTCGAGCCATCGACCAGGAAGAGATGGTCGCCGGGCTTGAGGTCTGGTGCGGGCGTGCTCATGGCGCGGACCTTAAGCGGGCGGCGCGGCGTGGTCCATTGCGTCGGCGGCGCGATTCGCAGCAAGCTGCGACAAAAGCCGTCAGGAGCGAAACGTCATGAACCGCCATGTCACCATGCCTCTGGCTTTCGAGGAAGTCCCAGAGGTCGAGAGGCAGGCGCGGGCCGAGGCCTTTCTGGCGACGATGCGCCGGCGCCGCACGGTACGCGACTATTCCGACCGGCCGGTGCCGCGCGAACTGATCGAGACAGCGGTTCGGGTCGCGGGAACGGCTCCCTCGGGCGCCAATCAACAGCCCTGGAGCTTCGTCTGCATCTCGGATCCCGAGCGCAAGAAGCTGATCCGCGAGGGCGCCGAAGAGGAAGAGCGGGCCTTCTATGCCGGGCGCGCCGGGCGCGAATGGCTCGAGGCGCTGGCCCATCTCGGCACCGACGAGAACAAGCCCTTCCTCGAGACCGCTCCCTGGCTGATCGCGATCTTCGCGCAGCGCTGGGGCTATGACGCGCAAGGGCGCAAGGTGAAGCATTACTACGTGCCGGAATCGGTCGGCATCGCGACCGGCTTCCTGATCGCCGCCCTGCACGATGCGGGTCTCGCGACGCTGACCCATACGCCGGCGCCGATGAACTTCCTCAACGCGATTTGCGGGCGGCCCGACAATGAGAAGGCGCTGATCCTGCTCGTCGTCGGCTATCCGGCCGAGGATTGCGCTGTCCCCGCCATCGGCAAGAAGCCGCTGGAGGAGATCGCGACGTTTCTGTGAGGGCGGCGGCGGCCAGTGCTATTTCGTGATCGCGTCGATCTCGGCGAGGTCCTCGGCGCCGAGCTGCCAGCTCGCGGCCTTCACATTGGCCTCGATCTGCTCGGTCCTGGTCGCGCCGGCGATGACGCTGGAGACGACCGGCTGTGCCGCCAGCCAGGAGAAGGCGAGCTCGACCATGCTCTTGCCGCGCGCCTCGCAGAAGGAAGCGAGCTTCTCGGTCTTTTCCCAGTTGGCGTCGGTCAGCACCTCGTTGGCGCGCTGGGCCTCGCGCGTCATGCGCGCGCCTTCGGGCAGCGGCGCATTGCGCTTGTACTTGCCGGTGAGCAGGCCGTTGGCCAGCGGGAAATAGGGCAGCAGCCCCATGCCGTAATGCTGCGCCGCCGGGATCAGGTAACGCTCCGCCCCGCGCACCAGCAGGCTGTATTCGTCCTGGCAGGACGCAAAACCTTCGATCTGGTGGTGGCGTGCCGTCCATGCCGCATCCGCCACCTGCCAGGGCGCGAAGTTCGAGCAGCCGACATAGCGCACCTTGCCCTGGCGGATCAGGTCCTCGAGCGTGCGCAGCGTCTCCTCGATCGGCGTCAGCGGGTCGTAGCGATGGATCTGGTAGAGGTCGATCCAGTCGGTCTTCAGCCGCGTCAGAGAAGCCTCGACCGCTGCCATGATATAGCGCCGCGAGCCGCCTTTCTTGATGCCCTCGGCATCCATGTCCATGCCGAACTTGGTCGCGAGCACGATATCCTTGCGGCGGGCTCCGAGAAGCTCGCCGAGCGCCGTTTCCGAGCCGCCGCGATTGCCATAGACATCGGCCGTGTCGAACAGGGTGATGCCGCATTCGATCGCCTTGTCGACGACCTTGCGCGTCGCCTCCATGTCGATCCGGCCGCCGAAATTGTTGCAGCCGAGGCCGACGAGCGAAACGCGCAGGCCGGAACGGCCGAGATTGCGGATGAGCATGGTGTGATCCTCCCAGGAAGTGCGGCAGAGGATCAGAGCCGGCCGGAGGGCGCAATCGCTGCTGGCGCAGGGCAGGGCCGCTCGTCGCAGCAGGAGTGCCGGCCGGTCAGCCGCTTCGCGCCCAGCCGAGCTTGTCGAGCACGGTCCGCGCCAGCTCCGTCGGCGCGCGGCCGTCGGTCTCGATCACGAGCAAGCCCTCCGCCGCCTCGTCGGCCAGCCGTTTCGCCTGGCGCAGCGTGCGTTGAACCTGGGCGTCACGGCCGGAACCGATCTCCCGCTGGTCGAGGCGTTGGATCAGGGTCGGCTCGCTGGCCCGCAGGCGAATGACGGTGATGCTGGCATTGGGTATCGCGGCGGCGATCCAGCGCATGTCATGGGCGACATGAAGCATCACGCCCGACATGATCAGGCGGCTGTGGCCGAGAGCGCGGTAGGTCGCCCAGAGCGCGGCGAGATTGATCTGGCTGACATCGCGAACGCCGGGGCTGAGCGCGTCGAGCTGCACCGGGTCCGGCCGGGGGAACACCCGGTCGAGCTCGTCCGATTCGATGATGGCGTGCGCGATGCCGGCTTCGCTGAGCCGTGCGCCCATCTCCCAGCACAGCGTCGATTTCCCGACGCCGGCAGGCCCCGTGATCAGAACGACCTCGGTGACGGTCGCGCCGGGCTCGGCGGATGGCGGAGCGGTGTCGTTCAGGCGACTTCCGCCTTCTGCTTCTGCGAGCGCTTGCGCTCGTTTGGATCGAGGATCGACTTGCGCAGGCGGATCGACTTCGGCGTCACTTCGACGAGCTCGTCGTCGTCGATCCAGGCGAGCGAGCGCTCCAGCGTCATCCGGATCGGCGGCGTCAGGCGCACGGCCTCGTCCTTCGAGGTGGTGCGGATATTGGTGAGCTTCTTGCCCTTGAGCACGTTTACTTCGAGATCGTTCTCGCGGGTGTGCTCGCCGACGATCATGCCCTGATAGACCTTCCAGCCCGGCTCGATCATCATCGGGCCGCGATCCTCGAGGTTCCACAGCGCATAGGCCACGGCCTCGCCGGTCTCCATCGCGATCAGCACGCCGTTGCGGCGCCCGGCGATCTCGCCCTTATAGGGCAGGTAATCGTGGAAGAGCCGGTTCATGATCGCGGTGCCGCGTGTGTCGGTGAGCAATTCGCCCTGATAGCCGATCAGCCCGCGCGTCGGGGCGTGGAAGACCAGCCGCAGCCGGTTGCCGCCCGAGGGCCGCATCTCCAGCATGTCGGCCTTGCGCTCGCTCATCTTCTGCACGACGACGCCGGAATGCTCCTCGTCGACGTCGATCACGACCTCCTCGATCGGCTCGAGCAGCTGGCCGGCCTCGTCGCGCTTCAGCACGACGCGCGGACGCGAGACGCCGAGCTCGAAGCCCTCGCGGCGCATGGTCTCGATCAGGATCGCGAGCTGCAATTCGCCGCGGCCGGAGACGATGTAGCTGTCCTTGTCGGACGCCTCCTCGATCTTCAGCGCCACATTGCCCTCGGCCTCCTTGAACAGGCGGTCTCGGATGACGCGGGTGGTGACCTTGTCGCCCTCGGTGCCGGCGAGCGGGGAATCGTTGACCATGAAGGTCATCGAGACGGTCGGCGGGTCGATCGGCTGCGCCTTGATCGGCGTCTCGACGCTCGGGTCGCAGAAGGTGTCGGCGACGGTGCCCTTCACCAGGCCCGCGATCGAGACGATGTCGCCGGCGACGGCTTCCTCGATCGGCTGGCGCTCGAGCCCGCGGAAGGCGAGGATCTTCGAGATGCGCCCGGTCTCGACGGTCGCCCCGTCGCCGGAGAGCACCTTGATCGTCTGGTTCGGCTTGGCCGAGCCGGAGGTGACGCGGCCGGTGATGATACGGCCGAGATAGGGGTTGGCCTCGAGCAGCGTGCCGATCATCCGGAACGGGCCTTGCTCGACGCGCGGCTCCGGCACGTGGCTGAGGATCAGGTCGTACATCGGCGCCAGGCCCTGGTCCTGCGGGCCTTCCGGCGAATGCGCCATCCAGCCCTGCTTGGCCGAGCCGTAGAGGATCGGGAAGTCGAGCTGCTCGTCATTGGCGTCGAGCGCGGCGAAGAGGTCGAAGACCTCGTTGATCACCTCGGAGGGGCGCCCGTCGGGCTTGTCGACCTTGTTGACGCAGACGATCGGCTTGAGGCCGAGCTTCAGCGCCTTGGAGACGACGAACTTGGTCTGCGGCATCGGCCCTTCGGCGGCGTCGACCAGCACGATCGCGCTGTCGACCATGTTCAGGATGCGCTCGACCTCGCCGCCGAAATCGGCGTGGCCCGGCGTGTCGACGATGTTGATGCGCGTGTCCTTCCAGACGACCGAGGTCGCCTTGGCCAGGATGGTGATGCCGCGCTCCTTCTCCAGGTCGTTCGAATCCATCACGCGCTCGATGACGCGCTGGTTCTCGCGATAGGTGCCGGACTGCTGCAGCAGCTTGTCGACCAGGGTCGTCTTGCCATGATCGACGTGGGCGATGATGGCGATGTTGCGCATGGACATCGAAGGAGCGCCTTTTCATGACCGCGAGCCGGCGCGGAAAAGCCCGGCCGGCGCAGCCCTCTTCATGAGAATCTGGAATTCGCTGCGCTGCACATAACCGCTGGAAGCCGTTTGGGCAACTCCAGTGGATCACTCTTCGGCCAGCGCCCGCCTTTGCTCCGCGATGGCGCGGCCGACCTGGTCCAGCACCAGCCGATAGGCCGAGAGCCCCTCCGAATCGAGGTCGCCGCGGGCGAAATCGGACAAGACGCCGACGAGAATGGCGTCGGCCTCGGCGTCGAGTTCCGCGAGATGCGCCTCCGCCGTCGTGTCGCGCACCTCCCGCAGCAGGGTGACGAGCCGGTCGAGGCCGGCGAGCGCGCGCCGCCGCCGCACTGCGCTCTCGCGGCTGAGCACGCCGGCCGCGCCGGTGCCGAGCAGGGAGAGGCCCATCACCCCGAGATAGAACCAGTCGCCATAGCGCTCGAAAAAGGTCTCCTGCTCGCCGTCGATGAAGGCGGCCGCGCCGGAATGGACCGGCAGCGGCGCATCCTTGTCGGTTGTCGGCGTCTCGAGCCCCTGGATCGAGGGCAGCTCGGCGGCGAGCGTCAGGCGCAGGCCGAGAATGGCCTTGACCAGTTCGCCGACCAGCGCGTCGTCGAGCGACTGCGCCGCCATCAGCCGCGAGGTGATCGCGATCGTCGGCAGGCTTTCGGACGGGCGCGGCGGGTCGCCGCCGAGCGCGCCGCGCACGATCTCGCCGGTTTCGATCGAACGGTAGCGCGCCTTCAGCGCATCGGCCTCGCGAATGGGGATCAGGACGGGATCATCGCCCCAGGCGGAGCGCAGCCGCGCCAGGCCGTCATTATTGGTGTGCGCGGCGACCGCGCTGATCGAGAAGAAGGCGTCGATCCGCTTTTCGCGCGCCGCGGGCACGATCTCCTCCGGCAGCAGGCCGACGATCTCGACCTCCTCCGGCGTGACCTCGTATTGGGCAAGCACGCGGGTCAGCAGCGCGATATTGCCATGGGGATTGCGGACCACGCCGATCTTCCGCCCGCGCAAATCGGCGATGCGGCCGATCGCCGTCTCCTTGCGTGTGATCAGGAAGGGGAAGGAGCGGCGCGTGATCAGCGCCGTGTCGGCATTGGCCGGCAGCGCGATGTCCGGCCGCACGATGGCGAGATCGGCCTGGCCGCTGTCGATGCGCTTGGCGCTCTCCTCCGAGCCCTCGGTCAGGACCAGCCGGAGCCGGATCGCGGATTTCTCGCGGCTGAGCCCCTGCACGAAGCCGGCCGCCATGCGCGCATCCTCGGAGCCGAGCGGCCCGACGGCGAGCCTGAGCGTACGCGGCTGGTTCAGGGTGTAGAACACGCTTGCCGCGATGCCGAAGATCGCCAGCAGACCTGCCAGAGCCAAGAAACCGCGCCGCCCCATGCCCGATCGATCCTGACGCCCTATCGCCGCCCCCGCGGCAACCATGGCTTCACTTGCGATCATGTCGCAAGTACGGCGTCGCGAAAGCGCCGCATCGCTGTGCAGAACGGTGCGGATCGACGGAGAATCGATGTGACGGGCATCAGGACCTGGCGCTCCCTGACGATCTGGCGCTTTCTGGCGATCCTGCTCGCGGCTCTCAGCCTGGGGCCGTCCTATGCGCATGTCCTCGAGGCCGTGCCGCGGCTGGCGCAATGGGCACCCGAGCTCTGGCGCGAGGCGACGGTCTTTGGCGGGCAGTTCCGCTTCTTTGCCGTCATTGGTGCGCCCGTCGATGTCGGAGCGATCCTGGTGACCAGCATCCTCGCCTTTCTCTTGCGCCGCGAGCGGTTTGCTTTCGGCTTCGCCTTGACGGGTTGCCTGCTCTTCGGCCTTGCGCTCGCCGTCTGGGCGAGTTGGGTCGCGCCCGCCAATGCCGTGCTCGCGACCTGGCAGCCCGGCCCGGTCCCGCCCGAGTTCGAGGCCACTCGCCTGCGCTGGGAAACCGGGCATATGGCGGTGGCGGCGATCAAGCTCGTGGCGCTGTCCGCGACCATCGCATCAGTGCTTCAGGATACGCGTCGCTGAACGGCCGGCATTCCATGGCGGCCCTTGCCCGGGGCCTCCTCCATATCCTATTGCCAAGCCATGTCGCACCCAGCCGATCCTTTCGCCGTCAAGATCTGTGGCCTGTCCACGCCCGAGACGATGGCGGCGGCCCTGGCTGCCGGCGCCGACATGATCGGGCTGAACTTTCATCCGCGCAGCCCGCGCTTCGTGACACCGGAACAGGCGCGCTCGCTCGCCGAGATCGCGCGGGGCCGGGCGCAGATCGTCGCGCTGACCGTCGATTTCGACCTTGCCCGCACGCAGGACCTGATCGATCGCGTCGCGCCCGACTGGCTGCAGCTCCATGGCAGCGAGTCGCCGGCGGAGGTCGCTGGGATCAAGGCGGCGACGGGGCTGCCCGTGATGAAGGCGCTCGGCGTGGTGGCGGCGGACGATCTCGCCGCCATGCCCGCCTATGCCGCGGTCGCTGACCGCCTCCTGCTCGATGCCAAGCCGCCGAAGGACGCCGCCTATCCGGGCGGCCACGGCCGTCCCTTCGACTGGACGCTCCTCGCCGAACTCGACCCGGGCTTGCCCTTCATGCTATCGGGCGGCCTCGATCCGGCGAATGTCACTGAGGCGATCCGCATCGCCCGGCCGGCCGGCGTCGATGTCTCCTCCGGTGTCGAGACCGCGCCCGGCATCAAGGATATCGCCAGGATCGGAGATTTCATCGCCGCCGCGCGTCGCGCCGCGCAGGATTTGAAGAAGGCAGGCCCGAGATGAACGCGCCCCGCAATCCGAATACGTTTCGCTCGGGCCCGGACGAGAACGGCCGCTTCGGCCTGTTCGGCGGTCGTTTCGTTGCCGAAACGCTGATGCCGTTGATCCTCGAGCTGGAGCGGGCCTATGAGGCGGCCAAGGCCGACCCGGCCTATCACGCCGAGACCGCCGCCGGGCTGAAACACTATGTCGGCCGGCCCTCGCCGCTCTATCTCGCCGAGCGCCTCACGGATCATTTCGGCGGCGCAAAGGTCTATCTCAAGCGTGAGGAGCTCAATCACACCGGCTCCCACAAGGTCAACAACGTGCTCGGCCAGATCCTGCTGGCGCGGCGCATGGGCAAGAAGCGCATCATCGCCGAGACCGGTGCCGGCCAGCATGGCGTCGCGACCGCGACCCTTTGCGCCCGCTACGGGCTCGAATGCATCGTCTATATGGGCGCCGTCGATGTCGCCAGGCAGGCGCCGAACGTCTTCCGCATGCAGATGCTCGGCGCGACGGTGGTGCCGGTCGAATCCGGCACCAAGACCCTCAAGGACGCGATGAACGAGGCCCTGCGCGACTGGGTCACCAATGTCGCGACGACCTTCTACTGCATCGGCACGGTCGCCGGCCCGCATCCCTATCCGGCCATGGTCCGCGACTTCCAGTCGATCATCGGCCGCGAGACGCGCGAGCAGATGCAGGAGCTCGAAGGCCGCCTGCCGGATTCGCTGATCGCCTGCATCGGCGGCGGCTCGAACGCGATGGGCCTGTTCCACCCCTTCCTCGACGATCCCAGCGTCGAGATCTACGGGGTCGAGGCGGCCGGCCACGGCATCCCGAGCGGCCTGCACGCCGCCTCGCTGACCGGCGGCCGGCCCGGCGTGCTACATGGCAACCGCACCTATCTGCTGATGGACGAGGACGGGCAGATCAAGGACGCCCACTCGATCTCGGCCGGGCTCGACTATCCCGGCATCGGCCCCGAGCATTCCTGGCTGCACGAGACCGGCCGGGCGACCTATCTCTCGGCCACCGACGAGGAGGCGCTCGAGGCCTTCCAGCTCATCTCGAAGCTGGAAGGCATCATCCCCGCCTTGGAATCGGCGCATGCCCTTGCTCGTGTCGCCGAGCTCGCGCCGCAGAAGCCGAGGGATCACCTGATGGTGGTCAATCTCTCCGGCCGCGGCGACAAGGACATTCCGCAGGTGGCCGAGATCCTGGCCGCCCGCTGAGCGCGGGCCGAACCATGAGAAGGAAGCTCACGATGAAGAAGGCGATCCTGTTCGCGGCCTTGCTCGCATTCGCCGGCCAGGCGCAGGCCCAGAACCGCGACGCGGCGCCGGCCGAGGGCATCGTCATCCGCACCGAGGGCGAGGTGCGGGTCAAGCCCGACATCGCGACCCTCCAGGCCGGCGTGGTCAGCGAAGGCAAGACGGCGGCGGAAGCGCTGGCGAAGAACACGCCGGCGCTCGCCAAACTGGTCGAGGCGGTCAAGGCCGCGGGCGTCGCCCCGGCCGATCTGGTGACCTCCCAGGTCTTCCTGACGCCGCGCATGACCCAGCCGCCGTCGCCCGGTCCGAACCCGCCCCGCGCCGCCACGATCGACGGCTACGAGGCGCGCACCGGCCTGACCGTCACCATTCGCGACCTGACGAAGGCCGGCCCGCTGATCGATGCGCTGGTCAAGGCGGGGTCGAACGACATGTCGGGCATCAATTTCGGCCTCGCCGACGAGAGCAAGGCGAAGAACGAGGCTCGCCAGAAGGCGGCTGCGGCAGCCCGGGCGCGCGCCACGCTTTATGCCGAGGCGCTCGGCATCAAGGTCGGCGACCTGGTCTCGATCGTCGAAGCCGAGGCCGAAACGATCGGTCGCCCGCAAGGCGATATGCGCGCCTACCGCATGGCGGCGGGCGCCGCGCCGATGTCGGTCGAGCCCGGCGAGGTCACGGTCACGAGCACGCTGCGCACGGTCTGGCGGATCGCGCCTTGAACCCTCGCCAGCCCCGCCCCTTCATGCTAACCGCAGCGCCATGACAGAGACCGGACAATCCCGCATCCAGAACCGCTTCGCCGCCTGCGCCGCACAAGGCCGGGCCGCGCTCGTGACCTTCGTCACCGCCGGTGATCCGGATTTCGAGACCGCGAGCGCGATCCTTCATGCCTTGCCGCAGGCGGGTGCCGACGTGATCGAGCTCGGCGTGCCCTTCACCGATCCGATGGCCGACGGCATCCCGGTCCAGCTCGCTGGGCAGCGTGCGCTGAAGGCCGGGCAGACGCTGAAGAAGACGCTCGCCATGGTCGAGGCCTTCCGCAAGGCCGGCCATGACACGCCGATCGTGCTGATGGGCTACTACAATCCGGTCTGGGCCTATGGCGTCGAACGCTTCCTGCCGGATGCGCGCCGCGTCGGCATCGACGGCCTGATCGTCGTCGACCTGCCGCCTGAGGAGGACGAGGAACTCTGCCTGCCGGCTTTGGCCGCTGGCCTGAGCTTCATCCGGCTCGCGACGCCGACGACCGACGACAAGCGGCTGCCCAAGGTTCTGCAGAACACCTCCGGCTTCGTCTATTACGTCTCGATGACCGGCATCACAGGCGGCACGATCGCGAATTATGACGCGGTCGGCGATGCCGTGGCGCGCATCAAGCGCCATACCGACCTGCCGGTGGCGGTCGGCTTCGGCGTCAAGACGGCGCAGGATGCCGCCGCCATTGCCAAAGGCGCGGACGGCGTCGTCGTCGGCTCGGCGCTGGTCGAACGCGTCCGGCTCTCGCTCGATGCGCAGGGCAAGGCCACGGAAAAGACGGTTTCGGCTGTCACCTCGCTGGTTGCAGAGCTCGCCGCCGGCATCCGTGCGGTTGCGAAGGCGGCCTGAGCCGACTACGTCAGCTTCTAGTTTCAGGGATGATCCGATGAACTGGATTTCCGAAGTCGTCCGCCCGCGCATCAAGACGCTGTTCAAGCGCGAGAGCCCCGAGAATCTCTGGATCAAATGCCCCGATTCCGGGCAGATGGTGTTCCACAAGGATGTCGAGGCCAACGGCTTCGTCATTCCCGGTTCCGACCACCACATGAAGGTCACGGCCTCCGATCGGCTGCGCCTGACTTTCGACGAAGGCAAATGGGTCGATGTGCCTTTGCCGGAGGTCGCGACCGATCCGCTGAAGTTCCGCGACGAGAAGCGCTATGCCGACCGGCTCAAGGACGCCCGCGCCAAGACCGGCGCGCAGGACGCCTTCAAGGTCGGCTATGGCCGCGTCCAGGGCCTGCCGATGACGATCGCGGTGCAGGATTTCCATTTCATCGGCGGCACGATCGGCACGGCGGCGGGCGAGGCCTTCATCAAGGGCGCCGAGACCGCGATCGAGAAGAACACGCCCTATACCGTCTTTGCCGCCTCGGGCGGGATGCGCATGCAGGAGGGCATCCTCTCGCTGATGCAGATGCCGCGCGCCACCGTCGCGATCAGGCGGCTGCGGGCCGCCGGACTGCCCTATTTCGTCGTGCTGACCAACCCGACCACCGGCGGCGTCACCGCCTCCTACGCGATGCTCGGCGACGTGCAGATCGCCGAGCCCGGCGCGCTGATCGGCTTCGCCGGACCGCGCGTGATCGAGCAGACGGTGCGCGAGAAGCTGCCTGAGGGCTTCCAGCGCGCCGAATACCTCAAGGATCACGGCATGGTCGACATGGTGCTGCACCGCCACGACATCCCGGCGACGCTGGCGCGCCTCGGCCGCTTGCTGACGAAGCAGCGCGGTTCCGAGACGGCCGTCAAGGAGCCGGAACAGCCGGTCGCCGAAGCGGTCTGACGGGCTGAGGGCGCCGGGCCGGGCCGAGGGCATCATGGGGTCTTCCGACACGCTGCTGGCGCGTTTCCTGGCGCTGCATCCCAAGCTGATCGATCTGTCGCTCGGCCGTATCCTGACCTTGCTGGAACGGCTCGGCGATCCGCATCACCGCTTGCCGCCGGTGATCCATGTCGCCGGCACCAATGGCAAGGGCTCGACCATCGCCTTCATGCGGGCGATCCTGGAGGCGGCGGGCCTCAGCGTCCATGTCTACACCTCGCCGCATCTGGTGCGCTTCCATGAGCGCATCCGCCTGGGCGCGCCGGGTGGCGGCCGCTTCGTCGACGAGGCGGTGCTGGTCGAGGCGCTGGAGCGCTGCGAGCGCGCCAATGCCGGCGACGCGATCACCTTCTTCGAGATCACCACCTCGGCGGCGATGCTGCTCTTCGCCGAGCACAAGGCCGATGTGCTCCTGCTCGAGGTCGGGCTCGGCGGCCGCTTCGACACCACCAATGTCGTCGCCCATCCGGCCTGCACGGTGGTGACGCCGGTCTCGCTCGACCATGCCGAATATCTCGGCGACACCGTCACCAAAATCGCGGCCGAGAAGGCCGGCATCTTCAAGCGCGGCGCGCCGGCCGTGATCGCGCCGCAGGAGCCGGAGCCGACTGCGGTGCTGGAGGCGACCGCCGAGCGGGTCGGCGCCTCGAAGATCCTGATCGGCGCGCAGGATTTCAACGTCCATGAGGACGGCGGACGGCTGGTCTACGAGGACGGCGACGGCCTGCTCGACCTGCCCTTGCCGCGTCTGGCCGGACGCCACCAGCACACCAATGCCGGCACCGCCATCGCCGCCTTGCGCGCCGCCGGCTATGGCGGCCTGCCGGCCCGGGCCTTCGAGCAGGGCATGCTCGATGCCGAATGGCCGGCGCGGCTGCAGCGGCTGGCGCGCGGCCACTTGGCCGAGCTCGTGCCGCCCGGCGCGGAACTCTGGCTCGATGGCGGCCATAATCCCGATGGCGGCCGCGTGCTCGCCCAGGCCATGGCCGATCTGGAGGAGAAGAATCCGGCGCCGCTGGTGATGATCGCCGGCCTGCTCTCGACCAAGGACGCAGGCGCGACGCTGGGCCATTTCAAGGGCCTCGCGCATGTGCTTTTCGCGGTGCCGATCCAGAACCAGCTCGTCGCCCGGCCGGCCGAGGAGGTCGCGGGGCTGGCGCGCGCCGCCGGGCTCAACGCCGAGGTGTCGGGCTCCGTCGAGCAGGCTCTGCGCGAGATCGCCGCGCGCAGCTGGCCGGCATCGCCGCGCATCCTGATTTGCGGCTCGCTCTATCTGGCGGGCGAGGTCCTGTCGGCGAACGGCACGCCGCCGGTGTGATCGAGCCGTTACGAGCCCGCGCTAACAACGTTGCAGCCGCGGCCGTCGCCGCGCTGCCTTGAGGACGAACCATGCCAGCCTGCCGCATCACGATGATCGGTCTCACCTTGCTCGGCGGCCTGCTCGGCGGCTGCGTGACACCCGGTCCGGGCGCGATGCAGGGGATGGAGGGCAGCGACCGTGTGAGCGCGGGCGAGCCGACCGTCCTGCGGCGGACCTATATGACGATGGACAAGCGCTGCCGCCCGGTGAAGCGGCCGACGGCCGTGCTGACCGAGCCGCCGCAGCATGGCTCCGTCCGCATGCTCACGCGCAAGGCCAGGGCGAGATACGGACCGGGCCCCTACCAGCATTGCGACGGCAGGATCGGGCCGGCGCTCAGCTTCGAATACACCTCGGTGCCGGACTATCGCGGCGGCGATTCCTTCGCGGTGCGCGTGCGCTATGCGGATGGAGAGCTGCGCTCCGGCCGCTTTGCGGTCGAGGTCCACTGAGCGCGGCAGGAGCGTGCGGCGGAGAACGCGGATGAGACATGCTTTCGGAGCCGGCGGTCCGGAAATCCCGTCCATTGGCCAGGGCACCTGGAACATCGAGCTGGCCGACCGTGCCGGCGCCATTGCCGCCTTGCGCCGCGGCCTCGATCTTGGCCTGAGCCATGTCGACACCGCCGAGATGTATGGCTCGGGCCGCTCCGAGGACATCGTCGGCGAAGCGATCGCCGGTCGTCGCGACGAAGTCTTCCTGGTCTCCAAGGTGCTGCCCTACAACGCCTCGCGCGCCGGCACGCGCAAGGCCTGCGAGCAGTCGCTGAAGCGCCTGCGTACCGACAGGCTCGACTGCTTCCTGCTGCACTGGCGCGGCTCCTATGCCCTGGAGGAGACCTTCGGCGCCTTCGAGGAGCTGCAGCGCGAGGGCAAGATCCTCTCCTGGGGCGTCAGCAATTTCGATGCGGACGATCTCGACGAGGCGCTCGCGATCGCCGGCAAGGGACGTATCGCCTGCAATCAGGTGCTCTATCATCTCGGCGAGCGGGCGATCGAGCATGCGGTGATCCCCTGGTGCGAGCGTCACGGCCTCGCCGTGACCGCCTATAGCCCCTTCGGACAGGATGACTTCCCGGCCTCCGGCAGCACTGGTGGTCGCCTGCTCGCCGAGATCGCGACCGCCCATGGCGCGACGCCGCGCCAGGTCGCGCTCGCCTTCCTGGCCCGCCGTCCCTCCGTCTTCGCGATTCCGAAGGCGGCGAAGGCTGCCCATGTCGAGGACAATGCCGGCGCGCTGCGGCTTTCCCTCGGCGAAGGCGACATCGCGCGGATCGATGCCGCCTTCCCGCGCGGGCCCAGGCCGCGCTCCCTGCCGATGCTTTGACGCGGGGCCTGGAAACCAAGTTCCGGTTTTGCGCTTTACAACCACAGGCTGAAGGGCGTTTCCTAGAGGAAAGGCAGCGGAGCCTCGCATCCGACAACGCCGAATTCTCGTAACGGGTTGTGTCATCAGGAGTGGTGTGATGCGTCGCGTTCTCGGCGTCCTCGCCGTTTTGCTTCTCTCGCTCGCCGGCATGGCTTCGGCCCAGGCCGGTGTCCAGGTCCGGGTCGATATCGCCGCCCAGCGCATGCAGGTGACGACGAGCGATGGTGAGATCTACAATTGGGCGATCTCATCGGGCCGCAAGGGCTTCCGCTCGCCGAACGGCGTCTATCGACCGACGCGGCTGGAGCGGAGCTGGTACTCGCGCAAATATGGCGGGGCGATGCCCCATGCCGTGTTCTTCCGCGGCGGCTACGCCATTCATGGCACCACGGCCGTTGGTGCGCTCGGCCGGCCGGCCTCGCATGGCTGCATCCGCCTGCATCCGGCCAACGCCGCCAAGCTCTTCGCCCTGGTCAAGAAACATGGCGCGAGCCAGACCCGGATCGCCCTGAACGGCGCCGCGAGCGACGGCCTGTCGCAATTCGCCAAGGCCTCGGGCGGGTCGAAGACCAAGATCGCCAGGGCCAAGGTCAAGAGCAAGGCGGCCATTGCCCAGGCCAAGGCCAAGCAGCGCGCCGCCGCCATTGCGCAGGAGCGCCGTGGCGCGAACTGGGATGCGGCGCGCGACCAGCTCTTCATGCGCCCGAGCCTGCCGCCCGACGCCTATGGCTATCAGCCCTATCGGTCAGGGCCGAACTGGCGCTAGGCCTCAGACCGCTTCGGCCGCGATCCGCAGCCAGCCTGCGAGCGTTTCGCCCGGCTGCAGCCGCCTGAGCGGCGAGACCGCGCGCGCGGGCGCCTCGCTCGGCGAGCCGATGGCGTGGCTTTGCGGCTCGACGCAGAGGAAGTCCGCGCCGGCCGGGGCCCAGACCACCGGGCAGCGCAGGGTCTCGCTGGCGCTCAGCGTGATCGCGAGGCCGCGCGAGGGCGTCTCGATTCGCGCCGTGCCGTCCCAGTCGAGGAAGCTCCAGGCCGTCTCGGTGCCGGTCGCGAAGACCGGATCGCCGACATAGGGGCCGCCATCCCCGAGCCGTCGCGAACCCGTCGCGCGAAAGCTCTCGCCGAAGGTGAGGCAGCCGCCCGCGGTCATACCGAGCCTCGTATCCGCGGCGCAGGGAAACCAGGGATGGTGGCCGATGCCATAGGGTAGGTCCTCATTCGCCTCGTTGGTGACCGAGAAGGCCAGGGTCATACCGGTCTCGTCGAGGCTGATCTCCTGTCGCGCGAGGTAGCGATAGGGGTCCGGCCCCTCCGTGCGCCGATGTTCCAGCACGGTATGACCCTGGTCATACCGTGCGACCCGCCATTGCGCCTGCCAGCCGAAGCCATGGATGTTGCCGCCGCCGGGCGGATTGTTCTCGGGCACGGAAAACCGGCGCTCGCCATCGTCCACGACACCGCCGAAGGCGCGGTTGGCGAAGGGCAGCATCGCCCATGTCCCGAACATGTTGGGCGCGGCCGTCGATGGCGTCGCGCCGGCCGGGGAATGCAGCAGCGGATGGCTCCGTCCGTCCGGCCCGCGCCAGTCGAGCGCCGCGATGATGCCGCCGGCTTCGGGAACGACCCGCGCGGAATAGCCGCCGGCCTGCATCGCGAGCATCGTCATCTCCATCACTTGATCAGCGGCCGCAGCAGCGCCTGGATCGCCCGTATCCGCGGCAGGAACTGCACGACGACTTCCGCCGCCGATGTGCGCTGCACCTGTCCCGAAATGTTCAGGGCGGCGAGGACGTCGCCGCGGTTATTGGCGAGCGGCACCGCGATCGAGACCAGGCCGAGCTCGAGCTCCTGATCGACCACGGCGTAGCCCTGCTCGCGGATCGCGGCCAGCTCCACCATCAGCCGGTCGATATCGGTCACCGTATGCGCGGTCAGCGCGCGCGGGTGCCCGGCCAGGATGCGTCCCCGCGCCTCGTCGGGCGGCAGGGAGGCCAGCAGGACGCGCCCCATCGAGGTGCAGAAGGCCGGCAGCCGTGTGCCGACGGAGAGGCCGACCGACATGATCCGCCTTTGCGCCGAGCGCGCGATATAGACGATCTCGTGCCCGTCGAGCAGCGAGGCCGACGAGGATTCGTGCGTCTCCTCGGACAGGCGCTCGAGGAAGGGCTGGACGAGCTGCGGCAAGGCGCTGGAGGCGAGCCAGGCATGGCCGAGCCGGAGCACGCGTGGCGTCAGCCGGAAGAACTTGCCGTCGAATTCGGCATAGCCGATCTTCGCGAGCGTGAGCAGGCAGCGCCGCGCCGCCGCCCGCGACAGCGCGGTGGCGCGCGCCACCTCGGCGATGGTGAGCTTGTCATGGCTCGCATCGAAGCATTCGATCACGGCCAGCCCCTTTTCGAGGGCGGCCATATGGTCGCGGTCGGGCTGTTCTTCCCTTCTCCCCTCGGGGGAGAAGGTGGCTCGGCGAAGCCGAGACGGATGAGGGACCGTTTGACTGCCCTCATTCGTCTCACGGCGTTCGGCACCTTCTCCCGCGAGAGGAGAAGGACGCGCGCTTGACCCGCTCATGGCGGCATCCTAAAGTTCGAAAATCAAAACGATGTGCGATAAACGCACAAACTGAGGAGATGTCAAGGTGGCGGAATTCGTCTCTCTCGCACAGGGTATCGAGACGGTGCTGAGCGATGGCTGCTCGGTGGCGATGGAGGGTTTCACCCATCTCATCCCGCATGCCGCCGGCCATGAGGCGATCCGCCAGGGCCGCAAGCGCCTGACCCTGATCCGAATGACGCCGGACCTCGTCTATGACCAGATGATCGGCATGGGCTGCGCGCAGAAGCTCGTCTTCTCCTGGGGCGGCAACCCCGGCGTCGGCTCGCTGCATCGGCTGCGCGACGCGGTCGAGAACGGCTGGCCGCATCGGCTGGAGCTCGAGGAGCACAGCCACGCCGCCATGGCCAACGCCTATGAGGCCGGTGCCGCCAACCTGCCCTTCGCGGTCTTCCGCGGCTACAAGGGCGTCGATCTGCCCAAGGTCAACGACCGCATCCGCTCCGTCACTTGCCCCTATACCGGCGAAGTGCTGGCGACGGTCCCGGCGATCCGCCCGGACGCCGCGATCATCCATGCGCTGAAGGCCGACCGCGAGGGCAATGTCCTGCTGGAGGGCATCGTCGGCGTGCAGAAGGAGGCCGTGCTCGCGGCGAAGCGCTCGCTCGTCACGGTCGAGGAGGTGGTCGACGATCTCGGGGACCGCAACGCCAATGCGGTGATCCTGCCCGCCTGGACGGTCACGGCCATCGCCCATGTTCCGGGCGGCGCCTATCCGTCCTATGCTCACGGCTATTACAAGCGCGGCAACGACTTCTACATCGCCTGGGACAAGATTGCGCGCGACCGTGACAGTTTCGCGGCCTGGATGAAGGCCAATGTGCTGGAAAAGGGCCCCGACGCCTTTGCGCAATATGCGCGCCCGCAGCGCCAGGCGGCGGAGTGAAGACCATGACGCACAGCCCGACCGAGATGATGACCATCGCCGCCGCGCGGCTCTTGACCAATGACGATGTCTGCTTCGTCGGCATCGGCGCGCCGTCGGCCGCCTGCAACCTGGCGCGGCTCACCCACGCGCCGAAGATCACCCTGATCTACGAATCCGGCACGCTCTCGACCCGGCCCTCCGTCCTGCCGCTCTCGATCGGCGACGGCGAGCTTTGCGACACGGCGCTGACCACGGTCGGCGTGCCCGAGATGTTCCGCTACTGGCTGCAGGGCGGGCGCATCACCATCGGCTTCCTCGGCGGCGCCCAGATCGACCGCTACGCCAATCTCAACACCACCGTGGTCGGCGACTATGCCGCCCCGAAGGTGCGCCTGCCCGGCGGCGGCGGCGCGCCCGAGATCGCCTCGAGCTGCGGCGAGATCTTCATCACCATGGCGATGGGCTCGCGCGCCTTCGTCGAGACGCTGCCCTTCATCACCTCTTTCGGCCATGGCCGGGGCAGGGGCGACCGTGAGAAGCTCGGTCTCAGGACGAAGGGCCCGACCAAGGTCATCACCGATCTTTGCGTCATGGAGCCCGATCCCGAGACGGCGGAACTGACCGTGACGGCGCTGCATCCCGGCGTCGGCCGCGAGCAGGTTCAGGCCGGCTGCGGCTGGAGCCTGCGCTTTGCCGAGGAGCTGGCCGAGAGCGCGCCGCCGACCGCGCAGGAGCTTGAGGTTCTGCGCGAGCTTCACCTGCGGACAAAGCGGGCGCACGGAGTGGCGGCATGAGCCTGATCTATCCGCGCGATGGGTTGAAGGCCGATCCGCCCAATGCCTCACCCGAGTACAAGAGCACGCTGAAGCGTGCGCCCTCGCAGCCGCTGATCCTGCTGCCGCATACGCTGTCGGAGACCACCGGGCCGGTCTTCGGCCATGTCGCGGTCCAGCCCGGCGATGCCGACCTGACCCGCCAGCACCAGGGCGAGCCGCTCGGCGAGCGCATCATCGTCTCCGGCAGGGTGCTGGACGAGGATGGCCGGCCGGTGCCGCATACGCTGGTCGAGATCTGGCAGGCCAATGCCGGCGGGCGCTATGTCCATGTCCGCGACCAGCACCCGGCGCCGCTCGATCCGAACTTCACCGGGGCGGGCCGCGCCGTGACCGACGCGGATGGCCGCTATCGCTTCGTCACGGTCAAGCCCGGGGCCTATCCCTGGCGCAACCATCACAATGCCTGGCGTCCGGCCCATATTCATTTCTCGCTGTTCGGCGCGAGCTTCCTCTCGCGGGTGATCACCCAGATGTATTTTCCGGGCGATCCGCTCTTCGCCTACGACCCGATCTTTCAGTCGATTCCCGACGAGCGCGCCCGCGAGCGCCTGGTCTCGCGCTTCGATCTCGGCACGACCGAGCCGGAATGGGCGCTCGGCTACCAGTTCGACATCGTGCTGCGCGGCCGCGAGGCGACGCCGCTCGAGGAGCCGCATGATGACTGAGCGCAAGGCGCCTCTCGGCTTGACGCCGTCCCAGACCATCGGCCCCTTCTTCGCCTATGCCCTGACGCCGCGCGCCTATGGCGGCCCCGAGCTGGCGAACGAGCAGGTCGCGACCGATGGCGTCAGCGGCGAGCGCATCAGCATTCGCGGCCATGTCCTCGATGGCGACGGCGAGCCGGTCTCGGATGCGATGATCGAGATCTGGCAGGCCGATTCCGACGGCCGCTTCAACGCGGCGGGCAATGCCGGCTTCACCGGCTTCGGCCGGGCCGAGACGACGCCGGAAGGCTTCTTCCATTTCGCCACGATCCGGCCGGGAGCGCTGCCTGGGCCGGACGGCTCGAGCCAGGCGCCGCATCTCACCGTCTCGGTCTTCGCACGTGGCCTGCTGGTGCGGCTGGCGACGCGGATCTATTTCTCCGACGAGCCTGCCAACGATGCCGATCCGGTTCTGGCCCTGGTTCCGGCCGGGCGCCGCGAGACGCTGATCGCGCAGCGCGGCCAGGACGGCGCGTTCAGCTTCGACATCCGCCTGCAGGGCGAGGGCGAGACGGTCTTCTTCGACATCTAGAACAGAACGCCGTCATCCCGACCGCAGCGCAGCGGCGCAGCTTGTCCGGGATGACGCAGGTTTCGTCCTCAACACGGTGCGCTCCAGCACGGCGAGCCTTGAAGCCCGGCGATATCCCGCTATTCACATGGGTCAGCGGCTGCCGGTTCGGCGGCCTTCTTGCCGGAGCCTGCCATGCCCAGACCCCTGATCGCGCTCGACTGGGGCACGACGCGCGCCCGCGCCTTCCTGATCGGCGAGGACGGAGTGGTGCTCGACCGGCGCATTGCCGACCAGGGCATCCAGTCGGTGCCGGCGGGCGGTTTCCCGGCCGCCTTCGCGGCGATCGCCGGTGAATTCCGCCGCGCCCGTCCCGAGGCCGCGATCGTGCTCGCCGGCATGGTCGGCAGTCGCAATGGCTGGGTCGAGGCGCCCTATGTCGCCTGCCCGGCCTCGACCGAGGCGATCGCGGCGGCCGGCATCGCGGTGGCGTTGGAGGACGGCACGCCCGTGACGGTGCTGCCCGGCCTCTCCTGCGATGACGGCGCCTTCGATGTGATGCGGGGCGAGGAGACGCTGATCGTCGGGCTCGGATTGGAGGACGGCATCGCCTGCCTGCCGGGTACTCATTCGAAATGGGCGCAGGTGAAGGGCGGTCGCATCGAGCGTTTCGCCAGTTTCATGACTGGAGAGGTCTATGGCCTCCTGCGCCAGCACTCGATCCTGGCCCGGCTCGCCGAAGAGCCCGGCGACGGCGATGCGGCTGACGGCGCAACCCGGGGCTTCGCCGCGGCCGCCCGGCCAGCCGGCCTGCTCAACGCAGCGTTCGCGGCGCGGACCGAGGTGCTCGCCGGACGCATGCGTGGCGGTGCCGTCGGTCCCTACCTCTCGGCCCTGCTGGTGGCGCAGGAGATCGCGGGTGCGGGCGCCCTGTTCGGACAGCCGAAGGCGGTCGAGCTCGTCGCCGACGGCGCGCTGGCGGAGAGCTACGCCGCCGCCCTGACGGCAGCCGGGCTGACCTTCCGCACCACCGCGCCGGAGGCAGCCTTTATTGCTGGCGTCAGGCGGCTGGCCGCTGGGCTCGCCGCATGATCGTCGTCTTCGGTTCGCTCAATGTCGACCTGGTCACCTCGGTCGAGCGCCTGCCCGGCGCGGGCGAGACGGTGATCGGTCCGGCCTATGCGCTCCATCCCGGCGGCAAGGGCGCCAACCAGGCGCTGGCCGCCCGCCGCGCCGGCGCCGAGGTCGCGCTGATCGGCGCCGTCGGGCGCGACGCCTTCGCCGAGATCGCCCTCTCGCTGCTGGCGGCTGATGGCGTCGATCTCGCCGGGGTCGCCCGCGTCGATGCGCCGACGGGCGCCGCCTTCATCGCGGTCGACGCTTCGGGCGCCAACCAGATCGTCGTTGCCGCCGGCGCCAACGCACGCGCCAGCGCGCAGACGCTGGGTGCGATGGCACTCGGCGCGCGCGACCTCCTGCTGCTCCAGCGCGAGGTGCCGGAGGCCGAATGCATCGCCGCCGCGCGGGCGGTCCGCAGGGCCGGCGGCCGGGTGATTCTGAATCTCGCTCCCGCCGGCGTCCCCGCGGCCGAACTGCTCGACAATCTCGATATCCTGATCGTCAACGAGCATGAGGCCGAGGTGCTGGCCGGCGCGCTCGGCTGGGGTGAGCTCGCACCCGATGCGCTCGCGCAGCGCGTCGATGCCGAGCGTGGCGTCGCCTGCATCGTCACGCTCGGAGCCGATGGCGCCGTCGGCTGGCATGGCGGTGTTCGTCGCCGGCTGGAGGCGCCGCAGGTCGAGGTGGTCGACACCGTCGCGGCCGGAGACAGTTTCGTCGGCGCCTTCGCCGCGGCGCTCGACGCCGGCTACGGCTTTTCCAGCGCGCTCCAGCGTGGCCTCGCGGCCGGCTCTCTCGCCTGCACCATGGTCGGCGCGCAGCCGAGCGTGCCGCGGCGACGCGAGATCGAGGCGCTCGCCGGCCGCGCCTTCCTCTGAATCGGCGACCCAAGTGACGAAAGGTTAAGTCTGTCTGGCGCTAGAGCGGCGAGACGGTGCGAAACGCGTCAATCCGCGGCTCGTTCTTCACGCTTCGTCAGGGTCTCCCCGGCAATTTCGACGCCGTTGAGCAGGAACTGGGGCAAATGGCGCAACGGCCGATCATATGGGCGCTCGGGATCGCCTTCCTGACGGGTTATGCGGCGCTGTCCTACGGCACGCGGCTGGCGGGGATCGTCGAGGACGACGCCCCGAACGCGGCCGCCATGGCCGCACCGCGCCGCAGCGTATCGGCGCCCGCCTCCGCCCCGGCGCGGCCCGCCGGCCCGGCGACGCTGACCGTCGCCGCCGATTACAGCGGCCACTATATGGTTCATCCGACGATCGACAACTACCGGGTCAGGATGCTCGTCGACACCGGCGCGAGCTTCGTCGCCCTGACCGACAGCGACGCCAGGGCGCTCGGCATCCGGCCCGGCCCTTCGGATTTCAACGTCATGCTCCGCACCGCCAACGGCGTCGTTCGCGGAGCGAAGGTCAACCTGCGCGAGATCAGGCTCGGCGATATCCTTGTGCGCAATGTGGAGGCGGTCGTGCTGCCGGCCGGCGCGCTCTCGGTCAGCCTGCTCGGCACCTCCTTCCTCGGCAAGCTCCGGGGCTACGAGGTCCAGACCGGCCGGATGATCCTGCGCGGCTAGAGCAGGATGCGAAAAAGTGGGGGCCGGTTTTTCGCGCCGATCCTGCTCTAGCCTATTGTTGAGAGCCCGCGGCCTTCCCCGGGCAGCGTTCCCTAATCCGATATGATCGGTTATGCCGGGGTTTGCGTCGCGGCCGTGTCACGGTCAGGCTGCATTCATGGAGCTTGTTGCTTCCTTCGCCCCGTCTTGTCCCTTGCAATGGATGCGTTGATGTTCCCCAAGCCCCTGCCCGAGCTCTTCCCCAATACGTTCGACTACGAATCCCTGCCGATGGTGAAGCCGACCGGCTTCCGCGAATACGATGCGCGCTGGTTCTTCGGCAAGGAACTGAACCTGATGGGGGTTCAGGCTGTCGGCATGGGCCTCGGCACGCTGATCAAGCGCATGGGCGTCAAGCCTGAGATCGTCACCGGCCATGATTTCCGCGGCTACTCCGCCTCGATCAAGATGGCGCTGGTCACGGGCCTGATGGCGGCCGGCTGCAAGGTCCACGATATCGGGCTCTGCATGTCGCCCATGGCCTATTTCGCCCAGTTCGCACTCGACGTGCCTTGCGTCGCCATGGTCACGGCCTCGCATAACGACAATGGCTGGACCGGCGTGAAGATGGGCGCGCAGCGTCCCGTCACCTTCGGCCCCGACGAGATGGGCCAGTTGCGCGACATCGTGCTCGCCGCCGATTTCGACCTCTCGGGCGGCGGCTCCTACCGGTTCGTCCCGGACTTCCCGGCGCTCTACATCAAGGACCTGACCGACCGGCCGAAGATCAAGCGCAAGCTCAAGGTCATCGCCGCCTGCGGCAACGGCACGGCCGGCGCCTTTGCGCCGCAGATCCTCGAGGCGCTCGGTTGCGAGGTCATCCCGATGGATGCCGAGCTCGACCATTCCTTCCCGCGCTACAACCCCAATCCCGAAGACATGAAGATGCTGCACGCCATGGCTGATGCCGTGAAGCAGCATGGCGCCGACGTGGCGCTCGGCTTCGACGGCGACGGCGACCGCTGCGGCGTGGTCGACAACCATGGCGAGGAGATCTTCGCCGACAAGATCGGCGTGATGCTGGCGCGCGACCTCGGCAAATTGCATCCCGGCGCGCAATTCGTCGTCGACGTGAAATCGACCGGGCTCTTCATCACCGATCCCGAGCTTCAGAAGCTGGGCGTCAAGACCGATTACTGGAAGACCGGCCACTCCTATATCAAGCGCCGCGTCCGCGACCTGAACGCGCTGGCGGGCTTCGAGAAATCCGGTCACTTCTTCTTCAACGCGCCGGTCGGGCGTGGCTATGACGACGGCGTCGTCACCGCCATCGCCGTCATCGACATGCTCGATCGCAACCCGGGCAAGTCGATGGCCGAGCTTTATGCCGCCGTCCCCAAGACCTGGGGCACGCCGACCATGGCCGCCAAATGCGCCGACGAGATCAAATACGGCGTCAGCGACAAGGTCACCAAGCGGATCGAGGCGATGCAGGCCAAGGGCGAGACCATCGCCGGCCAGGCGATCCGCGACGTCATCACCGTCAACGGCGTGCGAGTGGTCAACGAGGATGGCACCTGGGGCCTGGTGCGCGCCTCCTCGAACAAGCCGGAACTGGTCGTGGTCTGCGAAAGCCCGGTCTCGGAAGCGCGCATGCGCGAGATGTTCAAGGCGATCGACGGCGTCCTGCGCGAGAACCCGGAAGTCGGGGCCTACAACCAGACGATCTGAGGCGCGCCGGGCGCCGCCCGGCCCCGGCTCGTCCGGGGCCGGCTCAGGTCGGGCACATCGCCTTGCTCTCGCGCTCGACCTGCTCGATCTTGCCGACGCCGCCGAAATTGCCCCGGCGCGGGCGCATGAAGATATCGTTGCTCTTGATGTCGATCGCGCCCGTCATGGCCGAGCCGATCGTCGGCGTGTAGTGATAGGTGCTCCTGGCCAGGATCAGGGAGCTCTTGGGCACGTTCAGGCCGTCCGGCAGCGCGAAGACGGAGCCCGGCGAAAGCGCGCCGGCCGGTGGGCTCGCATCGCTCCAGCAGACCTTCGCGACGCCGGCGGCGTCGATGACGATGCTGGCGACGACCATCGAAGGCGCGACGCTGGTGAAGGGCTCCATCACCATGGTGCTGGCGGCGAAGATGTTGGCCATCTCCGTATTCGAGACCGTCGTCGCCTGGGAGGTGAGGTCGGCGAGCGCCCGGTTGAGCTGGGTGACCTTGCGGTCGATCATCACGCCATGAGCGACCTGGACGATGCCGAAATACATCGCCAGCATCGGGGTCAGGATCAACGCGAACTCGACGGCGGCCATGCCGTCGCGGTCATGCGCCGCGCGCTCGGCCAGCCGCCGCAGCGCGGCACCCTCGCGACGAAGGAACTTGAGGATCTTCATGCGCCCGCTCAGCTGCTCGGGATCGGGAAGGGCTCGGTGCGGAAGGTCGTGGTCGCGATGAGGGCGCGCCTGTCCGAACCGATATTCACAAGCGCGCTGTTCCAGCCGCTGAGCAGGACCGGATATTCGAGCACGGCCCGCACCACGACGATCTGGCTGGGCTGCGGGGCGGTGTAGCCGAAGCCGGACGTGTTGAGGTTGCCGCCGGTGACGGGGTTGCTCGAGTTGGTGCCGGTGCGCGCATTGGCGAAGGAGCTGTAGCTGCGGACATCGACCGTCAGCTTGTCGCAATCGACCAGGCCGGGCGCATTGGCGCAGAGGTCGTTCTTGAAGGCTTGCGTCTTGTCGGCGGCGCTGCCGGTGGCGTAGCGCGTCAAGGCTTCGCCGGTCAGGAGCCGGCGTGAGGTCTGGGTGAGCGCCTCCTCCAGCACCTGGCTCGTCCAGAACATCAGCGCGGTCTCGAGGATCGCGAACATCAGCATGAAGAACGGGATGCCGATGAAGCCGAACTCGATCGCCGTCACGCCACGCTCATCGCGGCGGAAGCGTCGAAGAATGCTCCCGCGCCGTCTTGCGGGGCGAGGCGTCGGCGGGCGCTCCTCCTCGGGGGCATGAACCGTCATGGCCTGACTCTCGATGGTCTGCCGGACTGCGCAGTCCGAATGGCGTTGATGCGACGGAGAGCGGGCACGCCCCATCGAACCGGAACGAGCCTAAGCGAAAAGAATTTCCGATCTCTTAGAGCCGGACGCGGCTGGGAATCGTCCGCGTTAGCAGGAGATTCACCTTTCGAGGCTGCGCGCCGTCCGCCTATTTGTCGCCGCTGGCCAGGGCGTTGCGGCGGGTCGTCTGCCCGCCGATCTCGCCGAAATAGCGGTTGGCGTCGCCGAGCTGCATCGCCGGCTGGCAGGTCGGCGTGCAGGAATAGCTCTCGCGATCGAGGCCCCGCTGGACAGTGAGTATCGAATCCGCGGCCGCGCCCACGCGCACGAGTGACTCCGCCAGCAGCGTGCCGCTGGCGTCGAGCGCGATGAGGTTGGTGACGCCGAAGCTCTTGCCGGTCACGACCATGACGCCGTTCTTCTGGATCGAGACGTCCGCGATGCCCGGATTTCCGACGATCACGGTTTGCGCCTTCTCCGGCAGCCGGACGACCTTGGCGTGATCGACCGTGACGATCACGGTTTCAGGCTTGCCGGTGGTCGATGCGGCGGCGGCGGCCGTCACGCCCGCCAGCATCGTCAGCCCGGACAGGGCCACGGCCAGCGACAGGCCGCGGGGGCCGCGGGTGCGAGAACCGGGCAGGACAGTCGACATGGCACGCGCCCCAAGATTTCCAACATCGGGAGCAAAGCCGAAAATGATGAATCAATCCCTAAGAACGCCCTCGCGAGGCGTTTCTTTGTTCATTTATTCCGCAAGGTAAGGCCCGATCTGCCCTCGAAACGCAATCCTCCCCGCGAAGACGCCTTTCTGAGATAAGTTATCAGCTTAGAATGTCAGGTAAAATATTGAACAGAAGCGATGTTGAATAAAAATTCACTCATATATACGCTACAGTATGTTGTAAATCCAGCGTTAACCATCGAAACGATGTTCTGCAAATCAGGCGAATTCTTCATTCGGTTTAACTGATCGGCAAGAGGGCGGGGGTAGTGTCCTCCTTGTCGCTGACCGAAGCCACTCAGAGCGAAGGCAGCAGTCAAACCGTGGTGCAAAAGGAGTTTCGCTATGAAGAACCTGTTCGCTCGCTTCGCCAAGGACGAGTCCGGCGCGACCGCTATCGAATACGGCCTGATCGCCGCCCTCATCGCCGTTGTCGCCATTGGCGCGATGACGACTGTCGGCACCGGCCTGACCGCCAAGTTCCAGACGATCTCGGACGAGCTCAACAAGTAAGTTCGGCCCGGGCCTGACCTGGCTCGTCATGACACGACCAAAAGGCGCCCCGGAGATCTGCCGGGGCGCTTTTGCTTTGAATGGAAACCGTAAGGCTTTGGTGAGGCCCGCCGGGCATGATGCTTGAACCTCGCGCCTGTCTCTGGAGCGCTCCATGACGCCCGCTCTCATCGCCCTGCTCGTGCTCTTTCCGGCCGCGATGGCCTATGCCGCCGCGAGCGACCTCTTCTCGATGACGATCTCGAATCGTCTCTGCCTGGCCATCGTGGCCCTGTTCGCCGTTTGCGCGGGGCTGCTCGGCATGCCTTGGGTCCAGCTGGGCTGGCATGTCGCGGCCGGCGGGCTCGTTCTCGTCGTCTGCTTCGGGCTCTTTGCCGCCGGCTGGATCGGCGGCGGCGACGCCAAGCTCGCCGCGGCGACCGCGCTCTGGTTCGGCTTCGGGCAATTGATGCCCTATCTCATGCTCGCCGCGATCCTCGGCGGCGTTCTGACGCTGATCATGCTGAAGCTGCGGTCGGGACCGTTGCCGGCCCTCGCGCAGAACTGGCCCTGGGCGCAGCGCCTGCATGCCGCCAACCAGGGCGTACCTTACGGCATCGCGCTCGCCTTCTCGGCGCTCGTCATCCTGCCGCATACGGCGATCTGGCGCGCCGCGATCGCTGTCTGACCTTCGCCGTCTCGGGCGATACCCTCGAAAAAGATACGTCCGGTTAACCATAAGTTGACGATTCGGAAGGCACGATCCCGACCGTGGCCAATTCGGTTTGGCTGGGGATCGGTTTTCATGAGTCCTGCCCGCATCATCATCCTTGCCGTCGCGCTCGTCGCCGGCCTTGGCGCGGCGCTGCTGATCCAGCGCCCCAAGACGTCGACGCCAGTGACCCGCTACGAGCCGGCGCCGACCGTGCCGGTGCTGGTCGCGGCAGCCGACATCCCGCTCGGCAACACGCTCGCCGCCAGCGACATCCGCTGGCTGGACTGGCCCGCCGCGAGCGTGCCGGCGGGCGTCGTCCGCAAGGACGAGACGCCGGACGCCGAGGCCGAATTGACGGGGCAGCTCGCGCGCTTCGCGATCGCCGGCGGCGAGCCGGTCCGGCGCGACAAGCTGATCAGGACCGACGGCACCGGGTTCCTCTCGGCCGTCCTGCCTGCCGGCATGCGCGCCACCGCCATCGCGACCGACAGCCGCGGCGCCAACACGGCCGGCGGCTTCATCCTGCCGAATGACCGGGTCGACGTCGTCCGCACCTACAAGGAAGACAACGGCCCCAACGCCAACGAGAATTTCGTCAGCGAAACCATCCTCGTCAATGTCCGGATCCTGGCGATCGGCCAGAACATCCAGGAGCGCAACGGCGAGAAGGTGGTGATCGGCGAGACCGCGACGCTCGAGCTCGACCCGCGTCAGGTCGAGATCGTCGCCCAGGCGCAAAAGACCGGCACGCTGTCGCTGGCCCTGCGCAGCCTCAAGGATGCCGGCGACGTCAGCCGGCCCGCTGATGAAGGCGGCCTGACGCTCGTGCGTTACGGCATCACCAGCAGGGGCGCGAAGCCATGATCCACCACCGCGTTCTCGCCTCCGCCGGGGCCGCTGCCCTGGCCCTGCTGCTTGCCGCCTCGGCAAGCGCCCAGTCGACGGCGCCCGCGCCGGTCCTGAATGTCGGCTCGAGCGAGCATGCCATCGCCCGCAAGCTCGACCTCTCCATCGGCCGCTCGGTGATCGTCGAATTGCCGCGCGATGCCAAGGAGGTCTTCGTCGCCAATCCGAGGGTTGCCAACGCCGTCGTCCGCTCGGCCCGCAAGCTCTTCATCATCGGCATCGCCGACGGTTCGACCTCGATCTTCGTGATCGATGCCGAGGGTCGTCAGATGTCCGCGCTGGAGATTGCGGTCGGTCGCGATCTCAACGTGCTGCGCCAGACCCTGCGGGCGGCGATGCCGAACGCCCAGATCGAGGTCAAGCCGGCCGGCGAGACCATCCTCCTCATCGGCAATGTCGCCAATGCCTCCGAGGCGACCCAGGCGGTCGACATCGCCAATGCCTTCGTGGGCAGCTCGCGCGGCTTCTTCACCTCCTCGAAGGGCTCGGTGATCAACGCGATGACCATTCGCGGCCGCGACCAGGTCATGGTCAAGGTCGTGGTCTCTGAAGTCTCGCGCAAGGCGATCAAGCAGCTCGGCATCAACTCCACCGGCGAGTGGAAGCTCGGCAATTTCTCGATCACGCCGAGCATCGACAATCCCTTCCCGCTGCAGCCGCAGGCCTTGGCCGCAACCGCCGTCACGGCGGGGATCGGCAACCGCAGCAACTTCACCTTGCGCGCACTCGAGCGCGCTGGCCTCGCCCGCGTGCTGGCCGAGCCGACCGTGACCGCGATTTCCGGCGAGAGCGCCAAGTTCACGGCCGGCGGCGAAGTGCCCGTGCCGAAGGGGCAATCATGCTCCTTCGATCTCTTGGGCCGGCAGACCTGCCAGCTCCAGATCGAGTACAAGCCGATCGGCGTCGCGCTCAACTTCACGCCGATCGTCATGTCCGACAACAAGATCAGCATGCGCATCGCGACCGAGGTCACCGAGCTCGATTTCGAGAACCAGATCCGCCTGACCGGGGCTAATCAGGAGGCGCTGAACACGCCGGCCTTCCGCGTCCGCAAATCCGACACGACGGTCGAGTTGCCCTCGGGTGGCACGCTGGCGACGGCGGGCCTGATCCAGCGCGTCTCGAAACAGTCGATCAACGGCTTCCCGGGCCTCATGAACATTCCGATCATCGGGGTGCTCTTCCGCTCGCGCGATTACCAGCGCGAGGAGACCGAGCTGATGATCACGGCGACGCCCTATATCGCCAAGCCGATGGAGCCGAACCAGGTCCAGCGCCCGGATGACGGTTTCGTCGATGCGCATGATGCGCAAGCGGTCCTGCTCGGCCGGCTGAACAAGATCTACGGCACCAATAGCGGGCCGCTGCCGCAGGCCTACAAGGGCCGCGTCGGCTTCATCGCGGACTGATGGCGCTTCACGACGTGCGAGGGATGAACCGGCCATGACAGTTCGCAAACAGCACGAGACGAGCCGCTGGCGGCTCGCGGCCGGCTTCCTGGCGGGGCTGTCGCTCGGCGCCTGTACGACGAGGACGGACGTGACGGGCTCGATCAGCTCCAGCGACGTTCGCGAACGGCACCCGATCGTGCTGCGCGATGCGCCGCGCTCGCTCGACGTTTTCGTCGGGCGCGCCGGCGGCGGCCTCGACGCCCGGCAATCCGAGGATGTCGTCTCCTTCGCCAGGGAGTTTCGGCATTCCGGGCGTGGCGGGCTCGTCGCCCAGGTCCCTACCGGCTCTGGCCGCGAGATGGCGGCGCATGACACGCTGAACGGCATCCGCAGGGCTCTGGCGCGCGGCGGCGTGGCGCCGGGTGCGCTTTCCGTCCGGACCTACCCGGTCGCCGATCCCGGTCTCGCCTCGCCGATCCGCCTCACCTTCGCCTCGCTTCAGGCCGGCCTGCCGCATTCCTGCGGGCAATGGACCGAGGATGCCGGCGTCTCCGACTTCAAGCGGGACATGTCGAACGAGCCGATGTGGAATTTCGGCTGCTCCAGCCAGGCCACGCTGGCGGCGCAGGTCGCCGATCCGATCGACCTCGTCCGCAGCCGCGCCGAAGGCCGCGCCGACATCGTCAAGCGCATGAACGCGATCGGCAAGCTGCGCGAGGGCAAGGATCCCTCGACGCAATATCGTCAGGAGACGCCGTCGATCAATTCCGCCGTCGGAGGTCGCTGATGGATCCGGCCGTGAATTTCGAGAACAAGGCGAACGGCGGCGGCGAGGATGTGATCGCCCCGCTGCCGCGCATCACGTTGCAGGCCTTTTGCGAGACCCCTGGCCTCGCCGCGACCATGCAGGGCGCCATCGCCGACCGGCGCATGGACAAGGCCCATGCCCGCGTCCAGATGGGCGGGCCGGCCGCGGCCGTCGAGGCGTTCCGGACCTCCCCGACCCCCAACATCATCGTGCTCGAGACGGTGTCCGACCCCGGGACGCTGATCGGCCATCTCGATGCTCTCGCCGAAAGCTGCGACGCCGGGACCAAGGTCGTCGTCGTCGGCCATGTCAACGACGTCCAGCTTTATCGCGACCTGATCCGTCGCGGTGTCAGCGAATACCTGATCGCGCCGCTCGAGCCGCTCGACATCCTGCGCACGCTTTCGGAACTCTATGTCGCGCCCAGCGCGCGCAATCTCGGGCGCATCATTGCCGTGATGGGCGCCAAGGGCGGCGTCGGGGCCTCGACCGTCGCCCATAACGTCGCCTGGGCGGTCGCGCGCAATCTCGACGCCTCGACCGTGATCGTCGATCTCGACATCGCCTTCGGCACCGCCGGGCTCGATTTCAACCAGGATCCGCCGCAAGGCATCGCGGAGGCCGTCTTCGCGCCCGAGCGCCTCGACGCCAACATGCTCGACCGGCTACTGTCGCGCTGCAGCGACAACCTCGCCCTGCTCGCGGCGCCGGCCATGCTGGATCGGACCCTGGACCTGTCGGAAGACGCGTTCGACCCGCTCTTCGATCTGCTGCGCGCCAGCGTGCCCTGCGTCGTCCTCGACGTGCCTCATGTCTGGAGCGCCTGGGTCAAGCGCGCCCTGGTCGGCGCCGACGAGGTCGTGATCGTCGCGGCCCCCGAACTGGCCTCCCTGCGCAATGCCAAGAACCTGATCGACCTGGCGCGGGCGAGCCGCCCCAACGATTCGGTGCCGCGGCTGGTGCTCAACCAGGTCGGCGTGCCCAAGCGTCCCGAGATCGAGGCGAACGAATTCTCCAAGGCGCTCGGCGTCGAGGTGCTGACATCGATTCCGTTCGACGCGCAGGTCTTCGGAACCGCCGCCAATAACGGCCAGATGATCGCGGAAGTGCAGTCGGGCGGGAAGATCAACGAGGCCTTCGTCCAGGTCGCCAGCGCCCTGACCGGGCGCGGCGAGGCCAAGCGCGGCAAGCGCAGCCTGTTCGAGCCTCTGGTCGCCAAGCTGAAGCGCCGCAAGGCTTGAGAGCCGTGAGCGGCGCCCGTTCGAGGACCTGTTCGCTCCGGTCGGCCGGATGGCCGGTCGCGGCCGCGGAAGAGGGATGAGATGTTCGGAAAGCGATCCACCGGCGCAGCCACCACGCCGGCTCTGAACCTGAAGGCTCCGGCTCCGGCGGCTCGTCTGTCGGAGCCGTCCGCGCCTGCGCCCGAAGCGCGTCGGCCGGTCCAGATCCCGGTCGCGGCGATGGCGCCCGTCGAGACGCCGAAATCCGACGAATACTACCAGATGAAGAGCATGATCTTCGGGGCTCTGATCGAGGCGATCGACCTCTCTCAGCTCGCGAAGCTCGACGGCGAATCGGCGCGCGAGGAAATCCGCGACATCATCAACGAGATCATCTCGCTGAAGAACGTCGTGCTCTCCATTGCCGAGCAGGAGGAACTGCTCGACGACATCTGCAACGACGTCCTCGGCTATGGTCCGCTCGAGCCGCTGCTGGCGCGCGACGACATCGCCGACATCATGGTCAACGGCGCCTCGCGCACCTTCATCGAAGTCGGCGGCAAGATCACGCTGACCAATATCCGCTTCCGCGACAACGCCCAGCTGATGAACATCTGCCAGCGCATCGTCAGCCAGGTCGGCCGACGTGTCGACGAGAGCTCGCCGATCTGCGACGCCCGCCTCGCCGACGGCTCGCGCGTCAACGTCATCGCCCCGCCGCTCGCGATCGACGGGCCGGCATTGACCATCCGCAAATTCAAGAAGGACAAGCTGACGCTCGACCAGCTCGTCCGCTTCGGCGCGATCTCGCCGCCCGGGGCCGAGATCCTGAAGATCATCGGCAAGGTCCGCTGCAACATCGTCATTTCCGGTGGTACCGGCTCGGGCAAGACGACGCTGCTCAACTGCCTGACCAACTATATCGAGCTCGACGAGCGGGTGATCACCTGCGAGGACGCGGCCGAGCTGCAGCTCCAGCAGCCGCATGTCGTGCGCCTCGAGACCCGCCCGCCCAATCTCGAAGGCACCGGCGCCGTCACCATGCGCGACCTCGTCAAGAACTGCCTGCGCATGCGGCCCGAGCGGATCATCGTCGGCGAGGTGCGCGGGCCGGAGGCCTTCGACCTGCTGCAGGCGATGAACACCGGCCATGACGGCTCGATGGGCACGCTCCACGCCAATACGCCGCGCGAATGCCTCAGCCGTATCGAATCGATGATCACCATGGGCGGCTTCAGCCTGCCCTCGAAGACCCTGCGCGAGATGATCTGCTCGTCGGTCGACGTCATCATCCAGGCCCAGCGCATGCGCGACGGCTCGCGCCGCATCACCCACATCACCGAGGTGATGGGGATGGAGGGCGAGGTCATCATCACCCAGGACCTGATGCATTACGAAGTGCTCGGCGAGGACGCGGCGGGCAAGCTCATCGGCCGCCATCGCTCGACCGGTATCGGCCGCCCGCGCTTCTGGGAGCGGGCCCGCTATTTCGGCGAGGAGCAGCGCCTTGCCGCCGCGATCGACCAGCTCGAGTCCTCGAACGAAGCCAACGCGGCCTGAGGGGAACATGATCGGACCAGCGCCATGGATCTGAGCTTCATCGCGGTCGTCGCCCTGGCGACGCTCGCGGCCGGCGGCGTGGTCTATGCGCTGTTCTATCCGATGCTGAGCGGCCAGGCGCGGGCCGAGAAGCGCCGCAAGGAATTCGCGACTCCGGCCGCGACCCGCATGGTCGATCGCGAGGCGCTGGCGCGGCAGAAGCGCGGCCAGATCGCCCAGAGCCTCAAGGAGATCGAGGCCCGCGAGAACGCCCGCAACAAGGTCACACTCGAGATCCAGCTCCTGCAGGCCGGTCTGAGCTGGGATCGCCGCAAGTTCTACATCATCAGCGCGGTCGCGGCTGTGGTCATCGGCGCCCTGTTCTACGTCGCGACCGGCAACCTGATCCTGCTGGCCGTCGGCCTGTTCGTCGGCGGTTTCGGACTGCCGCGCTGGTTCCTGTCGCGGGCGCGGGCGAAGCGGCTCAAGAGGTTTGGCAACGAGTTTCCCAATGCGCTCGACGTCATCGTGCGCGGCATCAGGTCCGGTCTGCCGCTCAACGATTGCCTGCGCATCATCGCCTCGGAAGCGGCCGAGCCGGTGCGCACCGAATTCCGGCTGATCATCGAGAGCCAGGGCCTCGGCCTGCCGCTGACCGAGGCGGCCTCCAAGCTCTACGAGCGCATGCCCTGCGCCGAAGCCAATTTCTTCGGCATCGTGCTGGCGATCCAGCAGAAGACCGGCGGCAACCTCTCGGAAACGCTCGGCAATCTCTCGAAGGTCATTCGCGAGCGTCGCAAGATGCGCGACAAGATCCAGGCGGTCTCGATGGAGGCCAAGGCGTCGGCGGCGATCATCGGCTCGCTGCCGCCGGTCGTCGCGATCCTCGTCTATCTCACCAGCCCCAAATATATCGAGCTGCTCTGGCTCACCCAGACCGGCAAGGTCGCGCTCGTCGCCTGCGCCGTCTGGATGCTGATCGGCATCATGACGATGCGCAAGATGATCAATTTCAACATCTGAGGCGGCTGCATGATCACGCTCATCGCCGACAAGCTCGCCGACAGCCAGTTCCTGCTCGCCCTGCTCGCCGCCGTCGCGGCCGCAGCGACCGTGCTGACGCTCGCGATGCCGCTTCTCGAGGGCGATACGCTCGGCAAGCGCATGAAGAGCGTCGCGACCGAGCGGGACAAGATCCGAGCCCGCGAGCGCGAGCGGCTCAATCGGCAGAATGAACGGGTCTCGCTGCGCCAGGAGCCGAAGGAGTTCATGAAACGCATCGTCGAGCGCTTCAAGCTCGGCGACTGGCTCGGCACCGAGACCGCCAAGAAGCAGCTCGCCATGGCCGGCTATCGTGGCCAGCAGGCCGAGATCGGCTTTCTGTTCTTCCGCCTCGTGGCGCCGATCGGCCTCTTCCTGTTCACGCTGCTCTACGTCTTCTTCATCAACAGTTTCGGGCAGACTCCGCTGGTCCGGTTCGGCATCGCCATCGGCGGCGCCTATCTCGGCATCAAGGCGCCCGAGATCTTCCTCTCGAACCAGATCGCGAAGCGCCAGGCCTCGATGAAGCAGGCCTTCCCCGACGCGCTCGACCTGCTGCTGATCTGCGTCGAATCCGGCATGTCGATCGAGCATGCCTTCCGTAAGGTCTCGACCGAGATCGGCGGCCAGTCGGTTCCGCTCGCCGAAGAGTTCGCGCTGTGCACGGCCGAGCTCTCCTATCTGAGCGAGCGCCGCCAGGCCTATGAGAACCTCGCCCACCGCACCGGGCTGGAAAGCGTCAAAGCGGTGTCGACGGCGCTGATCCAGGCCGAGCGCTACGGCACGCCGCTCGGCACCGCGCTGCGCACGCTCGCGCAGGAGAGCCGCGACCAGCGCATGATGGAAGCGGAGAAGAAGGCCGCGGCCCTGCCGCCGAAGCTGACCGTGCCGATGATCCTGTTCTTCCTGCCGGTCCTGTTCGTCGTGATCATGACCCCGGCGCTGATCCAGGTGATGAAGCTCAAATAGCCGTGGCCGACGGCCGCGCAACGGCCTGCCCGAGAACGGCTGTCGGAAGCACCGGTTGGAAGCTGCGGCGTTCGGCAGCATCGGCCGCGAAGCCGAGCCGCAGGGCTACGCGGCTGTCCGCCGAACGTCTCGCCGGTCTGTGCTCCTACGAGATCGAGGAGCCGGGCTGTCCGAAAGATCGAGCGATCACGCTCCAGAGCGTCTGCGCGCAACCGCTGATCTCGGCGGACAGCTCGCGCGTCAGCCGCGATCGGCTCTGCCAGGCTGGGAAGACGAAGGCGTAAGGCAGCTCGATCGCAGGTTTGTAGGGGCGGAACACCAGGGCGGGCGTGCCGCTGGAACGTGCGACGAACGGGTCCGCCACGCAGCAGCCCAGTCCTCGTTCGGCGAGCTGGCAAGCGATCATGCCGCTTTGCGTCTCGAAACGCGACGAGAGCACGACGCCGGCCTCGACCGCTTGCCGCTCGATCTGCTGCTGCACGAGGGAGCGCCGGTGCGTTGCAATGAAGCTCGTTGCGGCGAGATCTTTCACGGTGACCACCTCCTGAGCGGCTAACGGGTGGTCGGGAGCCATGGCGGCCACCGCCTCGACACGGATGAACTCTTCGGTTTCGAAGCCGGCATGGCTCACGGGCAGCACGGTAATGCCGAGGTCGAAATGCTCCTGGCCAAGCCAGCTGTCGATATCGATGCGCACGCGCGAATTGACACTCGCCGCGAAGCTTGGATGGCGCCGGGAGATCTCGGAGACGGCATCGATGACGATCGCTTGGGTTACGTGGGGTGCGGCGAAGACTCGGACATGATGCCGGTCGCCGCGGCGCAATTGGGCGGCGAAACGCTCGAGTCCGTCATGCCCTTGCAGCAAGCGTTCGCCATGCTTGTAGAATTCGCGTCCTTCCGCCGTCAGGCTCAACCGTTTGTTCTGCCGATCGAAGAGCTGGAAGCCGAGTTCGTTCTCCAGCGCCGCGAGCAGCCGCCCGACCTGCGGTTGGGTCCGTCCGAGGCGCTGTGCCGCGCGCGAGACGGTGCCGGTCTCGACGAACGCGCGCAGCGCCTCCAGTCCTCGCAGGGTCGGCACTGGAATTATGTCATATGCAAGAAAGGCATGATTTTATCATTATTACGCATTTGACGCATATGTCGAGCCTTGCGACCGTTTTGCTGGAGAATGCTCGACGGCGAGGGGGCGCAGAAGCGTGGCGGGTATGGAAAGCGCGGCCTGGAGGGTTTCGCCGCAGGAGTATCTGAGAGGCCGCGACCGGCCTTTCAGCGTTTCGAAGAAGCCGAAATCACATTATGTGACGATGCCTGACGGCTGCCGGTTGGCGGTCGACGTCTACCTGCCTCAGAAGCCGGAAGGCGGAGCCGCGCAGGGCCGCTTCCCGACGATCACGATCTTCACGCCCTATTACCGTCGCTTCGCGCTCGCCGATGCGGCGAAGCCCGACGAGGTGACGCCGGGGTCCTTCCGGTACCGTGACAGCTTCGTGCCCGCCGGCTACGTGCTCGTCGTCATCGACGTGCGCGGCACCGGCGCGAGCTTCGGGACCCGCGACAGCTTCCGCTCGCCCCGCGAGCGCGAGGACTGCCGCGCCATCGCCGACTGGATCGTGGCCCAGCCCTGGTCGAACGGGACGATCGGCGCGACCGGCGTCTCCTATCTCGGCGCGGCCTCGGATTTCCTGGCGAGCACCGGGCACAAGGCGGTCAAGGCGATCGCGCCGCTCTTCGCGGTCTGGGACACCTATTCCGACCACTATTATCCGGGCGGCATCCTGCTGAAGGAGCTGGCTCGGGTCTATGATGACCTGATGATCGCGATGGATCACGACCGCCGTGACCTGCTGAAGAACATCTCCTATTACGCCAACCCGAACTATGCCGGGCCGCAGCCCGTCGACGAGGATCCGGATGGTGTGCTCTGCCGGCAGGCGATCACCGAACACATCGGCAATTTCCACATGCCGGACTTCATCACCGAGTTCAAATTCAAGGGCGACGCGCTGCCCTATGATCCCGGCTTCACCTCGGCGAAGTTCAGTCCCTATGGCTATTGCGAGGGCATCGATCCGGATGTCGCGGTCTATTCGATCTCCGGCTGGATGGATGGCGCCGGCTACGCCAACGGCTCGATCAGCCGCTTCCTGACGCTGCCGAACGAGAAGCGCCATCTGCTGCTCGGCCCTTGGGATCACGGCGCCCGCATCGATTGCTCGCCCTGGCGGCCGAAGGAGGAGCCCGATTTTCCGATCGTCGGCGAGGTGCTGCGCTTCTTCGACGAGTATCTGATGGGGCTCGACACCGGCCTGCGACGGGAAGCGCCGATCCATTACTACACCATGCATGAGGAGGCTTGGCAGGCCGCCGCGTCCTGGCCGCCGGTCACGACGGAGGAGACGCTCTATCTCGAGGCGCAGGCCGGCCTCTCGGAGCAGCCGGGCGGCAAAGGCGCCGACGAGTACCAGGTCGACTTCAGCAGGGGCACCGGCGGCCAGACCCGCTACGAGCGCATCGCCGCGATCGACAGCCGCGACTATTATATCGACTGGCAGGGCCGCGACGAGGCGATGCTGCGCTACGATTCGGCGCCGCTCGCCCGCGACTGGCAGCTCTCCGGCCATGTGATCGCCGACCTGCATGTCGCCTCCAGCGAGCCGGATGCGGCGATCTTCGTCTATCTCTCCGAGGTCGAGGCCGACGGCACGGTGCGCTACGTGACCGAGGGGCTGCTGCGGGCGCTGCACCGCAAGGAGAGCGCCTGCCCGCCCGAGCACCGCACGACATGGCCGTTCCGGAGCTTCACGCGGGCCGATGCCGCGCCGATGCCGATCGGCGAGCCGCAGCGGCTGCATTTCGCCATGCTGCCGACCTCATGGACCTTCAAGGCGGGCAGCTGCATTCGCCTTGCCATCGCCGGCGCGGATGCCGACCATTGCGGGCAGGTCCCGCATGGACGCCCGCCTCTGCTGACCCTGCATCGCGGAGAGGGGCTGGCCTCCGCGATCAGGCTGCCTGTTCGGGCCGCCGGCTGAGCGCCCGGTGGGGACGGCGGGGGCGGGGCGAAGGAGAAGCCCGGCCGACGCCGAGCAATGCGTTGTGAATAAGAGGAGGGGAAGAATGCTGACATCTCGCAGGCTCGCGGCGGCGCTGGCCGTCGCGGCAAGCTTCGGTCTGGGCGCTGGTGCGGCTCAGGCCGGCAAGGCCGACGACACGCTGGTCTTCGCGTCGACGAGCGAGGTCGATACCGTCGATCTCTACTACCAGAACCTGCGCGAGGTCGTGATCATCGCGCAGCAGATGTGCGACACGCTGATGTGGCGCGATCCCATCAAGGGTGAGTACAAGCCGCTCCTCTCGACAAGCTATCGCTGGATCGACGACAAGACGCTCGAGTTCAAGCTGCGCAAGGGCCTGAAGTTCAGCAACGGCAAGGAGCTGACGGCCGCCGACGTCGCATACACCTACAACCATGCGCGCCAGCCCGACAGCGGCGTCGTCACCCGGCTGCTGGTCGACTGGATCGAGAATGTCGAGGCGCCGGACGCCGAGACCGTGATCTTCAAGGGCAAGGCGCCGACCCCGGCCGCGATCGAGTATTTCTCGGGCATCACCCCGGTCTATCCGGAAGGGCACTATGACAAGGCGCCGACCGTCAACACCGGCGGCAAGCCGCGCCGCGACTGGGGCGCCGTCCAGCCGGTCTGCATCGGCCCCTACAACCTGAAGGAGTTCAAGTCCGGCCAGTCGGTGACGCTGGTCCGGAACGAGGCCTATTTCGCCGAGAGCCCGAAGGGCAAGCCCTCGATCAAGACGCTGGTTTTCAAGACCGTGACCGACGCCGACACGCAGCTCGCCGAGCTCGTCACCGGCGGGCTCGACTGGATCTGGGGCGTGCCGTCCGAGAACGCCAAGCAGCTCGCCACGATGCCGAACGTGACGGTGAAGGCCGCGCCGACGACGCGCATGTCCTTCCTCTCGCTCGACGCCGCCGGCCGCTCCGGCGACAACCCGATGAAGGACGTGCGGGTGCGCCGCGCGATGTTCCACGCCATCGACCGCGCCGCGATCTCGCGCGACCTCGTCGGCGAAGGCTCGGAGGTGCTGCGCCTGATGTGCGACTCGCGCCAGTTCGGCTGCGACGCGAAGATCGACGAATACGCCTATGATCCCGAGAAGGCCAAGGCGCTGCTGAAGGAGGCCGGACATCCCAACGGCTTCGAGATCCCGATCTACGCCTATCGCGACCGGCCCTATACCGAGGCGGTGATGAACTATCTGCGCGCCGTCGGCATCCGCACCGATCTGCGCTACCTGCAATGGCGCGCGCTGCGGCCCATCCTGCAGGAGGGCAAGGCCGAGCTCGCGCATCTGAGCTGGGGCTCGCAGGGCGTCCTCGACGCCTCGGCCTCGGTCAGCAACTACTTCAAGTTCAGCATCGACGACTATGCCCGCGATGAGCAGGTGCGCGACTGGCTGCAGCAGGCCGACAGCTCGGTCGATCAGGAGAAGCGCAAGGAACTCTACGGCAAGGCGCTCGCCCGTATCAACGAGCAGGCCTATATGGTGCCGCTGTTCAGCTATGGCCGCACCTACGCCTTCAACGCCGAGCTCGACATGCCGGTGACCCCGGACGAGCTCGCCCATTTCTATCTGGCGCGCTGGAAGAAGTGAGGATGAACGTGGTCGCCGCGACCTGATCGACACCAATGTTACGCTTTCTCGCGCGGCGACTGCTCGTCACCCTGCTGGTGATCGCCTGCACCTCGGTGCTCGCCTTCTCGCTCGTCCATCTCTCCGGCGATCCCGCCGCGGCGATGGCGGGCGAGGGGGCGACACCCGCGGATGTGGAATCGATCCGCCGGCTCTACGGCTTCGACCAGCCGCTCCATGTCCAGTACTTCGCCTGGCTCGGCAAGATCCTCTCGGGCGAGTTCGGCCGCTCCTTCTATCTGCGCCAGAGCGTCGTCACCGTGCTGGCGGAGCATGCGCCGGTGACGGCGACGCTCGGCCTCTCGGCGCTCGCCTTCGCGCTTCTGCTCTCGATCCCGCTCGGCATCCTCGCTGGCCTCTATCGCGACACGGCGCTCGACCGCTTCGCGCTCGGCCTCGCCGTCGCGGGGCAGGCGCTGCCCTCCTTCCTGTTCGCGCTGCTGCTCGTCTACATCTTTGGCGTGCAGTTGCGCTGGCTGCCGATCTCCGGCTCGACGACCTGGCTGCATTTCGTGCTGCCGGCGGTGACGCTCGGCTACTACGCCGCCCCCGCCCTGATGCGGCTGACGCGCTCGGGCATGATCGACGTGATGCAGTCCGATCATGTGCGCACGGCTCGCGCCTACGGGCTCGCGGCCTGGCGGGTCGTGCTGCGCCATGCGCTGCGCAGCGCCATCATCCCCGTCGTCTCGCTGGCCGCCGTGCAGCTCGGTTTCATGCTCGGCGGCTCGATCGTCGTCGAGAGCGTGTTCTCGCTGAAGGGCCTCGGCCTGCTCGCCTGGCAGTCGATCCAGCGCTCCGACATCGAGGTGATCCAGTCCATCCTGCTGCTGATCGCGCTGATCTACGCGCTGCTGACTCTGCTGGCCGACCTGCTGAACGCCCTGATCGACCCGAGGATCCGCATCTCATGACGGCGGCCGCCCTCATCCCGATGAGCCCCCGCCGGCTCGCCATGCGCCGCCTCCTCAGGCATGGCAGCTTCTGGTTCGGCGGCGGGGCGATCCTGCTGATCCTGCTCCTCGCCCTGTTCGGGCCGTTCTTCACGCATGACCCGATCGCGCAGGACCTCGGCAATAGGCTCGTGCCGCCGGTCTGGGACGCGCGCGGCAGCTGGCTGCACCCGCTCGGCACCGACCAGCTCGGGCGCGACCTCCTGGCCCGCCTCGTCGACGGCGCCCGCGTCTCGCTCTTCATCGGTATCGCGACGGTCATCGTTTCGGGGCTGATCGGCACGGCGATGGGCATGGCCGCCGGCTATTTCGGCGGAAGGGTCGACCTCGTGATCAATTTCCTGATCACGATCCGGCTGACGCTGCCGGTGGTGCTCGTCGCCCTCGTCGTGGTCGCGGTCGTCGGCAGCTCGCTGACGATCCTGGTCGTGGTGATCGGCCTCCTGCTCTGGGACCGTTTCGCGGTCGTGACCCGCAGCGCGACGCAGCGGCTCGCGCATAGCGACTTCGTCATCGCGGCGCGCGCGATCGGCTCCTCGACGCCGCGCATCCTGCTGGTCGAAATACTGCCCAACATCGTCGGGCCCTTGATCGTCGTCGCGACGGTCGAGGTCGCCCATGCCGTGCTGCTCGAGGCGGCGCTCTCCTTCCTCGGCCTCGGCGTGAAGCCGCCGCTGGCCTCCTGGGGGCTGATGGTGGCGGAGACGAAGAACCAGCTGCTGTTCCGGCCCTGGCTGATCGCGATCCCGGGCGTCGCCCTGGTGACGCTGGTGCTGGCGATCAACCTGCTCGGCGACGCGCTGCGCGACATCGTCGCGCCGGAGGGCCGGGCATGAGCGCGCTGATCGAGCTTCAGGACCTGAGGATCACGATCCCGACCGCGCAGGGGCGCGTGCTCCAGCCGGTGCGCGGCATCGATCTCTCGGTGGCGCGCGGCGAGACGCTGGCGATCGTCGGCGAATCCGGCTGCGGCAAGAGCCTGACCGCGCTCTCGCTGATGGGGCTCGTGCCGAAGCCAGGCAAGGTCAGCGCCAGGCGCCTGGCCTTCCAGGAGCGCTCGCTGATCGATCTCAGCGAGGCGCAGTGGCGAGAGCTGCGCGGGCCGCGCATCGCGATGATCTTCCAGGACCCGATGACCTCGCTCGACCCCTGCTACACGATCGGCAGCCAGATGACGGAGGTGATGCGCACGCATCTCAGCATCACTGGCCGGGACGCGCGCGAGCGGGCGGTGTCGCTGCTCGCCCGGGTCGGCATCCCGTCGCCGGCGGCGCGGCTCGAGCAATATCCGCACCAGCTCTCGGGCGGCCTGCGCCAGCGGGTGATGATCGCAATGGCGCTCTCCTGCGATCCCGACCTGATCATCGCCGACGAGCCGACCACCGCCCTCGATGTCACGACGCAGGCGCAAATCCTCGGCCTGCTGGCGCGCCTGCAGGACGAGACCGGGGTCGGCATCATCCTGATCACCCATGATCTCGGCGTCGTCGCGACGATGGCCCACCGCGTCGCGGTGATGTATGCCGGCCAGGTGGTCGAGACCGGCGACACCGCCTCGGTGCTCACCGCGCCGGCCCATCCCTATACCGAGGGCCTGCTGCAGGCGATCCCGACGCCGGGGCGCACCGCGCGCGGCGCACTACTCGGCTCGATTCCCGGCATCGTGCCGCCCCCGACCGGAATGGTGGAGACCTGCCTGTTCATGGAGCGCTGCCCCTATGCCCGCCCGGCCTGTGCCGTCCCCGTGCCGCTCGCGCCGCTGCCCGGCGAGCGGGCGATGCGCTGCGTCCGGCCGCTCGCGGAGCGGGCGGCGGAGCCCGGCTATGAGCCGCTGAGCGAGATGCTGTCGTGAGCGCGGAGCCGGCCCTGAGCATCGTCGGCGCGACGCGCGACTATGCCGTCGCGGTGCATGGCGAACGGCGCACGCTGCGGGCGCTGCGCGGCATCGATCTCGAGGTCGGCCAGGGAGAGGTCGTCGCCATCGTCGGCGAATCCGGCTGCGGCAAGACCACGCTGTCGCGGCTGATGCTCGGCATCGAGGAGCCGACGAGCGGCACCGTCGCCGTTGCCGGCAAGCCGATCACCGCCTACGGGCGCATAGCGCGCGCCGGGCTTATCCAGCCCGTCTTCCAGGATCCGTATTCCTCGCTCAACCCGCGCCAGACGCTAGGCAGCATCATTGCAGCCCCGCTCGCGGTGCGCGGCGAGGGCAACGGTCGCAGCCGGCAGGCTGCGGCTGTGGAGATGATGCAGGCGGTCGGCCTGCCCGCGCATCTGATCAACGCCTATCCGAGCCAGATCTCGGGTGGGCAGCGCCAGCGCGTCGCCATCGCCCGGGCGCTGATCGCGCAGCCGCAGATCCTCATTTGCGACGAGCCGACCTCGGCGCTCGACGTTTCGGTGCAATCGCAGATCATCAACCTGATCGGCGCCCTGCAGAAGAAGCTTGGGCTCACCGTCGTGCTGATCAGCCACAATCTCGCTGTCGTCTATCATATGGCAGAGCGGGTCGCGGTCATGTATCTCGGCACCATCGTCGAAACCGGACCGACCGAGGATATCTTCGACAATCCGCGCCATCCCTACACGCGCTCGCTGCTCGACGCCGTGCTGCCGCCGACGCCGGGACGCCGTCCGTCCTGGTCCGAAGCGATCGCCGAGCCGCCGAACCCGGTGGAGCCGCCGCCGGGATGCCCGTTCCATCCGCGCTGCCCACGCGCCAGCGATATCTGTCTTGCGGAAATGCCGGAGAGCGCCGGCCACGATCGCAGCATGTACCGCTGTCATCATCCGCTGGAAGGCGGAGGCAGCTAAGCGCCGGCCTGTCCCGAAAACGGCATCCGGCTTTTCGGACCGATGCTCTGATGCGCCATGGTGTCTTCGGTCGAGGTCTGCGAGCGTGCCGGGCCAGCCCGGTTGGGCTGGCCCCGGCACTATCCTCGATCAGGCGACGAGGAAGCCGGCATCGACCGGATCGTCGCGGTTGATCGTCCAGCGTGCGGTGCCGAGCAGGCCGGCGGTGCCCTTTACGGTCGGCCGGACCGCACGGGTGCCATTCAGGCTGGCTTCGCCGATCAGGCAGCCCTCGAAGGTGCCGGAGCCAAGCAGGCCTTCCGAGCGGATCGGCTGCTGCAGCTTCATCAGGCCGCGCGCTTCGTACATCGCCATCATCGCGCTGGTGCCGGTGCCACCGGGCGAGCGGTCGAGCTGGCCGGCCGAGAAGACGTGGACGTTCTTGTAGAAGGCGCCCTCGATCGTCGGCTCATGCCAGAAGGTGACGAAGTTGAAGTTATTGATGTGCGCCGAGGCCGGGTGCTGGATCGCGACCTTCTGGCGGAGCTGCTCGCGGGCGATGATGCCGAGGCGTGAGAGCTCCGAGCCGTTCTCGGGGGAGATCCTGAGCGAGGTGCCGCGCAGGTCGATGATCCCGAAATAATTGCCGCCCCAGACGATGTCGGCTTTGAGCGCGCCGACGCCCGGCAGGTCGAACGGCACGTCCTGCGCCGCGACATAGGCCGGGACGTTCTCGAAGCGGGTCCAGAGCACCTCCGGGCCGTCATTGGCGACCTCGGCCGTGACCAGTCCGGCGGTGGTCTCGAAGCGGATGGTGGTGCGGCCGTTCTCGCCGCGCCGGACGAGGCCGAGCGCGACCATCGCCATGCCGACCGCGATCGTGCCGTGGCCGCACATATGGGAATACTGCGTGCCGTCGATATAGATCAGGCCGGCATCGTAGTCCGGGCTCGACGGTGGCGTCAGGAAGACGCCGAACATGTCCTTGTGCCCGCGCGGCTCACGCATCAGGGCGCAGCGCAGCCAGTCATAATTCTCCTCGAGGAAGCGGCGCTTCTCCAGGATGCTCGATCCGGCCGGATAGGGGATCCCGCTATGGATGATGCAGAGGGGCTCGCCCTCGGTATGGGTGTAGACGACGTCGAAGACATTCTGCTGGCGCATGTGCGGCTCCTTGGGACAGCGATCGAAAGAGGTTCAGCGGCGCTCGGAGAGCACATCGAGGCCGATGGTGAGGTCGAGCAGGACGATCACGACGGCGGCGACGATGATCGTCAGCCCGGAGACCGCCGCGATGGTCGGGTCGATCGTGTACTGCACGTAATTGAACAGCTTGACCGGGATGGTGGTGAGCTCGGCGGTGGTGTTGAAGATGCTGAGCTCGACATTGATCCAGGAGGCGATGAAGGCGAAGATCGCGCCGCTGACGAGCCCGCTGCGGATCTGCGGCAGCGTCACCAGGAAGAAGGTCGCCAGCGGCCTTGCGCCGAGATCGGCGGAGGCTTCTTCCAGGCTGCGCTGCTCGTCGCTGAGCTGCGGCAGCACCGCCCGCAACACGAAGGGCATGATGATCACGACATGCCCGACGAGCAGCGCCGGAAAGCTGCGAACCAGCCCGATCGCGCTGCCATATTGCAGCAGCGCCGCGCCAAGCACGACATGCGGCAGGATCAGCGGCGACATCAGCGTCTCCGAAAGGAGGCCGCGACCGGTGAAGCGATAGCGCGCGATCGCGATCGCCGCCGGCACCGCCAACAGCACGGCGACGATGGTCGCGGCGACAGCGAGCAAGGTGCTGATCAGGAAGGCCGAGACATAGGACGGATCGCCCAGCATCTTGCCGTACCAGGCAAGCGTGATGCCCTGCGGCGGGAAGGCGAGGAAGCTGGTCGTGGTCAGCGACGCCCCGACGAGCACGACGAGTGGCAGCGCGAGATAAGCGAGCGCGGCGAAGGAGACGATCCGGACGAGGGCTGCGATCATCTCAGGCCCTCCTCGGCTCACTGAGGCGTCCGGCGATGGCGACGAGCGCCAGCGTCAGCACCAGCATGGTGATGCTGAGCGCACCGCCATAGTTGAAGTCGAAGACCGAGCTGTATTGCTGGAAGATCAGCATCGAGAAGACGGTGATCCGCCCGC
>JAESGM010000151.1_pt1:122500-154763 | contig 154763 bp, 154 predicted proteins | sample 9269721 | NCBI WGS metagenome assembly JAESGM01 (sample SAMN15720920, study PRJNA650825) | algae metagenome | isolation source: Komarekiella atlantica HA4396-MV6 and co-occurring heterotrophs from... | place: USA: Theobald House, Kauai, HI | collected 2009-07-29 | reverse complement strand
AAGGGAGGCTTCCCTGGCGGCGGGCGGATTAAGCCAAAAATCCCGGATGCATGCGGCGAGGCCTGTCTCGCTTTTAAATTTGCATGAGGCAATCCTCGCCGCATGCCGCTCGACTAACCGCAACCGCGAGGCCACATGGCCGGGCGGCGCGTCCGCGCGCCAAATCGTTGCGTCACCTCGCCGAAAAGGGCAGAGTGAAAAAATGTTCCTGTCCGTTTTCGACGTCTTCAAGATCGGCATCGGCCCCTCGAGTTCCCACACCATGGGACCAATGACGGCGGCCAACCGCTTCCTCGATGAATTGAAGACCGCCGATGATCCCCGTGCCCGCTATGCGCAGCCCGCGGCGCTTTCGGTCAGCCTCCACGGCTCGCTCGCCTTCACCGGTGTCGGGCACGGCACCGATCGGGCCGTCATCCTCGGCCTTTGCGGCCAAAACCCGAAAAGCGTCGATCCGGACCGGATGGATGCCATGGTCGCCGCGGTCGAGGCGAGCGGCACCGTCTCGCCGCCCGGCCACGGCACCTATCGCTTCCGGCCGGCGAGGGACCTCGTCTTCGACCGCAAGGCGCCGCTGCCCGGCCACCCCAACGGCCTGCAGTTCTCCGCCTATGATACCGACGGCCAGCTGCTGCTGCGCCGCACCTATTATTCCATCGGCGGCGGGTTCGTGGTCACCGACGCCGAGCTCGAGGCGGTCAAGACCGCCTCCCCCGCCGATGCCGACGTGCCCTACCCCTTCGCCCATGCCGCCGACATGCTGGAGATGGCGGCGCGCTCGGGCCTTTCCATCGCTCAGATGAAACGTGCCAACGAGGAAGCGGTGCGCAGGAGCCGCGCCGTCGATGCCGGGCTCGACGAGATCTGGGATGCCATGAGCGGCTGCATCGATCGCGGCCTTTCGCAGGACGGCATCATGCCCGGCGGCTTGAAGGTCAAGCGCCGGGCCAAGGCCATCCACGACCAGCTTGCCGCCCAGTGGCAGCGCAACGAGATGACGCCGCTGATGGCCAATGACTGGCTTTCGCTCTACGCCATGGCCGTCAACGAGGAGAACGCGGCCGGCGGGCGCGTCGTCACCGCACCGACCAACGGGGCGGCCGGCGTCATCCCGGCGGTGCTGCGCTACTACCTGCAGTTCGAGACCGGCGCATCCCGGCAGGGCGTGCGCGACTACCTCCTCACCGCCGCCGCCATCGGCGGCATCATCAAGCACAACGCCTCGATCTCGGGCGCCGAGGTCGGCTGCCAGGGCGAGGTGGGCTCGGCCTCCGCCATGGCCGCCGCCGGGCTCTGCGCCGTCATGGGCGGCACGGCGCCCCAAGTCGAGAACGCCGCCGAGATCGCCCTCGAGCACCACCTTGGCATGACCTGCGACCCCGTCGGGGGGCTCGTCCAGATTCCCTGCATCGAGCGCAACGCGTTCGGGGCCGTCAAGGCCGTCACCGCCGCATCGCTCGCCATGAAAGGCGACGGCACCCACGCCGTGCCGCTCGACGTCTGCATCGAGACCATGCGCCAGACCGGGCTCGACATGTCCGACCGCTACAAGGAAACCAGCCAGGCGGGCCTCGCCGTCAACGTCGTCGCCTGCTGACTTGCCTTTCGTTTGTGATTAAACTGAAAACAAACGAAAGCGTCCGCCATGCTCATCGATCGCCACGCGCAAATCCTCGACCTCGCCAAGCGGCAGGGGCGGGTCGAGGTCGATCACCTCGCCGCCCGCTTTGCCGTCAGCGTCCAGACCGTGCGCAAGGACTTGAACGAGCTCTGCAACCGCGGTGCGCTGCAGCGCGTCCATGGCGGGGCGGTCTTTCCCTCCACCATCGAGAACATGCAGTATGAGGCGCGCCGGCGCATCGCCGCCACCGCCAAGGAAGCCATCGGCAGGGCGGCGGCCGCGCTCATTCCGGACCACGCCTCGGTCTTCCTCAACATCGGCACCACCACCGAAGCCGCCGCCCAGGCCCTCACCCGCCACGACGGGCTGATGGTCATCACCAACAACATCAACGTCGCCAATCGGCTGCGCGTGCTGCCCGGCTTCGAGGTGGTCATCGCGGGCGGAGTGGTGCGCGCTTCGGACGGCGGCATCGTCGGCGAAGCGGCCGTCGACTTCTTCCGCCAGTTCAAGGCCGACTTCGCCATCATCGGCGCCTCCGCCCTCGACAGCGAGGGGGCGCTCCTTGATTTCGACTTCCGCGAGGTCAAGGTCGCCCAGGCGATTATCGCCAATGCCCGCCACGTCATCCTCGTCGCCGATGCCGGCAAGTTCGACCGCACCGCGCCCGTGCGCATCGCCCATATGAGCCAACTCGGCACCTTCGTCACCGACATCTGCCCGGAGCCGGTCAAGCGCATCTGCGCGCAGGCGGGCGTGCGCCTCGTCGAGACGGGGGCCTGAGCCCTGTGTCCCTCTCTCCCGCAGATGTGAACACGGGCCCATCCTCAGGCCTTGCCCGTTTCGCCTCAGGGGAGGACACTCCCCCGAGCCGTTTGGGGGCTGCGCATCCGGGAGATTACGCCATGCCTCGGCTACCAAGACGTGCAGTTCTCCTGTCGGGCCTTGCCCTCCTCGGCCTCGTCGCGCCGGCCTTTTCCCATCACGGCTGGTCCTGGACGCAGAGCGGCTTCTTCCAGATCGAGGGCACCATCGCCGACATCTACTACGGCAACCCGCACCCGGTCATCGAAGTCGATGTCGAGGGCACGATCTGGACCGTCGAGCTTGCCCCGCCCGGCCCCTCGGCGGCGGCCGGGTTCACCGAGGAAACGGCCATGGTCGGCGACGAGATCACCGCCATCGGCAACCGCTCGCAGGACGAGGACGAGACGCGCATGAAAGCCGTGCGCATCATCGTCGAGGGAGCCACCTACGACGTCTATCCGGATCGAGCGCGCGAGATCTGATGCTCGAGGCGCTGGAAGCGACGAGTTTTGCCAGCGCGCTGCGCACCTCGTTCTATCTCTATCCGCTGGTCAACGCCGCCCACATCCTGGCGCTCGGCATGCTGGTCACCACCGCCCTGCTGATGGATGTCCGGCTCCTCGGCCTCGCCCGGCACCTGCCCGCCGCAAGCGTCATCGGCACGCTGCGCCCCGTTGCCATCGGCGCTCTCATCATCGCCGCCGTCACCGGGTTCCTGCTCTTTTCGGTCCGCCCGCTCGAATACGTCGGCAACCCCGCCTTCCGCATCAAGCTCGTGCTGCTCGCCCTCGCCTTGCTCAACGCCGGCATCGCGACAGCCCTGGGCGAGAGAAACAGACTTGTCCCCGTCCTCGCCGTCTCCTCCATACTCCTGTGGCTGAGCGCGCTGGTGGCGGGGCGGTTCATTGGGTTCTTCATCTAGAGCGTGTCAGATTTTGATCGAATCGGCGGTTCCTGCGCCTCCCTCCCCCTTGAGGGGAGGGATCGAGGGTGGGGGTGGTTGTGTGGGCCACCGATGGACCCCCACCCCCAGCCCCTCCCCTCAAGGGGGAGGGGAACCCTCCGGTTCACGCTTCGTCCAAACAAAAACGGCCCGGCAGATGCCGGGCCGTCGGAAGTGAAGGCGATGGACTTAGCGCCCGCCTGCCACCCGGCGGGCAAGGCTCGGGGTCTCATCCTCGTTGAAGGTCAGCTCGCGGTCGCCCGCCTCGTCGCGGATGCGCGTTGGCAGACCCATGGCGCCGATGAGTTCGAGGAAGGGCTGCGGGGGCAGTTCCTCGACGTTGACCATGCGCTTGGCATCCCACTCGCCCCGGGCGATCAGCATCGCTGCGGCGACCGGCGGCACGCCGGCGGTATAGGAGATCGCCTGGCTGCCAACCTCGGCATAGTTCTCGGCGTGGTCGCAGACGTTGTAGATGAAGACCTCGCGGTCCTCCCCGTCCTTCTGCCCCTTGACCAGATTGCCGATGCAGGTCTTGCCCTCGTAGCCGGGCGCCAGCGAAGCCGGGTCGGGCAGCACCGCCTTGACGACCTTCAGCGGCACGACTTCCACGCCCTCGGCGGTCTTGACCGGCTGCTCGGAGAGCAGGCCGAGGTTCTTGAGGACCGTGAAGACGTTGATGTAGTGCTCGCCGAACCCCATCCAGAAACGGATGTTGGGCACGTCGAGATTGGCCGAGAGCGAATGGATCTCGTCATGGCCCGTCAGGTACGTGGTCTGCTGCCCCACGACCGGCAGGTCGTCGGTGCGCTTGACCTCGAACATCGAGTTGGCCGTCCACTGCGCATCCTGCCAGGTCCAGACCTGGCCGGTGAACTCGCGGAAGTTGATCTCCGGATCGAAGTTCGTCGCGAAGTACCGGCCATGCGAGCCGGCGTTCACGTCGATGATGTCGATCGAGTCGATCGTATCGAAGTACTGGTCGTGCGCGAGGGCCGCATAGGCGTTGACGACGCCCGGATCGAACCCTGCACCCAGAATGGCCGTCACGCCGCGCTTCTCGCATTCGGCGCGGTGCTTCCATTCGTAGTTGCCGTACCACGGCGGCGCCTCGCAGATCTTCTCGGGATCCTCGTGGATCGCGGTATCGATGTAGGCAGCACCTGTCTCCATGCAGGCGGCAAGCACCGACATGTTGAGGAAGGACGACCCGACATTGATGACGATCCCGGCACGCGTCCGGGTGATGAGGGCCTTGGTGGCTTCGACGTCCAGGGCATTGAGCTCATGGGCCTGCAGCACGCCGGGCGTCTTCAGCGACCGTTTCTCCAGAACGCTCTGGACGATCGCATGGCACTTGTCGACGGTGCGGGACGCGATGTGGATATCGCCCAGCACGTCGTTGTTCATGGCGGCCTTATGGGCGACGACGTGCGCCACACCTCCAGCCCCGATAATCAGGACATTCTTTTTCACTTCTCACGAAACACCTTTTCATTGCGCGATTCAGCACGACGCCCAGTCGGCTCTTCGATCACGCCCCAATCGGCACCGGCGCCTGAGCGGCTTCCGGCAGTGGCTACGCTAGACCAGCCAGCCTCACGAGAGGCTCTCGGCATAGTCCGTGTAGGTGAACCGCTTGACGAGGTTCACCCGACCGTCCAGTTCCCTCACTGCGATCGAGGGCATCTGAACGCCGTTGAACCAGTTCTTCTTGACCATGGTGTAGCCACCCGCATCCTGAATGGAGATGCGGTCGCCCACGTTGAGGGGTCGTTCGAACTGGAACTCTCCGAAGATGTCGCCGGCCAGGCACGACTTGCCGGCGATCATGTAGCTATGGGCACCCCGGTTGGGCGCCACCTTCGCTTCGAGGCGATAGATCAGCAGATCGAGCATGTGCGCTTCGATCGAGGAATCGACGACGGCGATGTCCTTGCCGTTGCGGAAGGTATCGAGCACCGTGACCTCGAGCGTCGTCGAATTGGTGATGGCCGCTTCCCCGGGTTCGAGGTAGACCTCGACCCCGAAGCGCTCGGCAAAGCCTTTCAGCCGGTCGGCCAGCGCATCGATGGGATAGCCCTCGCCGGTGAAGTGAATGCCCCCGCCAAGGCTCACCCACTCGAGCCTTTCGAGCACGGCGCCGAACTTCTCCTCGATCCCGGCGAGGATCGCCGAGAACGCGTCGAAATCGCCGTTCTCGCAGTGGCAGTGGATCATGACACCAGAAACGCGGTCGAGCGCCTTTTCGATGCGCTCCATGTCCCACTCGCCCAGCCGGCTGTGCGGCCGGGCCGGGTCGGCGATGATGAAGTTGGAGTAGCTGACCTGCGGGTTGAGGCGCAGCCCGATGGGCTTGCTGCCGACACGGTTGTGGAAACGGTCGAGTTGGCCGAGCGAATTGAAGATCACCTTATCGGCACTGGCGACGACCTCGTCGATCTCCGCCTCGCCATAGGCGACCGAATAGGCGTGGGTCTCCCCGCCGAACTTCTCGCGGCCGAGCTTGACCTCGAAAAGCGAAGACGACGTGGTGCCATCCATGTGCTCGGCCATCAAGTCGAACACCGACCATGTGGCGAAACATTTGAGCGCGAGAAGGCATTTGACGCCCGACCTTTGACGCAAATACGATATTTTCTCGAGGTTCTTAAGAAGTACCGTCTTGTCGACAAGATAATAAGGCGTCTCGATCGTCAATCTTTGCTATCGAACCTCGTCGAAATTCGTGTTGCCGGAAAACGAATGCAGCACCGCCCCCATGAGCATCGTAGGCTGCAAGAGGGTCACACATATAAGTCCTTTCCGTCATTCTCAAGGGACTTGCCGCAGAATTTTCCGTGATGGATCAATGATAGCCGTGATGGGCATGCACCACTGCATGTCCGCGACCGCGCGCGATGAGCCAGCGATTGACCGGAAAGGCCGCGATGCCGGCAACGATCAGCGCGAACGTGAGGCTGCCCCAGAAGAGGAAGGTGTCGAGCCCGGCGTGCATGGCGCCGGGGATGAGCACCATGACGAGGTTGTCGACGATCTCCATGATGGTGATGGAGACGGTGTCCGCCACAAGCGCCAGCCCGACCGCCTGGCGCAGCGCCATGCCGGAGCGCAGGAGCGGCAGCATGGTCAGCGAATAGCCGAAGATGAACGCAAGGACGACGGCGAGCGCAATGGTCTCGACATTGCCCCACCCGAGCGCAGTGCCGATCACCATGCCCAGCACCTCGCCGATCGCACAACCCGTGAGGCAATGGAGCGTCGCGCTGACGGCGAGGCGGTTGAGCGAGGTCGCTTGCGCGGACGCGCTGGCGGAGGACTCGTGATGGCCATGATGGCCGTGGTGCGGTTCCTCGGACATTGCCGAAACTCCTGTGATCGAAACCACGAGGCTAATCCTTCCCTCCACTGGAAGGTCAAGCGGCTCCATGTCGGGGTGGACGGGAGAATCCTGAAAGTCCCGGAAATCCTCGGCTTTTGAATCAAGGACATAGCCGGATTCTGCCGCTCGGACGTGGAATCCGGTTGCTCATGTTCTCTTTTTGTTCTTAGATATGGGCATCATGCAACTGACGCTGCCCTTTGCCATCGAGAACAGGCTCGTCCGCGCCCATGAGCTGCTGTCGGCAGCTTTCGGCCCGGTCGTGGCCACGCACCGGATGGACCCGGTGAGCCAGATGGTTTTCGCCATGCTCTCGGGCCGCACGCGCGACGAGATCGCCAGGGCTGCGTTCGAGGGACTCGCCAACAGCTTCCCCTCCTGGGAGCCGCTGGCGCGCATGCGCGTCGGCGACCTGCAGCGGCGCATAGCGCTGACCACCTTTCCCGAAAAGAAGGCGATCTACGTGCCGGGCGCCTTGCAGACCATCATGCGCCGCCGCCACGGGCTCGATCTCGAATTCCTCGAACGCCGTTCCGTCAGCATGGCGCAGGACTGGCTTGAGACCCTGCCCGGGGTCGGCGCCAAGACCAGCGCCGCCGTTCTCAACTTCAGCACGCTGCATAAGCGCGTGCTCTGCGTCGATACCGCCCATCACCGGGTGGCCGTGCGCTTCGGCCTCGTTCCGCGAAAAGCGAGCCTCGATCGCGCGTCGCGCCTGCTCAACCTGCAGATCCCCGACCATTGGACCGCCGACGACACCGAGACGCATCACGTCCTGATGCAGGGCCTGGGCAAGACGCTCTGCACCCATGGCCGGCCCAGATGCGCCCCCTGCCCGCTGCGGCTGATGTGCCCATCGGCCGCTGCGTCGGCGGATGCGCCGCCGCCGGCTGCGATCGCTGCTCCCTTCCACCAGGATCGGCAGGGTGGCTAGTCATGTCGGGCCAGGAAAACATCGCGGCGCTGCGCGCCCGAATTGCCGAAAAGGAGCGGTCTTCCCCGCAGGCTTGGCCGAGCGTCCCGACGGGCGATGCCGGCATCGATGCCGCGTTGCCCGATGGAGGCTTGGCGACCGGCGCGCTGCACGAGCTGCTGCCCGCGACGCATGCCGACCTGCCCGCCGCCCTCGGCTTCGGACTCGGGGCTCTCGCCCGCATCCTCAATATGCGAGCGGGGCACATCCTCTGGGTGCTGCCGTCCTTCGTCGTCTCGACGGTCGGCAGCCTCTATCCCATCGGCTTGGCCGCCTACGGCATCGACCCTAACCGGTTGGTGCATCTGAAGGTCAACAAGCCGGTCAACGTGCTCTGGGCGCTGGAGGAGGCCCTGTCGCATCCGGCAGTCGCCGCCGCCATCGGCATCCTCCCCGAAAACGACCGCGCCTATGACTTCACCGCCAGCCGGCGCCTCTCCATGAGGGCCGCCCGCCATGGGGCCAGCGCCTTCGTCGTCGGCACCCGGCCCGATCTCGGGCTTTCCACCGCCGCCGACATGCGCTGGCGGATCGCGGCGGCGGCGAGCGCCCCCGCCTGGCGCACCGGCCAGTACCGGCCGGGCCTCGGTGCGCCGCGCTGGCAGGTGGAATTGACCAAAACACGTAAAGGAATGACCGGCCAATGGCCGGTGGAATGGGACCATGAAACGCTATCTTTCCGTCTGGCTGCCCCGCTGGGCGATCGAGCGCCGATCCGGATCGATCGCCGCGCAGATGGGCAATCCGCTGCCGCCTGACGAAGGCCGCCCGCTCGTGCTTTCCGACAACGCCCAGAGCGGGGCGCGCATCACCGCGACCAACCCCGCCGCCGAGCGTCAGGGCCTCTTTGCCGGCATGCCGGTGACCGATGCACGCGCCATCTTTCCGGCGCTGGAGGTCTTTCCGGCCGATAGCCTCGGCGATGTCGAGGCGCTGACCCGCCTCGCCCTCTGGTGCCAGCGCTACAGCCCCTTCACCCGCATCGAAGACGAGGACGGCATCAGCCTCGACATCACCGGCTGCGCCCATCTCCTGGGCGGCGAGGACGAGCTGATGAACGATCTCGCCCGGCGACTCGAACGCTTTGGCCTCACCGCCCGCCTCGCCATCGCTCCGACCCTCGGGGCCGCCTGGGGCGCCGCCCGCCATGCGCGGGACGAGCGCACCGTCATCGCGGCCGGCGCCGTCAGCGAGACGCTCGCCCCTTTCCCCGTCGCGGCGCTGCGGCTCGAGGAGACGACCGTCGCTGCCCTCGAAAAACTCGGCCTGAAGCAGGTGGGCTTGCTTCTCGGCAAGCCGCGCGGCCCCCTGGTCGCCCGCTTCGGCATGGGGCTGGTCACCCGCCTCGATCAGACGCTGGGTCACGCCGACGAGAGCTTTGGCCCGCTGATGCCGCCCCCCATCTACCGGGCCGAGTGTCGCTTTGCCGAGCCGATCACGCTGCTTGCCGATATCGAGGCGACCGTGCGGCACCTGTCGCGCCAGCTCGCCGAAGCGCTCTACAAAGCCGGCAAGGGTGCACGCCGCATCGAGCTCGTCCTCTACCGGGTCGACGGCTGGTACGAGGCGCTGGAGTTGCGTACCAGCGCCTTGAGTCGCGACGCCAGGCACCTGTCACGCCTCATCTGCGAACGGCTCACGCGCATCGAGGATCGCGCCGGCTTCGGCTTCGAGGCCGCAACCCTTTCCGCTTTCGATGTCGAGCGCGGCGATCCCCAGCAGCATGGGCTCGCAACCGGTGCGTCGAGCGAGGAAGCCCGCGACATCACCGAACTTCTCGATCGCTTCGCCAACCGCTTCGGGTCCATGAGCGTCACCCGCTTCGTTCCACATCAAAGCTATGTGCCCGAACTGGCAGTCAAGGCCGTCTCGGTGCTGGAGCCCATCGAACCGCAGGATTGGGCCACCCACGCCCGACACCTCCAGGACGATACCCCGCTTGCCCGCCCGATCCTGCTCTTTTCCCGGCCCGAACCGGTCGACGTCATCTTCGAGACACCCGACCATCCGCCCACGCGGTTCCAGTGGCGTCGCATCGCCCACCGTATCGTGAGCGCCGAAGGTCCCGAGCGCATCGCCCCGGAATGGTGGAGCCCCGCCCCCGGCCAAACCCGCGACTACTATCGCGTCGAAGACGAGGCCGGCCGCCGCTTCTGGCTCTACCGCGAGGGCTTTTACGAGAAACCGGGCGCGCCGAGCTGGTTCATCCACGGGGTCTTTCCATGAGTGACCCCAGCGCGCCCGCCTATGCCGAACTCGGCGTCACCAGCAATTTCAGCTTCTTGCGCGGCGGCTCGCATCCGAAGGAATTCGTCGACATCGCCAAACGACTGGGCCTTGCCGCCATCGCCATCGCCGACCGCAACACCATGGCCGGCGTCGTGCGCGCCCATGTGGCGGCAAAGCAGCACGGCATCCGCCTCGTCGTCGGCGCGCGCCTGGTGCTGCGCGACGGGTTCGAGGTGTTGTGCTTCCCGACCGACCGTGAAGCCTATGGCCGGCTGACCAGGCTTCTGACGCTCGGCAACCGCCGCGCCGACAAGGGCGAGTGCCATCTCGATTTCGGGGATCTCCCCGATCTCCAACGCGGCCAGCGCCTCATCGTCATGCCGCCCTACGAGCTCGATGCGCAGTTCCGGGAGAGGCTCGCCCGCTTCGCCCCGGCCTTCGCCGGCGAGACCTACCTCGCCATGACGCCCTACCACCGCAGCAACGACCGCGCCCGCTTCGATGCGCTGGCCGCCCTCGCCCAAGAACACGTCACGCCGCTCCTCGCCACCAACGACGTGCTCTATCACGACGCCGGCCGCCGGCCCCTGCAGGACATCCTCACCTGCATCCGCGAGCACGTGACCATCGACGAAGCGGGCTTCCGCCTCGAGCGCAATGCCGAGCGGCACCTCAAGGGCCCGGCCGAGATGGCGCGCCTCCTCTCCGGCTACGAGGATGCGCTCGCGCGCACCATGGAGATCGTCGAGGCCTGCACCTTCTCGCTCTCCGAGCTGAAGCCGCACTACCCCGACGAACCGACGGGCCAAAGCGCCACCCCGCAAGCCGAGCTGGAGCGGCTGACCTGGGAGGGGGCCGAGCGGCGCTTTCCTGGCGGGGTGCCAAACGATATACGCGACAAGATCAACCACGAACTGCGCCTTATCGATCAGCTCGACTTCGCGCCTTACTTCCTCACTGTTGAGGACATCGTTCGCTTCGCCCGCAATCAAACCCCCCCGATCCTTTGCCAGGGGCGTGGCTCTTCGGCCAACTCCGTCGTCTGCTATTGCCTCGGCATTACCGCAGTTAATCCCACCGAGGCCGATCTCCTTTTCGAGCGCTTCATCTCCACCGCGCGTGGCGAGCCGCCCGATATCGATGTCGATTTCGAGCATCAGCGGCGCGAGGAGGTGATCCAATACATCTATGAGAAGTATGGCCGCCACCGCGCGGGAATTGCAGCTACCGTCATCTCCTATCGTGCCCGCAGCGCCATCAACGAGGCCGGCAAGGCCATGGGCTTGTCGCCCGATATCGTGCGCGCCATGTCAGGCATCGTCTGGGGCTGGTCATCGGAAACGCCGCCGCAGGACGAAATCCGCAAGGCCGGCCTCGATCCCTTCGACCCACGCTTATTGCAGGCGCTGGTTCTGGCCGGACAACTTATTGAGTTCCCGCGCCATCTCTCCCAGCACGTCGGCGGCTTCGTCATTACCCAAGAGCCTCTGGAGGAGGTCGTGCCCATCGGCAATGCCGCCATGGACGATCGCACGTTCGTCGAATGGGACAAGGACGATCTCGATGCGCTCGGACTCCTCAAGGTCGACGTGTTGGCTCTTGGAATGCTCACCTGCTTACAGAAATCCTTCGATTTGTTGCGGGAGCATTATGGGAAGAACATGGAGCTCGCTGATGTTCCGCGAGGAAACGAGCCCACATATGAAATGATCCAGAAGGCCGACACCATCGGCGTCTTCCAGATCGAGAGCCGCGCGCAGATGTCCATGCTGCCGCGCCTCAAGCCGAAGGATTTCTACGATCTGGTGATCGAAATCGCCATCGTGCGACCCGGCCCCATACAGGGCAACATGGTACATCCCTATCTTCAGCGCAGAAAGGATCCGGACAAGATCGTCTATCCGCCCAAACTCGAGCCGGTACTCAAAAAAACATTGGGCGTACCGCTTTTCCAAGAGCAGGCAATGAAAATTGCCATGATCGGGGCAGGCTTCTCTGCCGAGAAAGCCGACCGCCTGCGGCGAGCGATGGCCTCCTTCCGTAACTACGGCACTGTCGAGGAATTCAAGGAAGACTTTATTCGAGGCATGCTTGATAACGGCTACCAGCCTGATTTTGTGCAGCGCTGCTTCGAGCAAATCAGAGGCTTTTCCAACTACGGCTTCCCCGAAAGCCACTCTGCGAGCTTCGCGCTCCTCGCCTATGCCTCGGCCTGGCTCAAGTGCCACTATCCCGACGCCTTCGCCTGCGCATTGCTGAACTCGCAGCCCATGGGCTTTTATTCCAATGCCTCGATCGTGCGCGATTTCCGCGACCACGGCGGCGTGGTGCTGCCGGTCGACATCAACCATTCCGCCTGGGACCACACCCTCGAGCCGCTCGACGACCCGCAAGCGGTGACCAGCGAGGGCGGCAACGCCTTTGCGCTACGCCTCGGGCTGCGCCAGGTCGATGGTCTGCGCGAGGAGGCGGCACAGCGGCTGGTGGCCGCGCGCAGCGCCGGCTTTGCCGACATGCACGACCTCTACGAGCGCACCCGGCTCGAGGTCTCCGTCCTCGAACGCCTCGCCCATGCCGATGCCTACCGCTCCTTCGGGCTCGACCGGCGCATGGCCCTCTGGGAGATCCGCGGCCTTTCCGGCTATCTCGGCCAGAAGGCGAGCGCGGAGAGCCTGCCGCTCTTCCTTCACGAGGATGCAGGCGTTTCGAGCCTCCTGCCCGCCGAGGACGAGGTGGAGTTGCCGCTGCTCCTTGCCGGTGAGCACGTCCACCAGGACTATGAGGCGCTGCGCCTCTCCTTGAAGGGCCATCCCGTCTCGTTCCTGCGCGAAAAGCTGTCGCAGCGCGGGGTGCTGTGCACCCGCGGCGTCGAGGAGACGGCCAACGGTCGGCTGGTGACCGTCGCCGGGCTCGTGCTCGTGCGCCAGCGCCCCGGCACGGCGAGCGGCGTCGTTTTCATGACGCTCGAGGACGAGACCGGCATCGCCAACGCGGTGCTCTGGAACATGGTCTTCAACCAGTTCCGCAAGGTGGTCATGGGCGCGCGCATGGTCGCCATCGAAGGCGTGGTGCAACAGGCCGACAACGTCACCCATGTCGTTGCCAGGCGCCTCCACGACCTCACCCCGCAATTGCTGCGCGCCATGGAAAGCGCGCCCGGAGGACCGCGACCACCCGTCGAGCAGCCGAGCCTCTGGCGGCACCCGCGCAACGTGCGCGTCCTGCCCAAGGGCCGCAACTTCCATTGAGGAAGGAGTGGGCGTTGTGCGAGTCACCCGGAGCTTCCCCCTCCCCGATTGTCACCCCGGCGAAGGCCGGGGCCCATCCTGAGATGCTTGGCTCACTGCAAGGTGCGTGCCGGGCAGGAAGCGCTCAACCGCTCTTGCCGTGCATGTGGAGACGTTCAGGGCTGGGTCCCGGCTTTCGCCGGGATGACATCCGGAGGGTGGGAGATCGTGCTGCCAGCATGATTCCCCTTCCTCCCTTGTGGGGGACGCAAAGACCCGGCGGGGTCTCTCCAACCGGCAAAACTAGCCCGAATTGAGCCGATAGCCCACGCCCGGCTCGTTCTCGATCAGCCGCGGGGCCTCCGGCTCCGCCTCGATCTTGGCCCGCAATTGGCCGATGAGCACGCGCAGGTACTGCACGTCCTCCCCATGCGCCGGCCCCCAGATGCGGGTGAGGAGCTGCTTGTGCGTCATCACCCGGCCGGCGTTCTGCGCCAGGAGGAGCAAGAGGTCGTATTCCTTGGGCGTCAGGTGCAGCGCCTCGCCACCCCGCGTCACCCGCCGCGCCGGCGTGTCGATCGTCAGCGTCCCGAACTCGAACCACTCCGGCAATGCCGTCGCGCCGTCGATATGGCGCAGCGCCGTGCGGATGCGCGCCAACAGCTCCCCGATGCCGAACGGCTTTTCCACATAATCGTCGGCGCCGAGGTCGAGCGCCTCGATCTTCTCGCTTTCCCGGTCGCGGGCCGAAAGCACGATGATAGGCACCTGCGAGAAGGCGCGCACCGCCGCGATCACGTCCTTGCCGTCGCCGTCCGGCAGGCCAAGGTCCAGCACCACGACGTCCGGTGATTGCGTCGCGATGGCGTGCCTTGCCTCGGCGGCGGTCGCCGCCTGCAGCACGCCATAGTCCACCGCCTCGAGCGCGGGTTTGAGGAATCGCTGGATCTGCGGCTCGTCGTCGACGACGAGGATGCGCGCCTGTTTCATGAGGTTCCCTCCAGCGCCAGCGGCAGGCGCACGATGAAGCGCGTGCCGCGCTTGCGCACCGCCGGGCTTTCCGCCTTGATCGTGCCGCCCATCGCGGAAACGAACCCGCGCGCAATGGAAAGCCCGAGGCCGGTGCCCGCCGGTCGCCCGTCGCCCCGCGCACGGCGATGGAACTTCTCGAAAATCGCTTCGAGCTCATCTTCGGGAATGCCGCGCCCCTGGTCCGTGACGCTGATCGCCGCCATGTTCCCATCCCGCCGCGCATAGATGGCGACCGGCTCCGCCATGCCGGCATATTTGCGCGCATTGTCGAGCAGGTTGAACAGCACCTGCTCGAGGAGCCCCGCATCGGCCAATGCCGGTGGCAGCCCTTCGGCGATACTGATCTCGACTCTCAAGGCCGGTTCTAGCTTGCCCATCCGCGCGATCACCTCGTCGATCAGCGGCGCAAGCTCCACCGGCTCGCGCCTGGGTCTCACCATGTCGGATTCGATGCGGGTCATGTCGAAGAGGTTGCCGACGAACCGGGTCAGGCGCGCCGTCTCCTCTTCGATCGAGGTCAGGAGGTCCGCCCGCGTCTCGGCGCTCATCTTCTCGCCGAGCTGGCGCAGGCTCGTCACCGCGCCTGTGATGGAGGCGAGCGGGGTGCGCAGGTCATGCGAGAGCGAGGAAAGGAGCGCGGTCTGCAGCTTCTCGCCTTCATGCGCCACCGCCACCTTGGCGTTCTCGCGCACCAGCCGCGCCCGGTCGATGGCGAGCGCCGCCTGCTCGAGCACGGCCGAGACCTGCCGGTCCTCGTCGGACGAGAGCGGCCCTTGCGACACATCGCGCGCCAGGCCCACCACGCCGGCAATGCGCTGGTCGGAGCGGATGGGGAGGAAGAGATAGGGCACGGCCGGCAATGTGCCGGTCATGAAGCCGGCGGGCTCGCGCTTGTCATGCGCCCAGCGGGCCGCGGTCGTCGCGGTGTCGTCGAGCGCCTGGTCGGGCGGCCAGGCGACCTGCAGCTCGAGCGCGCCCGTATCGCCCGGCGTCAGCAGCACCGCGCCGTTCCCGAGCATCGCGTGGAGCTGCGCTGCCGTCGCGGTCAGCACGTTCTCGAGCCCGTAGGCGGCCGAGAGCCTGCGCGAGAAATCGTAGAGCGCCTGCGTGTTGCGCACCGCCTGGCGGGCGCGCTCGACCTGATCGCGCAGCCGCGAGGCGAGCGTGCCGGTGACGAGCGCCACGCATGCGAAGATGACGAGCGTCAGCACCTCGTGCGGCTTGGCGATGGTGAAGGTGCCGGTCGGCTCGATGAAGAAGAAATTATAGGTGAGGAATGAGAAGCCCGCCGCCAGCAACGCCGCCGCCCGCCCGACGAGGATGGCGCAGAGCAGCACCGAGAGCAGGTAGAGGATGGAGAGGTTCTGCACCGCCAGGAGCTGTGAGATGCCGAGCCCCATGAGCGTGATCACCCCGACCGTCGCGGCTGGCAGTCCGAAGGTCAGGAGCCATTCGGGGAGGCTGCGTCGCTTGAGCTTGAGACCGCTCGCCGAGGGCCGCTCGGCCTCCGGTACCAGATGGATGCCGATGCCCTCCACCGAGGCGATGAGCGCATCGGGCAGCGAGGGGCGGGTGAGGCGGCTGAGGAGCCCGGTTTTGGTCCGCCCAACGATGATCTGGGTGATGTTCTCGCGCCGCGCGGTCTTCAGTATCTCGGCGACGAAGTCGTCGGCGACCGCCCGCCGCACCTCGGCGCCGAGCCTTTCTGCCAGGACCAGCGTCGCTTCGAGCCGCGCCGCCTTGTCGGCATCGGGAATCGGGTCAGCGCTGCGGGTGAGCGAGAGCACCATCCAGCGCGCGTTGAGTCCCGAGGCCATGCGGCTTGCGGTGCGCACCACCTTCTCCGAGAGCGGGTCGGGCCCGACGCAGACCAGCAGACGCTCGCTGGTGATCCAGGGGCCTTCCACCGCCTGCTGGCGCCAGATGTCGGCCATCTGGTCGTCCACCCGGTCGGCGGTGCGCCGCAGCGCCAGCTCGCGCAAGGCCGTCAGGTTCTCCGGCCGGAAGAAGCCCTCCACCGCCCGCCCGGCATTGTCGGGCAGGTAGACCTTGCCTTCCTTCAGGCGTTGGATGAGTTCGGCCGGCGGCAGGTCGACCAGCACCACCTCGTCGGCATTCTTCAGCACGACGTCCGGCACCGTCTCGCGCACCGGGACGCCGGCGATGCGCGAAACGAGGTCGGACTGGCTTTCGAGGTGCTGCACGTTGAGCGCCGTCCAGACGTCTATGCCGGCGGCGATGAGTTCGGCGATATCCTGGTAGCGCTTGGGGTGGCGCGCGCCCGCGTCGTTGGTATGAGCCAGCTCGTCGACGATGACGATGGCGGGTTTGCGCTTCAGCGCTACATCGAGGTCGAACTCGTCATAGGCGGTGCCCGAGCGCTCGCCCTTGCGGCGCGGCAGCACCTCGAGCCCTTCCATCAGCCGCGCGGTCTCTGAGCGCCCATGCGTCTCGGCGAGCCCGACGACGATGTCGACGCCTTCGGCCTTCCTCTGCTGGGCGCGCGCGAGCATGGCGTAGGTCTTGCCGACGCCGGGCGCGGCGCCCAGAAAAACCGTAAGCTTGCCGCGGCCTTCGCCTGCGGCAAGCTTCAAAAGGGCTCCGGGATCGGGGCGGATGTCGGCGTTGGTATCGCTCATCTAGCCGTTGTCGGGTGCCAGCTCATCGAGTGCGATATTGAGCTTTAGCACGTTGATCGTTGGTTCGCCGAATATTCCGAGGATCGGACTCTCGGTCTCGTCGGCAATGAGCGCGGCGATTTGATCGGGCGGCAAGCCGCGGGCAGCCGCGACGCGCCCGATCTGTGCCGCCGCATTTGCGGGCGTGATATGCGGGTCGAGCCCCGAGCCCGAGGCCGTCACCGCGTCGGCCGGCGCCGGTGCATCACCGAGCCCCAGCGCCTCGCGCCGCGCCACGACATCCGCCCGGAGCGTCTCGGAGGTGGCGCCGAGATTTGTGCCGCTCGAGGTCGAGGCATCGTAGTCGACGGCCGAGGGACGCGGATGGAAATAGCCCTCGCCGATGAACGCCTGCCCGATGAGCTCGGAGCCGACGACGGTCCCGTCCCGCTCAAGGAGGCTGCCATTGGCCTGCGCCGGGAAGACGCCCTGGGCGATGCCGGTGATGGCCAACGGATAGGCGATCCCCGTCACCAGGGTGAACCCGACGAAGAGGACGAGCGCGGGACGCAGTTGGCTGGTGATTGTCATCCCAGGTCTCCTTAGATGAGGCCGATCGCGTTGACGATGAGGTCGACGATCTTGATGCCGATGAACGGCGCGACGATGCCGCCGAGCCCATAGACGAGAAGGTTGCGCCGCAGGAGCGCCGCCGCGCCGACCGGTCGGTACTTGACGCCCTTCAAGGCAAGCGGGATCAGGGCGACGATGATGAGCGCGTTGAAGATCACCGCCGAGAGGATCGCCGACTGCGGCGAAGCGAGCCCCATGATGTTGAGGGCGCCAAGCTCGGGATAGGTCGCGACGAACAGGGCCGGGATGATGGCGAAGTATTTTGCCACGTCGTTGGCGATGGAGAAGGTCGTCAGCGACCCGCGTGTCATCAGGATCTGCTTGCCGATCTCGACGATCTCGATGAGCTTGGTGGGGCTGGAATCGAGGTCGACCATGTTGCCCGCCTCGCGGGCCGCCTGCGTGCCGGACTGCATGGCGACGCCGACATCGGCCTGGGCAAGCGCGGGCGCGTCATTGGTGCCGTCGCCGCACATGGCGATGAGGCGTCCGCCCTCCTGCTCGCGCCGGATGTAGTCGAGCTTCTGCTCGGGGGTGGCTTCGGCAAGGAAGTCGTCGACGCCCGCTTCCGAAGCGATGGCGGCGGCAGTGACGGGATTGTCGCCGGTCACCATCACCGTCTTGATGCCCATGGCACGCAGCGCCGCGAAGCGCTCCTTGATGCCGGGCTTGACGATGTCCTTGAGGTGGATGACCCCGAGGATCCGCTTGCCGTCGGCGACGGCAAGCGGCGTGCCGCCGCTACGCGCGATCTCGTCGACCGCCGCGCTGAACTCGGCCGGCGCTTCGCGCTTGTCGATGCCGGCGAACCGCAGCACCGCATCGACCGCGCCCTTGCGGATTTCGCGCCCATCGATGTCGATGCCCGAGATGCGGGTCTGCGCCGAAAAGGCGATGGTGCGGCCCGCGCCCGCCGCCGGCTCGGCAAGCCCGTAGTCGGACTTGGCGAGCGCAACGATCGAGCGCCCTTCGGCCGTCTCGTCGGCAAGGCTCGCCAGCAGCACGGCCTCCGCAAGCTCACGCTCCCCGACGCCCTCGACTGGCACGAATTCGCTGGCCATGCGGTTGCCGAAGGTGATGGTGCCGGTCTTGTCGAGGAGGAGGGTGTCGACGTCCCCTGCCGCCTCGACCGCACGTCCCGAGGTCGCAACGACATTGAAGCCGATGAGCCGATCCATGCCGGCAATGCCGATGGCCGACAACAACCCGCCGATGGTCGTCGGGATGAGCGTCACCAGCAGCGCCGCCAGCACCGCGACCGAGAGGTCCGTGCCCGAATAGAGCGCAAGCCCATAGAGCGTCACGACCGCGATGAGGAAGACGATCGTCAGCCCCGAGAGCAGGATCGAGAGCGCGATCTCGTTGGGCGTCTTCTGCCGCTTGGCGCCTTCGATGAGCGCGATCATGCGATCGACGAAGCTCTCGCCGGGACGCGTGGTGATCCGGACCTTGAGCCAATCGGAGATCACCTGCGTACCGCCGGTCACCGCCGAGCGGTCGCCGCCGCTCTCGCGGATGACGGGCGCGGATTCGCCGGTGATGGCGCTCTCGTTGACCGAGGCGATGCCGGCGATGACCTCGCCGTCGCCGGGGATGATGTCCCCGGCTTCGACCAACACCACGTCGCCGACCTTGAGGGCTGTCGCCGGGATCACTTCGCTGGCGCGCTCGCCATCCCGGTCGGGAAACAGCAGCTTCTTGGCCGAGAGGTCCGTGCGCCCGCGCTTCAGGCTCTCCGCCTGCGCCTTGCCGCGCCCTTCGGCGACGGCTTCGGCGAAGTTGGCAAAGAGCACCGTGAACCAGAGCCAGGCGGCGATCTGGCCGGAAAAGGCCGGGGCGCCGATGCCGGTCAGCATCTCCTGAGCCCAGAGCGCGGTAACGAGAAGCGCAACGACCTCGGTGACGAAGATCACCGGATTGCGCATCAGCTGGCGCGGGTCGAGCTTGACGAGCGCGTCGCGCAGCGCAGGCCCCAGAATGGCCGGATCGAACACCGACGGGGTTGCGACTTTGGATGACATGGAATGCGTCTCCTGAACTCAGAACGTCTGGCCGGCGAGCATGAGGACATGCTCAAGGATCGGGCCGAGGGCGAGCGCGGGGAAGAACTGCAGGCCGCCCATGATGATGATGATGCCGATGAGGAGGCCCACGAACAGCGGTCCGTCGGTCGGGAAGGTTCCGGCCGAGGCGGGCACCTTCTGTTTCCTCGCCAGCGATCCGGCGATGGCCAGCACCGGCACGAGATAGGCGAAGCGCCCGGCGAGCATGGCGAGCCCCAGCGTCGTGTTGTACCAGGGCGAGTTGGCCGTCAGTCCCGCGAAGGCCGAGCCGTTGTTGGCGGCGGCCGAGGTATAGGCATAGAGGATCTCGCTGAGGCCGTGGGGGCCCGAATTGGCAAGGCCCGCGAGCCCCGCCGGGATCACCGCCGCCACCGCCGAGAAGCCGAGAATGGCGAGCGGCAGGATGAGGATGGCGAGCATCGCCAACTTCATTTCTCGCGCTTCGATCTTCTTGCCCAAGAGCTCGGGCGTGCGCCCGACCATGAGGCCGGCAACGAACACGGCAAGGATGGCAAAGACCACCATGCCGTAGAGCCCCGAGCCGACGCCGCCCGGCAACACTTCACCGAGCTGCATGAGGAACATCGGCACCAGCCCGCCGAGCGGGGTCAGCGAGGAATGCATGGCGTTGACGCCGCCATTGGAAAGGCCGGTGGTCACGGCCGCATAGAGCGCCGTCATCGCCTGGCCGAAGCGCACTTCCTTGCCTTCCATGTTGCCGAGCGCCGGATCGACGCCCGCCGCGATGTGGATGGGGTTGCCTGAGACTTCCGCCCAGTAGATGGCGCCCGTGCCGATGACGAGCAGGATGCCGACTGCCGTGAGCAGCGCCCAGGCCTGCCGGCGGCTGCCGACGATCTGGCCGAAGGCGTAGAAAACGCCGGCCGAGATCGAGAGCATCGAGAAGATGGCGAGATAGTTGGAGAACGCGTTGGGGTTCTCGAACGGATGCGCGGCATTGACGTTCATGAAGCCGCCGCCATTGGTGCCAAGCTGCTTGATCGCCTCCTGGCTCGCCATGGGGCCCATGGCGATGGTCTGGCTCGCGCCTTCGAGCGTCGTTGCGCCGGCCGAGGCGGCGAGCGTCTGCGGCAGACCCAGCGCCACGAAGCCGAGCGCCACGACGATCGCGGCCGGCAGCAGCACGTAGAGCGTTGCGCGGGTGAGATCGACCCAGAAATTGCCGATGGCCTGTGCACCCGAGCGCACGAACGCCCGGCTGACGGCGACGGCAATGGCAATGCCCGTGGCCGCCGAAACGAAGTTCTGCACGGTCAGCCCGGCCATCTGGCTGAAATGGCTCATCGTCGTCTCGCCGCCATAGGACTGCCAGTTGGTGTTGGTGACGAAACTGACGGCGGTGTTGAACGCCAGGTCCGGCGGCACGCCCTCGAACCCCTGCGGGTTAAGCGGCAGAATTCCCTGCAGGCGCAGGAGCGCATAGAGCAGCAGCACGCCGGTGAAGCTGAAGGTCAGCACCCCGAACGTATAGCCGAGCCAGCCCTGCTCGCTTTTGGAATCGACGCCGGCGAGGCGATAGAAACCCCACTCGACGGGACGCAGGATGAATGAAAGGAACGTGCGCTCGCCGGCAAACACGCGGGCCATGTAGAGCCCGAGCGGTTTGGCGGCGACGGCGACGGCGAGCAGAACCAGGCCGATCTGCAACCAGCCTTGCCAAGTCATGGGAAATGTCTCCGGGAAAGGGTCAGAAGCGCTCGGGAAAGACGAGGGTCGCCAGGAGATATCCGGCGACGGCGAGCGCGACGAGAAATGCGATGACGAGCATGGCTGCCTCAGAGCCGCGACAAGCCGCGGGCATAAGCGAAGAGACAGAGGAACGCGGCCGCGGCGGCGGCTATGAAGACGATATCGAGCACGGATGCCTCCATTGATGGAGGCTCCCCAATAATGCCGGCGCGCGTAAGGTTTCCATTCGTAAGGGTGGCCGGACGCATAAGAAAAGCATAAAGGCCCGCCGCGCGAGCGGATGAGCCTTCGGCCGCGGATCGGTTAGATCCACGTCAACGCACTGACATTTCTTAAAGATTGGTTGCGGGGGCAGGATTTGAACCTGCGACCTTCAGGTTATGAGCCTGACGAGCTACCGGGCTGCTCCACCCCGCGCCAAATGTGACTGCAATGCCTGGGAAGGCCGTCACCGGCGGCCTCACTGGGCCGCGACGTGAGCGGTATATAGGGGGTCGGGGCGGATAGCTCAACCCCCTTTCTCACCCCGTGCGACGGTTTTTTGACACTGGCCGCAAATGCGCTTTGCCGCCTTGTGTGCACGGGCCTCGCCCCTTAGGGTGCGGCGCCGAATTCGCTTGTGGGAACTTGAACTTATGAAACTGAACCGGCTCGGCCGCACCGACCTGATGGTCACCGAACTCTGCCTCGGCACCATGACCTGGGGCAGCCAGAACAGCGAGGCCGAAGGCCATGCGCAGATCGACCATGCGCTGGAGGCCGGGCTCAACTTCATGGACACCGCCGAATCTTACGCGGTGCCCGCAAGCCCGCAGACGTCCGGGCGCACAGAGGAGATCATCGGCAGCTGGTTTGCCAAAACGGGCAAGCGCGACAAGTGGATTCTCGCCAGCAAAATCGCCGGCGGCGGCAACCATATCCGCAACGGCGCGCGCGCCGACGGCGCCTCGATCGCATCGGCCGTCGAAGGCAGTCTCAAGCGCCTCAAGACCGATTATATCGACCTCTACCAGATCCACTGGCCCTCGCGCGGGCACTACGGCTTCGACAACGGCTGGACCTACGCGCCGCACAATCAGGATACCGCCGACGTCCTCGCCAATATCGGGGACATGCTGGAGGCGCTGCAGCGCATGGTCGAGGCCGGCAAGATCCGCCACGTCGGCGTTTCCAACGAGACCACCTGGGGCATCGCCCAATGGCTGCGCCTTGCCGAAGAGCGCGGGCTGCCGCGGCTCGTCTCGGTGCAGAACGAATACAATCTCGTGCGCCGCCAGTTCGATCTCGACATGGCCGAATTGAGCCACCATGAGCATGTCGGGCTCCTCGCCTATTCGCCGCTCGCCGCCGGGCTTCTGACCGGCAAATATGCCAACGGCATCCCGGCCGGCAGCCGCGCCGAGTTCCAGAAGGGCATGTGGCGGATGAGCGAGCATTCGATGCCGGTGGTGGCCGAATATGTCGAGCTCGCGAAGGAGCACGGTCTCGATCCGGCGCAGATGGCGATCGCCTTCTGCCTGACGCGCCCGTTCATGACCTCGGTGATCCTGGGCGCCACGAGCCTCGAACAGCTGAAGGCCGACATCGGCGGGCGCGATATCACGCTTTCCGACGAGGTCGCGGCCGGGATCGCCGCCATTCACCGGCGCTATCCGCGTCCGATCTGAGGCGTCGACCGGTCGCCTTTTGGCGCAGCGGGGATATGATGCGGCAGGACTGGTTCCGGGAGATTCGCGAATGACGCTTCTGGCGACGCTCTTTCCGCTGATCTGCTACTTCGCCTATAACCTCGCCATACCGCTCGTCGAGCGGTATCGCCCCTCGCTCTCGGTGATCATGAGCATGGAGCGGCGGCGCTGGGTGGCAAATGCTGCGCGGCGCGAATCCCCGTTCGACGCCATCCTTTCCGGCAACATCATGAGCTCGGTCTCGTTCATGGCCTCGACCTCGGCGCTGCTGACGCTGGCCGTGTTCGCCGTCTTCGGGCAGCTGCCCTCGCTGATGAGCGCGCTCGATGAGATATCGCTCGACCGCGTCTATGCGGTTCACGACGTGGTGGTGCATCTCATCGTGATGCTGTCCATGTTCGTCCTCGCCTTCTTCTCGTTCACCCTGTCGCTGCGCCAGTTCAACCATTTCTGCATCATGCTCGGCGCCCTCGACCACGAGGCGCGCCCGAGCGAAGAGGAGATCGAGGCGGTGGCGAGGCTCAATTCGCTCGGCGCGCAGAACTTCAACTCGGGCATCCGCGCCTACTATTTCGCCGTGGCGACCGTCGCCTGGTTCGCCGCCGAATGGCTGTCGATCGTTGCATGCCTCGTCACCATCGGCATCCTCATCCACCGCGAATTCTTCTCCACCGCCCATCGCCTGGCCGCCTCCGCCGCGGTGCTGGCGAGCCGCAAGGAACGCGCGGCCGGGGAATAGGCACGCTGAAACCCCGCCCGACCCTGCGGCCTGCGGTTGGTGGGTCGAGCGGCATGCGGCGAGGACAGCCTCATGCAATTTTTATTAGCGAGGCAGGCCTCGCCGCATGCATCCGGGATTTTTGGCTTAATCCGACCGTCGCCAGGGAAGCCTCCCTTCCGGCTTTCACCGGTACGATGCCGGCAGGCATCCGGTCGGGTGACGGTTTGGACCTCGCCTGGAGCGACCCCCATGCGACCCGGATCCGCGTAACGAAGGTCGGTCAGCAGGAACCGGACAACCGGTTCCACTTTTCCTGACTGACCTCGCGCACCGGAAGCTCGTATGCATCCTCGCCCGAGGTGCGGCGGTGAGGGGAGTATGGGGCAGGCACGAGGGTGCGGGGATAACTTTCTGGTTTCAGTGCAGGATCAATTGGTTGGGCACTGCTTCCCCTCCCCCTTGAGGGGAGGGGTTGGGGGTGGGGGGAAGTTTCGGTGGCTCACTGGCCTACCCCCACCCCTATCCCCTCCCCTCAAGGGGGAGGGGGACGCATCGTGCCTGTGGCAGCCTTCGCGCCCCACCCCCGCTGTCATCCCGGCGAAAGCCGGGACCCAGTACACGCCGGCGTCAGGGCTCGTGCACAGGGCGCGCACTCATCGGCTTCACGGCAAAAACATCAGCTGCACCGTTTACTGGATCCCGGCTTTCGCCGGGATGACAGTTTGGGCGTGGTGGCGACGGCGGTGGCTGAACCAGTTCACTCGCCCCATCCACACACCTTGCGGCCGTCGCTGCATCTCAGGATGGGCCCCGGCCTTCGCCGGGGTGACATCGTGGTGGTGGGGGTTGAGTGCAGGAGTCGAGATGCGGTGTACCGATCATGGCAGCGGTCCCGCACGAGGGGTGTGCGCCACGGCGCTGCCCCTCGCCTCTTGCATCGCATGGCCGCCGCGACAATATCTGACATTGACAATCATGAATGCGGGTCGTTTTATGCGCCCGCCCATTCAGAAGACGTCCAGTTCCCAGGCCCATGCTCGTCTGCCAGTGCAACATGATCAGCGACAAGGAAATCGAGGAGATCGTCCTCGGCTTCCTCAGGGCCGATCCCTGGCAACTCGTGGTGCCCGCCATGGTCTACCGCGAGCTTTCGCGCCGCGCCAAGTGCAGTGGATGCGTGCCGAATGTGGTGGACATTATCGTCAAGACGACCGAAAACTACCATATGCAGCAAGCCCGTACGCCCGGCGAATTGATCGACGTGCGCGCGCGCCTTGCCACGCTCAAGGGCAAACGCATTGGAGGTCGTCGTGAAAGGCGAAGCACAAGTTATCGAGCGGCTTAACGAAGCGCTCTTTCTCGAGCTCGGCGCAGTCAACCAGTATTGGGTTCATTATCGTCTGCTCGAGGATTGGGGTTACACCAAGCTCGCCTCCAAGGAGCGCGCCGAATCCATCGAGGAAATGCACCACGCCGACAAGCTGATCGAGCGCATCATCTTCCTCGAAGGCCACCCCAACCTGCAGCGCGTCGCGCCGCTGCGCATCGGCCAGACCATCAAGGAAGTGCTGGAAGCCGACCTCGCCGGCGAATACGACGCGCGCACGGCCTATAAGGCCAGCCGCGAGCTTTGCGAGGAGTTGGGCGACTACGTCTCCAAGAACCTCTTCGAGGAACTGCTCGCCGACGAGGAGGGCCATATCGACTTCCTCGAGACCCAGCTCGACCTGCTCGAGAAGATCGGCGAGGAAAAATACGGCCAGCTCAACTCGGATTCCGCCGACAAGGCCGAGTGATCGATCCGGCTGCCCGGCGCGACAAGAACTGGAGCCGGGCGGCCCCTATCCCGAAATCACCACGGCACGACCACGACCTGGGGCCAGATGGACCTCGCCCGGGCGCTCTTGGTCTCGTGCGTCTTCCGGTTGTCGAGCGCATGGTTGGGCACCATGCGGAACGAGAAGAGATCGTCGAGCCCGAAGGGCGCGAGGATCGTCAGCTGATCGTCCGCATCGAGCCGGGCGCCGACCGAATGGGTCTTGGAGGCATAGCGCGTGAGCGTCTCGCCGGCCGAGGAAAGCGGCGGGAACGGCGTGCCGAATTTCTCGGGAAACCACAGATGCACCCGCGCCTGGTTGCGCGCCTCGGCCGGCACCGGCAAACCGGCAAAGAGCCCGTCGAGCCGCTTGATGACCGCGTCCTCGGCCTCCCACGAGAGATCGGTGGCGTCGAAATAGGCGATATCCAGGTCCTTGACGCCGGCGAGCGCCGGCCGGCCGGTCAGGTGGTTCCAGACGGCATTGTAGAGCGCGCCGGCAACGAGAAGATGGTCGGGCAGCTCGATGTCACGCAACGTTTCGAGCACGCGCATCAGCACCGGCTCGGCACGGATGATGCCTTCGAGTGCGGCGCGCTGGACGGTTTCGCCGGCTCCGGCATAGCGCAGGTGATGGTCAGTCCATTGGATTTCCACTGAGGGCGGTCACCTTCTCGGGGAGGAAAACGAACCTAGCCCGATTCCCACCCCAAGCGCATCACTGCGCGAGCGGCCCGAACATGCGGTCGAGCTCGGCGACGACCCCGTCCATGCCGCGCTCCATGCCCTCCGGCGCCTCGGGCACCACCGCCACATAGGGCACGCCGCTGGGGAAGGCGCCGAACTGAGTAAAGAACGCCACCATGTCGTCGAGCACCGGCAGGCGCCAGCGCCAGGCCGCGCCCATGGCGATGACCGGCTCCATGTGCCCGAAGCCCTCGAAATAGCGCGCCGTGACCCAGACCCCGCTCTGGTGGAGCCGTACCGCCAGATGCTCGGTGTTCTGCATTCTGACGATCGGGTCGGTCGTGCCGGTCGCCAGGTACATCGGCGGCGCATCGGCAGTGACGAGGTTGATCGGCTGCGTGCCCTCGGGGTTGGACGCCTGCCCGAAGGCCTCGCGCACCTCGTTGTATTCGAAGGGGTAGAAGTCGTAGGGCCCAGAAAGGGCCGCCACGCCGCGGATGTTGAGCGTCACGCCGTAGTCGCGCATGAACGAGGGATCGAGCGCCAGCATCACCGCGTTGTAGGCGCCCGCCGAATGACCGGCGAGGAACAGCCGATTGGGATCGCCGCCGTAGCCGGCGATGTTGTCCTCGACCCATTTGAGGGCGCGCGCATTGTCTTCGAGGAAGGCGGGATAGCGCACCTCCGGCACATGGCGATAGTCGGCGATGACGGTGACGAACCCACGGGCCGCCAGCGCCCGGCCGACGAACTGATAGTCGCTGCGCTCGCCCCGGTTCCACCCGCCGCCATAGATGAAGAAGACGACCGGCGCCGGCCCGCCGCGTGCCTCGGGCGCATAGACGTCGAGCTTGAAGCGCTGGCCGTCGGCGAAGGCAATGCCGTCCGCGACCTTCGACGTACCGCCGTCCATGGCCGTCGGCAGATTGAACGGATCCATCAGCGAGAGCGCGTTGGCCGGCGTGGTATCGACGACGAGGAGGACCGCGAGGGTCGTGACGAGGGCGCGCAGGCGCGTGGCGGCGGAGCGGATGGTCATCTTAGAACGGGTGCCGGATCTTACGAAAAGCGCATGAAATTTGACTCGATTTCCGTCTCTATCCGGGCAAAGCCGGAAAGAGTGTGGCGGACGCGATCACTTTCACGCGGGAACGATGCGAACTGTCGACTTGGGAGCTTGGGCGAGGGCGGGAGGGGCGCTTGGCCACACTCTCTGCCCTCTGCTTAAGCCGGCAAATGCTGCGCCCCGGCCGGTTAACGAAAGGTTACCCAACTGTGATCATTTGAAGGCTTCGCGCCGCATGGTTACCGCGCGAAGTCCGGTTCCTGAGGGGCGCGACTATTGCAGCGCCCGCAGCAGCCGGCCGGAGGCGAAGCCGTCGGGCGTCAGCCCCGCCTGGCGCTGGAAGGCGATGATCGCGGCGCGGGTGCGCGGGCCGACCACGCCGTCGGGCGTGCCGACATCGTAGCCGCGCCGGGCGAGCAGGCTCTGCAATTGCGTGCGCTGCTCGCGGTTGAGGGCGAAATCGCCGGCCGGCCATGAGATGACGAAGCCGCCGCCGCCGATGATGCGGTCGGCCAGGTGCCCGACGGCGAGCGCATAGCTGTTGGAGTTGTTGTAGCGCTTGATGACGTCGAAGTTGGGCAGGACCAGGAACGCCGGCCCGTCGCCGCCCGCCGGCAGGTAGAGGCGGGCCTGGTCCGTGGCGCGCGGGAAGGCGCGGCCCGAGGCGCGCGCGACGCCGAGCTGCTGCCATTGCGCCAGCGAGGCGGTGCCCATCGCCTCGGCGCGGGCGAAATCGAAGCCGCGCGGCAAGCGCACCTCGTAGCCCCAGGTCTCGCCCGCCCGCCAGCCATGGGCGCGCAGGTAATTGGCGGTGGAGGCCAGCGCATCGGGCACCGAATTCCAGATGTCCTTGCGCCCGTCGCCATTGTAGTCGACGGCATACTGCATGAAGCTCGTCGGCATGAACTGGGTGTGGCCCATGGCTCCGGCCCAGGAGCCGACCATGTTCTGCGGGGCCACGTGCCCGTCCGACACGATGCGCAGCGCCGTCAGCAGCTCGCGGCGGAAGAAATCGGCGCGATAGCCGTTCTCGGTGAGGGTGGCGAGCGCATGGATGGTGTTGTTGCCGCCCATATAGCCGCCGAAATTGGTCTCCATGCCCCAGATGGCCAGGATCACCTCGGCCTGCACGCCATAGCGGGCCGAGACGGCGGCGAGCGTCTGCGCCCATTCCCCGCGCATCGAGCGGCCCTTGGAGACCTGCCCGTCGGTGATGCGCTTGCCGATATAGTCGGCGACGGTCTGGGTGAACTCCGGCTGGCGGCGGGTCAGCTCCATCACCCTGGAGAGCGGCTGGTAGCCGGCAAAGGAGGCATCGAACGCCTGGCGCGACACGCCCATCGCCTGCGCGTCCGGCCAGAGCCCGGCGACGAACGCGGCGCTGTTGGCGAGCGATGCTCCCGTGCTGGACAGCGCCATGACCGCGGCCATGGCGAGTGTGGCGATGCGATGCACGGGGCGGAAGGTGCGGGCGAACATCATGACGAGCCTCTAAAATTCAATACCGGGCGACAAGAACGCCGCCGGGCCGGACATGCCGCGACCGACCCGTTAGCAGTATTTTAGGCGCGTCGATTAAGATGCTCTTAAGGCAAACGGCCGGGCCGGGACGGGGCCGATCACAAATCCGCCAGTCCACGGCCGGCTCTTCTTTAACGATCGAGTAACTTTTGAGGCACGACTTCCCTTCTCCCTTGAGGGAGAAGGGGCTTCCCCGCTCAAACCTTGGCGAGGTGCCCGCCGAGAAGATCCATCAGCTGCTCGGTGCCCTCGCGCCGCTGCTCGACGTTGTCGAGGCCGTCGAGGAACATGCCGTGCTCGGTGACGACGAGATGGGTGCCCGCGCCTTCCGGCCGGAACTCGAGGGAAGCGACCGAGACCGAGATGCGCTGGCCGTTGAGGTGCATCTCATAGGCGTAGACGATGCGCACGTCCGGCACGATATCGCGGAAATTGCAGTCGAAGGCGTAGGTGTCCCCGCCCATCTTGCCGGTGTTGTACTCGCGCCCGCCCTCGCGGAAATCGAAGACGCCGGTGCCCGGCTCCCCCTCCCCGAACCACTGCTTCTTCTGGTTCGGGTCGGCAAAGGCCTGGTAGACCCGGGCCGGGCCGGCGTCGTAGTGCCGCTCGATGGTGAAGCTGCCATGGGCGATGGAACGTTGCGTCATTTGCGTTGTCCTTTGCTGATTTGTGGTCTGCTGCGATCGAGAAAAACGGCGAGGTGCTGGAGGCGTCGGACCCAGGCGGCCCGGCGCGCGATGATGAGGGCGATGAGCCGGCGCATGGCGTTCACCGCACCGCTTCGTAGCGGGCGAGCGTGACGCCCGAGGCGAAGGCGCGGCTTTCGGTGAGCTTCAGCTTCACCTCGACGCCGCCCCGCGGAAACATGGGCGTGCCGCCGCCGACGAGGATGGGGTTCTGATAGACCCAGTATTCGTCCATCAGCCCCGCCTCTATCAGCGGGCCGGCGAACACCGCGCCGCCGACCATCAGCAGCCCGTCCATGTCGCGCTTGAGGCGCCTGACCTCGTCGACGGCATCGGTCCTGACCAGCCGCGCGTTCGGCCCGACAACCTCGAGCGTCCGCGAGAAGACGATCTTGGGCGTGCGCTTCCACTGTCCGGCGAAATCGCGGGTGACCTCGTCCTGGTCCGGCCCGTCCATGGTTTCCCATGGCGTCATGATCTCGTAGAGCCCGCGCCCGAAGAGAAAGGTGGCAACGCTCGCTGCCTCCTCGTTGGCGAGGCGATGCAGTTCCTCGTCGGGCTCGGCCCAGCCGAACTTGCCGTCCGGCCCGTTGATATAGCCGTCAAGGCTCGCATGGAAGGAATAGACGAGCTTTCCCATCGCGCTCTCCGTTATTGCGTGCATCAGCGTTCGCCGTGGGCTGTCCTTGGGCGGTGTTCAGTCCGTCAGGCGGGAGGGCTCGCGCCCCTTATGTCTTCTGTTCAGGCCCGCCCGGATCGGCCGCGAGCAGATCCCCCAGCCGGTCCAATCGTCGCTCCCAGCCGAGCCGGCGGTTGTTGAGCCATTGCTCGGCACGCGACATGGCGACGGAATCGAGCGTGCAGGTCCGCACCCGCCCGACCTTCTGCGTCTTGACGAGGCCGCTCTCCTCCAGCACCGCCAAGTGCTGCACCACGGCCGGCAACGACATGGCCAGCGGCTGGGCCAGCTCGCTGACCGAGGCCGGCCCACGGCTCAGCCGATCCACCATCTGCCGGCGGCTGGCGTCGGCGAGGGCGTGAAACATGCGATCCAGCGATGCGTCATCCTTAAGCATGCACTTAAGTAACAAGCCGCAAGGCGCGCGTCAATGCTAAAGTTACAACTTAAGTGAACTCAGCCCGCCTTGGCTGCCTGAGCTTGGGCGCGGGCGAGCAGAAGCGTGCGCTCACGCCCGTTCTGCGCCATGTCGGCCGCGCGCCGGTATTCGGCGGCCGCCTCCGAAGCGCGCCCGAGCCGGGAGAGGAACTCGCCCTTGACGCTGGGCAGGAGATGATAGGACTTGAGCGCCGTATCGGCCTCGAGCGCCTCGACGAGAGCGAGGCCCGCCCCCGGCCCCTCCGCCATGCCGACGGCGACGGCGCGATTGAGCTCGACGACGGGCGTCGGATTGAGCTCCATCAGTTCGCCATAGAGGGCGGCGATGCGCGCCCAATCGGTGTCCCCGGCCTTGCGGGCGCGCGCATGGCAGGCCGCGATTGCCGCCTGCAGCGCATAGGGGCCGCGCCGGGGGGAAAGGCTCTCGGCCTTTTCCAGCGCGGCAAGCCCGCGGCGGATGAGGAGCTGATCCCAACGACCCCGGTCCTGGTCGAGCAGCAGGATCGGCGCGCCGTCCTTGTCGACCCGGGCGTGCTGGCGCGAGGCCTGGATCTCCATCAGCGCCACCAGCCCCTGCACCTCCGGCTCTTCCGGCGCGAGGTTGGCAAGGATCCGCCCCACGCGCAGCGCCTCCTCGATCAACGCCGGACGCAGCCAATCCTCGCCGGAGGTGGCCGAATAGCCCTCGTTGAAGATGAGGTAGATGACGGCCAGCACCGAGGCGAGGCGTTCGACGCGCTCTTCGCCATGCGGCACCTCATAGGGGATGTTGGCCTCGGCGATGGTGCGCTTAGCGCGCACCAGGCGCTGCGCGACCGTCGGTTCGGGCACGAGGAAGGCGCGGGCGATCTCGGCCGTGGTGAGGCCGGCGACGAGCTTCAGGGCAAGCGCGGTCCGCGCCTCCATCGACAGGATCGGATGGCAGGCGGTGAAGATCATGCGCAAAAGGTCGTCGCCGACATCGTCGTCAAGCATGGCCTCGACGTCCTCGCCGGCGATCTCCTGATCGGTCTCGACATCGTGCTTCAACACGTCGAACTTGCGCGCCATCATCTTGTTGCGGCGGAAATAGTCGATGGCCCGCCGCTTGGCGGTGGCCATCAACCAGGCGCCCGGATTGTTGGGCACGCCCGACTCGGGCCAGGCCTTGAGCGCCACCATCATGGCGTCCTGCGCCAGCTCTTCGGCCAGGCTGATATCGCGCACGATGCGCGTCAGCGCCGCGATGAGCTTGGGCGACTCGATGCGCCAGACCGCCTCGAGCATGCGGTTGGCCTCTGCGGCGTTGGACTGTGCGGTGCGGGGTTCGGCGCTCATGGGGCGCGATGAGAGCAGAACCCGCCTCCGCCCGCAAGCGGCTCGGCATGGCTCTTACCCGCGGATCGGCTTCTGCGTCGCCTCGCGCCAGGCCTGCTCGCGGTCGAGATAGGGTTGCGCGGTCTCGTCGGCCGAGAAATCGGTGACTTCCTGGACCTGGCGCAGCTCGACCTCCTCGCCCTCGGCAAGGGGAATGCGCTGCGCCCAGGCGACCGCTTCGTCGCGATTCTTGACCTGGACGAGCCAGAAACCGGCAATGGCCTCCTTGGTCTCAGCGAAAGGGCCATCGGTGACGATGTGTCGCCCACCCTCCCGGCGCACGCGCGTGGCGTGAATGACCGAATGAAGCCCTTCCGCCGCCAGCAGCACGCCCGCTTCGATGAGCATGTCGTTGAACCGGCCCATT
>JAESGM010000151.1_pt1:0-115000 | contig 154763 bp, 154 predicted proteins | sample 9269721 | NCBI WGS metagenome assembly JAESGM01 (sample SAMN15720920, study PRJNA650825) | algae metagenome | isolation source: Komarekiella atlantica HA4396-MV6 and co-occurring heterotrophs from... | place: USA: Theobald House, Kauai, HI | collected 2009-07-29 | reverse complement strand
TCCAGGGCCGGGATGACAGGTTTGGGAGTGGCGGTGCGGGAAGCGGCGCTGGCGGTTGCTGCGGATGGACACCGATCTCCCCCTTTGAGGGTGGAGAGGCATCCGTGGTTCACGGGGGTCAAGGGCCCGGCAAAACGGCGCTTAAGCCGCCGCCTCTTCCCATGGGTTTTGCACCGCCAGGCCTAGTTTCGCCGTATTTGTTGGAGATTACAGCGCAGTTGGGTATAAGAATTGCGCGCACGCACGAGGCAATCACTGCTTCGCCAAGCGCCGGTCGCCGTAAGAGGGCCCTCAAGAAGAGCTGGAGCGCCACATGGTCCGATAGATCGGGCCGGTGTTCTGTCATTTTGGATTCGCGCGGATCGAACCGGCTGCCCCGCCGGAAAGAGCGCGCCTGAAGCTCAAGGACGGAGTGTTGAACGCAGCACAGCGAAAGCGGCACACGGCCCAGCTGCGATCGTCCGGATACGAGGACGGTCCGGCGCTCACCGTTCAATCGACCGACGGCGACATTCCCCACGGACGCGAGCTGAGCTTTGCCTGGCTTGCCGGCACGGTGATGACGGGCCTGACCAGCGTGCTGCTGATGGGCGCGGCTCTCTATATAGCCTTCGAAGGCCGCGACACGTTCTCGACGCCCTACCGCGCCCTTCATATAGAGACCCCGCGCGAGGCGGCGACCCCAACCGACATCTCCAGCAAGACCTTCCGCGCCAAGCCGGTGACGCAGACCCGCTCCGAGCTCGAGACCATCGAGGCGGGCATCCGGGAGATGGTCGACGGGCGCGCGATGATCCGCAACCAGCCCTTCGTGCGCCTGCGCGCAACGCTCGCCACCGCCGCCACGTCCCTTTCCGAGGACGTGCCGGCCTACGATCCCGTCGCGATTCTCAACGCGACCCAGCCGATCGAGGCGGCCGACGCCGCCAGCGAAGCCAATACCGATATCTACGGGGCCGACGTCGAAGGCGAGGTCGCGGTGCGGCTGGCCGCCATGCCGGCAAGCTTTGCCCCGCCCTCGGCCATCAACGACCGGCTGGCCGCCGAATTCGTGCGCCTGACGCTCGAATCGGCCTATTCGGACATCGATGCGCCCATGCTCGCTTACGCCGCCGCCGGCCCGAGCCTGCGCGAGCTCGGCGCCGCCCCGGGCGGCAACGTGGTGGCGGGCGTCGCCGAGAACGTGACGGTGATGCCCAAGACCACCCGCGCCGACGAGGCGGGCCTCGGCCGCACCGAGCGCATCCTGACGGTCAAGGAGCGCAGCCCCCTGACCGACGTGCTGCGCCGCAACGGCTTCACCGACACCATGATCCAGGCGATCAACGGGACGCTGAAGAACGTCTTCCCCTCGATCGAGCTGCCGCCGGGGGCGCGCCTGCGCATCCTCTTCGGACCCTCGGGCAATACCGACAGCCTCGTCCCCTATCGGATGAGCATCTACCTGCATGAGGACAGCACCAATACCGACCGGCATGCGGTGACCGTGGCGCTGACCGACAAGGGCCAGTACGTGCTGGGCCTTGCTCCGCCCGACATCGCGTTCCCCGAGGAGGACACCGAGGAGGTCAGCGTCGCCAACCTGCCGAGCGTCTACCGCTCCATCTGGGAAACCGGGCGCAAGCATGACCTCGCCGACGACACCATCCGCCGTATCATCGGCATGTTCGCCTATGACGTCGACATGACCAAGCGCATCGCGGCAGGCGATGCGATCGAGATCCTCAAAACGGCGCCGGACGCCGAGGGCAAGCAGGATCTGCTCTATGTGGGCCTGACACTGGGCAACACCACGCGCCAGCTCTACCGGTTCGTCACCCCCGACGGCGTCGCCGACTTCTACGATCCCAACGGCGAGACCGGAAAGCGGTTCCTGACCCGCCGGCCGCTCGAGGGCGGAGGAACGCTGCGCTCGCGCTTCGGCTATCGCATCCACCCGATCTTCAAGACCCGCAAGCTGCACACCGGCGTCGACCTCGCCGCGCGCACCGGCACGCCGATCTACGCTTCGGGCGACGGCGTGGTGCAGCTCGTCGGCTGGCAGTCGGGCTATGGCAACAAGATCGAGATCCAGCACGTCAACGGCTACGAGACCGCCTACGGCCACATGAGCCGCTTTGCCGACGGCGTCAAGCCGGGCACCCGCGTGCGCCAGGGCCAGGTCATCGGCTATGTCGGCTCGACCGGTTATTCGACCGGGCCGCACCTCCACTTCGAGATCCTGATCAACGGCAACCTCGTCGACCCGCTGAGCGTCAAGCTGCCGCGCGAGAACACGCTGGCCGAACAGTACCGCTCCCAGTTCGGCCAGGTGATCGCCCAGATCAACGATCTGATGAAGAAGGAGCCGGCCCCGGTCTCGGTCGCCGCCAACGCCGCGGCTCCGGTCGCTGCCGCCACCTCCAGCAATTAACCCGTCAGCCATTTCCCAACGGTTGAACAATCGTTCGCCAAGCGCGCAGTCCCCTCTCCCCTCGTGGGAGAAGGTGCCCCGAAGGGGCGGATGAGGGGTCTGCGATGCTTCAAGTCGGCGCCGCTGTGTCTGGAGGCATCCCAGCCCCCTCACCCTGATTTTCCGCTGAACGCGGAAAAATCTGTCCCTCTCCCACAAAGGGAGAGGGAAACGTGCCCATCACTCGCCCAAAGAAGTATGCGGCGCCGGCCGGGGTTCGGTCAGCGTTCCCACTTCTTCTCGAGCGTCGTCCAGGCGATCGCCGCCGAGACGAGGCAGAGGGCGGCGTTGATGTAGGCGATGACCGCGAAGGTCGCATCGCTCGCCGCTTGACGGACGGCTTCCGCGCCCGCATCGAGGGGTGACGGCGGCACGAGGCCGAAGGCGATGCCGGGCCCGCCCGCTCCACCCATGAAACGTCCGAAGGCGACGGCGGCGACGAACCCCATCGTCGCGACGGCGAGCAAGGCGGCAACCCGCGCCACCGCGTTGTTGACGCCCGAGGCGATGCCGGTATCGGCGTCCTCGACCGAGGTCATCACCGCCGTCGAGAGCGGCGAGACGACGAACCCCATGCCCACCCCCATCAGGCAGACGAGCGGCAGCACCGCGCCCCAGACGTTCTGCAACGGCGCGGTGAAGCCGAGCCCCGCAAACGCGAGTCCGACGAGGACCGCGCCCGCAGCGATGAGCGGGGCGGGACCGAACCGGTCGGCAAGCGTTCCCGCCCAGGAGGAGAGGATGGTGAGCGCAATGCCGAGCGGCAGGAAGGCGAGCGAAACCTCGGCCGGCGAGACGCCCCAGCCGGCGATCATCGTCATCGGCAGGAAAAAGCTCACCGCCGAGAGGGCGAAATAGAGGAAGAGGGTGAGCGCGTTGGCGCCGGAAAAGCCGCGATTGGCAAAGAGCCGTAACGGCAGCATCGGCGCCTTGGCCCGCGCCTCCCAGAAGAGGAAGCCGGCAAAGACGACGATCCCGCTGCCCGAATAGGCGAGAATGTGGGAAAGGGGCGGCGTGCCGTCCTCTCCCCCGCCGGTCAGCCCGAAGGCGATGAGCATGAGGCCGAGGCTGGCAAGAACCGCGCCCACGATATCGAGCGTGCGTCCGCCGGCAGGCGCGTCGGCCGGCACGCGCAACCAGAGCAGCGCCAGCGCGATGGCCCCGAGCGGCAGGTTGATGGCAAAGACCAGCCGCCAGCTCCAGTCGCCGAAGACCGTGAGCACCAGGCCGCCGATGATCGGCCCCAGAATCGTGGTGAGCGAGGAAGCCGCCGCCCAGAGGCCGATGGCCTTGCCGCGCTCCTCCTTCGGGTAGGCCTTGGCGATGATGGCAAGGCTGCCCGGCACCATGAAGGCCGCGCCCACGCCCTGGACGGCCCGCGCAAGAATGAGGCTGCCCGCATTGGGCGCCAGCGCGCAGACGATCGAGGCGGCGGTAAAGAGCATGATGCCGAAACCGAAGACGCGCCGCAGCCCGAATCGGTCCCCCGCCGCCCCGCCGATGAGGATGAGGGCGCCGAGGAACAGCATGTAGCCGTTCGACACCCATTGCGCGTCGGCAAGGCTCGCCCCGAGATCGGCGCGCAGCGCGGGAATCGCGATCGAGAGCACCGAACCGTCGATGAAGCCCATCGAGGAGGCGAGGATCGCCGAAACCAGCACGTAGCGCCGGCGTGATACCGGGCAGAAGGTCTCCGCGCCGGCCTCGGCCACACCCTGAGTCTGCGTCATCGCCCACCCCGTTCCTGCCCGGTCCCGATCATCGGCCCGTTCGTGCGGCGACGCAACGCCCCTCGTCAGGCCGCCATTTTCCTGCAGCTGTCGGCACAGGCCCGGCACGCGGCGACGCACTCGTCCATGTCGCCGATCCGCTCGCAATCGGCCGCGCACTCGGCGCAGATCTCGGCGCACGCCCGGCAGACATGCTTGTGGCGCGGGCTGCCGATCAGCATGAAATGCGCGGCCGTCCGGCAGATTTCGGCGCACGCCATCATCAGCGTGAAGTGCTGCTTTTCCACATGTGCGCCGCCGAGCTCGAGGCAGTGGTTCATGGCCATCGACGTGCAGGTCTTGTAGCAGGCCAGGCACTGGTCGATGCAGGCCTGCATCTCGGGAGTGACGTGCGGCATGGGGTTCTCCTCTCGATTGTCCTGCCAAGGAAAAGCCCCGAAAGCGCCCCCGGTTGCTCGATGATGCTATTCGCGCGCGACGTAGACGGCGAGCTCGCACCCGCCCGGCTCGCGGAAGTGGAAGCGCCGTCCGCCGGGAAAATCGAACTGCGGCCGGGTGATGGTGCCGCCCGCGACCTTCACCCTGGCTTCGGCCGCATCGAGATCATCGGTGCGGATGACGACGAGAGGCGCGTCGACCCGCCCGTCCGTCGCGTCGATCCCGCCATCGATGCCGGCGCCGTCGAGGCCCGAATAGGTGGGGCCGTAGTCGATGAGCCCCCAATCGAAGGCCTCGGCAAAGAACTTGCGGCTCGCCGAACCGTCCCCGCTCGGGAATTCGAGATAGTCGATGGTGAACGCCATGGTCGCCTCTCCTCATGTTCTCGATTTGTTCTATATCAGCCGAACGGCCGGCGCAACCGGCAAGACGCGCCTTTGCGCAGACGCCGGAAGCCAAAGGAAAAGGGCGAGGGAGCCCATCGGTTCCCTCGCCCTTGAAGCAGTCGTCCGGCTCCCCTCTCCCTTGAGGGGAGGCGAGGGAGCCTGACGCGCTAGGCGGCCGCGTCCTCTGCTACCGTGCCGCCCGGCAGCAGCTCGAGACCGTCCTCGCCGGCATCGACGGTGATGGACGCGCCGTCGGCGATGCGCCCCGAAAGGATGGCATCGGCGAGCCGGTCCTGCACCTCGCGCTGGATGACGCGCTTCAGGGGACGCGCGCCATAGGCGGGATCGTACCCTTCGTTGGCCAGCCACTCGCGCCCGCGGGGCGTGAGAGAGAGGGTGATGTCGCGATCTGCGAGCAGGTGCGTCAGCCGCCCGAACTGGATATCGACGATATCGCCCATATGCGCGCGGTCGAGCCGGTGGAAGAGCAGGATCTCGTCGATCCGGTTGAGGAACTCGGGGCGGAACGAGGCTTTCACCATGTCGAGCACCTTGCCGCGCGCCAGCTCCACCGATTCGCCGTCCTTGAGCTCGACGAGGAATTCCGCCCCGATATTGGAGGTGAGGATGATCACCGTGTTGCGGAAATCGACGGTGCGGCCCTGCCCGTCGGTCAGGCGCCCGTCGTCGAGCACCTGCAAGAGGATGTTGAAGACATCGGGATGCGCCTTCTCGATCTCGTCGAACAGCACCACCTGGTAGGGCCGGCGGCGCACGGCTTCGGTCAGCACCCCGCCCTCGTCATAGCCGACATAGCCCGGAGGCGCGCCGATGAGGCGGGCGACCGAGTGCTTTTCCATGAACTCGGACATGTCGAGCCGCACCAGCGCCGTCTCGTCGTCGAAGAGGAACTGGGCCAATGCCTTGGTCAGCTCCGTCTTGCCGACGCCGGTGGGTCCGAGGAACATGAACGAGCCGATCGGCCGGTTCGGGTCCTGCAGGCCCGCTCGCGAGCGGCGCACGGCCTTGGAGACGGCGGCGACCGCTTCCTCCTGGCCGACGACACGCGCGCCGAGGGTCGCTTCCATGTGCAACAGCTTCTCGCGCTCGCCCTCGAGCATGCGGTCGACCGGAATGCCGGTCCAGCGCGAGACGACATGGGCGATGTGGCTGGGGGTCACGACCTCCTCGACCATCGAGGGCGCATCGGCGACGCCGTCGCCATTGGGGTCCTCGGCCGCCTTGATGCGCTTTTCGAGATCGGGGATGACGCCATAGGCAAGCTCGCCGGCCCGCGCCAGGTCGCCGCGCCGCTGCGCGATCTCCAGTTCGCTGCGCGCCTTGTCCAGCTCTTCCTTGAGCTTCTGGCTGCCCGAAAGGCGTTCCTTCTCGGCAAGCCACTTGGAGGAAAGCGCCTGCGCTTCCTCCTCGAGGCCGGCAAGATCGGATTCGAGCCGCTCCAGGCGCTGCTTGGAGGCGTCGTCCGTCTCCTTCTTCAGCGCCTCGCGTTCGATCTTCAGCTGCATGATGCGCCGGTCGAGTTCGTCGAGAGCCTCGGGCTTGGAATCGACGGCCATGCGCAACCGTGCCGCCGCCTCGTCCATCAGGTCGATGGCCTTGTCGGGCAGGAACCGGTCGGTGATGTAGCGGTTGGAGAGCGTCGCCGCCGACACCAGCGCCGAATCGGAGATGCGGATGCCGTGGTGCAGCTCGTACTTTTCCTTGAGGCCGCGCAGGATCGAGATGGTGTCTTCCACGGTCGGCTCGTCGACGAAGACCGGCTGGAAGCGCCGGGCGAGCGCCGCGTCCTTCTCGACATGCTTGCGATACTCGTCGAGCGTCGTGGCGCCGACGCAGTGCAGCTCGCCGCGCGCCAGCGCCGGCTTCAGGAGGTTGGAAGCGTCCATCGCCCCGTCCGCCTTGCCCGCGCCGACGAGGGTGTGCATCTCGTCGATGAAGAGGATGATCTGGCCTTCGGCCGCCGTCACCTCGCCGAGCACGGCCTTCAGCCGCTCCTCGAACTCGCCGCGATACTTGGCTCCCGCGATCAGCGCGCCCATGTCGAGGGCGAGCAGGCTCTTGTTCTTCAAGGATTCCGGCACGTCGCCGTTGACGATGCGGATGGCCAGGCCCTCGGCGATGGCGGTCTTGCCGACGCCGGGCTCGCCGATCAGCACCGGATTGTTCTTGGTGCGGCGCGACAGCACCTGGATGGTGCGGCGGATCTCCTCGTCGCGCCCGATGACGGGATCGAGCTTGCCGGCCCGCACATCAGCGGTCAGATCACGCGCATATTTCTTCAAGGCGTCATAGGCGTTCTCGGCCGAGGCCGAATCGGCTGTGCGGCCCTTGCGGATCTCCTCGATCGCCTGGTTGAGCGCCTGCGGCGTCATGCCGGCGGACGAGAGAATCTTGCCCGCATCGCTGTCCTTCTCGACGACCAGCGCCAGCAGCAGCCGTTCGACGGTGACGAAGGAATCGCCCGCCTTCTGCGCCGCGCTCTCGGCGGTGTCGAACACACGCGCCAGCTCGCGGCTGAGATAAAGCTGGGAAGCGCCGCTCCCCGAAACGCTGGGGATCTTCGCCAAGGCCGCCTCGGTCTCGGCGCGCACCAGACGGGGGTCGCCCCCGGCGCGCTCGATGAGGCCGTTGGCCATGCCCTGATCATCGTCGATCAGGACCTTCAAAAGATGCACCGGCAGGAACTGCTGGTGCCCCTTGCCGAGCGCAATGGTCTGTGCGCTCTGGATGAAGCCGCGCGCCCGCTCGGTATATTTCTCGATATTCATGCAACTCTCCTGTCTCGCCCGCGGTCCGGCCTTGAAAAAGCACCGGGGTCCACGGCGGAAGCGTTGATTTGTAAACGCCCAATGAGCTGGCGCGTTTCCGTCTTCGAGATGGGATATAGGAAGAGGTTCAAAAACTAAAAGGCCGGGCGTAGAGCCCGGCCTTTGAAAAGATGGATCGGACGCCCGCGCCTACTCGGCGGGAGCCGTGCCACCGGCGGTGATGAAGGCGGGCAGCTCGCCGATCTCAGGCTGCGGAGAGCTGGCCGGATCGGCCCCGTTCTCGGCGCCCGCAGCAGCGCGGCGGCGGCGCGGACGGCGCTCACGCTTGCGCGGTTGCTCGCCTTCGCCCTCGCCCTCGGGAGCAGCCTCGACGGCTTCGCCCGCACCGGCCTCGGCGCCATTGCCGCTGACGGCGGCGGCGACGGCAGGTTCAGCCTCGCCCTCGCTCTCCTGGCGCTCGGGCGCCCGTTCGGAGCGGGAGGCGAAGCGGTTGCCCATATCCTCGTCGCCATCGAAATCGTCGTCATTGTCCTGCCCGCCACTGTCGGGCCGGAAGTTCTGCGGCTGGGCCGCCATGACGATGCGGTAATAGTGCTCGGCGTGCTGGAGATAGTTCTCCGCCATCACCGAATCGCCCGACGATTGCGCATCGCGGGCGAGCTGGGTGTATTTTTCCGCGATATGGGCGGCGTTGCCGCGCACCTTCACATCGGGACCATTGCTCTCGTAGTTGCGCGAAAGCGGATTGGTATGCTTGCGCCCACCGTTGCGGTTGCGCGAGCGGTTCTTGTTGTTCTGTTGGTTGGGTCTCATCGGGTCGCTTTGTAACTCTGCTAAGTAAGCGTCACATCACTGGCGGACACGCAGATACCGTGTCTGGCCAAAGGCCGGGCGGTGCCCTCAAGCGCCGCGCACCGGTCGCAGTCTGGCTTCATGAAGACCTAGAACTGTCTGGCGGGACCGCCACTGGTTCCGGATTCATCAAACGCGTGGGCCGGGTGTCTCCGCCGGGTCCGCGCTGCGCCATGCAGCTTCATGATGATCGGGTGGCCATCACCGTGGCGCCCATGATGCGCCCTTGACAGCACCGGCAAGCTATATCGTTCGGCCTGGGTTTCCAAGCACAAATTTCGCAGGTCCGGCGATATGCGCTTTCAAGGGTGTAGATGGTGCCCCGATACCACACGGTCAAGGCCCGCGAGATCTTTATCTATTTCGACGCGCTCGAACCCCGCTTCGGCCAGGAGCGCCGCGACGGCCTCGCCCTGCCCGCTGCCGATCTCGACCATCAGGATGCCACCGGGCCTGAGGTGGCGCGGCGCCTGGCGCGCGATGATGCGATAAGGCACAAGGCCATCCGGCCCGCCGTCGAGGGCGAGCACCGGATCGTGATCGCGCACCTCAGGTGCAAGGCCGGAGATTTCGGCCGATTCGATATAGGGCGGGTTGGAGACGATGAGATCGAAATGTTGAGGGTTCGCCGATTGTCGAGGCTTCCCCCCACCCCAACCCCTCCCCTCCAGGGGGAGGGGCTTCGGCCCCCCGGCTCCTGCGCTTGCGTAGAAAGGCCCCGATGCAGTCCCCTCCCCCTGGAGGGGAGGGTTAGGGTTGGGGGAAGTCACACGGGATGCCGAATCCAGGGGCTCGAACCAGGAGCCTTCGAGAAGCACCAGCCGCTCCGCCACCGCGTGCCTCTGCGCATTCTCACCAGCTGCCTCCAGCGCACGCGAACTCAGATCGGTCGCGACGGCCGTGATGCCGGGTGCGTTGGCAAGGATCGATATCGGGATGCAGCCGGTGCCGGTGCCGAGGTCGAGAATGCGGGCGTCTGCCCTGCCCTTGAGTGCCGCAAGCGCCTTGTCGACCAGCAGCTCCGTCTCGGGACGCGGCACGAGGGTCGCCTCGTTGAGAACGAAGGAGAGACCGTAAAATTCCTTCTCGCCGAGAATGCGGGCGACCGGTTCGCCCGCGAGGCGGCGGGCGGCCAGAGCGTCGAGGCGCGCAACGTCGTCCGCATCGACCCCGCTGGTCTCGTTGGTTGCGAGCGCGAGGCGGGTGAGGCCGAAGGCTTTCTCGGCAAGCAGCCGGGCATCGAGGGCGGCGGTTTCGATTCCGGCGCCAGCCAGCCGGTCGCGGACGGCACGCCAGGCTTGCCCGAGCGTCGGGCCGGCGCTCAGTTGCCGGCCTCCATGGCGGCGAGCTGGGCGGCCTGCGCCTCGGTGATCAGCGCCTCGACGATCTCGTCGAGCGCCTCGCCCTCCATCACCTTGTCGAGCTTGTAGAGCGTCAGGTTGATGCGGTGGTCGGTGACCCGCCCCTGGGGGAAATTGTAGGTGCGGATGCGCTCCGAGCGGTCGCCGGACCCGACCTGGGCCGAACGCGCCTCGGCTCTCGCCGAATCGCGCGCCTCGCGCTGCTGGTCGTAGAGCCGGGCGCGCAGCACCTGCATGGCCATGGCCCGGTTCTGGTGCTGGCTCTTCAGCGCCGAGGTCACGATGATGCCAGTCGGGATATGGGTGATGCGCACCGCCGAATCGGTGGTGTTGACGTGCTGGCCGCCGGCGCCGGAGGCGCGCATGGTGTCGATGCGGATGTCTTCCGCCTTGATCTCGATGTCGATCTCCTCGACCTCGGGCAGCACCGCGACGGTCGCCGCCGAGGTGTGGATACGGCCCGACCCCTCCGTCTCGGGCACGCGCTGCACCCGGTGCACGCCCGATTCGAATTTCATGCGCGCATAGACGCCCTTGCCGGTGACGTTGGCGATGATTTCCTTGAAGCCCCCGACTTCGCCGGGGCTTTCCTCCATCACGCTGACCTTCCAGCCGCGATGGGCCGCATAGCGCTCGTACATGCGAAAAAGATCGCCGGCAAAGAGAGCCGCCTCGTCGCCGCCCGTGCCGCCGCGGATTTCGAGGATGATCGACTTCTCGTCCGCCTCGTCCTTGGGCAGCAGCAGGATGCGGATCTCGCCGACGAGCGTTTCGATCCGCTCGTCGAGCTCCTCGATCTCGGCCTCGGCCATCTCGCGCATCTCGGCATCGCCGGAACCGGCGAGCTCACGCGCGTCGGCGAGGTCCTTCAGCGCCTTCTTGTAGGCCGTGATCGGCGCAACGATCGGCGCGAGCTCGGCATGTTCCTTGCTGAGCTTGACGAATTCGTCGGGCGCGGCGCCCCCCGAAAGCGCCGCCTCCACGTACTGGAAGCGGGTCTCGAGCGCGTCGAGCTTGTCCTGGGGAAGAGCGGCCATCGACTACTGCGGTCCTAAACACAATCCGATGTCATTCCGGCGAAAGCCGGAAACCAGTACACGCCAGCATCGCGGTTCTGCCCGGAAGGCCGAGCTCGCGGACGCGCCCGGTACGGAACTCTAACGGCGCCGTTTACTGGATCCCGGCTTTCGCCGGGATGACATCCGGTGCGTTTAAGGCGCGCGCCGGCCTACTGCAAGAGCGCAATTAATTGCACGCTTCAAACCGGCAGGTTCTGCCGGTCGACCCAATCCTTCAAGAGGTCGCGGATCGCCACCCCGTCCGATCCGTCGCTCATGGCGGCAGCGACCGAGCGCTTGATCGGTTCGAGATCGAGGTTGAGGATCAGCTCCTTGATCGGGCCGATCGAGGCCGGGCCCATGGAGAGCCGGGTCATGCCGATGGACATCAGCGCCAGCGCCTCGATGGGCCGCCCGGCAAGCTCGCCGCACATGGTGATCGACACGTTGTAGCGCCTGGCGGCGTCGACCACGAGCTTGATCGCCCGCAGCCGCGGCAGCGCTATGGGGTCATAGGATGCCGAGACGCGCGGGTTCGCCCGGTCGGCGGCGGTGAGGAACTGCACCAGGTCATTGGAGCCGATGGAGACGAAATCGGCCTCGGGCAGCAACTGGTCGAGCTCGAAGAGGAGCGAGGGCACTTCGACCATCGCGCCGAGCTCCAATTGCACCGGCAGCGGCTCGCCCGAGCGCTTCAGCCGCTCGAGCTCCCGGCGGATGACCAGCTTGGTCTGCCGGAACTCGAAGGTCTCGGTGACCATGGGCACCAGGATCTTGAGCGGACGGCCGCGCGCGGCGAGCAGCAGCGCGCGCACCTGCGTGCGCAACAGGCCCGGCCGGTCGAGCCCGAGGCGGATCGAGCGGTAGCCCATGGCCGGGTTTTCCTCGGCCATGGAGCGCAGGTACGGCACCACCTTGTCGCCGCCGATGTCGAGGAGGCGGAAGACGATCGGCCGGTCGCCGGTGAGGCGCATCGCCTCGGAATAGAGGTCGACCTGCTCCTGCAGCCGCGGCAGGCGCGAGGCGATCATGAACTGCAATTCGGTGCGGAAGAGCCCGACGCCGGCCGCGCCGGTGTCCTCGAGCATGGGCAGGTCGGCAACGAGCCCGGAGTTGTGCAGCAGCGTGATCTCGGTGCCGTCGCGGGTGATCGAGGGCCTGTCCTTCAAGGCCGCATAGTGCGCGCGCCGGCGCGCGCTGACCCTGACCTTGTCGATATAGGTCTGCTCGACGTCGGGGGTGGGTCGCAGGTGCACGCTGCCGGCCGGCCCGTCGATGATGATGTCGTCGCCCGTCTCGCACATGGAGACGATGGAATCGGCCTGCCCCACCGCCACCAGCCCGAGCGAACGCGCGACGATCGCGACATGCGAGGTGGTGCCGCCCTCTTCCAGCACCAGGCCCCGCAGCTTGTTGCGGTCGTATTCGAGCAGTTCAGCCGGCCCCATGTTGCGGGCAACGATAATGGCGTTGTCGGGCAGATTGCGCCCGATGCCCTGATGGTCGCCGGTCAGCATGCGCAGGAGCCGGTTGGCGAGATCGTCGAGATCGTGCAGGCGCTCGCGGATATAGGGGTCCGTCTGGCGCAGCATCCGCGCGCGCGTGTCGTTCTGCACCCGCTCGACGGCGGCTTCCGCGGTCAGCCCGTTGTCGATGGCCTCCGTCAGCCGGTTGACCCACCCGCGATCGTGGGCGAAGAGCCGGTAGGTCTCGAGGATCTCGCGGTGGTCGGTCGAGGGCTGCATGTCGCCGTGGTCGAGCATGGCGTCGATCCCGACGCGCATCTTTTCGAGCGCGGCGTCGAGCCGGACCTTTTCCTGCTCGACGTCCTCGGCGATGAAGTTGGAGACGACGACGCGCGGATCGTGCAGCACGACGGTGCCGAGCGCGATGCCGTCGGTGAGGCTGACGCCGTTGAACATGCGCGGACGGCGCAGGTCGATGTCCGAGCCCGGCTTGATGAGGTTGTCGAAGTCCGAGGTGGCGATCATCTCGGCAAGGATCGTCGCCGTGGTCAGCAGCGCTTCGGTCTCGTCCTCGCCATAGTGCCGCCGCTCGGCATTCTGCACGACGAGGACGCCCAGCGTCTGACCCGCGCGCAGCACCGGTACGCCCAGGAACGCGTTGTAGCGCTCCTCGCCCGTCTCGGGACGATAGGCAAAGGCCGGGTGCGCGGGCGCATCCTCGAGGCTCAGGGGCTCGGCTTCGGCCGCAATAAGGCCGACAAGGCCTTCGCCCAGCCGCAGCGTCGTCATGTGCACCGCTTCCGGGTCGAGGCCTTTGGTGGCAAAGAGCTCGAGCGCGCCATCGTCGCGCAGCACATAGAACGAGCAGACGTCCGCCCGCATGTTGTCGGCGATGACGTTGACGATCTTGTCGAGGCGTTCCTGGCTGGCCAGGGGTTCCGCCATGGTCTCACGCAGTTGCCGCAGCAGCACGCGAGGACCGCCTATCGTGGTGACCATGTGTTCCTGGCGGCCCGCTTGCCGCCCCCCGCATCCCGGGCGCGGCCGTTTGGGCGGCTGCTCGCTCAGGAGTCCTTCTTGTCCAGACCGTAATACGTATGGAGCGCGCGAACCGCAAGCTCGGCATATTCGTCGTCGATGAGCACCGAGGTCTTGATTTCGGACGTGGTGATGAGCTGGATGTTGATGCCCTTGTCGGCCAGCGCCTTGAACATCGAGGATGCAACGCCCGCATGGCTGCGCATGCCGACGCCCACCACCGAGATCTTGGCCCCGCCCCTGGAGCCCGAGAGGCGGGCAAAGGAGATATGGTCGCGCGCGCCCTCCACCGCCTTGATCGCCTTGTCGTACTCGGCGTCGGGAACGGTGAAGGTGATGTCGGTGGTGCCGCCGTCTTCCGAGATGTTCTGGACGATCATGTCGACGACGATGTTCTGGTCGGCGAGCGCCCCGAAGACGGAGGCGGCGACCCCCGGCTTGTCCTTGACGCCGCGCAGCGTGATCTTGGCCTCGCCACGCGCCAGCGTGATGCCCGAAACGATCTGCTTTTCCATGATCTCATCCTCATCGCAAACGAGCGTGCCGGGTATGCCGGGCGTGCCGTCCGGCGCTATCTGGGGCGCACCGGGGTCGTCGAACGTGGAGCGCACCACCAGCCGCACCTTGTAGGCCATGGCCATCTCGACCGAGCGGATCATCAGCACCTTGGCCCCGAGCGAGGCCATCTCCAGCATTTCCTCGAACGAGACCTTGGAGAGCCGCCGGGCCCGCGGCACGATGCGCGGGTCGGTGGTGTAGACGCCGTCGACATCGGTATAGATGTCGCAGCGATCGGCCCCGACGGCAGCGGCGACCGCGACCGCGCTGGTGTCCGACCCGCCACGCCCGAGCGTGGTGATGCGCCCGTTGGGGGCGATGCCCTGGAAGCCCGTGATGACCGGCACCCAGCCGGCCTTCATGCGCTTGTCGAGCTCGCTCGGGTCGATCTCGGTGATGCGCGCCGCCCCATGCGCGTCGTCGGTACGGATCGGCACCTGCCAGCCGGCAAAGGAGCGCGATTCGATGCCCATCTGCGAGAGGACTATGGCCATGAGGCCCGCGGTCACCTGCTCGCCCGACGCCACGACCGCGTCGTACTCTCGCGCATCGTGGAAGGGCGAGGCCTCGTTGACCCAGCCGACGAGCTCGTTGGTCTTGCCGGCCATGGCCGAGACGACGACCGCCACCTCGTTGCCGGCCTCGACCTCGCGTTTGACGTGGGCGGCCGCCTGGCGGATGCGCTCGACACTGGCAACCGAGGTGCCACCGAACTTGACGACGATACGGGCCATGGGTGTCCCCGGCAGGCCGCCGGTTGGCTCTCCGGCGTGTGGCTAGTTTTCGGGCGCGGACATGCCACATGCGGCCCGGCATGGCAAGCCGGGCGCGGGCGCGAACGTCAACCCGCCCGCCAACGGCGCCGCGATGCGATGCCGCACTTGAGCCGCCGGCCGGTCCGGCTTCTAATGGATGCAACGGGAGAGCCGCGATGAGCCAGACCACCATCAACAGCGACGAGATCGCCAAGTTCACCGCCATGGCCGAGGAATGGTGGGACCCAAAGGGCAAGTTCAAGCCGCTGCACAAGTTCCAGCCGGTGCGCATGGGCTATATCCGCGAGCACCTTATCGCCCATTTCGGCCGCGACCCGAACGCCATGCGCCCGTTCGAGGGGCTGACGGTGCTCGACGTCGGTTGCGGCGGGGGCCTCCTCTGCGAGCCCCTGGCGCGATTGGGCGCGACGGTCACCGGCATCGATGCGGCCGAGCGCAACATCAAGATCGCGAGCCTCCATGCCGAACAATCGGGCCTTGCCGTCGACTACAGGGCGACGACCAGCGAGGCGCTGGCCGAAAGCGGCGCGCATTTCGACGTGGTGCTCAACATGGAAGTCGTCGAGCACGTCGACAACGTGCCGCTCTACATGAAGAGCTGCGCCGACCTCGTCGCCCCCGGCGGCCTGATGTTCACCGCCACCCTCAACCGCACCATGCGCGCCTATGCGCTCGCCATCGTCGGGGCCGAATACGTGCTCGGCTGGCTGCCCAAGGGCACCCACGACTGGAAGAAGTTTTTGACCCCCGACGAGATCGAAACGCTCCTCAAGCGCTTCGGCATGAAGCCGATCGACGAGACCGGCGTCGTCTACCATCCGCTTGGCGACGAATGGCGCAAGTCGGCGGATATGGGGGTGAACTACATGATCCTGGCGGAGAAGCCGAAGGCGAACTAGCGCACGCATGTGTGGGGCACTACGAGGCTCCGGGAGCACTCCTCTCCTACCCACCCCGATGTCACCCCGGCGAAGGCCGGGGCCCATCCTGAGATAGCCCGCCAGCCGCAAGGTGTATGAGCCGGCATTGCGTACCCAGAACGTGCCACCTAGCGGCCGTGGCGGCATCCCAGGATGGGTCCCGGCCTTCGCCGGGATGACAGCCGGTGGGATGAGGTGGCATGGTGCCCTATCCTCCGCTACCTCTACGAAGCCTTCCGGATGATCGGGTGGCGTCGAGCAGAGCGCAATCAGCCACCCGGAGCTTTCGGCTCCCGCGGCGGATAGACGTGCTCCTCGCCACGATAGTCGGCGACGGAATAGCACCCCTCCTCCATCGGCCGGACGGCGAAGGCGCCGATGTCGGCTTTGCCGTGGCCGCCGGGGATGTCGAGGACGTAGGTCGGCTGGCAGAGGCCGGAGATACGTCCCCGCAGCCCCGCGACCAGCGCCTGACCCTCGGCGATGGTGAGCCGGAAATGGCTGGTGCCCGGCGCCAGGTCCGGGTGGTGCAGGTAATAGGGCTTGACCCGTGTCTCGACGAAGGCGCGCATCAGCTCGGCCAGCGTCTGCGGATCGTCGTTGACGCCCTTCAAGAGCACCGACTGGCTGACCATGGCGATGCCGTTATCGACGAGCCGCGCGCAGGCGGCGCGGGCGGCAGGGGTCAGTTCGCGCGGATGGTTGGCGTGCAGCGCGACGTACACGGCCTTGCAGGACGATTTCAGCGCCGCGACGAGTTCGGCGTCGATCCGCTCCGGCTCGACCACCGGCACGCGGGTATGGAACCGCACCACCTTGACGTGTGGAATGGCGGCCAGCCGCGCCATCAGCTCGCCCAGCCGCCGGGCCGAGAGCACCAGCGGATCGCCGCCGGTCAGGATCACTTCCCAGATTTCCGCGTGGGCGGCGATGTAGGCGAACGCGGCATCGAGCGCTTCGCTCGAGAGCGTGCCGAGGCCGGCCGGGCCCACCATTTCGCGCCGGAAGCAGAAGCGGCAGTAGACAGGGCAGACATGCACGGCCTTCAACAGCACCCGGTCCGGATAGCGGTGGACGATGCCTTCCACCGGCGAATGGGCGTGGTCGCCGATCGGATCGGCGCGTTCCTCGGGCAGGATCGTCAGCTCCGCTGCGCTCGGCACGAACTGGCGGGCGATCGGATCGTCGGGATCTGCGGAATCGATGAGCGCGGACATCGCCGGCGTAACGGCAACGGCGTAGCGCGCCGCGACTTCGGCAAGGCTCGCCAGCCGCTCGGCGGGGACAAGTCCGGCGGTGACGAAATCTTCGGGCGATTTCAGCGGACGATGATGGCTCATGCGCCCGCCTCCGCCACCGGCACCCAGACGACCTGCTCGATGCGCGTCGCGCCCGTCGCCAGCATCACCAGCCGGTCGAAACCCATGGCGATGCCGCTCGCCTGCGGCATGATGGCGAGGGCGGCAAGGAAATCCTCGTCGAGCGGATAGCGCTCGCCGTAGAGCCGGTGCTTTTGCGCCATCTCGGCGACGAACCGCGCCCGTTGCTCGTCCGGGTCGGTCAGCTCCCCGAAACCGTTGGCAAGCTCGATGCCAGAGGCGTAGACCTCGAACCTCTCGGCGACGCGCGGATCGTCCGCAGCCTTTCTCGCCAGCGCCGCCTCGCAGGCGGGGTAGCGGTCGAGAATGGTGATGCGCCCGGACCCGAGATGCGGCTCGACCCGTTCGGTCAGGATCAGGGTGAAGAGATAGGACCAGTCGAGTTCGGCCGGCACCGCGATGCCGGCGGCACGCATCTGGTCGGCGAGAGCCACGGCGTCGGTCGCGCCATCGGCCCCGATGGTCGCGAGCAGGTCGATGCCGGCATGGCGCGCGAAGGCGTCGGCGACGCTCAGCCGCTCCGGCGTGGCCAGCGGATCGCATTCGCGGCCCTTCCAGCGGAAAACCGACGCACCCGCGGTTTGCGCCGCAAGGCGGATCATGGCGATGCAGTCGTCCATCACCGCCGTGTAGGGCTCGCCCGTCCTGTACCACTCGAGCATGGTGAACTCGGGATGGTGCAGTGCCCCGCGCTCGCGGTTGCGCCAGACGTGGCCAAGGCTGGCGATCCGGGTCTCCCCGGCCGCCAGCAGCTTCTTCATCGAGAATTCGGGCGAGGTATGGAGATAGTAGGGGTGCCCGACGCCGTCATTGCCGATGCCGGTCGTAGCAAAGGCATGCAGGTGCACCTCGTTGCCCGGCGAGCGCTGCAGGCCCGGCGGATCGACCATGAGGAAGTCCTGGCCCGAGAGATACCCGCGCAGCGCCACCTCGATGCGGCCCCGCATGAGGAGCGCCGGCCGCCGGTCGGCATGGACCGAAGGCGTCCACCACGGCGAGGCTGGCGGTGAGCGGAAACTGGCGGACACGGGGGGCTCGGTCTTTCGGGACTGGCGGTTTTCGGCAAAGTGCGCTATCGGGGCGGCCCAATACGCAATCGAGCGCGTCCGGGCGGCCTCGGGGCTGATGTAAGCCGGCGCCGGCGCGCGAACAAGGAAGAATTCATGGTCAAGGTCATCGCCTCGTCTCTTCGCAAGGGCAATGTCGTCGAGCAGGACGGCAAGCTCTACGTGGTTCTGTTTGCCGAGAACGTCCATCCCGGCAAGGGCAACTCCGTGACCAACGTCGACATGCGCCGCATCTCGGACGGGGTGAAGGTCACCGAGCGCTGGCGCACCACCGAGCAGGTCGAGCGCGCCGAGGTCGACGACCGCGAATACACCTTCCTCTACGAGGACGGCGAGGGCTTCCACTTCATGAACCCCGAGAACTACGAGCAGCTCGTGGTCACGGCGGACGTCGTGGGCGAGCAGAAGCCCTACCTCAAGGAGAGCATGAACCTGATGCTCTCGACCTACAACGGCGTCGCCATCGCCCTCGAGCTGCCGCAGCGCGTGACGCTCGAGGTGGTCGACACCGAGCCGGTGGTCAAGGGCCAGACGGCCGCGTCCTCCTACAAGCCCGCCGTGCTCGACAACGGCATCAAGACCATGGTGCCACCCCATATCGGCACCGGCACCCGCATCGTGGTGCTGACGGCCGACAACTCCTACGTCGAGCGCGCCAAGGACTGATCCCCAGACGCCGCGCCTTTCGCGCCATCACACATCACACCCCGAGGTCATCCCCGCGAAAGCGGGGACCTCCGTTTGACCTGGCAAGCTGAGGAACAGGGGTTCCCGCTTTTGCGGGAATGACCCGGTCGTTGGATGGGGGAGTACCGCCACTCCCCGTCAGTGCACGTGCATCAGGTCCGCTTTCGGCACGCTGAGCATCAGCCGGTCGCCGTCGGCGCGGGCGATCTGGTCGGGGGTGATGTAGCGGTCGCCCGCGAACAGCCCCTCGGCATCGATGCGCACGAACCCCTCGCGCAACAGCTTCTCCTTCAATTCGTCGGACATCTCGTCCTCGCCGGCAAAGGCGCGGGCCATGATGCTGACGGGATCGTCGGCGCGCTCGCGGTCCATCGGGTGAACGTCGTTCTGCTCGAGGCCGGGAGTACCCGGATCCTCGTCGCTGAACTTGAAATCCTCGACGGTGCCGATCTCGGCATTGGTGCTGTCGAAGACCTTCATGCCCCGGTGCAGGGTTTCAGGCAGGGCGTGCATGGCTCTTTCCTCCTCGTTTGCACGGACGGCGGGTGCCGCCCTTCTCTCTTGGAGGAACGGGAAACGGCCCGGCCGCGTTCCCGACGCGCCCGGAACTGGCGTTCACGTCCGCGTCGGGTAAGATCGCGCACCCGTTCCACGAGGAGAAGCCTCATGCCCAGCCCGACGCGTTGCCTGCCCCCGCTGGCCCTTGCCGCCGCCCTCATCTTCGCCGGCCCCGCCTTCGGCCAGGGCGAGGCCGAGTTCGCCGCCCAGTTCAACGGGGAATTCTCCGGCGGCGGCGCAGTACGCACCGAGGCGGCCGGCAACCCGTGGAACGTCAACTGCGACATGACCGGCCAGGCCTCGGATGCCGCGCTCTCCTTCAACGGGCGCTGCCGGGCCGCGCTCATCGTCTCGCGCCGCGTCGGCGCCGAAATCCGCATCGACGGCAACGGGCGCTATACCGGCACCTATATCGGCTCCACCATCGGCCCCGCCGCCCTTTCGGGCACCCGCTCGGGCAACACGGTGACGCTCGAGGTGATCTGGCCCGAACCCGTCAACGGCGACACCTCGGCGACGATGACCATCACCGCCACCGGCAACGGCTTCCACTTCGCCGTCGACGACCTGGCCGAGCCCGGCGGAGCGAGCGTGCGCATGACCGACATCACCATGAACCGGCGCTGACGACGCGGCGCAGCACCAAACCCCGCCCGAGGTGCGGCGGTCAGGAGAGTATGGGGCCAACTCAAGCCGTGGGGATAACTTCCTGCTTTCAGTGCAAGATCAACGGGTTGGGCACTGGCTCCCCTCCCCCTTGAGGGGAGGGGTTGGGGTGGGGGGATGTTTCGGTGGCTCACGTGCCTACCCCCACCCCTATCCCCTCCCCTCAAGGGGGAGGGGGACGCATGGTGCCTGGGGAGGATTGTGCCACGCCCTCGTGGTTCGAGGCTCGCAAGAGCTCGCACCTCACCATGAGGGCTGATGTGAGTCCCGGCGCTTATCTCAGTAGCCCTCATGGTGAGGCGCCGCGTAGCGGCCTCGAACCACGAGGGCGTGGCACCATCATTCCCGTCCACCGACTGTCATCCCGGCGCAGGCCGGGACCCAGCCCTGACGTTATCCGTGGGCACGGGAAGAGCGGCTGTGCGTTCTGCCCGGTTCACACACCTTGCGGCTGTTGTAACATCTCAGGATAGCCCCCGGCCTGCGCCGGGGTGACATCGCGGTAGTGGTAGGATGGTGCCTTACCCCACCGGGTCATTCCCGCGAAAGCGGGAACCTCTGTTGGAGTCCACAGCACGAGCCACACTTCCACCGTTCACTAGGCCCCGGCCTGCACCGGGGTGACATCGGGATAGTAGGGTGAGACGACCTCTCACCCCTGCCATGCGAAAATCGTACCGTACGTTACGGTACGGTTTTCCTTGCCTCGCCCCTGGAATGGGTCTAAACAATCTCCTCAAAACCCTGACGCACCGGCCGTGAGCGCCGCGTGCCGCCGTGACAAAAGACCCGAGGACACCATGCCAGCTTACCGTTCCCGCACCACCACCCATGGCCGCAACATGGCCGGCGCGCGCGGGCTTTGGCGGGCGACGGGGATGAAGGATTCCGACTTTGGCAAGCCGATCATCGCCGTCGTCAACTCCTTCACCCAGTTCGTGCCGGGGCACGTGCATCTGAAAGACCTCGGGCAGCTGGTGGCGCGCGAGATCGAGGCGGCGGGGGGCGTCGCCAAGGAGTTCAACACCATCGCGGTCGACGACGGCATCGCCATGGGCCATGATGGCATGCTCTATTCGCTGCCCTCGCGCGACCTCATCGCCGACAGCGTCGAATACATGGTCAACGCGCACTGCGCCGACGCGATGGTCTGTATCTCCAACTGCGACAAGATCACCCCCGGCATGCTGATGGCGGCCATGCGCATCAACATCCCGGTGGTTTTCGTTTCGGGCGGGCCGATGGAAGCGGGCAAGGTCCTGCATAAGGGCAAGCTGCAGGCCGTCGACCTCGTCGATGCCATGGTCGTGGCCGCCGACGAGCACTACAGCGACGCCGAGGTGCAGGCCTTCGAAGAGAACGCCTGCCCCACCTGCGGCTCGTGCTCGGGCATGTTCACGGCCAACTCGATGAATTGCCTGACCGAAGCGCTGGGCCTCTCGCTGCCGGGGAACGGGTCGACCCTCGCCACCCACTCGGACCGCAAGCGCCTCTTCCAGGAGGCGGGGCACCTGATCGTCGATCTCGCCCGCCGCTGGTACGAGGAGGAGGACGAGACGGCCCTGCCCCGCAACATCGCGACCAAGCAAGCCTTCGAGAACGCCATGACGCTCGACATCGCCATGGGCGGCTCGACCAATACGGTCCTGCACATCCTTGCCGCCGCCCACGAGGCGGGGGTGGATTTCACCATGGACGACATCGACGTGCTCTCGCGCCGGGTGCCGGTGCTTTCCAAGGTCGCGCCGGCCAAATCGGACGTCCACATGGAGGACGTGCACCGGGCCGGCGGCATCATGGCCATCCTCGGCCAGCTCGACCGCGCCGAGCTCCTCAACCGCGACGTGCCGACGGTGCACACCGCCACCATCGGCGACGCGCTCGACCGCTGGGACATCTCGCGCACCAATTCGGAAAGCGTGCGGCAGTTCTACATGGCCGCCCCCGGTGGCGTGCGCACCACGCAGGCCTTTTCCCAGTCCAACCGCTGGGCCGAGCTCGACCTCGACCGCAAGGAGGGCGTCATCCGCTCGGCCGAGCATCCGTTCTCCAAGGACGGGGGCCTGGCGGTCTTGAAGGGGAACCTCGCGATCGACGGCTGCATCGTCAAGACCGCGGGGGTGGACGAGTCGATCCTGAAGTTCACCGGGCCGGCGCGCGTGTTCGAAAGCCAGGACGCGACGGTCAAGGCGATCCTTTCCAACGAGATCCGCGAAGGCGACGTCCTTGTGATCCGTTACGAGGGGCCGCGCGGCGGGCCGGGCATGCAGGAAATGCTCTACCCGACGAGCTACCTGAAGTCGAAGGGCCTCGGCAAGGCCTGCGCCCTCGTCACCGACGGGCGCTTCTCGGGCGGCACCTCGGGGCTTTCCATCGGCCACGTCTCGCCGGAAGCGGCCGAGGGCGGGCTGATCGGGCTGGTGCGCGAGGGCGATATCGTCGAGATCGACATCCCCGGCCGCACGATCAATCTGAAGGTCCCTGCGGCCGAGCTGGACAAGCGCCGCGCCGAGCAGGACGCCAGGGGCTGGAAGCCGGAGCATCCGCGTAAGCGCAACGTCACCACCGCACTCAAGGCCTATGCCGCGTTCGCAACGAGTGCGGCAAGGGGCGCGGTGCGCGATCTCGGGGCTCTTCTGGACGACTGACGTCTGCTGCGCCCAGTCGAACTTCATGTCCTTGAAGTCCAGCTGGGCGTTGCCGCCGCCGAAATTGTAGCCGCCGAACAGCTCCTCGAACCCGATATGGTAGGGGCTGAACGGCGGCGTGTTCTGAACCGGACGCATCGTCCCCCCGACATGGTTGGCGGCGTGGCCCTTGGCCCATTTGTGCCGGCGGTAGGTTTCGACCGAGATTTCCTCGCCCTCGAAATAATAGGGCTGTACGTAGCCATCAGGCGGATCGTCCCAGTCGTCGCGCGGCGACTTTCCGGCATTGGGATCCTCGGCCCGCGCCGTCAGCCGGATCGCTCGATTGACCGCAATGCCGGCCGGGGGAATTCCGCCGAGCTCGCGATAGATGTAGTAGTCCTGCGGCGGCAGCAGGCCGGGGCTGTAGCTGAAGGTCCAGAAGGCGTTTCCCGAGCCGACGCGCAGCCATTCAGGAGCGTGCACCGTCGCCAGATGCCTGTTCCCCCTGAAGCGCGGCGGCTGCGCGAACGCGCCCTCGAATTCACCGGCATCGAGCAGGATCACCGCATATTCGAGATCGAGCACGTCGCGCATGCGGAAAAGGCGCGGATGCTCGCTTCGCCGCGCCTGCCAGAACGGCACCAGATCGGGATCGGCGGGGCGCACGCCGTCGGCCTTGTCGAAGAGGGCCTGCACCGCCTCGCCCACCGTCGGCATGCCGTCATTGTGGTCGAAGGCGGTGGCAAAGAAACTCAAGGCGACGATGTCGGGGCCGTGCACGCGATAGTCCTCGGGCAGGCGGATGGTGAATCCGTGCTGCAGGGGATAGCCGTTGTTGGGATCGAGCGGCCACTGGACGGTCTCTATCCCGGGCGGCAGCCCGAATATCCAGCCGTCGCCCGGTGCGCCCGCGCGCGCATCGTGCGGCAGGATCTCGATGTTGTAAGCGCGCTGGATGCCCTGGTCGGCGCGCGCCCGCGCCGGCAGGCCGCCGGCCATGGCCAGCGCCCCCAGTCCCGACAAAACCTGCCGCCGGCTCGCCATCGCCCCTACCCGCGCCGACCGACTTCGTCGAGCGCGGCAAAATCCTCTTTCGAGAGGTCGATGGCGGCGGCCGCGACGTTCTCCTCCAGGTGCCGCACCTTGCCGGTGCCGGGAATGGGCAGCATGACGGAAGAGCGCTTGAGGACCCAGGCGAGCGCGATCTGGCTGGGCGTCGCCTCATGCTTGCGCGCGATATCGGCAAAGGCACCGCTGGTTTTGGCCAGCTCGCCACCGGCCAGCGGATACCAGGGAATGAAGCCGATGCCGTTCTTCTCGCAATAGTCGAGGACATCCTCGCTCTTGCGGTTGGTGAGGTTGTAGTGGTTCTGGACCGTCGCGACCTTGAAGTATTTCGAGGCTTCCTCGATATCGGCGACGCTGACCTCGGAGAGCCCGGCGTGGCGGATCAGGCCTTCCTTCAGCATGTCGGCGATGACGCCGAACTGGTCGGCGCGCGGCGTCTTGGCGTCGATCCGGTGCAGCTGCCAGAGGTCGATGCGCTCGAGCTTGAGGCGGCGCAGGCTCGTCATCACGCCCTGGCGCAGGAATTCGGGACGCCCGACCTGATGCCACTGGTCGGGACCGGTGCGGGTCAGTCCGCTCTTGGTGGCGACGATCGTGCCGCGCGAATAGGGCGCCAGCACCTCGGCGATCAGGTCCTCGCTGACATAGGGTCCGTAGCTTTCGGCCGTATCGACGAAATCGACCCCGAGATCGGGGAGCCTCTTCAGAGTCGCGCGGGCTTCGGCCGGATCTTCCGGCTGGTCCCAGATGCCCTTTCCGGTGATGCGCATGGCGCCGAACCCGAGGCGGTTGACGCTGAGGCCGCCGCCAATGCTGAATGTGCCCGCAAGGGACGCGTTGAGGTCTGCCATGGGAGGTCTCCGCGGTTGCCGGGCCGTGGGGTGCCTGCCGCGGTGCGGCGGGCTGGCCCGGATTTGGATGGGGCTTCCCATATTGGCAGCCATTGCCGAACGATCAACCCGGCAATCGCATTCGATGCTGGAACGGACGGCTAATTGTGCTCGTCGGGAACCGTCGGCAGGGGCATGAAGTCGACGCCGTCCTCGACCAGCGCGGCGACTTCCTCGCGCGAGGCTTCGCCGTAGATGCCGCGGGGGTCCACTTCGCCGAAGTGGATCTTGCGCGCTTCCTCGGCGAACCGGTCGCCGACATAGTCGGCTTCGCTGGTGACCTTGTGGTGCAGGGCCTTCAGCGCCTCGCGGATGCGCGCGTGCTCGGGGTGGCCGATGGCAAGCGGGACTTTCTCGGAATTGGCGCGGCTGACGGCGGGGGCCATCAGCGACTTGTCGACGGCATGGCTGTCGCAGACCGGGCAGGTGACGATGCCGCGCTGGTGCTGCTCGTCATAGGCGCCGGCGCTCTTGAACCAGGCGTCGAACTGGTGGCCTTTCTCGCAATGGAGCGAATACTGGATCACGGGGGCGGTGCGTCCTTTATGCGCAAGGTCCAGTGTGGACCTCTTTCGTTAACGGTTTATCTTAAATGCCGGCCACCGGCAAAACCGGATCGGGCGCGAAATCGCGCTCGTTGGCGAGGACCGGGATGCGGGCGCGCGCGTCGGCGACCTTGTCCAGCTCGACCTCGGCGACGATGACGCCGGGTTCGTCACCCGCCATCTCGGCGACGATCCGCCCCCAGGGATCGACGATCAGCGAGTGCCCGTAGGTGGCGCGCCCGTTGGCGTGCTGGCCGCCCTGGGCGGCGGCGATGACGTAGGAGCCGGTCTCGATGGCGCGGGCGCGCAACAGCACGTGCCAGTGCGCCTCGCCCGTCGGCACGGTAAAGGCCGCGGGTACCGCCAGCACCTGCGCCCCGTGCTTTGCCAGCGTGTTGAAGAGGCGCGGAAAGCGCATGTCGTAGCAGATGGCGAGCCCGAGGGTGAAATCGCCGACCGGAACGGTGACGGCGCGCTCGCCGCCCCGGTAGGTCGCGCTCTCGCGATAGTCGCGAAGGCCGGCAAGGGTGGCATCGAACAGGTGGATCTTGTCGTAGGTCGCTTCCACCCGCCCATCCGGCGAAAACAGCACCGAGCGGTTGGCGAAGCGCCCGTCGGGCAGCGCGACGGCGAGCGAGCCGACATGGAGATGGACGCGCAGCCGCCTGGCGATGGCCGCGGCGCGCGCGAGGTGCGGATTGCCCTCATAGGGCCCGGCAATGGTTGCGAGCTGCTCGCGGCTTTCGGCGAAGACGACGGTGACCTCGGGCGAGAGCAGGTAGCGTGCGCCCTGCCCCGCGGCCTCTTCGGCCAGCGCTTCCAGCGCATCCATGTTGGCCTCGGGCGCGACGCCCGAGCGCATCTGGAGAGCGGCGATCTTCACCTGAAAGCGCGCCTAGCCGTTGAGCAGAGGGTCGAGCTTGCCCTGCCGCTCGAGGGCGGCCATGTCGTCGTAGCCGCCCACATGCGTGTCGCCGATGAAGATCTGCGGCACGGTGCGCCGGCCGTGGGCGCGCTGGGTCATGGCGGCGCGCAGCTCCGGGTCGAGCACGGTGATCTCGGTATAGTCGGCGCCCTTGTCGGCGAGCAGCGACTTGGCGGCGTGGCAGTAGGGGCAGGTCGGGGTGGTATAGATCTCGATCTTCGCCATCGGAAAGCTCCGGGGTAACTTTCAACCTTATATGGGCAATTCGCCGCCCGTGACAACGCGCGCGAAGGTGAGCACATCGACGCGCCCCACCCCGGCGCGCTTGAGGGCGCGAGTCGCAGCCTTGAGGGTCGCGCCGGTGGTATAGACGTCATCGACGAGGACGACGCCGCGCCCGCCATGGCGCTTGAGCGCTTCTGGATGCGCGGCAAAGGCGCCCGCCACGTTGCGGGCGCGCGCGTCATGGGTCAGCCCCACCTGCTGGCGGGTGCGCCGGGTGCGCTTGAGGAGCGCGGCATCGACTCTGAGGCCCGTGAGCCGGGCAATCGCCGCGGCAAGCTCCGCCGACTGGTTGTAGCGGCGGGCGAACTGGCGGATGGGATGCAGCGGCACCGGCACGATCAGGGGCCTCTCGGCCCAGAACCCGGCCCCGGCCTGGACCATGAGGCGCGCCATATAGCGGGCGAGCTCCGGCCGGTCGCCGTATTTGAGGCGCGAGACGAGCGTGCGGGCGACCTCGTTGTAGACGAGCGCCGAGCGGGCGCTTTCGAACGGCGGCGGATCGGCGATGGCCTCGGCCGAGAGCGCCCCCGGCCCGATGGAAACGGCGAAGGGCAGCCCGAGACGCGGACAGAGCGGCGCGGTGATCGGCCGCAACTTGCCAAAACACGCCCCGCAGAGCGTATCGGCATCGGCAAGCGGCGCTTCGCAGGCAAGGCACACCGGCGGATAGAGGCTGTCGAGGACGAAACGGCCAACGGCGCGCGGAAGGCCGGCAGCGGCCGACCGCAGGCGCTGCCCAAAGGATATGCGGTCCTCGGTCTCGACGACGTCGTTCAAACCGGCCCCCGATTGCCAGTGACGCGAAGGTGGCGGATGCGGGGTTGGTTGTCTAGTCCCGGACCGGGCGGCGCATCGAGCGACTGGCGATTACCTCCCTCCCAACCTCCCCCGCAAGGGGGGAGGTGCTGGTCTTGTGGAACTGGCAGGATGCTGCCCAAGCTCGACGCGACACCTCCCCCCTTGCGGGGGAGGTTAGGAGGGGGGTATTGCCGGACAAAGGCATGAGGTCCCCATGACCGTCCCAAAAATCTTCGATCGCGCGCGGGTCGCCCGCAACCTCGCCCGGCGGCCGGAGGAGCGGGACGATTTCGTCACGCGCCTGGTGCTGGCCGATCTCGAGGAGCGGCTGGAAACGCTCACCAGGAAGATCGGCAAGGCGCTGGTGCTGGGGCCGGATGTCGAGGCGTTGCCGATGCATGGGCAGACGGCCCTGGGATCGTTCGCGTTCCGGCCGCTTTCGACGCTCGATCGCGAAGATGTGCTGGAGCTGCCGGGAGAGGGCTACGACCTCATCGTGTCGCTTCTCGACCTGCAGGTCGTCAACGACGTGCCGGGATATCTGAAACAGCTGACGCTGGCGCTGGCGCCGGACGGTCTGCTGCTCGTGGCGGCGCTGGGCGGAGAAAGCCTGACCGAACTGCGCAACGCCTTCCTCACCGCCGACACGCAAGTGAGCGGCGGCGCCTATGCGCGGGTGGCTCCGTTCATCCCGGTGCGCGACGGCGGCGGGCTGCTGCAACGCGCCGGCCTCGCCCTGCCGGTGGCGGACGTCGAAACGCATGTGGTGCGCTATTCGAGCCCGCTGGCGCTGATGCGCGAGGTGAAGGCGCTCGGCGCCGCCAACCCGCTGATCGACCGGCCGGGGCGGATGGCGACCCCGCGGCTGATCGCGGCTGCCTGCGAAGCCTATGAGCACATCGCCGGCGACCATGACGGGCGGGTGCGCGCCACCCTCGAAATCCTCTGGCTCTCCGGCTGGGCCCCGCACGAGAGCCAGCAGAAGCCCTTAAAGCCTGGGAGTGCCACGGTGAGTTTGACGAAGGTGCTGGGGGACAAGACGGGCGGATGAGGGTTAGGTCAAGAGCGCGACTCTTTTGCTCCCCTCCCCCTTGAGGGGAGGGGTCGGGGGCGGGGGTCCATCGGTGGACTACCCAACCACCCCCACCCTCAGTCCCTCCCCTCAAGGGGGAGGGAGGCCGATCGTGCGCGTGGCACTCTCCTTGCCACTTCTAGCGGCTGGGCGTAGTGCACCAGCCACCCCGAAGCGCCCTACAGCAAATCGCACAGCGCCGCGATCAGCGGCTCGTCGGCGGGCGGCATGGGGTAGTCGCGCAGTTTTTGCGGGCGCACCCATTTGAGGGCCGCGTGCTCGCGCGGCTGGGGATTGCCCTGCCACTTGCGGCAGGCATAGAGCGGCATCAGCAGGTGGAAAGTCTCATAGGTGTGGCTGGCGAAGGTCACGGGTGCAAGGCAGGCGGTTTTGGTCGAAACGCCCAGTTCCTCCTCGAGCTCGCGGATCAGCGCGTCCTCGGGCGTCTCGCCGGGCTCGAGCTTGCCACCGGGAAACTCCCAGAGGCCGGCGAGCTGCTTGCCCTCCGGGCGCTGGGCGATCAGCACCCGCCGGTCGGCATCGACCAGGGCGCAGGCGACGACGAGGAGGATGGGCTTGTCGCTCATGCGGCGTCTCCGGGGATGCGATAGGCGTAGTCGTACTGGTGCGTGTAGCCGAGCGAGCGGTAGAGGGCCTTGCCGGCCGCGTTGTCAGCCTGGACGTTGAGGGCGGCGACGGTCGCGCCTTCGGCCTTCGCCCAGGCAAGGCCCGTGCGCATCATGGCCGCGCCCAGCCCCTGCCGGCGGCGGGCTTTGTCGGTGATGACGTTGCCGGTAACGACGATGCCGTCGCCGATGGCCATGAGGCCCGCGGCCGCCGGCTGCCCGTCGCGATGGACGACGATACCGACCGCGGGCACCGCCATGACGCAAAGGAGCGCGCGCAAGCCTTTCATCGACACGTCGGTGTAGCCTTGCAGCGCCTGCTGGACTGCGAGGAATTCCGGATCGAGCAGCCCGTATAGCCGCCCCTCGCGGTCGGGCTCATGATCGCCGAGCGGCATGGCGAACTGGTGGCTGGCATCGATCGTCGGCCAACCCTCGTCATCGAGGGCTGCTTCGAGCGCCGGGCTCGAAAGCGGCGTGGTGCGCACCACGGGCCGCAGGCCCCGGTCCCGGAACCAGGCGCTGCCGGCCGCGAGCCGCTCGGCGGCATCCGCCCCGTCCGCCGGATCGAAGCACTGCAGGGAATTGGCGCGCTTGGTGTAGCCATTGGCCGAGCGGCGTACCCAGGCGCCGTCCCACTCGACCTCGATACCGGGCCATGCCGCAAGGCCGGCCCGCTCGAAGGTCAGGATATCGGGGAAGATCATCGTAAGTTTCTCATTCTGGAAACTGGCGGGAGGTACTAGACCGGTCGAGACCCAGGTTAGGCCGAGTCGGAAATGGCGGTGATCGAGAACCGGACCGGAGCGTACGTTGAAGTACGTGAGGACCGGAAGCACAGAGAACCGGCATTTGCAGGCCGGCCTAACCTGGGTATCGGCCGGTCTAGGAGCGATAGTCGCCGTTGATGGTGATGTAGCCGTGGGTGAGGTCGCAGGTGTAGACCGTCGCCCGACCGTCCCCGAGCCCGAGGCCGACGGTCAGTTCCAGGTCCTCGCCCTTCATATAGGCGCTGGTCGCCGCCTCGTCGTAGCTGCCGGCGCGCTCGCCGTTCCGGGCGACGAGGATGTCGCCGAAGCGGATGGAGAGCCTGTCGCGGTCGGCGGGCTCGCCGGCCTTGCCGACGGCCATGACCACGCGCCCCCAGTTGGCGTCCTCGCCGGCGATCGCGGTCTTGACCAGCGGCGAGTCGGCGATGGACTTGGCGATGCGCAACGCGCTCTCGTCGGAAACTGCGCCCTCGACGTTGACCGTCACCTGCTTGGTCGCCCCCTCCCCGTCGCGCACCACCTGGATGGCGAGGTCGAAGAGCACGTCGGCAAGCGCCGCGCCGACGATTTCGGCGCGCGGATCGGAAACGTCGGTGATCGGCTCGATGCCCTCGACCTTGCCCGTCGCGAAGGCGAGGAGCGTGTCGGAGGTCGAGGTGTCGCTGTCGACGGTGATGGCATTGAAGCTCGTTCTGACGTGCCGCGAGAGCAGCGCCTGCAGCACCGGGGCGGCGACGGGCGCGTCGGTGAAGACGAAGGAGAGCATCGTCGCCATGTCCGGCGCGATCATGCCCGAGCCCTTGGCGATGCCGGAGATGGAGACGGTGACCCCGTCGATCTCGGCGGTCGCCCCGGCGAGCTTGGGGAAGGTGTCGGTGGTCATGATCGCCTTGGCCGGTTCCATCCACGGCCCGTCGGCAAGGCGCGTCGCCATCTGGTCGAGGACGCCGGCGAACTTGCCGGCATCGAGCGGCTCGCCGATGACGCCGGTCGAGGCAAGGAAGACCTCAGAGGGGGCGCAGCCGACGGCCCTGGCGGCGATGTCGGCGGTCATGGCGACGCTCTGGCGTCCCTTGACGCCGGTGAAGGCGTTGGCGTTGCCCGAATTGACGACGAGGGCGCGCGCGGTGCCGCCGGAAAGGTACTCGCGGCACCAGTCGACGGCGGCCGACGAGCACTTGGAGCGGGTCAGCACCCCGGCGACCGTGGTGCCCGGCGCGAACGAAACGAGCAGCACGTCGGTGCGGTTCTTGTACTTGATGCCCGCTTCGGCCGTGGCGAAGGAAACGCCGGCGATGGCCGGAAGCTCGGGATAGGACTTGGGCGCCAGCGGCGAGACGGGGTGGGCCATGAGAGCACCTTGAGGGACGTGAACCGGCCCCCGGTGTGCCTCAAAGCCCGCCCGTTCGCAAGGCCCGCCTATTCAGCCGGCTGCGCGTTCGGCTGCGGAGCGGGAGCCGGCCGGCGGCCGGCGATGAAGCCGCCGAAGCGCTTCTGGATGAAGGGCATGAGGCCGAAGACGATGCTGACGACCATCAGCGGCACCAGCACCATGGTGCGCTGCCAGAGCTGCCAGCCATCCGTCAGCGGAAAGATCGCATAGAGATAGAGCGTGATGAGGGGATAGACGCCGAGCACCATGAGCAGGGCAAGGCGCAGGCGCGATGCAAGGGAAGGTTGCATGATCGGACTCCAATAGGAACGGAACGTGTCGTTATATAATGAAACGATCCGTTTCGTTCAAGTGCTTTTTTCCAGCGCATGTCTGCGCTATCTATGTCGCATGAGTGAACCGGAAATCGACGAACGCCGCCGCTCGATCGGTGCGCGCCGCAATCCCGCCACGCAGGAAGCGATCCTCGACGCCGCCGAGGCGCTGCTCATCGAGGAGGGGCCCACGGCCTTTTCCATCGAGGCGGTGGCCCGGCGCGCCCGCGCCGGCAAGCCGACGATCTACCGTTGGTGGCCGAGCCGCGGCACGCTCCTCCTCGACATCTACCACCGCCAGAAGCCGGCGGTGATCCATGCCGATACCGGCGACCTCAAGGAGGACGTGACGCTCTTCATCGAGCGGCTGATCGGCTATTGGCGGGGCGGAGCGGGCCAGGTCTTCCGCCAGATCGTTGCCGAAGCGCAGCGCGACGAGGCCACCGCCGAAAAGCTGCGCGAATACGCCGCCCAGCGCCGCCGGCAGACCGGCGCCCTCTTCGAGCGCGGCATCGCGCGCGGCGAGATTGCCCCCGACACCGATCCGTTCCTTGCCGCCGAAATGCTCTCCGCCCTCGCCTGGCATCGGCTCTTGACCGACAGGCTCGACCTCAACCGCCCGGAGGCGGCGCGGATCGCCCGGCAGGTGGTGCGCGGGTTGCAAACGCGGGAAAATTAGAAGGCCGCCGACACTGGTCCCAGGCACAATCGGCCTCCCTCCCCTCGAGGGGAGGGATTGAGGGTGGGGGTGGCTCGGTGGGAAACTGATAGACCCCTCCCCTCAAGGGGGAGGGGAGCCGGCGCCTTACTGTGCCGGAGCTTCGGCCGGAGCTTCCTCGGTCGGAGCCGCTTCGCCGGCGGCTTCCGCCTCGGCGCGGGCGGCGGCCTCATCCTCGAGCGCCTGCTGGGCCTCGACGGCGGCGGCGAGGTCGGGATCGGGGATCTCGACGGTCGCTGCGTTCATCAGCTCGTCGACCGTCTCGTCGAAGGCCTGCATCAGCACCTGCTGCTGGAGCTGCGGGCGAACCTGGTCGATCGACGGCGGGCTCGACTCGCGGCGCTCCTCGAGCTTGATGACGTGCCAGCCGAACTGCGACTGCACGGGCTCGGAAACCTGGCCGACCTCGGTCAGCGCGAAGGCCGCCGTCTCGAACTCGCCGACCATCATGCCGCGGCGGAAGAACCCGAGGTCGCCGCCATTGGCTGCGCCCGGATCGATGGACTTCTCGCCCGCGACGGTCGCGAAATCGGCGCCGCCGTCGATCTCGGCCTTGACCGCGTTGGCCTCCTCCTGCGTCTCGACGAGGATGTGGCGGGCGCGGATCTCTTCCTGCGGCTCGAAGTCGGCGACGAACTCGTCGTAGAGCGCCTGCACCGCCTCGGGCGTGATCTTCTGGGCGATGGTCTCGGCGAAGTAATCGCGGCGCAGCGCCCGGTCCTCGAGATAGGCGAGGCGCTGCTGGAAGAGCGGAGCGTCGGCCATGCCGGCATCGCGCGCGGCCCCGGCCATGACCTTCATGTCGATGAGGACGCGCAAGAGGAACGCGCGGCGCTCCTCGGGCGGCATCTGCTGGAGCTCCTGCGACAGGTCCTCGGCGGCGAACGTCAGGTCCGCCTCGGTCACCTCGACCCCGTTGACGGTCGCAACGACCGCGGCCGGATCGACCGGGGGCGCGGCCTCGGCCGGCTGCTCGGCGGCGGGAGCGGCGTCCTGCGCCAGGACTGCCGGCGCAACGGCCGTTCCGAAGAGCGCGATGGCCAGCGCGCCGGCGAGGGGCGCGAAACGCTTGTGGGCGATGAACATGAAGGCTTCTCCTTGGCCGGCGCGGCATGGGGCGCCGGAGACGACGGGCGGCCCTTGGCGGGCCGGCTCTCCTCAACAACGGCTTGGGGGCCTGCGGGCCCGCTCAGGTCCTGCCCCTGTCACGACAACAGGGCCAAAATATGCCCGCTTGCCGGCAGGGCCGCGCTGGTGTGGCGCATTTCGGCGACGTTGACAAGCCAGGGGCGCACTCTTACATCTTCGGCGCTTTTCACAAGGCATGGCCATCCGGCGCCGCACCGCTTTGCCCGGGGTCATGCAGCCATCAAAGGGCCCTTCCTTTGCCCGAGCGCCTCAAGGCCCGGACATTTCGGCCATGTCGAGCGCGGTGACAGATGAAAAAGGACAAGTTTTCATGGCTCTAGCAGCACTCGCGCGAGCGATTTTCGGATCCTCGTCCGATCGCGTCGTCAAGAAGTTCGCCGGCAGGGTGCGCGAGATCAACGCCCTCGAGCCGGAACTGGAAAAACTGAGCGATGAGCAACTGCGCGCCAGGACCGGTCAGTTCCGCGAGCAGCTCGCCAAGGGCGCCAAGCTCGAAGATTTGATCGTGCCGGCCTTCGCGACCGTGCGCGAAGCCAGCAAGCGCGCCCTCGGCATGCGCCACTTCGACGTGCAGCTCATCGGCGGCATGGTCCTCAACGACCGCTCGATCGCCGAGATGCGCACCGGTGAGGGCAAGACGCTGGTCGCGACCCTTTCGGTCTACCTCAACGCGCTCGCCGGCAAGGGCGTGCACGTGGTGACCGTGAACGATTACCTCGCCCGGCGCGACGCCGGCTGGATGGGCCGCATCTACGAATTCCTCGGGATGACCACCGGCATCATCGTCCACGGCCTTTCCGATGCCGAGCGGAAGGCCGCCTACGCCTGCGACATCACCTACGGCACCAACAACGAATACGGCTTCGACTATCTGCGCGACAACATGAAGTATGGCCGCGCCCAGATGGTCCAGCGCGGCCACGCCTACGCCATCGTCGACGAAGTGGACTCGATCCTCATCGACGAGGCGCGCACGCCGCTCATCATCTCGGGCCCGACCGAGGACCGCTCCGAGCTCTACCAGAAGATCGACGCGCTGATGCCCATCGTCGCCGAGGGCGATTTCGAGGTCGACGAGAAGCACCGCGCCGCCACCTTCACCGATCAGGGCATCGAAAAGCTCGAGGAGCGCCTGGCCGCCGACGGGCTCCTGAAGGGCGAGTCGCTCTACGACGTCGAGAACGTCGCACTCGTCCACCACCTCAACTCGGCGCTGCGCGCCCACAAGCTCTTTTCGCGCGACAAGGACTATATCGTCAGGAACGACGAGGTGGTGATCATCGACGAGTTCACCGGCCGGATGATGCCGGGCCGGCGCTATTCGGAAGGCCTGCACCAGGCGCTCGAGGCCAAGGAGCACGTCAAGATCCAGCCCGAGAACCAGACGCTGGCCTCGATCACGTTCCAGAACTATTTCCGCCTCTACGAAAAGCTGGCCGGCATGACCGGCACGGCCGCGACCGAGGCCGAGGAGTTCGGCGACATCTACGGGCTCGAGGTGGTGACCATCCCCACCAACCTGCCCGTCGCCCGGCTCGACGAGGACGACGCCATCTACCGCACGGCGGCGGAAAAGTTCGACGCCATCGCCGACCTCATCAAGGATTGCCAGGAGCGCGGCCAGCCGGTGCTCGTCGGCACCACCTCGATCGAGAAGTCCGAGATGCTGGCCGAACTGCTGCGTAAGAAGAACGTCGGCGAGATGAAGGTGCTGAACGCGCGCTACCACGAGCAGGAGGCCCATATCGTGGCCGACGCGGGCGTGCCGGGCGCCATCACCATCGCCACCAACATGGCCGGCCGCGGCACCGACATCCAGTTGGGCGGCAACCTCGACATGCGCATCGAGCGCGAGACCGAGGGCCTCGAGGGCGAGGCGCGCGACAGCAAGATCGCCGACATCAAGGCGCAGATCGCCGCCGACAAGGAAAAGGCGCTGGCCGCGGGGGGCCTCATGGTCATCGGCACCGAGCGCCACGAGAGCCGGCGCATCGACAACCAGCTGCGCGGCCGGTCCGGGCGCCAGGGCGACCCGGGCCATTCCAAGTTTTTCCTGTCTTTGCAGGACGACCTGATGCGCATCTTCCCGGTCGAGTCCATGGACACCATGCTGTCGCGCCTGGGGCTCGAGGAAGGCGAGAGCATCACCCACCCGTGGGTCACCAAGGCGATCGAACGCGCCCAGGGCAAGGTCGAGGCGCGCAACTTCGACATCCGCAAGAACATCCTCAAGTACGACGACGTGATGAACGATCAGCGCAAGGCGATCTTCGAACAGCGTCTGGAGTTCATGGACGCCGAGGACGTGAGCGACACGGTGCGCGACATGCGCCACGACGTCGTCGAAACCATCGTGGCCAAGGCCATTCCACCGCGCTCCTACCCCGAGCAGTGGGATGCCGAGGGGCTGACGGCCGCGGTCAAGACCAACCTCAACCTGACCCTGCCGATCCAGCAATGGTTCGAGGAAGAGGGCATCGACCAGGAGATCGTCGAGGAGCGGCTGCGCGAGGCTTCCGATGCCTTCATGGCCGACAAGGAAGCCCGCACCCTCAAGGCGATGGAAGAGTCCGGCCAGTCCAACCCCACCATCATGCGCCAGGTGGAAAAGCAGGTGCTGCTGCAGTCGATCGACAGCCTGTGGCGCGAGCACCTCGTCACCCTCGATCACCTGTCCAAAGTCGTGGGCTGGCGCGGCGTCGCCCAGCGCGATCCGCTCAACGAATACAAGCAGGAAGCCTACGAACTCTTCCAGTCGCTGCTGGTGAGCCTGCACGAGCACGTCACCACCCAGCTTTCCTACATCGAGCTGCAGTTCCGCGCCCCGCCGCCGCCCCCGACGCCGGACCTTTCCAAGCTGCGCGAAGTGCATCTCGACCCGCTGACCGGCGAGAACGAGCCGGACGAGGAAGCCCGCTCGGCAGCTCCCCCCCGCCTTGGAGCGGGAGCAGGCGTCGCCGCCGCCGAGGCCCTGCGGCCCATCGACCCCAAGCTCCTCGTCGGCGTCCCCCGCAACGCCCCCTGCCCCTGCGGCTCGGGCAAGAAATTCAAGCACTGCCACGGGGCGTACTAGGGGGCGTCACCGTATGAGAGGCTGAGGTGGGGTGGGGAGCGGACTGGCGGCTTTTGGTCCGGAAGGCGCAGAAGCGGTCGTTGATCTGATGGCTAAGTCGGGCCGAACCTACCTCGGCTGCGTGTCTGGGATGGCACTGGCAAAGCCACGCCAACGCCCACACGGTCGCTAACTCAGACGAGAGACAGGCAGCCAATCACCAGTCATGAATGGCCATGTCTTGCCATCCGGTTATCTGTTAGAATTGTAGCCGTAGCCTGTCCTGTAGCGGACAATAAGGTCACGGCGTCCAAACCCGAGGCGAAATCTCGGCTGCACTCTGACAGCCGTGGAGTTCGGCCCGACGGAATCATGATCCGTAGCCGGTTTTGCAGGCTACCACCCTTTCATTAAGGCAGATCGTGGAGAACGAAATGTCGAGTGAAGCTAACGGATTGGATCGACGCGATTTCATGATCTTTGCGACCGCCAGCGCGACCGCCCTGGTATCGACCGTTGCCACGGCATCCGCGCAGGACACAGCGACTGCAACGCAGGGGCAGGCCGGAGAAGGCACGGTCTACACGGGTGACATAATCGAAGGCAAAAAGGTCATCCGGGCCCTCGACGTGAACGACCTGGAGCCCGGCAGACACCACTTCTACTTCGAAGGCGTCCAACGGGTGGCTGGCCAGCATTGGTACAATGCTATCGTTGTGGTGAAGGGGGCGAACCCCGGCAAATGCGTCGCTCTGACAAGTGGCATCCATGGCGACGAAATGAACCCGATCCACTGCATCCAGACAGTGCTGGATCAGCTCGAACCATCAGCCATGGCGGGCACGGTTCTGGCGGTCCTCGACATCTCTCGGCCGGCCATTGAAGGAATGACCCGCCGCTGGCCAGACTCGGGACGCGGCATCGAACTTATCGACATGAACCGCTGGTGGCCGGGCAGCGAGAATGGGCCAAATGCCGTTTCGCGCCATGCCTGGTTGGTATTCAACAAGCTGCTCAGGCCCAACGCGGACTATGCTCTCGACTTTCATACGGCCGCGACCGGCATGGAAGCGACGGCATTTCACTTGGCCGACATGACCAATCCAGAGGTCAAGGCGATGGCGGAACTCTTCCCCATCGACCAGATTTTCGACGACCCGCAATACCCTACGCTCCTTGCTAACGCGTTGATCGCGGAGGGCATTCCGGCTCTGACCCCGGAGATCGGCAATCCGCGCAGACTGGATCTCGATATGATCGCGCTATTCGTCGAAGGCACGATGAACGTGTTCCGTCTACACGGGCTGATTTCCGGCCCAATGGGTCGGACCGGAAGGGACAGTGAGGTCTTTATCGGCAATACGATGGGTGCCTCGATCTCGACCCATGGCGGCTTCCTCGAACTCCTCGTCGATCTGAACGACAGGGTCGAAGTCGGGCAGACGGTGGCCATTCAGAGAAACGCCTTTGGCGAGGTCGTGGCTGAATACACAAGCCCCGTTTCAGGAGAAGTGGGCGCGCGACGTACAGACGCGTCCGTGGAGCCCGGCACGCCATTCCTGTTCTACCTCATTCAGGGCAGCAGCAGTCCCGCCGAGGACTATCCAGAGTAGGGCTCATCAGCGGATAAACTACAATCCTGGCGTGCGTCGTAACCTACTAGATCGAGGGTTGGCGCGGTTCCAAGGGCAGCTTCTAGGAGAACAGGCAACAGCGCCAATGACCGCAATGGGTCGTCTGCCGACCGGCTGCTTCACGTTGGACCGTATCCGGATTCAACGCTTGCTGTAAGCCGATCCAACCTCGGCGGCCTGGACGCAAGGAGCACAGGACGCGCCGCCTCCATCTCAGCACGACACCCGCACTTCCCCATAGCCCGACATGCCGTCCGCGTTGGCCGAGAGGACGGCGGCGACGCAGGTGCCTTCGAGGGCGAGGGAGCCGCCGACGACGATCGGGTCGCTGCCGGCGAAGACGACCGCGTTTTCGCCGACCTCCTCGATCTCGACCGCGCTGTCGGTGCCGCATACGGGGTAGTTGTCGCCGGCGGTGACGAGGAAGCGCGTGTCGAGCGGCATGCAGTCGCCCGAGGCGGCGAGCGTCGAGGAGCTGCCGGTGGCAGACGCCGCGGGCGCGTCCGGAGCCGGGGCCTGGCGCCAGTTCTCCTCGAGGATGGCGAGGCGGTTCTCGATCGCTTCGAGCGCGCCGGTATCCGCGGCCGGGGCCGCGGCGGGCGCCTGGCCGGACGACGCCTGCTGGCGTCCGAAGAGCTCGAGGCTCAGCTTGATCTGGGCGATCTCGGACGAGATCCGGCGCATGTCGCGCTGCGTCTCGGTATAGGCCCAGCCGGCCGCGGCAATGGCCGCCACGCCCACAAGCCCGACGACGAAGACGAAGAGACGCGCCGAGAGCGGCAGGCGCGGACGCGCCGGAGGCGGCGCCTCGGGTGGTGGCGCGCCGCGCGGCTCCGCGTCATCGTCCCGGCTGACGCCACCGATGGCCCATTGATCCTGCAAGCGATACGCCCTCCGCGCTGAGGCGGCCGCCGTTCCAGGCGGAACACGGCCGGCGCCACCCTTTGCTACCGGACTTTGCCGGAAAGATGGTCGCCTTTCAGCCCCGGTTCAAGCGCGGCATGGGGAGCGGGGCGGGCTTGCCGGACATGACCGGCACGACGTCGGCGTCCTTGCCGCCCCCGAAGATGTTGCCGATGCCGCCGAAGAACCCGGTGACGGCCGTGCCGACCGCCTCGCCCCGCTGGGCGACCGCGATACGCTCGGCCTCCGCCTTGTCGCGTCCGGCCAGGATGTTGGCGACCTTCGTCTCGTCGGCCTGCATCTTGGCGGTGAGCGCGGCCGAGCGGCTGATCGGCGGGCAGGGGCCGAGCGCGTCGAGCGCGCCGGTCGAGCGCACGTTGAACACGTACTGGCGCTGGCAGACGTCCCAGGCAGGTGGGGTCTTCTCGATCTCGAAGAGATCGTACCCTTCCTTGATGTTCTGCCAGAAGCCCATGTGCTGGCTGTCATGGTTGGCGGCGATGTTCTGCGCCGTCATCTTGAACGGGAAGATCTGCAGCTGGAAGCTGTGGTTGCCGCCCTTGAAGGTCTCGCGCGCCAGCGCATAGATCTCGGAAATCCCCGCATCCGTCATCGCATAGCACCCGCTCGACGAGCAGTCGCCGTGCACCATCAAGTTCGTCCCCGTGCGCCCGTAGGCGCGGTCGTACTTGTTGGGAAAGCCGGTGTTGAACGCCAGGTGATAGCTGGACTTCGGGTTCATCAGGCCCGGGGTGACGGTATAGAACCCTTCCGGCGCCTGCCGGTCGCCCTCGACGAACTTGGGGCCGATATCGCCCGAATAGGCGCAGATCTCATAGGTCTTGAGCAGCCGGAACTGGCCGGTCGCCGTCTGGCGCTTCCACACCTCGAGCTGGCGCTCCTGCTTGAAGATGCGCACCACCATCGCCTCGCCCGGAGCCGAGCCGATGCTCTTGAGGGCCGCATGCATGGCGCCCGAAAGCGGCACGTTGTGACGGTTGTCGCCGGCGACGAACCCGCCGCAGGCCGCGAGGGACAGCGCGACCCAGATGAGGACCACCGCCGAGGAGATTTTGCGCAAGAGAGACGAATGCAAGGGAAAACCGGCCGGACAAGTTTCGAGTTTCTTTACCCTACTGCCCGGTTGGTTACGGGACCGTAAGAACCCACGGTTAGCAGATGCTTAACACGGTCCGCCGAGGCCCGGAAGACGGAGCGCGGGGCTTCACGATGGCGTGAGGAGTTGGGCATTCGCGAGTGCGGAGGCCCCCCTCACCCGCCGGCTTCGCCGTCGACCTCTCCCCGGAGGGGCGAGGTGAAATCCGGTGCTTGGTTTTATATTGTGCGCCGCCACAGCGTCCCCTCGCCCCTCTGGGGAGAGGGACAGGGTGAGGGGTCTTTCGTCAAATCGCTCGGGACCTCAGCCCAGGCTCTGCCCGATGGCGAGGAATTTCTCGCGCCGGTGCTCGCGCACCTCGAGGCGCCCGTGGCCCTCGAAGTCCTTGAGGAACTGGGTGATGGACTTGGCCGTCGCCTCCATCACCTCGCCGGCATGCCGGTGCGCGCCGCCCGCCGGTTCCGGGATGACGCCGTCGATGACGCCGAAGGAGAGAAGGTCCGGTGCGGTGATCTTCATGTTGTTGGCCGCGTCCTGCGCCTTGCCGGCGTCGCGCCAGAGGATCGAGGCGCCCGCTTCCGGCGAGATCACCGAATAGATGGCGTTCTCGAGCATCAGCACGCGGTTGCTGGTGGCGATGGCGATCGCCCCGCCCGACCCGCCCTCGCCGATGATGACGGCAAGGTTGGGCACGCCGAGCTCGAGGCACTTTTCCGTCGAGCGGGCAATGGCCTCGGCCTGCCCGCGCTCCTCGGCCCCGATCCCGGGATAGGCCCCGGCGGTGTCGACGAACGAAATCAGGGGAATGTTGAAGCGGTCGGCCATGTCCATGATGCGCACGGCCTTGCGGTAGCCTTCCGGCCGCGCCATGCCGAAATTGTGCTTGAGGCGCGTCTCGGTGGAATTGCCCTTCTCCTGGCCGAGGATGGCGACGGGCTGGCCGGCAAAGCGCGCGAACCCAGCCTGGACCGCCGAATCCTCGGCGAACTTGCGGTCCCCCGCCAGCGGCGTCCACTCGGTCAGCAGCGCCTTGGCGTAGTCGGAAAAATGCGGACGCTGCGGATGGCGCGCGACCTGCGTGCGCTGCCAGGGGGTCAGCTTGCGGTAGATGTCGGTGAGCGCCTCCTCGGCACGGGCCGAGAGACGCGAGACCTCCTCGTCGATCGAGACGGCCTGGTCGGTCGAGGCAAGAGACTTCAGCTCCGCGATCTTGCCTTCAAGGTCGGCGACCGGCTTTTCGAAATCGAGATAGGACTGCATTCCACCTGCCCGTTGGGGACGTCATCTGGCGCGCTATGTCTTTCGGTCGCAACGCCTTTTGCGAAAAGCCGGCATCCACCTTTTCGCGCGTTGCTCTAGAAGCGCCTTAAAGTGGCCGGAAAGTGGCGATCCGGCAACGGTGAGTCAAGGCTGGCGGTTAACGCGGATGGGGAGAAGCCCACTCAGCCCTCCGCCAGCGGATGATGCGTCTCGACCAGTTCGCGCAGTTTCTCGTCGAGAACGTGGGTGTAGATCTGGGTCGTGGCGATATCGGCGTGACCGAGCAGCGTCTGCACCACCCGCAGGTCCGCCCCGCCCGCCAGCAGATGGCTGGCGAAGGCGTGACGCAGAACGTGCGGCGTGACCCGCTCGGGCGCGATTCCGGCGCGGCGGGCGAGCTCCTTGAGGTCGCGCCCGAAGATCTGGCGGGCAAGGTGCCCGTTTTTCCCATTCGCCGGAAAGAGATGGGACCCGGGCGGGAGCGTTCCGACATAGGCGCGCACCGCGTCGCGCGCCCGGTCGTTGATCGGCACGACGCGCTGCTTGTTGCCCTTGCCGGTGACGGTCAGGAAACTCGCATCCCGCATCACCGCTGCGCGCTTCAACCCCACCAGCTCGGAGACGCGCATGCCCGTGGCATAGGCGAGCTCGAGCAGCACATAGAGCCGCAGCGCCGCCCTGCGGCGGGCGTCCGTCACCTCCTCGGCGTTGGCTTCCGCCTCGGCCAGCGTCAGGAGCGTGTCGACCTCCTGGTGCGACAGCACCTTGGGCAGGTTGCGCCGCGCCTTGGGCGAGGAAACGATGCGCGTCGGATCGTCTCCCCTGATGCCGTCGGCGGCGAGGAACTTGTGGAACTGGCGGACGGCCGAGAGCCGCCGCGCGCTCGAGGATGCGGCCAACCCCTCGGCCTCGAGCGCGGCGAGATAGGCCGCGACCTCCTCGCGCCCGGCCAGCGAAAGGCGCGTGCCCTTGCGCGTCAGATATCCGGCATAGTCGGTGAGGTCGCGCCGGTAGGCCTCGATGGTGTTGCGCGCCGCGCCGCGCTCGGCGCTCATCATCTCGAGGAACGCCTCGACCAGATGTAGCTCGCGCCCGCTCACGATGCCCTCACGGACGGTTCGCGCCCTCGCCCACGTTGGGGGCGAGGTCCGGCAGGCCCGTCGGCTCGTTCGTCGTCGGCTCGTTGAGCAGGTCCCGCGTCGGGATGCGCACGCGCACCTCCTTCTGCGTCGGCTCGACGAACGCGACCAGCGCCACCATGCCGCCGTAGACGAGCCCGGCCAGAAACAGCAGCACGATGATGAGGCGGATGAGAGTCGGCATTGGCTCGCGCGAGGGACTGGCAAAACTTATCGGCAATCTAGCAACGAAATGGTTTCCATCTCGTGAGGCGGCAGACTTTGGCGGCTCGCGGCGACGGGATCAAGCCCGCCCGCTGGCGCGCCACCCGGCGAACGGCTAGGTTCACGCGAAAGATGAACCGATACGCTCCCCCCGATCCCGGCGCCTTCATCGCCGCCAACCTGCCGCTGACCGAGCTGCCCGACCTTGCCGGCATCCGCCTCCACGTCGCGCAGCCGGGCAGCCGCCTCTCCCGGCTGCTCGGCGCGGACGGGGCGGGCGAGCCGCCCTATTGGGCCTATCCCTGGGCCGGCGGGCTGGTGCTGGCGCGCTACCTTCTCGAACATCGCCACGTGGTCGCCGGCAAGCGCGTGCTCGACCTCGGCGCCGGCTCCGGGCTCGTCGCCATCGCGGCGATGAAGGCGGGGGCCAGGAGCGCGCTCGCCGCCGAGATTGACAGCAACGGCCGCGCCGCCATTGCCCTCAATGCCGCGGCCAACGGGACCATTGTCGAGGTGACGGAAGACGACCTGACGCAGCGTGAGCCACCCGATGTCGACATCGTGCTCGTCGGTGACCTCTTCTATGCCGCGGACCTGGCGCTGCGGGTCACCGCCTTCCTCGATGAGTGCGTTGCGGCCGGCCTCGACGTTCTCGTCGGCGATCCCGGCCGCGCCCACCTGCCGCATCAACGGCTGCGGCGCATCGCCGAGTATGCGGTGTCCGATTTCGCCAGCCCGCGCCCGGCGGCCGGCAGCGCCGTCTTCGCCTTCGTGCGCTCCGATCCCGCTGCTTGACAAGCCGCCGCCCGACCGCTTGATACCCACGATGAACGATTTGCGATCAATTTCCCGCGAAAGGCCGGCGCGCAGGTGACCGAGTGGCGAACGTGACGCGCGGCAAGGATGCCGATCGCGCAAGGCGCGCGAGCGAGCTGGCGCGCCTGCTCGATGGCCGCCCGCTGGTACTGGTCGGCATGATGGGCGCCGGCAAGACCACCGTCGGCCGACGCCTCGCCGCCCGGCTCGGCCGGCAGTTCCTCGACAGCGACGAGGAAATCGAGAAGGCCGCGCAGATGACCATCCCCGAGATGTTCGAGGAGCTGGGCGAAGCCGAGTTCCGCTCGGGCGAGACGCGGGTGATCGCGCGCGTGCTCAAGGACCGCAACATCGTGCTGGCGACGGGCGGCGGCGCCTTCGTCAACGAGGAAACCCGTGCGCTGATCAAGTCGGTCGCGGTTTCGGTGTGGATCAAGGCCGATTTCGAGCTGCTGTTCGCGCGCGTCTCGCGCCGCTCCAACCGGCCGCTCTTGAAGACCGCCAACCCGCGCGACACCCTCAAGGGCCTGATCGAAGCCCGCTATCCCATCTATGGTCAGGCGGACGTGACCGTCGTCTCGCGCGACGTGCCGCACGACACCGTGGCCAACGACCTCATCGACGCCGTGGTCGCCCATCTTTCCCGTGAACGCCAGACGAGCGCCGATGTCCACTGACACCATCACCGTCCACGTGCCGCTCGGCGAGCGCGCCTACGATATCCTCATCGGCAAGAGCCTGCTCGATGAGGCCGGCACGATCCTCAAGGACCGCTTCCCCGGCCGCCGCTTCGGCATCGTCACCGACGAGACGGTGGCCAGGGCGCAATTGCCGCGCCTCCTCGCCGCGCTCGATGCGGCCGGGATCGATCACGGCGAGATCGTCCTGCCGGCCGGCGAAGGCACCAAGTCTTGGGCGAACCTGCAAACCGTGGTCGAGGGCCTGCTCGCCGCCAGGCTCGAGCGGGGCGACCTCGTCATTGCGCTCGGTGGCGGCGTGATCGGCGACCTTGCCGGCTTTGCCGCCGCGATTGCCCGGCGCGGCATGGATTTCGTGCAGGTGCCGACGAGCCTTCTGGCGCAGGTCGATTCCTCGGTCGGCGGCAAGACCGGGATCAATTCCCCGCACGGCAAGAACCTCGTAGGCGCCTTCCATCAGCCACGGCTCGTCCTCGCCGACCTTTCCGCGCTCGATACCCTGGCGCCCCGCCAATTCGCCGCGGGCTATGCCGAAGTGGTGAAATACGGCCTCATCGACGACGAGGCCTATTTCTTCTGGCTGGAAGAAAACCGCGCCGACATCTTTGCCGGCGGACCGGCCCGCGCCGAGGCGATCGCCCGCGCCTGCGCCGCCAAGACGCGGTTCGTGCTGGCCGACGAGAAGGAGACGGGCGTGCGCGCCCTCCTCAACCTCGGCCACACCTTCGGCCATGCGCTCGAGAAAGTGACCGGCTTTTCCGACCGGCTGCTGCACGGCGAGGGCGTTGCCATCGGCATGATGCTGGCCCACGCGTTCTCGGCAAAGCTCGGCCTCGCCCCCTCGCAGGACACCGGCCGCATCGGCGCGCACCTCAAGGCCGCGGGCCTGCCGACGCGCCTCGCCGATATCCCCGGCGACCTCGCCCCGACCGACGCCCTGATGGCCGCCATCGCCCAGGACAAGAAGGTCGAACGCGGCGCACTGACCTTCATCCTCACCCGCGGCATCGGCAAGGCGTTCATCGAAAAGAACGTCGATCCGGCCGCGGTAGCGCAGTTTCTCGAGGAGATGCGAACCCCATGAACCTCTGGCTGGCCGGTCTTGCCATTTTTCTGCTCCTCGCGATGAGCTTCTTCTTTTCGGGCTCCGAAACGGCGCTGACCGCCGCCTCACGCGCCCGCATGCACCATCTCTCGCGCAATGGCGACAAGCGGGCCGGCCTCGTCGAGAAGCTGATCGGCGAAAGGGAGCGGCTGATCGGCGCCCTCCTGCTCGGCAACAACATCGTCAACATCCTCGCGTCCACGCTGGCGGCGAGCGTGCTCATCCAGATCTTCGGCGAGGCCGGCATCGCCTATGCCACCCTCGCCATGACGGCGGCCGTGGTGATCTTCTCCGAGGTTCTGCCCAAGACGCTGGCGCTGATGCGTTCGGAAGCCTTCGCACTCGCCGTGGCGCCGGCCGTGCGGGTCGTCGTCATGGTCTTCGCTCCCGTGACCCTGGCCGTGCAGACCATCGTCAACACCATCCTCAAGGGGTTCGGCCTCGATGCCGACCGGGTGAGCGCCATTTCCGGCCACGACGAGATCCGCGGCACCGTCGACCTGCTGCATTCGGAAGGCGAGGTGGTCAAGGGCGACCGCGACATGCTGGGCGGCATTCTCGACCTCAAGGAACTGGTGGTCAGCGACGTGATGGTGCACCGCACCCAGATGGTGACGCTCGACGCCAACCTGCCGCCCGAGACGCTGGTGCGCGAGGTGCTGGAAAGCGCCTATACCCGCATCCCCGTCTATGACGGCGAGCCCGAGAACATCATCGGCGTGCTGCACGCCAAGGACGTGCTGCGCGCCATCTCCAGGACCAGGGGCGTCACCGACGACTTCAACGTGCGCGAGATCATGACCGAGCCCTGGTTCGTGCCCGAATCCATGCCGGTCCAGACCCAGTTGGCCCAGTTTCTCAAGCGCCACATGCACATGGCGCTGGTTCTCGACGAATACGGCGTCGTCGAGGGATTGATGACGCTCGAGGACATCATCGAGGAGATCGTCGGCGACATTTCCGACGAGCATGACGAACCCGACGACGTAGCCCTGAACGGGGTCCGCAAGCAGCCCGACGGCAGCTATGTCGTCGATGCCTCGATCCCCATCCGCGACATCAACCGCGCCCTCGACTGGCAATTGCCCGACGAGAACGCCAACACCATCGCCGGCCTGGTGATCAACGCCGCCAGGGTCATCCCGGCCGTCGGCCAGGAGCTGGAGGCGTACGGGTTCGCCTTCGAGGTGCTGGGACGCGAGCGCCAGCGGGTGACGCGGGTGAGGATGACGCCGCTGGACTAGGCAGCCGGGGCATTGCCGATCATGCCGCGCCTGCCTATATCAGGCCCTGCCGGACGGATCGAACGGCCCGTCCGGGGGCAAAACCTCGATCGCGAGGGCGTGCACGCGATCCTTCAACTCGGCATCGAGCGTTTCCATCACCTCGCGGTGTTGCGCAACGCGGCTCGAACCCGCAAAATGGCGGGTCGCGATTCTGACACGGAAGTGGGTCTCCCCACCCTCGCGCCAGCCGGCGTGGCCGAAATGCTTCATCGACTCGTCGATGACCTCGAGATGCTCGGGCTCGAAGCGTCGGTTAAGCTTTTCGACGATGATGTCGCGTACGGTCATGATAGGCCCGAATTCTGCTGCTGGATTGAACGAACCGGACTGTAACTAGGCGCTATGAAGCTCGAATCCAAGCTCTTCGATGCGATCCGCATCCGCCCCCGGCGCGAGGAGAAGCCGCAGGTGGAGACACCCGCCTGCGCCTGGGAGGGCTGCGACCTGCCCGGTCTCTACCGCGCGCCCAAGGGTCATCGCGCCGAGGGCGAGTATCACCATTTCTGCCTCGAGCACGTGCGCCACTACAACACGGCGTTCAACTTCTTTGCCGGCATGAGCCGCGACGAGCTCGAGGATGCGCTGCACGCCCCGCCGCGCGCCGAGACCCGATCGAGCTTTGCCACTGGAGAGGCGGGCATGCGCTATTCGCGCACGGCCCGTACCGCCGGCATGCGACCCGGCGAGCGCTTCGGAGACCCGTTCGGCGTTTTTGCGCGCTACCGCTGGCGGCAGGGCAAGTCCGAGCCGGCCGAGCGCGCCGCCCGCCCGATGAACGAGCCGGACCGGCGGGCCCTCGAAACCCTCGGCTTCACCCGCTCGGCAGGGTCCGACGAGATCAAGACGGCCTATAAGAGCCTCGTCAAGGTGCACCACCCGGACGCCAATGGCGGCGACAAGGCATCCGAGGAGCGCCTGCGCGCCATCATCGCCGCCTATTCGCACCTGAAGAAAGCCGGCTTCGTTGCCCGCTAACCGGATCACGCTTGTGTAGAATTTGGCGGCTCCATCGCCTCCCTCCCCCTTGAGGGGAGGGATCGAGGGTGGGGGTAGTTCAGTGAGCCGCCGACGGACCCCCACCCCCAGCCCCTCCCCTCACGGGGGAGGGGAGCGACCGAGCCGATGCAATGGATTATTGCTACGGGGGCTTATCTTGCGCTTGGCGCTACCCCCTCCCCCGCAATGCTGCTATAGAGCGCGGCTGTATTTCGAACGACCCGCCGCTTTTTTCCTTTCAAGAGCCTGCCGATATGACTGAATTCGCCAACCTGCCGGACACCCAGTTCAAGGCCCGGGATCTCTTCGGCATCGACACCGACATGGTCGTGCCGGGCTATGCCACGCCCACCGAGCACGTGCCGCCGATCGATCCGGATTATCTTTTCGACCGCAACACCACGCTTGCCGTTCTCGCCGGCTTCGCCTTCAACCGCCGCGTGATGGTGCAGGGCTACCACGGCACCGGCAAATCCACCCACATCGAGCAGATCGCCGCGCGCCTCAACTGGCCGCTGGTGCGCGTCAACCTCGACAGCCACGTCAGCCGTATCGATCTCGTCGGCAAGGACGCCATCGTCTTGAAGGACGGCCAGCAGGTGACCGAGTTCCGCGACGGGATTCTTCCCTGGGCGGTGCAGAACAACATCGCCCTCGTCTTCGACGAGTACGACGCGGGCCGCCCGGACGTGATGTTCGTCATTCAGCGTGTTCTGGAGGTGGCGGGGCGCCTGACGCTCCTCGACCAGAACCGCGTCATCACCCCGCACCCGGCCTTCCGCCTGTTCTCGACCACCAACACCATTGGTCTGGGCGATACTTCGGGCCTCTATCACGGCACGCAGCAGATCAACCAGGGCCAGATGGACCGCTGGAGCCTCGTCGTCACCCTCAACTACCTGGCGCACGAGAAGGAAGTCGGCATCGTGCTGGCCAAGGCCAAGAGCTATGCCACGACCGAGAAGGGCAAGAAGACCGTCTCCAACATGGTGCGGATGGCCGATCTCACCCGCTCGGCCTTCATCAACGGCGACCTGTCGACCGTGATGAGCCCGCGCACCGTCATCACCTGGGCCGAGAACGCCGAGATCTTCGGCGACATCGGCTTCGCCTTCCGCCTGACCTTCCTCAACAAGTGCGACGAGCTCGAGCGTCCGGTGGTGGCCGAGTTCTACCAGCGCGTCTTCGGGGAAGACCTGCCGGAAAGCTCCGCCAACCTGGCGGTGACGGCGTAAGGGCCTGCCTGAATACCAAGCCCCGTGCAGTCACCCCCTCCTGACCTTCCCCATCATGGGGGAGGTATGGCGGGTGGAACTGGCCGCATGGTGCCAATGAAGCTTTGCCTTGGCAGAGTCCTGCCGCACCCACCGGGGTCACCTCCCCCCTTGTGGGGGAGGCCAGGAGGGGGGTAATCCCGACCATCGACCGTCACCCAAAGACGAGCAACAGCCATGGCCCAGAACATCTATGACGATGCGGCCTTCTTCGAAGGCTATAGCCAGTTCCCGCGCTCGCGCGAAGGGCTGGCCGCCGCAGGCGAATGGCCCGCGCTTCGCGCCATGCTGCCGCCGATCGCGGGCAAGCGCGTGCTCGATCTCGGATGCGGGCTCGGCTACTTCTGCAAATGGGCCGCCGAGAACGGCGCAGCGCAGGTCATCGGGCTCGATCTTTCCGAACGGATGCTGAACGAAGCGCGCGAACGTTGCGCCGGCCTGTCCGTGCGCTTCGAGCGGGCCGACCTCGAGACCGCCGACTTCGGCTCCAACGCATACGACGTGGTCTTCAGTTCGCTCGCCGTGCACTACATCGCCGATTTCGACGCCTTCTGCCGCCGGGTGCGCGCGGCGCTTGCCGACGGCGGGCATTTCGTCTTCTCGATGGAGCATCCGGTCTTTGCCGCTCGCGCAACACCCGACTTCGTCAAGGATGCCAAGGGGCACGTCGTCGGTGCCGTCGACGATTATCTGCGCGAAGGCGAGCGGGTGACCAACTGGATCGCCGAGGGCGTGGTCAAGTACCACCGCCTCATTTCGACGACGATCAATTGTCTGCAGCGCGCCGGCCTCATGCTCGACCACATCGACGAATGGGCCGCGAGCGATGCCGACGTCGCCGCGCACCCCGAATGGGCCGAGGAGCGCTACCAGCCCATGTTCCTTCTGTTTGCAACGAGCGCCGCCTCGCGTTCGCCTGCCCCCAGCGTAACCGGATAACCGCAATGGCCCAGCCCCCGCGCAGCAAAGCCAACAAGCCCGACACCACCCAGGCGTTCAAGAGCGCCGTGGGCGCGACGGTGCGCGCTGTCGGCGGCAAGAGCGAGCTGGAGGTGACCTTCACCGCCGACCGACCGCTCTTGACCGGCGACAAGGCGCGGCTCGCTAACCTGCCGCGCCTGCCGACCCGCCGCGACATCGCCATCGCGCGCGGCCAGGGCGACGCCATGGCGATGCGCCTCGCCAGCCACGATCCCGAAACCCACCGCCGCCGCGCCCCTTCCGACCCGGAAGCGCGCGCCGCTTTCGATGCGCTCGAGCAGGCCCGCGTCGAGGCGCTGGGCTGCATCCGCATGCCCGGCATGACCGGCAACATCGGCGAGATGCTGGAGGATCGGCTCTTTCGCGCCAACATGGCCGAGATCTCCGACCGGGGCGATGCGCCCATCGCCGAGGCGCTGGGGCTGATGCTGCGCGAGAAGATCGCCGGCGTCCCTGTGCCGCCCTCCGGCCATGCGCTGGTCGATCTCTGGCGCGGCGAAGTCGAGGGCAAGGCGCACGCCTCCCTCGAAGGCCTCCTCACCCGCTTCGAGAACCAGGACGAGTTCGCCAGGGCGGCGAAAGCCCTGCTGCGCGACCTCAACCTCGTGCCCGACAGCGATTTCGACGAGAACGAGAAGGGCGAGGACGGCGACAGCGACGACCAGCAGCCCGACCAGGCGCAGGGCTCTGACGAAGCTCCGGAAGAAGGCCAGGGCGAGAACGAGAGCCAGGACGCCGACCAGGACGATGCGTCCGGCGAAAGCCAGGAGACCGGCGACGTCGAGGGCATGGAAGCCGACATGGCCGACGTCGATGAGGACGCCGCCGCCGAGGCCGGCGAGGACGCCCCCATGCCCCCGCCCGCCAAGGACGGCGGCGAGCGCGGCACCAACCAGTTCGCCTACAAGGTCTTCACCACCAAGTTCGACGAGGTGGTCAAAGCCAACGAACTCTGCCCGCCCGACGAGCTCGATCAGCTGCGCGCCCTTCTCGACAAGCAGCTCGAGAACCTTGCCGGGGCCGTCGCGCGCCTCGCCAACAAGCTGCAGCGCCGCCTGATGGCCAAGCAAAACCGCTCGTGGACCTTCGACCTCGAGGAAGGCCTGCTCGACACCGCGCGCCTCACCCGCGTCATCATCGATCCGCTGGCCGCCCTCTCCTTCAAGGTCGAGAACGACACCGATTTCCGCGACACGGTGGTGACGCTCCTCATCGACAATTCCGGCTCGATGCGCGGCCGCCCGATCACCATCGCGGCGATCTGCGGCGACATCCTCGCGCGCACGCTCGAGCGCTGCGGCGTCAAGGTCGAGATCCTGGGGTTCACCACCCGCGCCTGGAAGGGCGGCAAGAGCCGCGAAGCCTGGCTCGAGGCCAACCGGCCGGCCAATCCCGGCCGCGTCAACGACATCCGCCACATCATCTACAAGGCCGCCGACGAGCCGTGGCGCCATGCCCGGCGCAACCTCGGCCTGATGATGCGCGAAGGGCTCCTCAAGGAGAACATCGACGGCGAGGCGCTGCAATGGGCCGAGAAACGCCTGATGGCGCGTCCGGAAAACCGGCGCATCCTGATGGTCATCTCCGACGGCGCGCCGGTCGACGATTCGACCCAGTCGGTCAACGCCGGCAACTATCTCGAGGCGCACCTGCGCCAGGTGATCGAGGAGATCGAGACGCGCTCGCCCATCGAGCTCGTCGCCGTCGGCATCGGCCACGACGTGACCCGCTACTACCGGCGCGCCGTCACGCTCCTCGATGCCGAGGAGCTGGCCGGCGCGCTGACCGACGAGCTCGCCGCCCTCTTCGACGAGCCGCCCCCCGGCTACGGCCGCCGGAGCCGGCTTTGACGGCGACGCGGGGACGGCCGCTCGCCGGCCTCCTCCTCGCAACCCTGGCCGTCGGCACCGCGCAGGCGGTCGAGATACCGGTGCAGTCGCGCCAGATCGTCACCTTCCAGGGGGCCGCGCCCGGTGAGCGGGTCGGCGACCTCGTCTGGCGCGGCGGCATCGAGATGGACAGCCCCGACGACGCCTTCGGCGGCTTTTCGGGCGTAACGTTCGTCAGCCCCGACCAGCACTTCGTCATGGTGTCCGACCGGGGCCGGTTCGCCTCGGGCCGGCTCGCCTACGACGATGCCGATCGCCCGCTGGCGCTCACCGGCGTCGAGATCGAACCCATCCGCAACTCCAAGGGCGAACCGCTGCCCAACCGGTTTTCCAGCGACGCCGAAGCGCTCGACGTCATCCATCGCGACGGGGTGGCGGTGGGCGTGCGGGTCGGCTTCGAGAACCTGACGCGCGTCGCCGATTTCGCCCTGACCAACCTGCGGCCCGGCGGCGCGGCGCGCGAAGTGCCGATCCCCGACTGGCTGACGGCCCGGCGCACCAACCGGTCGATCGAATCGGTCTGCATCGCTCCGCCCGCCTCGCCCATCGCCGGCTCGACGCTGATCCTGACCGAAGGCGTCTATGACGATGCCGGCGCCCACGCCGGATGGCTGCTCGGCAACCGCGACAGGGGCCCGCTCGCCTATCGCGGATCGTCCGGGCTCAACCCGACCGACTGCGCCTTCCTGCCCAACGGCGACCTTCTGGTGCTCGAGCGCGGCACGGCCATGCTCAGCTTCATCATGGCGCTGATCCGCGTGCCGGCGGGCGAGGTGCGGCCGAACAACACCATGCGGGGCGAGGAACTGCTGCGCGTCGTCGGCGGGGACATCGACAATATGGAGGGGATCGCCGTCCACGAGACGCCCGGCGGCGAGACCCGCATCGTCCTCGTCTCGGACGACAATTTCAGCACCTGGCAGCGCAATATCCTGCTGGAGTTCGCGCTGCCGCGGTGAAGGCGTGTCGGGCACCATCCGAACCGGCGGCTCCATCGCCTCCCTCCCCCTTGAGGGGAGGGAATGAGGGTGGGGGTGGTTCGGTGGGCCACTGAGGGACCCCCACCCCCTCCCCTCAAGGGGGAGGGGAGCCGGACGCTCCGTTTCCGTCTGACATGAGAGAGTCTAGATCGCGCGCATGCCCAGCGGCGGCAGAGGCATTATCCTGCCCATCAGCAAACGATAGGGCGCGAGCAGCACCAGCGCGGCCAGGAACTTGACCATGAAGTCGCCCGAGGCCAGCGAGAACCAGAGCGGCACCTGCGACCCGACGCCGAGCCAGGGCGCGGGAAAGCCGAGCGACCCGTCCTCGAGCCCGAAGGCCGCATCGATGCCGGCAAGCGCCGGCGCGAAGGCGATGGAGAAGAAAATCGCCGTATCGATCAGCGAGCCGAAAAGCGAACCCGCGAGCGGGGGCAGGTACCAGGCCCGGCTGGCGCGCAGGCGCGAGAAGATGGCGATGTCGAGCAACTGTCCGATGACGAATGCCGTGACCGAAGCCAGCGCGATACGCTGCGTGGTGGCGGGGCCGCCCTCGGGGTTCCACGGCAGCGGGTGGTAGCTGAGGTAGAGCGAGACCGCGAGCCCGACGGCGAAACCCACGAGCACCACCAGACGCGCGTTGCGCGGTCCGTCATAGCGGTTGGTGAGATCGGTGATGAGGAAGGCGAACGGGAAGGTGAACGCGCCCCAGGTCAGCAGGTCCGCAAGGTTGACCGACCCCAGGTGAGCCTGAAGCGGATAGAGAACCAGGACGTTGGACGCGGCAACGACGACGACCATGGCAGCGACCGCCGCCAGGAAACGAGCAAGCATCAGAATGCACCTCTACTATGACCGCTGCCGGCATCAGACCGGTGCGGGATGAGCGCGCAGTGTTCCGCGCGGTTGCAGGGGAATACCCTCCTCCCGGCCATCCCACAAGAGGGATGCGCCCTTCAAACCGCCCGGACTTCGGCGAGGCGCCGAACCGCGTAATCGTCCTTCCAGCAGACGGCCGCCTCCCAGGCGGCCGAGGCTTGCGCGGCGATGTCATGCGCATCGCCTTGTGGGGCAGCACCAGGTCGAGGTCGGCAACGTCGACATGGGCTTCATCCCAGTCGATAAGCGCGATCCGCTCCGCGGTCATGCGGACATTGTTGGGGCTGTTGGGGTTGCCGTGGACGACGCATGTCGGACGCCCGGCGAGCCGCGCCCACGCCGCCCGGCAGCGCGCGACGCCCTCGGGTGGCATCGCCGAAAGGTCGATCCGCGTCCCGGACTCGGCGTGGAGGAGGTCGATCGATGATCGCCAGCCCGGGCGCTGCGGCCAGCCCTGCGTCAGCCGGTGCAACTCGCGCAGCGTCTCGGCGACGCGCCGCCAGTCGGCCTGCGTCTCGGGCGGCCCGCCTTCCATGTATTTCATCACCACCAGGCCGTTCGCGAATAGCCGCCCGTCCCTCGTCGGGATCGGCACCGGCACGGTCAGACCGTTTCGGTCGAGGTGCTGGAGGAGCTCCGCCTCCCAAGCAAGATCGGCATCGCTCCTGGAGCCGAGACGAGCGACCGCGAACTGCCCCCGGACGCGCACGCTCCACACGTCGTTGGCAACGCCGCCGGTGAGCGGCTCGATGCGAACCGCGTCCTCACCCCATTGCGCCAGCGCTTCCCATCCCATTGGCGACACCCGGTTGCGTTGGCCTCAAAACAAAACCGCGCGGCCCATGGGACCGCGCGGTCGAAATCTGCCGTATTCGCTTGCCTTACGAAGCGAGAACGGCGCGCACTTCCTTCTTGATGCCGAGCGCCAGCGGGGAAAGATCGCCGTCGTCCTGCTTCAGGAGGAAGGCGTCAAGCCCGCCGCGATGCTCGACCGAGCGCAGCGCCGCGGCCGAGACGCGCAGCTTGACCGGACGGTTGAGCGCGTCGGAAAGGAGGGTGACGTTGACGAGGTTGGGCAGGAACCGGCGACGGGTCTTGTTGACCGCGTGGCTGACGGTATTGCCGGTGAGAACGCCCTTGCCGGTCAGTTCGCAGCGCCGTGCCATGTTAAGTGTCCTTGTTCTAGCAAAACGGCCCTGCCGGCGGAGGCAAGCCCCGCAGCGGGCCGGAGGTGTCCTTGAAATCTGGCGGGTAGATAAAGAAAAGCGCGCCTCCCGTCAAGCACGCGACCGCTTCGGCTCGCCGCCGCCGGCTTGTAAATGCCGCTTTCTGCCGTAACCTCGTGTGCAAAGGCTGATTCGCCGCCCGTTGCGCGCTCTTGTACGCGCGCCAAAGAGAGTCCGACGCCCTTGTTCAAGCGCTTGCCCATCCCCCGCCTTGCCCGCACCCTTGCCGGCCTCGGCCTCCTGGCCATGGCGACACAGGCGGCGCTGGCCCAGGTCGATGCGCGGGCAAGCTATGTGATCACGCTGGGCGGCATCAACATCGCCAATGTCGATGTCGGCCTGACCGACGACGGAAGCCGCTACAATCTCGATCTTTCGGCGAGCGTTGCCGGGCTCGGCAATCTGGTGACCAGCGGCACGGCCAGCGCGAGCTCGAGCGGCCAGGCGACCACCCCGGCGCTCACCGCCGAGGAGTTCGACCTCGAGACCCGCGCCGGCGGCGAGCAGTTCAACATCGACATCTCCTATCGCGGCCGCAACGTCTCGGCCTTCCGCGTCAACCCGCCCGTCGACGACTTCGAGCGCGTGCCGATCGAGCGCAGCCACCTGACCGGCGTCAACGACATGATGGCTGCGTTCATCGTCAAGGGCGGCGCCCTCGGCCCGGATGTCTGCCAGCGGCGCATGCGCATCTTCACCGGCCTCGAGCGGTTCGACCTTTCCATGTCGTTCGGCTCGACCGACGAGGCGACCTCCCCGCGCACCGGCTATCAGGGCCCGGTGGTGCTCTGCACCCTGCGCTACACGCCCATCTCCGGGCACTTCACCAATTCCGACATCACCTCCTACCTCGCCGAGCAGAGCCGCATCCTCCTCTGGTACGCCCCGCTCGGGCAAACGGGATATTTCATCCCCTACCGCGCCGTTGTCGGCACCAATGCGGGCGATCTCTCCATGGTGCTGACGGGCGTGCGGTTCTAGCTCCATGCCGGGGCGCGCCTATCCTGGCGTGCAGCTGCCGGCGCAGGTCCTTGGCGTGCTCTACGATGCGGCGGCCATTCCGCGGGATGGGAAGCGCGACCTGTCGGCCGGCGCCAACTGCCAGCTCTTCGCCTACGCTCTCCTCGCCGCCAATGGCCGCGAGGTTCCTGACTTCCGTTCGAGCGAACTCTGGGACGACGAAACGGTGACCGTCAAAGTCACCGACCTCGAACCCCTCGACCTGCTGCTCTTCAACGACCGATCGCAGGCTTACGGCGCGCACGTGGCCGTCTATCTCGGGGAGGGCGAGGCCATTCATCTCGCCCGGCGAGACGGTATACCTCTGATCTGGCCGCTGGAACGGTTCGCGCGCGATGAGCGATACAAGGTGTTCATCGGCGCCAAGCACGTGCTGGCCTGAACAACTCCGCACAGGCCAAGCCGCCACCTCCACCGGCTGTCATCCCGGCGAAAGCCGGGACCCAGCCACACCGTCCTTCGCACTATCGCCTTCACCCACCGGGTCATCCCCGCGAAAGCGGGGACCTCCGTTCATCATTGCCCGGAAGGCAACAGAGGTTCCCGCTTTCGCGGGAATGACCCGGTGGTGGGCGCGAGGCAGTGAGCCAAAGCTGCAGAGCCAGCGCGTACTGGGTCCCGGCTTTCGCCGGGATGACAGTCGGTGGATGGGGCCCACAGCCCAAAAATCATGATTAATCAATGCCTAACGCCGGCGCTGTCCCGAAACGGCACGGTCAACGATCTTTTTTACCAATGCGCGCCGTCGAACCCCCGGCGCCTCGGGCCCCGCTTCGTCAACGCGCTAAAAAACTTTGCAAGACAGGCATTTACCACCGCTTCACACTTCGATTCGAACCCGCCGGAAACGGCCGTTCTTTACCCTTCGGCAACGATCCTGAACGCGAAATCGTCCTTTTCGCCGCGCCGCCTGCCTCGCCGTTACGCCCTTGTGGCGACTCATGAATTCGACCCACAAGATGCTGTAGGGAACAAACCCGGACTCAGCGATTCGCGCCGATTCGGTCTGACTTTGTTCGCCTATCGTTCCGGTCGTTAACGATCGCGGCGTCGAGCCCCGTGAATCGTCCACGCGCGGGACACTCGCAACCGGCTGGCGAAACGCTTACATTGGCGGCGATGACCTCCCTTCCTTCGCAGTCGCTCAAGGCGATTCTCGGCCCCACCAACACCGGCAAAACCTATTTTGCCATCGAGCGCATGCTCGCCCACGGCTCCGGCATGATCGGCCTGCCGCTGCGGCTCCTCGCCCGCGAGGTCTACCAGCGCTGCGTCGAGCGCGTCGGCGCGGGCGCCGTGGCGCTGGTGACCGGCGAGGAGCGCATCGTGCCGGACCGGCCGCGCTATTGGGTGGCGACCGTCGAAGCCATGCCCGTCGACCTGCCCGTCGAGTGCGTCGCCATCGACGAGGTGCAGACCGCCATCGACTTCGAGCGCGGCCATGTCTTCACCGACCGTATCCTCCACGCGCGCGGCACCAGCGAGACGCTGCTCCTGGGCTCCGCGACCATGGCGCCGGTCATCAAGACGCTGCTGCCGCATGCCGAGATCATCCACCGCCCACGCTTCTCGCAATTGACCTATGCCGGCTCCAGGAAGCTCTCGCGCCAGCCGGCCCGCTCGGCCATCGTCGCGTTCTCCGCCAACCAGGTCTACGCCATCGCCGAATTGATGCGGCGCGAGCGCGGCGGGGCGGCGGTGGTGATGGGCGCGCTTTCGCCGCGCACCCGCAACGCCCAGGTCGAGCTCTACCAGAACGGCGACGTCGACTTCCTCGTCGCCACCGACGCCATCGGCATGGGACTGAACCTCGACATCCACCACGTCGCCTTCGCCGACGACGTGAAGTTCGACGGCCACCAGAGCCGTCCCCTGACCCCGGCCGAATTCGGCCAGATCGCCGGCCGCGCCGGACGGCACGCAAGGAACGGCACCTTCGGGGTGACGGCGGGCACCGCCGATTTCGAGGAGGACCTCGTCGTCGCGCTCGAGACGCACGACTTCGAACCGGTCAAGGTGCTGCAATGGCGCAACAATGCGCTCGATTTTTCCTCTGTCCCCGCGCTGCGCGACAGCCTCGAGGCGGCCCCGAGGCACCGGGCGCTGACCCGCGTGCCCGTCGCCACCGACCAGACCGCCCTGGAGTTCGTTGCCCGCAACGAAGCCGGAAAGCTGGCGGGAGGCCCGGATTCCGTGCGTCTTTTGTGGCAGGTGTGCCAGACGCCGGACTATCACGGCATCTCGCCGGCCGCCCATGGCGAGATCGTCACGCGTATTTATTCGGATTTGATGCGATTTGAAGCGGTCGACACCGACTGGATTGCCGAGCAGGTGCGCTTCTGCGACAATGTTTCTGGCGACATCGATACCCTCTCCAATCGTATCAGACAGGTTCGCACCTGGACGTTCGTCGCCAATCGCAAGAATTGGCTCACAGATCCGACACACTGGCGTGAAAAGACCCGTGACATAGAGGACCGCCTCAGCGACGCCCTACACGAAAAGTTGACCCAGCGATTCGTGGACCGGCGCACGAGCGTTCTCATTCGTCACCTGAAAGACAGACGTATGGCATCTCCTGAAATCAACGACCGCGGCGAAGTGAGCCTTGAGGGCCACCTGATAGGGACCCTGGAGGGCTTCCGCTTCACGCTGGCGCGCACCGAAGGCGACATCGACGCCAAGGCGCTGCGTTCGGCCGCCGAACAGGCCGTCGCTCCCGAAATCCGCAACCGGGCCGAGCGCCTCGCCGGCGCGCCCAATGAGGAATTCGTGCTGGCGACCGACGGTCGTCTGCGCTGGAAGGGCGAGATCGTCGCCGAACTGGTCGAAGGCGATGCGCTGCTGCGCCCGCGCGTGCTGGTTCTGGCCGACGAGTCGCTGACCGGCGTCGACCTCGAAAAGGTCCAGGATCGCCTCAACCTGTGGCTGCGCCACCATATCAATACCGTGCTCGAGCAGGTGATGGCGCTGGAAGCGCCGACGGACCTGGAAGGCACCGCCCGTGGCATTGCCTACCGGCTCTACGAGCACCTGGGGCTGATCCCACGCCACGAGATCGCCGAGGAGGTCAAGAGCCTCGATCAGGACGTGCGCGGAAAGCTCAGGAAGCTCGGCGTCAAGTTCGGCGCCTACCACATCTATCTGCCGCTTTCGCTCAAGCCCGCCCCGCGCGAGCTCGCCATCATCCTCCATGCCTTGAAGAACGGCGGCGTGCGCCAGCCCGGCGTCACCGACCTGCCCCACATCGTGCTCTCGGGCCGCACCTCCTTCGAGATCGATCCGGAGGTCGCGCCCAAGCTCTATGAGATCGCCGGCTTCAAGGTCGCCGGCAAGCGCGCCGTGCGCGTCGATATCCTCGAGCGCCTCGCCGACCTCATCCGCCCGCTCATCGCCCTCGATCCCAGCCGCCACCAGGGCGAGCTGCCCCCGGGCGCCGCCGAGGGCAACGGCTTCCGCGTCACCGTCGAGATGACCTCGCTGCTCGGCTGTTCGGGCGAGGACTTCGCCTCCATCCTCACCTCCCTCGGCTACCGCGTGCGCCGCACGCCCAAGCCCTCCGTCGAGGTCGCGCCGCCCGCCGAGGCGACCGAAATCGCCGAAGCTGCAACGCCCGACGCGCCCGTTGCGCAGGAGGCTCTGGTCGACGCCGAAGCCGAGGCCAACGCATCCCCCGAGGGCGCCGTCGAGACCGTGCTTGCCGAAACCGTGGCCGACGCTGCCCCGGTCGGCCTCGCCGAGCCCGAGCAGGCGGCCCTCGAGGCCGAACCCGAAAAGCCCGCCGAGCCGGAATTCGACGAGATCTGGTTCCCCGGCCGCCGCAACGACCATCGCGACGACCGCCGCCGCCAGCATGCCCGCCAGAACGGCGAGGGCCAGAACGGCAACCGTCAGCATCGGGGCCCCCGCCGTGACGAGGCGTCGGGCGAAGGCGGGGCCGGCAACGGCAAGGCCCGCTTCGACAATCGCAGCAAGAAGAACGGCGGCCAGCGCTTCGACAAGCCGCGCAACGAACGCCCGAAATTCTCCGCGCCCCCGCGCGAGAAGCGCGAGCCGGTGTTCGACCCCGACTCCCCGTTCGCCGCGCTCGCCGCCCTCAAGTCCAAGAAGCCCGAATAGGGTTGGCCGGCTTGTCCACATCCGCCCCCCGCAAGGAGCGGCTGGACAAGTTTCTGTTCTTCTCGCGCGCCATCAAGTCGCGCACGCTTGCCCAGAAGGTCATCGAGGCGGGCGCCGTCCGGGTCAATTCCGAGCGCATCGTCGACTGCGCCCGCAAGATCGGTCCCGGCGACGTGCTGACCATGTCGCTCGGCGGGCGCGTCCTCGTCTGGCGCATCCTCGATTGCGGCACGCGCCGCGGCCCCGCAAGCGAGGCGCAGACGCTCTACGAGGACCTCTCGCCCGAGCCTGCCCCCCGGGAGGATCTTTCCACCTTCGAGCGGGCCATCGGCGAGCGCCTGCCCGGCAGCGGCCGCCCGACCAAGAAGGAGCGGCGCGATACGGATCGCCTGCGCGGCGAGGACGAGGAGTAGCCACAATCACGCTTTGACGGAAAGCACGAGGTCTTCCTGGAGGGGAAGGATCGTGTCTGGCACCATCGTGCTCCACCCACCGGCTGTCATCCCGGCGAAAGCCGGGAACCAGTAAACGGCGCAGGTGCGACTGCGCTCCGACGAGCACCCGGTCATCCCCGTGCAAGCGGGGACCTCCGTTTGCGGGACCGACGACAGCAACAGAGGTTCCCGCTTGCGCGGGAATGACCCTGTGGTTGGGATCGTACTGTGCGGAAACTGTTTGGCCGTGAGTGCTGGATCCCGGCTTTCGCCGGGATGACAGTCAACAACCGGGAAGTTTGCATCGGGCCACGTCCAACTGAAACTGCTTGGCGCGCTTTCGCCGCCCGCCGCAAAACCCTGCTCGCGAGCAGTATTGCAGTCCACTGCAAAAGCGTTTAGCACCGGCAAAACACCCGGTCCCCCTTCCGGGCGCGCCCAAAACCTGACTATTTGGGGCAGGATTGCTCAGCCTATGACCTATATCGTCACCGACAACTGCATCAAGTGCAAGTACATGGACTGCGTCGAGGTGTGTCCCGTCGATTGCTTCTATGAAGGCGAGAACATGCTCGTCATCCACCCGGACGAGTGCATCGACTGCGGCGTATGCGAACCCGAATGTCCCGCGGAGGCCATCAAGCCGGATACCGAAAGCGGGCTCGACAAATGGCTCGAGATCAACACCAAGTACGCTTCGGTCTGGCCCAATATCACCGAGAAGCGCGATGCCCCGCCGGACGCCAAGGAGTTCGACGGCGAGGAAGGCAAGTACGAGAAGTACTTCTCTGAAGCTCCCGGCGAAGGCGACTGACGCCTCGGCAGCCCTGCGCGCCGGTCATGACTGCTTCGGACAGCATTGCTGACGCACTACTTGGCGGGCCCGTTTGGACCCCGCCAAGGGTGCTGATTCGATATTTTTGATTTTGCTGATTTTTTGTGCTATGGTCTCTCGACATGCAGTCAAGCCGGTCATTTTGAACCAGTGCCGTCGGGCACCTTTTTTTTGACAGGATCGAGAACTGATGCGCACCCCCCGGGAAGCGGACCGGGTGGCATGCGCCTCGACTGCGCCTGAAGCCCTGAAAACAGGGTCGACGTAAAAGAGTACGGGTGAACGGTCCTATCCCGCAGGGAACCGTTCATGGGCGTCAAGAAGGAGTTCCCTATGGTAACCAAGAAGTCAGTGCAGCGGCTTGGGTTCAAGACCGGCGAATACATCGTCTATCCGGCGCACGGCGTCGGGATGATCGTCGCGATCGAGGAACAGGAAGTCGCCGGGTTGACGCTGGAACTGTTCGTCATCTCGTTCGAGCAGGACAAGCTTACGCTCCGCGTCCCCGTGGCCAAGATCAAGTCGGTCGGCATGCGCAAGCTCGCCGAAGAGGACGTCGTGGCCAAGGCACTCGATACCGTCACCGGCCGTGCCCGCGTCAAGCGCACCATGTGGTCGCGCCGCGCCCAGGAATACGAGGCCAAGATCAATTCGGGTGATCTCATCGCCATCTCCGAAGTCGTGCGCGATCTCTATCGCTCCGACGACCAGCCCGAGCAGTCCTATTCCGAGCGCCAGCTCTTCGAGCAGGCCATGGACCGCATGAGCCGCGAGATCGCCGCCGTCAACAAGCTCACCCTCACCGAAGCGGTGCAGCTCATCGAGAAGAACCTCGCCAAGAGCCCGCGCCGCGGCAAGTCAGCCGAGGCCGAAGCCGACGAGGAAGCTGCCGCCTGACAGGCTGCGAGCTGTCTGGACAGAAGGGGCCGGTGGCGACACCGGCCCCTTTTTCATCTCAACCCGTCCGTTCAGGTTCCAATGAAAACTCTGTTCGTGGTCACGCACGCCCAATCCGTCCATCACATCGAAAAGAAGGTCGGAGGCTGGTACGATACCGAGCTGACGCCGCGCGGAAGGGCTGACGCGCAGGCGACCGCCGAACGTCTCGCCACGATGATCGGGACCGATGTCGAGATTTTCTCCTCCGACCTCCTGCGCGCATCCCAGACAGCAGCAATCATCGGCCGGCATCTGCAGCGCCCGGTTGTCGAGACGGGTGACCTGCGCGAGATGCATTCCGGCTCAGCCGGAGGAAAGCCCAATGAATGGCTCGCGGAGCGGCAGGTGCGGCCTCCCAACGACAATCGGATGGACCATCGCGGGGGCGTCGGGGACTCCGAGACCCGGAGGGAAGTCGCAACCCGTATCTATGGATGTCTCGATGATATCCTGGAGCGTCCCTGTGAGACGCAGATCATCGTCACCCACGGCGTTGCCCTGACTTTCGTCATCGCCGCCTGGATCAAGATGCCCATCGACGCGCTGGGGCACGTGTTTTTCCCGGCGCGCTCGGGAAGCATCACACATCTGCGCCAGGACGACTTCTGGAACGACCGATCCGTGATCAGTCTGGCCGACGCCTCCCATTTGAAGGCTTAGAGCGGTTTCAGGAAAGGTGGCTACCACTTTTCCGGTTCGAAACCACGACAAAACAAAGAGTTAGAGCTCCCATTCCGATTCAATCAGAATGGGAGCTCTAGCCGCGAACCGGCGCGCCGCCGCCCCCTTCGCGCTTTGGTCAGGTTTGCGGATCGCCGTCGACGGCGGCTGCCAGCATCGGCGCGAAGGCCTCGAGCGCATAGCCGATGGAAAGCGGCGTCTGGAACCAGAGCGCTGCCGGCAGCACCTCGTCGCCCTCCGGCGGCCAGACCGAACGGCCCTCGCGCGCGAGCGGCAGCGTTCGGTAGACCGAGATCGCCTCGATCTCGTCGCGCTTGCCGTTGGGCCAGACGACGACATCGAGATCGAGGAGGTCCACCTCCTCAAGGCTGAGGCGGATCCAGCCGCTCTCGTCGGCGCGCGCCTCGAGTGCGTCCGGCAGCACGAGGCCGAGGCTCGCCATGAAGCGCGCCGGCGCCGTCTCGCGCGCCCAGAGCGTGAACTGGCCGTCGCGCAGGTCCGCCATGCTGCCCGATTTGCCGGCCAGCTGCGGATAGGCCTCGCGCACCGCCCGCGTCCTCGCCTCGAGATCGGCGACGATCGCCTCCGCCTTGTCCGTTCCGCCCGACGTCGCCCGGTCGATGAGCCGCAGCTGCTCCTGCCAGGGCGCGCTCCAGGCCGGAAAACCGGCCGGATGCGCGACGACCGGCGCGATCCGCGAGAGGAGGGCGTAGGTCTCCTCATCGAGATCGTAGTAGGTGGCAAGGATCAGGTCCGGATCCTGCGCGGCGACCCATTCGACATTGGTTTTCGGCCCCGTCATCACGGCGGGCTCAGCCCCTGCCGCCTGCCGCGCCACTTCCGCCCACGGCCAGGTGGCATAGGCCCGTCCGCCCCACCACTCGTGGACGCCCACCGGCGCCAGGCCCAGCGCATAGAGGAAATCCTGGTCGTTGTAGCCGATCGCAACGATCCGCCCCGGCTGCGCCTCGATGGTGGTTTCGCCCAGCCCATGAGTGACGGTCACCGGGAAGGACTGGGCGAGGACGGCTGGCGGGAGAACGAAGCCGATGAGGACGGCAAGAACGATAGTGGCGGGCCTGAGCATCGCGGGAACCAGCTAGGATTGTACCCGCAGGCCTACACGCTAAAACTGACAATAACAATCAGCTTTTAATGATCGCCACTTCTCATGTGATTTCGACACGCAGCACATCCGTGCGCGAAAAGTCCTCGCCCTTGAAGAGCAGCGGCTCCTGGGTCACCACCGAGAGCGCATAGGAGAAGCAGTCGCCGAAATTGAGCGCCGCCAGGTGCCGGCCCTTGCCGAAGCGGCGCCAGGCCTGGCGGGCCGCCACATAGAGCTCTCTGTCGACTGGTACGATTTCGATCTCCGACATTGTCAGCCAATAGTCGAAGTCATCTCCGCTCTCTTTCCCAAGGGATCCTTCGATCACCATCGCCGCCTCCAGGGCGTTCGCGGCCGAAACAAGCCGTACCGGATCGGCGGCGATCGCCTTGTTCATTGCCGTGGCCTCGGCTTCCCGGAAGGCAATTGCGACCAGAGCGGACGTATCGACGACCATTACCGGGGCAGGCCGTTCTCGTCGTAGCCGATGATTTCTTCGGGCGTACGGGTATCGAGACGCGATCGGCTTCCCATCCGCTTGCTAATCTCCTCCAGCTTCTCAAAAAGAAGCTGCTGTGCAACCGCTGGATTCTTCGTGCGCTTCAGCTGCTCGGACAGAGCCCGCTTCGTTGCCGCGGTGATCGTCTCGCCCGTCCGACGGGCAAGTTCGCGAGCGAGTTGCTCGGTCTCCGGATCCTTAATGCTGAGTGCCATGAATAGGTTCCTTCTACCTATCCATATATATTCTACCTACGCCCCAGACAGTCAACACCGTAGGCCTCCCGGCTACTGCAGCGCCACCAGCTTGTACTTCTGCCCTGGCACCACCGGATCGCCCGGATAGAGGTTGTTGATGATGTAGAAGAGCTCGGGCCCGCGCGAGAGGCCCGACATCTGCCGGGCGAGGCTGTCGGCGGTGTCGCCGGGACGGGCTGTGACCACCCGCACCGCGACCGTGCGGATGCCGGAAAGGTCTGCCGCGCTCGTGCGGCGGAAGCTCGCCAGCGTCTGCTCGGCCCCGCGCGTGAAGCGATCGCTCGTCGCCTTGGCCGCGAAGATGAAGCGGTAGACGGTGCCGTCGATGCGCGCGACCGACACGCGGAAGTGCCACTGGTCGGTCTCGGCCAGGCCCGTCGCCATCTCGATGCCGTTGTGGCTCTCGGCCCTGACGGTCTCGGCCTTGAGGCCGGCGATCCAGCCGGACTTGAGATAGTCGGTGAGCGACTGGCCGGTCGGAACGCTAGTCGAGTCGAACCGCACCGCCTCGCCGTCGCCCGCCACCCCGACCACCGCGTTCTGCGAGGTCTGCAGCGTATAGCCGGAGGGCACCGTGAAGGTGAACCGCGCGCCCGGATGGATGTACTGGCGTCCGACGATCGAGCCCTGCGAGGGGCTGTCGCCGAAGGTGAGGCCGGAAATGCCGTCCATATAGCCGCTGCGGTCGGTCTCGCCGGTGCCCGGCGCGCCGAAGAGGTTGCGGGCGGTATCGACGGCCTTCTGGATGCGGTCGGGCGTCGAGGGGTGGGACGAGAGGAAGTCGTCGCCATTGTCGTTGCCGGCCGAGAAGGTGGCGAACCGGCTCATCACCCCGAGGAAGCGAGCGGCCGCGTGCGGATCGTACCCGGCCTTGCCGGCGATCTTGATGCCCTCGCGGTCGGCTTCGAGCTCCTGGTTCTGGTTGAACGCGGCCATGGACATGCGCGAGCGGCTGGCGACCGCGTCCGAGGAGGTATCGCCGCCAAAGACCGAGGTGATCACACGGTCGACTATGGCCGTGGTGCGGCTGCGGTCGGTGCGGGCGCGCGCATGGCGCAGCGTCACGTGGGCGATCTCGTGGGCGAGAACCGCGGCCAGCTCGCTGGTGTCGGAGGCGAGCGCCAGGATGCCGCGCGTCACGTAGATGTAGCCGCCCGGCAGCGCGAAGGCGTTGACCTCGGGGGAATCGAGGATGGTGACCTGGAACTGGGCGTTGGGCTGATCGGCCGCGGCCAGCAGCCGCGAAACGATGCGCGCGATCATGATCTCGGCCTGGCGGTCCGAATAGACCCCGCCGAAGGCCGCGATGATGCGCGGATGCTCGCGCTGGCCGATGACCTCGTCGTCGCTGGCCGGTTGCGGCGCAACGACCGGGGCCGGGTTGTCGCCGGTGCGGTTGACCGCGACGCTTCCGGGGGTGAGTGCGGTGCAGCCGGCCAGCGCCACCAGCGCCGTCGCCAGCACGCCCTTGCGCAGTCCATTGATGAGACGGGCAGAAACCATCATCTTGCCGCCAGAACCTCGATCTGCTCGGGATGGGTGACCTCGACGCGCGGGCCGTCCCGTTCGTCGATCCAGCCGCGCACGCGCACGAGCGCGCCTTCCAGGGCCAACGGATCGAGCCCGTCGCCGGCAAAGAGCCGCAGAGCCGCCCCTTCGATCACCACGGTGAAATCTTCCTTCCAGTAGCGGCCGAAGTTGAGATAGACGCGCCCGCCCGCCTCGTCGGCGAGCAGCACCCGGCCCTCGACGAGTTCGTAGTGGCCGGTGCGCGCAAGAATCTCTTCCGGCCGGTCCGCCGCACGTACGCTGTAATAGGGATCGGTCCAGATTCCAAGCCGCCCGCCACGCGCCGAGCCCTCCGCCGCATAGAGAAGGCCGAGGCATTTGCGGTTGTCGGGGAAGGAATAGACGCGGGCAAGCCCCTGCCCCACCATCTCGCGCTGCAGCCAGACGTCGTCCCCGCCGTCGCCGACGACGAAGACATGGGCGAGCGCCCGCTCGTAGCGGTCGACCTCTTGGCCGCCATAGCCGAGGCGCACCCGCTTGCCGAGCGCCATGGAAACGAGCGCCGCGCGCGCCTCCTCGGCCATCGGCCAGGCCTCGAACCCCTCGCGCCCGAGCGGGAGCTTGGGGGCCTGGGTGCCGATCATGCGCACGACGAGGCCTGTATCGAGCATAACGGTATCGCCATCGACCACTTCGCTGACGACGCCGACGGGCCCCGCGCGCAGCTCTTCGCACGCGCGCGCAGGCGCGGCGATCGTCGCGGCAGCGGCGAGCAGGGCAACGCTGGTCACACTGGCTTTGAGCAAATGGAGCCCCGAAGGATTTCGTTTACCGTGCACCAGAATACGGCAAAAAAAGATTACCCGCGCGGCCCTGCCGGTCATTTTCGGGCGAACGCGTGGCAGGAAGCGGCCGGGCGTTGCCAATATGCAGCACTTGCGGGCCCGGACTTGTCGCCCGGTCCCGTCCTCAGGCGACCAGTTGCAGGTTGCGCACCGCCACGCGGTTGCGCCCATCGCGCTTGGCCGCATAGAGCGCGGCATCGGCCTGGCCGAGCAGCGCCTCGAACCCGTCCTTGGGCTCCTCGCATACCGCGACCCCGATGCTGACGGTGCAGGTGACCGGCCCGGCCAGCGTTTCGAGGCCGCAATCGGCAAACGTCGCCCTGATGCGTTCGCCCATGACGGCCGCCTGCGGCGCGCCCGCCCCCGGCAGCACCACGGCGAACTCCTCGCCGCCCAGCCGCGCCGGCACGCCCTGCGCCCCGACGAGCTGACGTACGGTCGAGGCGAACTGGCGCAGCACGTCGTCGCCCGCCGCATGTCCGTGGATGTCGTTGATCGACTTGAAGTGATCGAGGTCGCAGAGCAGCACGGCGATGGGCCCGGCAAGCGGCTCCTGCCCGAAGCGATCAAAGAGCGCCCGCCGGTTGAGCAGGCCCGTCAGCGGATCGGTCATCGCCTCGGACTGGTGCCGGCGCGCCAGGCGCGACTGGTGCAGCGCCAGCGACAGCGCTCCGATGCCGCTCATGGCGAAGATGGCGACGATCGCGTTGATCTCCTCGGCCCAGTTGGCCGGCGCGCCGGTCAGCACCATCCGGCCGTCCATGACGAGCGCGAGCGCGCAGAGGAAGAACGAGATGGCGGCGATACAGTAGAGCGCGGCGGTGACGCGGATCGGCACCGGCGCCTCGGCCCGCGCCCGCCACAACTCGAGGGCCGTGGCAACGAGCACCCCGGTGGCGAGCACATTGGCAAGGATCGCCCCGAACCCGTCGAGGCCGAACGCGAACGGCACGGCGGTCACCCCGATGGTGACGAGCGCCAGCAGCGCCGTCGGCCCGGCCGGCGCCGAACCGGTACGGAAATGCCGCGCGCTGTTCCAGGCGAGGCAGAAGCCGAACAGAACGAACACGAAGCCGAGGAAATGCCGGCCGACCGAATAGTCCTCGCGATAGGTGGAGAAGATGGCGACCCCGACGACGAGCGAGGCAACGCCCGCGGCCAGGCGGAACAGGAACTGCTCGCCGCGCGCCGAAAGCCAGGCCACGAACAGCGTGACCCCGAGCGCGGCCCCGGAGAACCCGATGGCCAGCATCAGCGAAGTCTGGTCTAGCAGCATCGCCCGTCCTTGTGATCGAAATGCCGGCCGACGAATCGGCGCGCTCCGGCACCCTTAGTTCACACCGGTATGCAAACCCTTACCACGCCTGGGCCAAGTGACAGCAAAAGCGGCGCTTAACCCGCCGTATGCCGCAGCCGACGCGGCCTATTTCCCTGTGTCCTTCAGCTTCGCGCGGTACTGCACCGGCGTCTCACCGACGACAGTGCGGAAATCGGTGATGAAGTGCTGCTGGCTGCTGTAGCCGAGCTCATAGGCGAGGTCGGCCCAGTCCGGCGCATCGCCACCCCGGATTCGTTCGGCCGCGGCAAGCAGGCGCCGACGCTGCAGGAACCATTTGAGGCCGATGCCGAGATAGTCGCGGAACAGCTGTTGCAGCCACCGCTCGCTGCGATCGAACGCGGCGGCGACGGCAGCGACTGAAACGAGGTCTGCGTCGTTCTCGACGGCCGCGATAATCGCGTTGACCAGCACGACGTTGTCGTCTGGCGCGGGCGCAGCGGTCAGGAGCAGATCCGCCAGCAACGCCGCCGCCGCCTCCTCGTCCGCGCCGACGATCGCGGCGCGGCACGCGGCGTCGTAGGATGGAAACGCCTGGGCCAGCGGCATGATCGCGTCCTGCAGGTTGGAGAGGTCTCCGGACCAGAAGCAGCGGAACGCTCCCGGCCGGAACCGCGCGCCGACGATCCGTCCGCTGCCGCTCGCCTCATAGACGCGCCGGCCCCTGAACGTGCCCTGGATGCCGTCGCTGTCGGCGGAAACGAACGCGTCGACGAAAGGGCGGTGCATGACCTCGGCCGACAGGTACGTGCCCTCGATACCGGCCCAGCCGATCATCCAGAAATGGTCGAGGAAGAAATCGAGCGCGGGGGGTGGCGCGATCGTGCGGAAGCTGACGTTCCGCTCGAACCCGGCCGGATCGAGGCGTCCGCGAGGTTCGTAAGGGGCTGCGGGTTTTTGAAATACGGAACCGAGGTCGCGCGGCATCATGGCTCCATCATCAACGCTGAACTCTGGAGCAACACGAAATGACGAACAAGCACTTCCTGCGCGGTATGGCCACCGTCAACTTCTGGGCCGAGGACCCTGCAGCGGCAAGGGACTGGTACGCCGATCTCTTCGGGATCGACGCCTACTTCCAGACGCCCAACCATGAAGCCCCGGCCTATGTGGAGTTCCGCATCGGGGACGATGCCGATGAGTTCGGCATCATCGACAGGCGCTATGCGCCTTCCGCCATGCAGCCGGGGCCGGGCGGCGCGATCCTGCTCTGGCACGTCGACGACATCGAGGCTGCCGTCGCCCGCCTCAAGGCAAAAGGCGCGACCGAGTACGACCCGATCACCAGGCGCGGGGAGACGGGATTCGTCACCGCCTCCGTGGTCGATCCCTTCGGCAACATCCTCGGGGTCATGTACAACCCCCATTACGTCGAACTGCACGACTGAGGAAGCTGCCCCGCGGACCGGGCGGCGGGCGATCCTTCCCCGCCGCTCCCGTCCTGCTCGAAAAGCGGGCCGCTCAGACAGGCCGCGCCTTCAGCCGGAAGAGGGGCAGGCCGACAACGATGGGTCGGCCGTTCTCGTGCAGCTCCCGCAGAGTTTCGCGGGCCGCCGCGATCGAAAAGTCCGGATACATGAAGGGCATGTTCTTCAGGTACCAGGCGAACGCCCCGACATCGGCGAATTCGGTCCGCTCGCTGCCCTCGGCCTCCTCGACGACCTCGAGGCCTGCGTCCTCGAGCTGCCGCCTGGCGAATTCCAGGCTCCAGGCCGTCTCGACCGGCGGCGGCGACTGGTTCAGCAACCGATAGAAATCGTCCGCGGCGCCGGACGCGACCTGCTGGGTCAGGAACACGCCATCCGGGGGCAGCACGCGCCGCAGTTCGGCGGGAAGGTAGGACTCGTGGCGGCTGACGATCAGCTCGAAGCTGGCGTCGGCAAAGGGCAGCGCCCCGCCTTCGAAGGGAGGCTTCTGATCGACGTTGTCCGGCGCACCCTCCACCGCGAAAACCTCCACTCCCAGCGGCTCCAGCCGGGCGCGGGCGATCGGCACATTGGGCGCCCATCCCTCGGTCGCCGCGGTGCGGGCGGGACGATGCGGCAGGCGGCTCAGCCATTCCCCGCCGCCCGTTCCGAGATCGAGAAGGGTCGCGGCGTTCCGCGCGTGGGTATCGACGATATCTGCAAAGTCCCATGGCATCGTCGTGCGGATGCGGCCATCGTAGGATACGTCCCACCCGACGAACGGCCGCGCCTCCGCTTCCTCGATCAGGCGCTCGAAATCGGTATCCGTCATGGGTTCCATCCCCCAAGTGCACGCATTCGAGTCCGCCAAGTCCCGGCCGGACGCGAGAACTGGGGCTACCACGCATGAGTGGGGTTTGCCAGCGGACGCAATTTTGCTATCTCCCACGATGTGGTCCCGTAGCTCAGCAGGATAGAGCACAGGATTCCTAATCCTGGGGTCACGCGTTCGAATCGCGTCGGGATCACCAATTCCTCAAAAGAGTCAATAAAATCAGAGACATCAGCCCTTACCGGGGCTGGAAAGAGCCTATTGTTCTTATTGACGAATTTGACGGGGCACCCGCACCCAGGAATTCGGGACATCAATTTTGATCAGGTGGATACGGTTGCGGAGCACCCAAGTGTGTGCTGCTCCCGCACTAGAAGGGGTAGATCGCGCGGCAGAATTTCGCTAGACGAGAACCACTATAGGGGGGCTCTACCATGAAACTACGCGATAGGATCGCGAAGGCGATAGATGAAACACGTGACCAAGATGCTTCGATCGTTTCAGACGCCGTGCTCAATGCATTCCGCGAGCTAAAAAAGACGGACCTGAAAACTGCGATGCAGATCGCCGAGGAGGCCGAACTCGATATCGTCGCTGACGAGTTCATGCTCATGTGCCAGGCGGTTGCTATTGACGGGCTTTCGCCGCCCGCATCGGCCCGCGCGCGTAAGGAATTGCGGCGAGTCATCGAGACGGCAGCAGCAGCCGGCGCTTAGGCTTGGCGTCTCGAACAGGTCGAACGCGGAGCATGACGAACCTCGTTCGCTTCCCACCACTCCCTATCTCTGCCCCCCTGACGGCCTTCTCCGGCAACTTGCGACCCACATGTCTTTTGACATTGTGGGGCGGTCCACAGGGGTATAACCTCGGTTAATCGTCAGCACTCTGAAGAGGCAGGCGGACGCCGAGAGTCCAAAGCCCGTCAGCTGAAGGGCGAAGCTATGACCGACCATGAGACCACCCACGCGGTGGCGATCTGCGCTGTTTGCGGCGCAAGGAACGAGCTGACGGCTCTCAAGCTGCCGAGCGGCGAGATCGTGGCCTGCTCCCATTGCGGCACGGTGCTCGGCACATGGGGGGCGCTGGCGCACCTGCCCAAGCGGCGCGCCACGAAATCTTCCCACGGCCCCGGTGCGGCTGAAGCGGCCGACTAGGACTTTGGTCCCCGTCCATCGCCAGCCCGTGCAAGGGCTCCGTATTGTGTCGCCCACACGCGCCGCGTAAGGCCGCTCGCGCCCGCGCGATTCAGCATTTCTTGAGGGATGCGCTATAGGTGGCACAGCTGGGGGCGAGCTGACCCTTGCAAAGGAAGACGAATGACCGACCAGACCCTGCTCCGCCGCGCCATTCGGCCGCTGCCGACCCTCGTTGCCGCAACAGCGCTCGCAGCCGTGCTTGCCGCATGCAGCGCCTTTTCCGGCGGCGGCGGCGCGCCGGCCGCGCTTCCGGCCGGGCTCTCGGCCCGCATGGACCAGCCCGGCGCCAGCCTCGACAAGGCGCAGGCGCTCGGCCTCGTCAATGCCTACCGCACCAGCGTCGGCGCCGGCACGCTGACCGCCGACGCCGGTCTCGAGGCGCAGGCCCAGGAACTCGCCAACCAGTATGCCGCAAGCGGCACCTCGCCGCGCACCCCGGGAGGCGTCGCCGCCATGCGCTCCAGCGCCGGCTACGCGACCTTTGCCGAGACGTTCTCGGGCTGGCGCAACAGCTCGCCGGACGCCGCCGCGCTCGCCACCGCCGGGGCGCGCCGCGCCGGCCTTGCCGTCGCCGCCAATCCGAACTCGGCCTATGGCGTGCACTGGGTGCTGCTGCTTGGCCAGTGACCCCGACATCGTCGACGCCAGGGGACAGAAATGCCCCCTGCCGGTCCTGCGCATGGAAAAGCGCCTGGCATCCCTTGCGCCGGGCGCACGCCTGACGGTGCTCGCCACCGACCCCATCGCCAAGGTCGATATCCCGCTCTATTGCCGCCAGAACGGCCACGCGGTGACGCTCGCCGAGGAAGCGGGCGTCCTGCGCTTCGAGATCGTCAGGAGCCTGGCCGATAAAGCCTAAAAGTTCGGGCGCGGGCGCGGGAACGGGATGCCGGCTGCGGTGACCGTCGCCGAAAGCCCCGGCCGCAGCTCCGCCTCGGCGACCGCCTCCGGCTGGCCGGTGGGCACGATCGTCACCGGCATGTGCTCGGGACGCGGACGCGGCAGCGGCACGCCGGTGCGGATGCGCCCGAGATCGGACGCGGCATAGCTGCGCGCCGCGACCGTATCGGTGAGGTAGCTCGGCTGGCCCTCGAGGCCCATGGGGAACGCCGCTTCCTGGGCCGCGACATAGTCCCTGGCCTGCGCCCCGCAGATCATCGGGCGCATGTCGACGGGCGCGCCCGCCTGGTTGGGCAGGGCGATGAGGTTCTGGCCGGTGCGTGCGCCCGAGAGCCCCCGCAGCATCAGCTCGGCGGCGCGCTCGTTGCGCTCGCGCCCCGAGGAGGCCCCCAGCACCACCGCGAGCAGCCGCCGCCCGCCGCGCTCGACGGTCGCCACGATATTGAGGCCCGACGAGCACACATAGCCGGTCTTCATGCCGGTCGTGCCGGCGAACTTGGTCAGGAGCGCATTCTGCGATTCGTAGACCCGCTTGCCGATCGTCACCTCCTCGGTGCCGAAGATCGGCGCATACTGCGGATAGGTCTGCAGGATATAGAGCGAAAGCACGGCGAGGTCGCGCGCCGAGGTGACCTGGGCCGGATCGTGCAGGCCATGCGGATTGGTGAAGTGCGTCGCCGAAAGGCCCATGCGGCGGCCCGCGTCGTTCATCAGCGCGACGAACCCGGCCTCCGATCCGCCGACCGTGTCGGCGATGGCGACGGCCATGTCGTTGGCCGACTTGACGAGGAGAATATAGAGCGCATCCTGGAGCGAGACGGTGCTGTCGGAGGGCAGGCCGGACTTGCTCGGCGGCAGCGCGACCGCGGCCTTGGAAAGGGTGACGGGCGTATCGAGGCTGACAGCGCCGAGCGAGATCTGCTCGAAGGCGACGAACGCCGTCATCAGCTTGGTGAGCGAGGCCGGATGCCAGGGTTGACCCGCCTCCTGCGCCTCCAGCACTTCGAGCGTGTCGACATCCACCAGCAGCAGCGGGTTGGCCGCGGCGGGCGCGGCAAGGCTGGTGAGGCAGGAAAGGGCGAAGAGAAGGGCGAGGCTGAGGCGCCGGGCGAAATGCACGAGTCTCTGTCTCCAATTGGCGCAAGTGTTTCGGGCGGAAGTCTTACCAGCCGATGAACGCGGCCTCAATGTGGCGGGAAGCGCACCGACGGGTTTGTGAACGCTTTCATGTGAGCTCCGGCAGGTCGAGCGAGGTGCGCCAGCGATGGAAGAGCGTGCGCCGCGGCTGCGGCAGCGGATCGGAAAGCACCGCGACCGTTTCCATCCCGTCGATGCGGAAGCGCCGGTAGTCCTGCCGCAACGTGCACCAGGCGACGAGCACCTGCCGGTCCTCGTAGTAGCCCAATGCCAGCGGATAGACGACCCGCCGGCTGGGAACGCCCTTGAGGTCGCGATAGGCGAGCTCCACCTGCCGCTCGTCGCGCACCGCCTGGCGCAGGTCGGCAAGACGCCGGTCCTGCCCCTCCCCACCGCGCGGCGGCATGGCGAAGAGCCCGACGGCATCCATCTCGGCGCGCCGGTCTGCCGGCAGGATGGCGGCGATCTTGGAAAGCGCATCGCGCCCGGCCGCGCTCATTTCGGCGTCGGACCCGTAGATCATCGTGCGCAATCCGAGGACCAGCGCCTCGACCTCGCCCTGCGTGAACATCAGCGGCGGCAGGAAATAATCGGCGCGCAGCTGAAAGCCGAGACCGGCTTCCCCGTCGATCGCCGCGCCCATGGATTTCAACGTTTCGATGTCGCGGTAGAGCGAACGCAGCGATACGCCCGTCTCCTCGGCCAGCACTTGGCCCGTAACCGGCCGCCGCCGGCGCCGCAGCGCCTGCATCAGGGCGAGAAGCCGCTCGGAACGCTTGGCCATATGGGCGCCATCCGCTGCTGACAAAAACTGGTCGGGTGCACCGCTAACCTCGTCGCATCAGACAAGAGGAGACGCAAGATGACAACCTTCCTCACCATCCTCACGCAAGGCTATGCCGACTGGGAAACCGCCCTGCTCAACGCCACCGCCAAGGGCTACTATGGCGTCGAGACGCGGTTTGCGACGCCCGGCGGCAGGCCGGTGACCTCGGCCGGCGGCCTCAAGGTCACGCCGGACATGGCGATCGAGAACATCGACCTCGGTGATTTCGACGTGCTGCTCGTCAATGGCGGCACCGCCTGGTCGCAGCCCGACGCGCCCGACATCGGCAAGCTCGCGCGCGACGCCGTCGCCGCCGGCAAGATCGTCGGCGGCATCTGCGACGGCACGGTGGCGCTGGCGCGCTCCGGCGTGCTCGACACCGCGCGCCACACGTCGAACTCGACCGACAATCTGCCGCCGACCGGCTACAAGGGAGCCGGCTTCTATCAGGACGTGCCCTACGCCGTCACCGACGGCAGGATCGTCACCGCCCCCGGCACCGCTCCCGTCAGCTTCATGGCCGCCATCCTCGACCAGCTGGGCCTGAAGGACGCCAATCTCGATTTTTATCTCGGCCTGCATGCGGCCGAGCATGGCGCATCGTAAGTGCGGGATTTCCGCACCTTGACGACACTGCGGAATTCCCGCATCTTATCGGTATGCAGGTTCCGACCTCAGTACGATGGAATCCCGCCAAGGCGGAGGCCAACCTGCGAAAGCACAAGGTTGCGTTCGACTTTGTGCTCAAGGTTTTCGCTGACCCCGAACTGCTGGTTCAACCCACGATCCGCATCGAAGACGGCGAAGAGCGATACAAGGCGATCGGCGATATCGACGGTAAGCTCTATGTCGTCATCTTCACCATGCGCGAAGGCGCCCATAGGCTGATATCGGCACGGCGAACCAACTCCAAAGAGGAGAGCGATTATGCCCGACATCGTGATCAAGTTTGATCCGAAGAACTTCCGTGATCTCACTCCCGAAGAAAAGGCCCGGCTCGACGCCATGACCGACGAGGAGATCACGGCCGCCGCCCTTTCCGATCCCGACAACCCGCCACTGACGGACGAGGAGATCGAGCGGTTCGCGGCGGCGCGTCTCTCCAAAACGATCCGGCATCGGCTGAACCTCACCCAGGAGCAGTTCGCCGAGCGCTTTCACATCAGCTACGGGCGCCTGCGCGACCTCGAACAGGGGCGCACGCACCCCGATAGCGCGCTTCTCGCCTATCTCAAGGTGATCGAGCACGACCCGCAAGCCGTGCTGCGCGTGCTCAGCGCCGCCTGATCATCGCGTTCAAACCGGCAGCATCAGCGTCGTCGCGCGGCTGACCTTGGCCGAAAGCGGCAGGTCGGCCGAGGACGTGCCGGCCCGAAGCGTGAATTCGCCCGCCTCGACCAGCCAGTGGCGGGCCGTTTCCGAGTAGAAGGCGAAGGCGCGGGCGTCGAGCCGCAGCGAGACGGACTGGCTTTCGCCCGGCGCCAGATGCAGCTTGGCGAAGCCCTTGAGTTCCTTGGCCGGCCGGTCGAGCGACGCGATGTCGTCGGTGACGTAGAGCTGGACGACGGTCGAGCCCGCCCGCTTGCCCGTATTGGTGACGCAGAGCGTGACCGTCGCCACCCCGTCCGCCTCGAACCGGCTGTCGTCGACCGAAAGGTCCGAAAGCGCGAAGCTCGTGTAGGAAAGCCCGAAGCCGAAGGGGAAGAGCGGCGCGATGCCATGCCTGTCGTAGTGGCGGTAGCCGACGAACACCCCCTCCTCGTAACGCACCTTGCCGTCGAGCCCGGGATAGATCTCCGCGTCCTGGCTGTTGGTCGGATTGTCCGCCCACTTGACCGGGAACGACTGCGGCAGGCGCCCGCCGGGCTCGGCTGCGCCCGTCAGCACGTCGGCGATGGCGTTGCCCGCCTCCTGGCCCGGATACCAGGCCTCGATGACCGCCGCGACGTCGGAAAGCCACGCCATCTCCACCGGCCCGCCCGTCTGCAGCACGACGACGGTGTTGGGATTGGCGGCGGCGACGGCCGAGACCAACTCGTTCTGCCGGCCGGGCAGCACGATGGATTGCAGGTCACTGCCCTCGGTGTCCCACTCGCCGTTGCGGCCGACGAAGACGATGGCCGTCCCGGCTTCACCTGCCACCCGCGCCGCTTCGGCAATGGCCTCGTCGCCCAGCGGATAGCCGATGCCGGCGGCGAACCCGGCGATGCCGAGCACCGCGTGCGGCTTGGTGGCGAATTCGATGGTCACCTCGTAGCTCCGTCCCGCCTCGAGCGTCACGGTGCCGACAACCTCGTCGCACCCTTCCTCGAAGAACGTGCGGCCCTTCTGCCAATCGGTCCAGGCGTCGGCGATGAGCTTGCCCTCGACATAGACCTTGGCACGCCCGGCCGCATAGACGCCGACGCGGTGTTCGCCGGCATGCTCGGCAGTATAGCTGCCGGTCAGCCGCGCCGAGAACTGCCTGGGGTCGACCTTGCCCTCGGCGATGCGCCCGATCCAGAAGGCCTGCGCCTCGTCCTGGATGGCAGTGTAGGCCGGCTCGCCGGCGAGCGTGTCGTTGGCGAAGTAGTCGACGCGGAACCGGCCGCGGATCAGCGGCTCGAAGCGGTGGTTGGTGCAGCCCGGCGCGAAGGCCAGCCGCTCCTCTCCAAGCGCGGCGGCAAGCCCCTCCCATGGGCTGACGCGATAGTGCGCGTTGAGCTGCGCGCTGCCGCCGCCCATGATCTGCGCGATTTTCGCGTTGGGCCCGATGACGGCGACCTTGCCCGTGCCGGCGAGCGGCAGCGCGGCCTCGTTCTTGAGGAGCACCGCCGCCTCGGCGCCGGCTCGACGGATGAGCGCGCGGTGCTCTGCCCGGTCGTCGGCCCGTTCCTCGAAGGCGCGCGCGTCGGTCAAGGCTCCGGTGCGGTCCATCAGGCGCAGCATGTTGAGCGCCCGCTCGCGCACCACCGCCGCTGTCACCTCACCGCTCTTGACCGCGGCGACGAGCTTGTCGCCCCGGTCGCGGGTCGGGCCCGGCATTTCGAGGTCGAGCCCGGCATTGATCGTCTCGGCGGTCGAGTGCGAGCCGAACCAGTCGGACATGACGATGCCGTCATAGCCCCATTCGTTGCGCAAGACCGTCGTCAGCAGCCAGTTGTGCTCGGAGGTGAAGGTGCCGTTGAGCTTGTTGTAGGAGCTCATCACGCCCCAGGTGCCGGCCTTCTTGACCGCCCATTCGAACGGGACGAGATAGATCTCGCGCAGCGCCCGCTCGTTGATCTGTGACGAGATCGTCGTGCGCTCGATCTCGGATTCGTTGCCGGCATAGTGCTTGATGGTCGCCGCGATCCCCTGCCCCTGCAGCCCGCTGATGTAGGCTGAGGCGAGTTCGGCGGTGAGGATCGGGTCTTCCGAATAGCACTCGAAATTGCGCCCGTTGGTCACCGACCGATGGATGTTGACCGTCGGCGCCAGCAGCATGTGCGCACCCTTGGACTTGACCTCCTCGGCAAGCGCCGCGCCGATCTCGTTGACGAGCTCGACGTTCCAGGTCGCCCCGAGCGCGATACCGACCGGAAAGCTCGCCGATTTCACCCCGCCGATGAGCGACCCGCCGCCGCGCGCCCCGTTCGGCCCGTCGGTGACCCGCAGCTTGCCGATATCGAGGCGCTTGACCGCCGGCACCGACCAGAAGTCCTCGCCCGAAAGGATCGACACCTGCTCTTCGAGCGTCATGGCATCGACGAGGGCTTCAAGTTCGGCTGCGGTCACGGCGTCTCTCCCCTGTTGGTCCCGTTGTTCTAGATCATGGCCGGGGCGCTTGCCCCTAGGAACAATCGGTAACCGTGTCTATATTAGTGCCCAAGGCACAATCTGAAAAAGGCAACATCCATGTCCATCGCGGATACCAGCAAGTCGGCCAACTGCCTCGCCATGTCGGACGTGCTCAACCGCATCGGCGACAAATGGAGCGTGATGGTGGTCGGCATCCTCGGCAAGAGCGGCACCCTGCGCTTCAATGAGCTGAAGCGCATGATCAACGGCATCTCCCAGCGCATGCTGACGCTAACCCTGCGCAACCTCGAGCGCGACGGCCTCGTCACCCGCACCATCTATCCCGAGGTCCCCCCGCGCGTCGAATATACACTGACCGAAATGGGCAAGACCCTCGACGGCCCGATCTCCAGCCTCTGGGACTGGTCGGCCGAGCACCACATGGCCATCCTCGAAGCGCGCGAGATCTACGACACGCGCGAAGGCGCCATCGCCGAGGAGAACACCCGCAAGATCGCTTACGCGCGCGGCTAGGCGATGACGGCGACCCTCTGGACGCGGGCCGAGCTTGCCCGCCACGCAAGTGAACTCGGCCTTGCGCCGGGCGACGCCGTGCTGATCCACGCCGGCCTTCGCTCGGTCGGGCCGATCCTTGGCGGACCCGATGCGCTGATCGATGCGCTGCTCGACGCCGTCGGCCCGGCCGGCACCCTGTTGGGCTATTGCGACTGGGACTACGACGACCGTGACCTGCCGGACCCCGCACTGCGACCGCACGTGCCCCCGTTCGATCCGGCGCGCTCGCGCGCGACACGCGACAACGGCGCGTTTCCCGAACTCCTGCGCACCCGGCCGGGCGCGCAGCGCAGCGGCAATCCCGGCGCGTCCTGCGCCGCCCTTGGTGGACGCGCGGACTGGTTCACGGCCGATCATGCGCTTGATTTTGGCTACGGCCGGCAATCGCCGTTCGGCAAGCTCGTTTCCAGCGGCGGCAAGACGCTGCTGCTGGGCGCGCCGCTCGATGCCATGACGCTCCTCCATCATGCCGAGCACCTCGCCGACATTCCCGGCAAGCGGCTGCGCCGCTTCCAGTCGCCGATGTTGGTCGATGGCGCGACGGTCTGGCGCGAGTTCGAGGAATTCGACACCAGCGACCCCGTGGTCGAGGGCCTGCCCGACGACTATTTCGCCACCATCGTCGAGGAGTTTCTCGCAACGGGCCAAGGCAAGCGCGGCACCATCGGCGCCGCGCCCTCGGTTCTGGTCGACGCCCCCGCCATCGTCGCCTTCGGCGTCGAGTGGCTGGAACGGCGGTTTCCGCATCGATAAACCGAATCCGGCGTTCCTTCGCCTCCAGGGCAACCGCATTGGCGCCTTCCCTTCTCCCCTTGTGGGAGAAGGTGCCCCGAAGGGGCGGATGAGGGGTCTGCGATGCCGCAATGGATGCGCCGGAGCGTGTGGCAGCATCGCAGACCCCTCACCCCGATTTTCCGCTGAACGCGGAAAATCTGTCCCTCTCCCACAAGGGGAGAGGGGAAGGTGCCTGTCACCCTTTCGGGCATTCCCGATAGACCTGCCGTAAGAGGGACGCTAGGCGTTGGCGCCGCTGTCGACGAGGATGGCGGTGCCGGTGATGCTGCGCCCGCCGGGGCCGGCAAGATGCAGGACGCTCGCCGCGATGTCTTCGGCCGCGCCGTATCGCCCGAGCGCGGTGAGCTTCACCTGCTCGCCGGCGTAGGGACCGTCGGCCGGGTTCATGTCGGTATCGGTCGAGCCCGGATTGACCTGGTTGACGGTGATGCCGCGCGGTCCCAGCTCGCGCGCCAGTGCCCGCGTCATGCCGGTCAGCGCCGATTTGCTCGCCGAATAGACGCTGAGGCCCGGCAGCGCCACCCGCTCGCCGAGGTTGCTGCCGATGGAAATGATCCGCCCGCCCTCGCCCATGTGCCGGGCCGCCGCCTGCGCGGCGAAGAAAGGCGCGCGCACATGGACGGCGAAGGTCTGGTCGAACTCCTCGCGCGTTGCCGCCTCGAAGGCATTGGCCAGCGCGATGCCGGCGTTGTTGACGAGGATGTCGAGCCGCCCGAACTCGGCGACCACCCGCTCGACCGCGGCGACCACCGCGTCGGGATCGGCCGAATCGGCCTGGATCGCGAGCGAGCGCCGCCCATGGCTCCGGATGGTGTTTTCGCTCGCCAGCGCCCCCTCGCCGTTGGAGGCGAAGGTGAAGGCGACGTCCGCGCCGTTGCGCGCCAGGGTCTCGGCGATGGCCGCGCCGATGCCGCGGCTGCCGCCGGTCACCAGGGCCACCTGTCCCTCGAGTTGAGGTTTGGATCGCATGGTTCACTCCATTATGTAACGATCGGTACTGAATTGCTGCCACGGCTTGCTCGTCGCGGTCAACGATTTTATAATGATCGGTACAAAAAGAGTTTGGACACCCGGTTTTGGCAGGACGCCCCAGACAATTCGATCGGAACGAAGCGCTGGACAAGGCCATGCGCCTTTTCTGGGAGCGCGGCTACGAGGGCACTTCCGTCGGCGACCTCGTGCAGGCCATCGGCATCAACAAACCGAGCCTCTATGCCGCCTTCGGCTGCAAGGAACAGCTCTTCTACGATGCGCTCGATCTTTATGAGCGCACCTATGGCTGCGTCACCCCCGACGAACTCGACGGCTTCCCGACCGCCCGCGACGCCATCGAGAGCGCGCTGCACCGCAATGCCGAGACCGCCGTCGATCCCTCGACCCCGCGCGGCTGCTTCATCGTGCTCTCGGCCGCCGTTGGCCCGCCGCAGGACGAGAATGTGCGCGCGCACCTGACCGAGCGTCGTCTCTCCTCGCTGGCGCACTTCGCCCGCCGCATCGAGCGCGGCATCGCCGATGGCGACGTGCCGGCCGGCGCCGATGCACGCGCGCTCGCCGCGTTCTACACCACCGTCATCAACGGCATCGCCATCCAGGCCCGCGACGGCGCCCCGCGCGCGGTGCTGGACGGCATCGTCACCGGCGCCATGGCCGCCTGGGATGCGCTCTGCGCAAGGCCGAACACCTGACGCATCGCGCACGCTGATCGCTGCGATCAGTACTTGTCATTGGGCAAGCCCGGTCGATATCTGCATTCCTGTCCGGCATGGAGGTGCCCTCATGAGTCGCAGGCAAACCGGCAGCGCCCTCGACGAGCTGGCGCGCGGCGCGCGCCTCTGCCTGCCGGTCTGCGTTTCCGTTGCCGCCTATGGCCTCGTCTGGGGCGTGCTGGCGGGCCAGGCGGGCCTGAGCCTCCTCGAGGTGCTGCTGATGAGCGGGCTGGTCTTTGCCGGCTCCTCCCAGTTCGTCGCCATCGACCTCTGGACGCAAAACCCCGCCGCCCTCCCCATCGCCGCGATCGTCATCGCGGTCGCCGTCGTCAACCTGCGCTACGTGATGCTGACGGCAACGCTCCGGCCCCTGTTCCCCGGCCGGCTCGGTCCCGGCGCCTTCGCCGCCATGTTCGTTGCGACCGACGAGAACTGGGCGCTGACTGTCGGCGAGATGAAGCGGCAGACGACCTCGCCCGCCTTCCTCGTCGGCAGCGGCCTTGCCATCTACCTCGCCTGGCTCGGCGCGACGTTCGTCGGGCGGCTCCTCGGCGCCGCCATCGAGGACCCGGCCGCCTACGGGCTCGATTTCGCCTTCACCGCCACCTTCCTCGCCCTGCTGCTCGGCATGTGGCGTGGCAAGGCCGATCTCGTGCCCTGGCTCGTCGGCGCCGCCGCCGCGCTCATCGCCGCGCGGCTCGTCGAGGGCAACTGGTACATCATCATCGGCGGCCTCGTCGGGAGCCTGGCCGGCGCCATCCTCGAAACCAGGAGCCGCCATGACCGTCTCGCCTGAAGCGCTCCTCGCCATCGTCCTGATGGCGCTCGCCACCTACGCCATCCGCGCCGGCGGTCTCCTCATCGCCGACCGGCTGCCGCGTGACGGTTTCTTTGCCGCATGGCTGAAGCACATCCCGGGCGCCGTGCTTGCCGCGCTCGTCGCGCCGGCCATCGCCACGGGCGGCATCGCCGAAGCGGCCGCCGCCGCGATCACCGCTCTGGTATTCGTTGCGACCCGCAGCCTCTTTCCGGCCATGGCCGCCGGCGTCATCGCCGTCTACCTCATTCGCCTCGCCCTCTGAGCTGGCAAGGACGGGCAACCCAGGCTCGGCCAAGGCAAATCACACCCACCCCGACAGGTCCAAAACTATTCGCTCGCCCCGCCGCGAGTCCCTTCGACTCACAATCAGACATCAACCCTAGTCGAGACGGACCTCTACTTCAAAAATTCGTGATCCGAATTTAAACAAGAACAAATTGCCGAGTGATTTTGACTTGAGTCTCTCTCAAATTGACTCTCCTGGATTCCGTAATGATTCTCAACCTATGGAGTGCATTGCATGGGTCACACAAGTGACTGGGTTAACCCATGCAAACGGAAATGAGGCACAAGATGTATTCGCGGTTCATGAAGTCGATTGCGAGCGTGTTGCTTGCATCGACACTTATCGTCGCACCGGCCAGTGCCCAACTTCTCGGAGGAGAGGGCGGACTTCTGGGAGGAGGAGACAGCGGTGGTCTTCTCGGAGGGGGCGGCCTTCTCGGCGGAGAGGGCGGCCTGCTGGGCGGTGTCATCGGCGATGGCGACAGCGGCGCGCTGGTCACGCTCGAGAACGGCAAGGCCGGTAGCAGCGGCGTGATCAACGTCGGGCTCGGCGGCAGCGGCGGCAATGTGCTCGACGCCAACGTCCTGCCCGGCGGTGGCGGCGGCACCAACGGCCTTGTCCAGGCCAATGTCAGCAGCGGCGGCAGCGATGGCCGCCTGCTCGGCGTCGACGCCGACGTCGGCGGGGGCCTTGCCACGGCAAATGTCGGCGTCGGCGGCAGCAACCTGCTCGATGTCAACGTCGGCATCGGCGGTGGTCCTGGCGGACCCGGAGGCCCCGGCGGACCTGGTGGACCGGGAGGCCCTGGCGGTCCTGGCAATCCTGGCGGACCCGGCAACCCCGGTGGTCCGGGGGGACCTGGCGGTCCGGGTAATCCGGGCGGACCCGGCGTCATCATCGGCGGTGGCGGTGGAGGCGGCGTCTTCACCGGCGTTCCCGGCGCCAACTGCGCTGGCGTCGATCCCAACCAGCTCGTCGGCCTGTTCCAGAACACCCAGCTGAGCGGTTGGAACCGCGCCTCCAACATCCAGATCGTTCCGATCCGGGTCTGCGCGCCGCTCAAGCGCCAGGTGGCGGGCTATCTGGCCACGCAGGGCAAGTACGGCCAGATGCAGGGCGCGGTGATGACCGACCCCCTGATCGCGGCCGCCCTCAGCCGCTCCCAGTACAATGCCGGCAGCGTCTTTGCCGTGCAGCGCGCCGGCCAGCAGCTGACTGTCTACGTCTACTGAAAAAACCTATGCGCGACGATCGGCCCCGCGGGGAAACCTGCGGGGCCGATGCTTTTTTGGCCACGGCACGGCAGGTCGCCGGCGCAGCCACGCCGACCAAAAGATCGTCATCTCTCGAGATTGGTACGGGCGGTCGGAATCGAACCGACACTCCTTTCGGAACCGGATTTTGAGTCCGGCGCGTCTACCAGTTCCGCCACGCCCGCAGCTTCAGGCTTTGCGCCCGATCGGTAGGATGAGCCGGACTAGCCCGAAAGCCGCCTTCCGTCAATCGGCTGCGCAAATGCCGGACCCTCCACCATCACAAGCGTGCAATGAGGCTGGCGTTTTCTCCCGGCTCCCGCTAATCGAAGGCGCAACAGAGCGTTTCCGGAAAAAGTGGACACCACTCTTCCGCTTCGGACACGCGACAAAGACTGGAGCCGAAGTTTTGACCAAGTCAGGACGCATGGGGCTCCAGCCCCTTTCCGAGACCGACATGCCCCAAGCCCGCGCCATTCCCCTCGACAAGCTCGCCGCCGGCGGCGCCTTCCTCATCGGCCTCGCCGCCATCCTGCTGGCGCTCGCCTCCGAACATATCGGCGGGCTCGTGCCCTGCGAGCTCTGCCTCGAGCAGCGGCTCGCCTACTACTGGGGCCTGCCGGTCCTCGCCCTCGTCCTTCTGCTCTGGAACCGGCTGCCGCTCGCCGTCTGGTACGTCGCCATCGCGATCGTCACCGCGGTCTTCGTCTGGGGCGCCTATCTCGGCGTCTATCACGCCGGCGTCGAATGGGGCTTCTGGCCCGGCCCCACCACCTGCACCGGCGTCGGGCAAGCCGTCGGGTTCGACGCCCTCTCCGACCTCAACGCCGCCCGCATCGTGCCGTGCGACGCAGTGCAATTCCGGTTCCTGGGCGTGTCGCTCGCCGGCTACAACGCCCTCGTCTCGCTCGCAGTGGTCGCACTGCTGGCTGTCGCCGCCGCGTTCCAGTGGCGCAAGCGCGGCTAGCTATCCGAGAGCTTTAGCGAGGTCCATGGCGGACGAGATCACGCGCACTATGCCGATTTCATCGCCTTCCACCGCGTAGATGATGATGTAGCGAGCGTGCACGCGTCGTCGGTACCCCAGATGTGCGAACTCTTCGACAAGCGGAAAGCGCAACGGCGTTTCCAGAAGACCTCGGCAAGAGTCTTCGAGTTCGTCGACAAAGGAGAGTGCCCGAGCGGGATTGTCCTGGGCGATATAGTCGCCGATCTCCAGTAAGTCCTGTCGAGCAATCGGCGAGAAGACCAGCCTCATTGACGGCGCTTCCGCGCCATTTCGCTGTAGCGGGCTCGCAATTCCTCAAAGACTTCCTCAGCGGGAATCGTTCGCCCGGCTTCGATATCGTCCATGCCGAGTTGCAGCGCGGCCTCGAGTTCCCTGAACCGCGCCTCTCGCTCCTGCACCAGGCGCACGCCTTCGCGCAGCACTTCGCTTTTGGAGTTGTAGCGGCCGGTGGCGACGAGGTCGTTCACCACCTTCTCGAGGGTTTCGCCCAGTTCCGCGCTGATCGCCATCGTCGTTCTCCACGTTCTCGGGACAACCAATAATAGTTATTGGCGCGCCGATGGACAAGGAAAAGACGAGAGAGCGGTCTTACGGCTCCAGCTCGATATCCCAGTAGAGATAGTCGAGCCAGCTGCGGTGCAGGTGGTTGGGCGGGAAGGCGCGGCCGTTGTTGTGCAGGTCGAAGACCGTCGGATGATAGGGCTTCTGGCGCGGGTGCATGTCGATTTCCCACGGCAGGCGATTGGCCTTGCGCAGATTGCACGGCGCGCAGGCGGCCACCACGTTCTCCCAGGTTGTGCGCCCGCCCTTGGAGCGGGGAATGACATGGTCGAACGTTAGGTCGTCCTTGGAGCCGCAGTACTGGCACTGGAAGCGGTCGCGCAGGAACACGTTGAATCGCGTGAAGGCCGGGTGCTTGGCCGGTTTCACGTATTCCTTCAGCGAAACGACGCTCGGCAGCTTCATCTCGAAGGATGGGCTGTGGATGGCCGTGTCGTATTCCGAGACGATGTTGACGCGGTCCAGGCACACGGCCTTGATCGCGTCCTGCCACGACCATAGCGAGAGAGGATAATAGCTGAGCGGACGGAAGTCGGCGTTCAGCACGAGTGCGGGACAGCCCTCAGGCGACACATGGATCGTCACGTGAGTCTCCCGATGCGGGAATCAGTCAAGTCCATAGCGCCCTTATACTAAGCCGTTTGTGTCACGGCTGTGAAGCGGGCAAAACAGCGCGATGAAATGCTAGGACCGCGCCGAAACGTCGGCGATGAACGCGCTGGCGAACGCGAGGCCATCGGGCGAGATGCCGTGGCCGACCCCGTGCGAGACATGGTAGGCGACCGGCACGCCCGCCGCTTCCAGCACCTGCGCCGCCTGCCGGCTGAAATCCGGATCGACGACGTTGTCCATGTCGCCATGGACGAGGCAGACCGGCGTCTTGGCCGCATCCGGCCCGAACCCCCGCGGCGGGATGAACGCGCCGGAGAACGCGATGATCCCCATCAGCGGCTCGGGCAGCGACAGGCCCGCATGCAGCGCCATCATCGCCCCCTGGCTGAAGCCGGCAAGGATCGTGTCCTTGGGTGCAAGGCCCGTCTGCGCCCAGAGGTCCTCGAGGAACCTGACCACGACCGGACAAGCGAGCGGCAGGCCCTCCTGCCGGTTGGCGACGCGGTCGGTGGTGTAGTCGAGGGGGAACCACTGGAAGCCGAACGGGTTGCCGTCGCAGGGCTGGGGCGCGTTGGGCGCCAGGAACAGCGCATCGGGCAGCTCCGCCTGCCACTGGGCGCCGAGCGTGATGAGGTCGTTGCCGTCCGCCCCGTAGCCGTGGAGGATGACGACCGCCTGCTTGGGCGCTCCGCCCGATTTGGGGGCCAGCATCGGGCCGGAAAGCGCTGCCGTCATAGAACGATGCCCTCCCTGCCGCGCATGGCGGCGTAGTAGCGCCAGAAGAGAAGCGCGGCCGTAGCCCGGTGCGGCGACCAGTCCTTGGCCATTTCGATCAACTGCTTGATCGAGGGCTGCGCGTCAAGCCCGAGCCCGTGGGCGACGGCCTTCTGCAGCGCCAGGTCCCCGGCTGGAAAGACGTCCGGATGCCCGGCGCAGAACATGAGATAGATCTCGGCCGTCCACGGCCCGATGCCGCGATGGGCGGTAAGGTACGCGATGGCCTCGTCGGCCGGCAGCGCCTCGACGCGGGCAAAATCGAGATCGCCCGCGACCACCGCCTCGGCGACGGCGCGCACGGTTCGGAACTTGCCGAGCGAGAAACCGACGCCGCGCACCGTTTCCTCGTCGAGGTCGAGGTACCCGTGCGGATCGAGCGCACCGGGCAACGCCTCGAAGCGGGCCCAGATGGCATTGGCGCTGGCGACCGACAATTGCTGGCCGCAGACGACCTTGGCGAGCCCGACGAAGCCGGCCGACGCGGTGCGCGGCGGAAAGCGCCCCGCCCGCTCGTAGACGGTTGCCAGGCGCGGGTCGCGCGCGATGAGCGCCGCCAGGTGCCGGGCGACGGCCGCCTCATTGTCCAGCCGCTCTGTCGGGAGCTTGTCGTGCATGCTAAGCGGTGTCCTTTCAAAGGGATGATCTATGCCATCTCGTCCGGTTTTGCGATTCGCGCCGAGCCCAAACGGGCGGCTGCACCTGGGTCACGCCTATTCGGCGCTGTTCACGTGGAACGTGGCCGAGGCGCTCGGCGGGGTAGCGTTGCTGCGCATCGAGGACATCGACAGGCAAAGGTGTAAACCCGAATTTGACGCCGCGATCCGCGACGACCTGCATTGGCTCGGCCTGTCCTGGCCCGAACCGGTGCTGCGCCAGTCGACGCGCTTCGATGCGTACGCGCAAGCCGTCGACCGGCTGAAGGACATGGGCCTCCTCTACCCCTGCTTCTGCACCCGCAAGGAAGTGGCGGAAAAGGCGGTCGGCACCGACCCGGACGGCGCTCCGCTCTACCCCGGCACCTGCCGTAACCTATCGGACGAGGAAAGGGCCGACAGGCTGGCAAAAGGGTACCCATGCCAGTGGCGATTGCTGACGCGCGAAGCACATGCGTTGACCGGCACGCTGGCCGTAACCAGCTTCGACATGAAGGGAAATCTCGCCGAGCGCCCGGCGGAGCCGGAAAAATGGGGCGACGCGGTGATCGTGCGCAAGGACACCCCGACGAGCTATCACCTCGCGGTCACGCTCGACGACGCTTTCCAGGGCGTCACCCACGTCACCCGCGGCATGGACCTCTTCCACGCGAGCGACCTGCACCGCCTGCTGCAGGCGGTGCTGAGGCTCCCCGCCCCGCTCTACTGCCATCATGAACTCGTTCGCGACGACGGGGATATCAAGCTCGCCAAGTCGCGCGGTTCGCAAAGCCTCGCGGACCTGCGCGCCGCCGGATGGACAGGGGCGGATGTGCGGCGCGTGCTGGGGTTCGGGAGTCCTGCAGGCGAGTAGCGTAGTTTTTACGAAAGCATGCGCGGATCGCTCCCCTCCCCCTTGAGGGGAGGGGCCGGGGGTGGGGGGTCCATCAGTGGACCACACCCCCCTCAAGGGGGAGGGAGGCGCGGGAGCCGGTGCTTCCCGACTACGCCGAAGACTCCAAGACATGCCCGGCCCCAACCGCCCTAGAACAACGGTGGAATGATCCCCGCGGGCATCATGCCCGAGGCGATGACGCCGCCGCGCAGGTTGATGGTGTTGCTGTAGCTGCCGTCCGCCGCCGGCTGGCCGAGGATGAGGCCGCGATAGGGTTCGGGGAAAAGCCCCTCGATCCGCTCGACGACCCCGTGCGAGGCGATGCGCACCTGCCCTTCGGCCTGGCCGGCGTCGTTGAGAAAAACCTCGCCGTCGGCGGTGAGATAATCCTCTCCCGCCGTGGCGTTGAGCGAGACGATGCGCAGCTGCCCGCCCGCCTGCTGCCATTGGCGCAATGCATCGGGCGCGCCGAGCAGCCGCAGGTCCGACGGCAGGCCCGTCAGCTCCATCTCCAGTTCGCTCGCGCCGCCCGCGACGGCGAAAGCCGGCGCGTTGAGTTCGGCCAGCCGCACATAGCCGGCGAGCGCGGCGCGGCCGGCCGCCGCATCGAGCCGTTCGGGAATGTCGATGAGATGCGCCTCGCCCTCGCTGCTCGAGGCGATCAGCGCCTCCCCGAAGAGCGTATCGGTCCAGGAAAGGTCCCGCCCGACCAGCGAGAACCGCTCGATGCGCCAATCGGCAAGGCGCAGGCTCGCATCGAGCGCGCTCCACGAGACGGAGTTGCGCGCGCCGGTGAAGGCGTCGGTCAGCGTCGCGGGCCCGCGCGCCGCCCCGATCAGGTGCGTCGGCCGGTAGACGAGGGCGGAAACGCCGATTTCGGGAACGGCGACCGTGAGATCCCCCGAAACGATCTGCGCGCCCGCGCAATCGACATCGAAGCGGAAGGGAAAGCCCCCTATATCGAGCCGCTCGCAGGTGACGCGCGGCGCCGTCTCGCCGTCATTGGCGGCCAGGCTCTCGACCGTTCCGCGCACCTGGGTGGAGAGGAAGAACCAGCCGCCCGTCCACAGGACGACGACAGCGACGACGGCGATGATGAGATAGGCGAATCGGTTCATGGGCGTCTTTCTATCCTGACGGGGCCTGTCAGGCGACGATGTTACGGCGTTCCGTCGTTTCCGGGTCGCCCGAACGGCGCGGGGGCCGCATACCAGCCCCGCCCCGCCTGCGATTGCCGCGCAGGGGTTTGCTCGGCTAGGATTGAGGACAGGTTATGGCAATGGATGCAACGCATATCGGGTCTTCGGACCACTGGGTGTTCGGCTACGGGTCGCTGATCTGGAATCCGGGCTTTGCGCATGTGGCCGCCCGGCTCGCGGTGCTGCACGGCGCCCACCGCAGCCTCTGCATCTATTCCCACCATCATCGCGGCACGCCCGAGAAACCGGGCCTCGTCTTCGGTCTCGTCGAGGGCGGCTCCTGCCGCGGCATGGCGTTTGCGGTCGATGAAGCCGAATGGCTCGGCGTGCGCGAATACCTGCGCGCACGCGAGCAGGTGACGAGCGTCTATCGCGAGGCGACCCGGCGCGTGCGGCTCGACGACGGGCGCGAGGTCAAAGCGCTCGCCTTCCTGGTCGACCGTCACCACGAGCAATACGCCGGACGCCTGACGCTCGCCGAACAGGCCCGGATGGTTTCCGGCGCCGCCGGCTCCTCGGGCCACAATGTCGACTACGTGCGCAACACCGCCCGGCACCTCGCCGAACTCGGCATCCGCGACCGCCAGGTCATGGCGCTCGCCGCCCTGATCGAGGCGGCGGAGGCCGGTGGCGCGGGATTGCAGGTGGCCTAGCGGCCGCGCCGGCGAGGCTCCTGTACGACCCCACCCCGGCCCAGGCTCCCGCACAGCACTTCCCTGTCCCCCGATGTCATCCCGGCGAAGGCCGGGAACCAGTAAACGGCGTCGCCGGTGCTTTTGACGTGAAGCCGATGAGCACTCCTGCGCACGAGCCCTGAGCTCAGCGTGTACTGGGTCCCGGCTTTCGCCGGGATGACAGCCGGTGGGTGGGACCGTTTGGTGCCTTGCTCATATCCCCCGGTCGTCATCGCCCGCCTCATGCGGGCGACCCAGCCGCGCCGCGTCGGCGGCGCGCCACAGGCACAAACACCATCACTGCCTGACGAGGATCGGCGTGCCGTCGGGCACGCGGTTGTAGAGGTCGATCACGTCCTGGGAGAGCAGGCGCACGCACCCGCTGGAGACGGCGCGCCCGATCGACCATTCCTCGGTGGTGCCGTGCAGCCGGTAGAGCGTGTCCCCGCCCGTATCGTGGATGTAGAGCGCGCGTGCCCCCAGCGGATTGCCGATGCCGGGCTCCATGCCGCGTCGATAGGGCTCGAGCTCGGGCTGGCGCTCGATCATCTCGGCGGGCGGCGTCCAGCGCGGCCATTCGCGCTTGTAGGCGATGCGGGCCCGCCCGCCCCAGGCGAACCCGTCACGCCCGATCCCGACGCCGTAGCGCATGGCCCGGCCGTCCGGCATCGTCCAATAGAGGAAGCGATTGGGCGTATCGACCACCACCCGCCCCGCGGGCTCGCCGGTCGGGTTGTCGACCTCCTGGCGATAGAAGCTGGGATCGATCTTGCTGAGATCGGCAGCGGGAACGGGGAACTGCTCGAAGGGCATGGCCGCGTACATGCTGAGATATTCAGGTGCGATCACCGGCGGCTCGGGCGCGACGACCCGCGGCGACTGCGTCGTGGTGCAACCTGCAAGGGTAACGGCCGCAAGGCTGATGCCGCCCAGCATGAGCTGGCGGCGCGAAACTGTGTTTTCCATGGGATTTCCGTCCGGGCGGCACCGACGCCGCCTCTCGATTTGTCTTGGCTTGAAGAGGTGAACCGGCCCAAAGGGGCCTTCGCTCACGCCTCTCGCGGCGGACGGAACTGGCTGTGATGGACGCGGAAGGCCGGCTGCCAGGGCGCGTGGGAAACGGGCGTGACGTCGGCGCCGGCCGACAGCTGGAGCACCTGGACGGGCAGCACCCCGACATTGCACTGGCACGGCGGCCCCCTCAGCGGAGCCTTTTCGGGACAGGGCTGGACATGCTGCGCCATGGTCGGCTGCGCCTCGCACTCGACCGCCGCCGTGGCGGACGCCAGATCGGAAAGCACGAGATCGGAAAGTCCGTTGGCAACCGTCGGCCTTCCAAGGAAGCCGGCCAGCAGCAGGACGAGAATGAGCAGCGCAAGACGTCGCATGGCCGTTTTCTATCCACGCAATTGTGGCAATGGCCAGATCGCGCCGCGAAATCGCCGTTGGTGTTGCAGGCGTGCACCGCCTCCCGGCCGAGCGGGCCGCAGGATCGTGCCGGCGGAGGCAAAAGGCGTCGCGGCACGTGGCTCAGCGGTGCACTGTTCAGGCTCCTGCACCACACCCTCCCCACCCTCGATGTCATCCCGGCGAAGGCCGGGACCCATCCTGAGATGCATCGCCAGCCGCAAGGTGTGTGAACAGGGCAAGAGAGCGCAGCCGCTCTCCCCGTGCTCAGGGATAACGTCAGGGCTGGGTCCCGGCCGGAGTTTACCCCGGACTTGATCTGGGATGACAGCCGGTGGGTGGCGGCTCCATCCCGCACTATCAACGACCGCTACGGGGTTGGCAGCGCCGACGGAGGGGACGCGCCATCAGAACGGGATGCTCCCTAGGCCGCCGAGAGCTCCATAGCCGGTTCGGCCCCTTCGAGGTCCCAGACGGTCGCCATGTGGGCGTCCTCGCCTTCCGGTTCCTCGACGCGGAACACCCGGTCGGCGCAGTCGAGCGCCAGGCGGAAACGGGTGCGGCTCATCGGATCGGCGACGAGGTCGCCGGCCGAGCCGACCCAGAGCACCAGATTGCCCTTGGCGATGAGATAGAGCGCGCCTTCCGCCAATGCGAAGCGATCGAGATTCTCGCCCGCCATGACATAGGCGCGACCCGAGCGGCCCCGCCAGCTGGCGCGCCGCCGTTCGTGCGGCAGATACCCGGTCATGTCGGCGATTGGCGCCATCGGCGTTCCCTCTCCTGCCGCTCCACAAGAAGAACAAAATTAGAACAAAATGCAACGCACGTCAAGCGCTGCATTGTTCATATGCTATATGTATGGATATGGGTGAAGATTCTGTCAATATGTAGTAGCTACTCGGACTGGCGATGCCGGGGTTGGGCATTACCCCACCCTCACCCTCGCTGTCATCCCGGCGCAGGCCGGGACCCATCCTGAGATGCTGCAACAACCGCAAGGTGTATGAACCGGGCAGGAAGAACACGGCCGCTCCTCCCGTGCTCGTCGACAACGTCAGGGCTGGGTCCCGGCCTGCACCGGAATAACATCGAGTGGGTGAGACCTCACTCCGAATCCCCATCAGGTCCTTTCTGCGAAAGCGCTTCCACTCCTGACCCGACGACGGACGTCCCGCTCCGGAGCATATCGGCAGGAGTGAATGGTCCGGGTCGGGAACCGCATCCGCGCCGTCTACCGGATCCCGGCTTTCACCGGGATGACAGGCAGGGCGGCGGTTAATCCCGTCGTGCCAACAGATCGCCCTGCCTGCCTATTCCGACGCCTTCAGCGCATCGAGCTTTTCACGCAGCTCCGGCGGCATCGGGCGGTCGAGGCCGCGCGCATCGGCCTGGCGGATGAGATCGTTCGTTCCGGTCTCGATCGCCTCGCGCAGGCGCGCGAGGAAGACGTCCGGCGCCAGGCCGGGCTGGATCGGCGCAAGGAACTTCGCCTCCGCCTCCCCCGGCCAGAGGATGAGGCTGTTGCGGCCCCAGAAGAGGCCGGAATTGAGCGCCACCGGCACGACGGGCACCTTCAATTCGTCATACATGCGCGCCACCCCGAACCGGTAGTCGGGCGGCGCCAGCGGCGCCTTGCGGGTGCCTTCGGGGAAGATGACGATGCGGCAGCCGCGTGCGATCGCCTCGCGCGCCTGGCGCATCATCTCGGGGATGGCCTCGGCGCCCTTCTGCCGGTCGACCTCGATGCAGTCGAGCGAGCGGGCCGCCCAGCCGAAGAAGGGGATGCGCATCAGCTCCTTCTTGACGATGTAGGCGGGCCGGCCGGTATGCGGGAAGACGGCGAAGACGTCCCAGTCGCTCTGGTGCTTGGAGGCGATGATGCAGCCGCCGGGCGGGATGTTCTCTTCGCCCGTCACTTTCGTGCCGACCCCGGCGATGACACGCATCAGCCAGGTGTTGGAGTGGCACCAGTAGCTGGCGAGCGCCCAGCCGAGCGCCGTGCGGCGGCGCGCCAGGATGCCGATGGTGCCGACCAGGATGGCGGCCACCACCGTCTGGCCGATGAAGAGGAGATAGAACAGCGCCGAGCGCACCGCCTGAACGACTGCCATATTGGCTCCTCTGCCAAGGCCTCTGCTACGAGCGAGCGCCGATGCGGGGCAGCAGTTGCCGCAGGCTCGCCTGCTGGTCCTCGCTGAGGACGCGCTTGGGGATCACTCTATAGAGGCGCGACGACTCGAACAGCAGGAAAGTCCGTTTGTCCTCCACCCAGCGATGGAAATGATTCCACGGCATGGAGAACGCCCCGTACTCGGTGTCGAAATGCATGCCCTCCTCGGACCAGCCGATGGCGATTTCGCCCTGCAGGGACTTCTGCTGGGCGTATTGGCGGCGCGCGCCGATGGGGTTGACCACCATGACGAGCGCGACGACGAGGACGAGGGGCAGGATGGTCACGGCAAGCAAGGCCGGCACGTGCGGCAGGAGCGCCTCGAGCGTCAGCGGCCCGGGCTCGGTGGCGAACCGCGCGATGAAGAGGACGGTTACGAACCAGAGCACCAGCCAGACGACGATGACCCTGGGGCGCTTCAGCCCGGACCAGCTGTAGAGCAGCGCGGCAGCAACGAGGTCGTCGGCGGTGAGGGTGAACTTGCCGGTCGTTTGCATGGGGTCAGGAGGTCTGCGACAGGAACCGGCGCACGGTCATGCGCGAGGTCACGGCCGTCAGGGCCGCGATCACCAGCACCACGGCGAGGATGCCCACGATCCCGTCCCAGCCGAGCACGAAGCGGCCGAAGAGCACGCCGACCTGCGCGCCCGCCTCGTCGGAGATGACGTTGCCCGCCGCCATCGAGACGAGCAGGAAGAAGACGATGGCCGCCAGCCCCCCGATGACGCCGCCGCGCAGGCCTATGGCCAGGAACCGCCCCTGGAACTCGCCGGCGATGAAGCCGTTGGAGGCGCCGATGAAGTGCAGCACGTCGACGATCTCGCGGTTGGAGGCCATGGTGCCGCGCGTCGCAAAGATGATGGCCAGCACCGTGGCGACGGCGATGAGCGCCAGCGACAGCAGCCCCGAGACGACGATGGTACCGGCCATGGCGTTGAGCTGCTGGCGCCAGGCGGCATGGGTGTCGAGGCTCGCCCCGTTGATGGCCCCGAGATTGCTGCGCAGGTTCTCGATGTCGGCATTGGCCGGATCGGCGAGTTCCACGACGACGAGGCGCGGGATCTCGATGGCCGAGAGGTCGAGCCCTTGGCCCAGCCACGGCTCGAGCAGGCGCTGGCTTTCCTCGAGCGTCAGCACATGCGCCGAGGCGACGCCCGGCGTCGTCTGCGCCAGCGTCACGGCCGCGCGCAGATTGCTCTCCATCACCTCGCCGGCGATCGGGCGGATCTGGATGGTGACCTCGCGCCCGACCTCGGCCGACCAGGCGATGGCCGATTTCTGCACCAGCACCACGCCCCCGAGCGTCACGGCCGACAGGAACGTCATGATGGCGATGAGCAGCAGGAGCGTGCGCCCGGCGACCGACTTGTCGGGCACGATCGGCGCGCCGCCCTTGCCCAGCGGCAGGCGGAAAGGCAGGCGATCGAGAAGGCTGCTCATGACGGTCTACTCATGGATCTCGAGCTCGCCTTTGGTGAGCACCATGCGCGGATACGCGAACCGCTCGAGCAGCGGCAGCTCGTGGGTGGCGAGGATTATGGTCATGCCGAGCGTGCGGTTGAGCTCGGCGAAAAGGTGGACGAGCCGCGAGGAGAGGTCGGGATCGACATTGCCCGTCGGCTCGTCGGCCAGCAGCACCTTCGGGCGGCCGATGACGGCGCGCGCGATCGCCGCGCGCTGCTTCTCCCCGCCCGAAAGCAGCGAGGGGAACGCGTCCATGCGCTCGCCGAGCCCGACCCATTCGAGCAGTTCGGTGACGTTGTTGCGGTATTCGCCCTCGGCCTGCCCCAGGACCCGCAGCGGCAGCGCCACGTTCTCGTAGGTCGTCAGGTGGTCGAGGAGGCGAAACTCCTGGAAGACGATGCCGATGTGCCGGCGCATCTGCAGGAGCGCATCCTGCGAGAGATCGGTGACGTCCTCGCCGAACATGGTCACCCGCCCGCGCGAGGGCTTGAGCGACAGGAGCAGCAGGCGCAGCAGCGACGTCTTGCCCGCGCCCGACGGGCCGGTGAGGAAGTGGAAGGTGCCCGGCTCGATGGCGAAGGTCAGGTCGCGCAGGATTTCCGGTCCGTTGCCGTAGCGCAAGCCGACGTCGGAAAATTCGATCAAGACGCGTGGGCTCCGTGGTGCGTGGGCGAATCAGCTTTGCCGCATCATATCAGCCCGGCGGGCGAGAGCGCGGCCAGCTCCGCCTTTCGGTGTGGATTGCGACGCAATTGTGATGCAGGCCCCGATATGCCGGTTTGAGGAGTGTTAACCGGGGCCCGTCTAGGGTGCCGCGTCCGTTCGAACAGCGTCGCCCGTCCATGATCATCACCTGCCCGCATTGCAGCACGCGCTACCAGGTGGCCTACGAGGCCATCGGGGCGGCCGGGCGCAAGGTCCAGTGCGCCGCCTGCCATCGCGATTGGCAGGAAAGCCCGCCCGAGGCCGATCCGGAGACGGCCGCCGCCGACCAGCTTTTCGATTCGATCGCCGAGGACGGCCTCGACGAGGCGATGGCGGCCGAGGAGCGCGCGCTCTCGGCCCGCATCGAGGCGCGCCTCGCCGTCGAGCGGGCCAAGGCCGAGGCCGCCGACGCGCCCATTCCCGAAGCGGCGCCGATGGGCGCCGAGGACCCGACCACCCTCAAGCGCCGCCAGCGCGCCTTCAGCAAGCGCCGCAAGCTCCTCAACCGCGACCTGCCCATGGCGCGCATGCGCCGCATCGCGCGCTCGCTGGTGCTCGTTACGCTCGTCGGGCTCGTCGCCGGGCTCTATCTCGGCCGCGCCCCCGTGGTGCGCCAGTTTCCCCAGCTCGCCGGCCTCTATGGCGCGTTCGGGCTCGAGGTCAACGTCGTCGGGCTCGATTTCGCCAGCCTCCAGACGCGCCGGCTGCTGCGCGAGGGCCGCCAGGTGCTCGATGTCGGGGCCGAGATCGTCGGGCTCGAGCAGCGCTCGGTCACCGTGCCGGCCGTCGTCGTCGCCCTGACCGATGCGCAGGGCGCCGTCGTCTACCAGTGGAGCGTCGCCGCCCCGGCGCGAACGCTCGTCGCCGGCGAGCGCGCTCGCATCGAAACCCAGCTCCCCGCGCCCCCGCCTGAGGCGGTCGGCGTGCGCCTGAGCTTTGCCGGCGCCGCCCCGGCGCGCCAGAACGCGGGAGCTGTTTGATGGCGAGGATCCTGGTGGCCGAGGACGACGATTCGGTGCGCGCCTTCGTCGACACGGCCCTGCGCATCAAGGGCCACGACGTGGTGCTGGCCGAGGACGGCGGCCTTGCCGCCGAGATCATCGGCGAGGAGGGCGGGCGCTTTGACCTGCTGCTCTCCGACATCAAGATGCCGATCATGGACGGCATCGCGCTCGCCCTCGACGTCGGCGCGCGTTTCCCCGCCGTCACCATCCTGCTGATGACCGGCTTTGCCGAACAGCGCGAGCGCGCCCACGGGCTCGACGCGCTGATCTACGACGTCATCCCCAAGCCCTTCACCCTCTCCGACCTCGTCGCCAAGGTGGACGACGCGCTCGCCGGCAAACCCGTCGAGATCGTGCCGCTGGGGCGCCGGGGACTGGACGGGTAGATCTCGGCTCGGCGAACCGGGATTCCTGCAGACGCAACCCCCCTCACCCTGACCCTCTCCCCGGAGGGGCGAGGGGACGTTGTGGATGCGCCTGTGCCCATCACAACCCACGGTGCCTCACCTCGCCCCCCTGGGGAGAGGTCGGCGCGCAGCGCCGGGTGAGGGGTTACCGGGGCGGTGGATGAGCCACTGGGGACGCCCCACCCACTGGCAGTCATCCCGGCGAAGGCCGGGACCCAGCCCGGACGTTCTCCATCAGCACGGGAAGAGCGGTTGCTCTCCTCCTTCCCGGTTCACACAACCTTGCGGCTGTTGCCACATCTCAGGATGGGTCCCGGCTGGAGTTTACCCCGGACTTGATCCGGGGCCGGGATGACATTGGGGTGGGGATAGCGGCGTGCCCCTCACATCGCCTCGATCTTCACGTCCCCGCCCTTGCCATCGCTCATGAACGCGAGGAACGCCTCGGCCTCCGCCTGCAGGTCCTCGCGCGTCTTTCCCCTCACCGGTCCTCCGGTGAGGATGTCGAGCACCGCGCCCGCTTTCCCTTTGGCAAAACCCCAGCTCGCCGCGACCGTGCCGTCGATCAGTACCGAGCCGCGGTTGGTCTCGCCCTGCCAGAGGCGGCCGACGTCGGCGGCCGCGACCATGCGGGAGCGGTCGGCAAAGCCGAGAATGACGTTGTCGTAGACAGGCAGGAAGCGGACGGGCGCAGGCGTATCGGCATCGGGGCGCGGCGCGTCGGGCAGGTCGTAGAGCACGCGGCCGGCCTCGTCGCGCAGTTCGATGAGCTCGCCGCGCACCGCCTTGAAGTCGGCATCGAGCCTGGTCAGCCCGCACCAGGCCTGCATGTCGGCAACGCTCGCCGGCCCGAAGGCGGCGAGATACCGCTTGACCAGCTGCCGGCGGGTGATGGCGGGTTTGGGCACGTCGATCCAGTTGCCGATGCGGGTGAGGATCGGGGCGTGGCCCGAGCCCCAGATGCGGGTCGGCGGGATCTGGACGAGGGTATCGCTGACCTGCAGCAGCGTCGTCATCGACAAGGGATCGGGGTCGGGAAAGCGCTCGACCAGTGCCTTCCTCAACGCGCCGGCGGTCAACGGTCCCTTGTCGAGCACGCGCCGCCCGGCGCGGATCACCGCCTGCCGGTCTCCACCCCCGAAAAGCCTGGCGAACTGGCCGCTCCACATGCGCTCCAGAACCGGCTGCACGAGCTTGCGGATGCCGACCATATCCGGGACCGAGTGGAGATGGAGCGTGCCGCGCATGCTGGTGGCGCGCAACAGCGTCCTCTCCTCGATGAGCGCGGTCATCGCCTCATGGCGAAAACCGACGAGCCGGCTCCACAGCGCCTGGTAAGGCCCCTCGCTGATCTGCGCCTGCGGCCCCAGGAGGAACGCGATGGCCTCGACGATCGGGCGATCGACGCGCGCCAGCAGCATCTGCCGGGCGAGGGTTGCGCGGTTCAATTGACGGCGGGTGAGGACGGGCACGGACATGGTCGGTCTCCTTCTCTCGGGTGACGACCATATCCTCTCGAAGGGGTGCTGACAGGGTGTGGCAGGAGCGATGACCATTTCCATCTGCCGCCCAAACCTGCGATGTCACCCCGGCGAAGGCCGGGGCCCATCCCGAGGTGCGACCGCGGCCGCAAGGTGTGTGATCGGTCGAGTGAAGCGGTTCAGGCTCCGTCGCCGCCCGCCACGCAGGTCAGTCGCCCTCGGGCGGCGACCAGCCCACACGCGCAGCCCATTCCTCGGCGCCTTCGACGATGATGTCGAAGACCGGGTCCTTAATGTCGTAATAGGCATCGATATCGCGGACGAAATGTCGGGCGAGCCGCTCCTTGACGAGGCCATAGGCCTCGGCGGCGACCGGATGGGTGCGCAGAAAGTCGCGGCAGAGCAGTGCGAAGCGCTGGTTGAAGCGTCCGATCTCCCGGACATGGACATTCGCCGGCCGGCCGGTGCTGCGAAAGAAGATCTTGGTCAGCTCGGGTTCCGGCAGGTCCATGCCCGGCGGGCAATGGTCGACCAGTCCTGGCACCATCGCAAAGCCCGCGCCTTCGAACGCGGCCCGGTCCACCGCGTCCAGGGCGGTGACGCCCACCTGGATATCGATGATGTTCTTAGCCCCCAGCCCGGGAACGGCGGTCGAGCCGATATGATGGATGACCGCTCCGGCCGGAACCAGAGGCATAAGCGTTGCCCTCAGCGCGCGGAAATCGTCCGGCCAGTTCGCGTCGGGGGCATGTATGACGATATCGGCCATGCTCGCTCGTCGCCCGTCTAGTCCAGCCAATCCGGCACGCTGTCGAGCCCGATCAGGTCCTCGATGCTCTTGCGCGGCCGGATGACGTGGTACTTGTCTCCATCCACCAGCACCTCGGGAATCAGCAGGCGCGAGTTGTAGGTGGAGGCCATCACCGCGCCATAGGCGCCCGCGCTCATCACCGCCATCAGGTCGCCTTCCTTGACGCCGGCGATGGTGCGGCCCTTGGCAAGGTAGTCGCCGCTCTCGCAGACGGGTCCGACGATGTCGGCGGTGACGGCCGGCAGGTTCGACGGGTTGACCGGCACGATGTCGTGGTGGGCCTCGTAGAGGGTCGGGCGGATGAGATCGTTCATCGCCGCATCGACGATGACGAAATTGGTGGCGCCCGGCTTCACATATTCCACCCGCGTCACCAGGATCCCGGCATTGCCGACGATCAGCCGCCCCGGCTCGATGACCAGCTTGCAGTCGAGTTGCCCCACCTTGTCGCGCACCACCGCGGCATAGGCCTGCGGGTGCGGCGGGGCCTCCTGGTCGTGATCGTAGGGGATGCCGAGCCCGCCGCCGACATCGACATGCTCGATATGGTGGCCGTCGGCCCTCAACTCCCTGACCAGCTCGGCCATCAGCTGGAAGGCGTTGCCGAAGGGCTCGAGATCGGTGATCTGGCTGCCGATATGCATGTCGACGCCGACGGCGACGATATTGGGCAGCTCGGCGATGCGCCTGTAAATCTCGCGGGCCCTGGCGTAGGGGACGCCGAACTTGTTCTCGGCCTTGCCGGTCGAGATCTTGGCGTGGGTGCGCGCATCGACGTCCGGATTGACGCGCACCGAGACGCGCGCGGTCAGCCCCATGTCGGCGGCGACCATCGACAGGCGTTCGAGCTCCGGCTCGCTCTCGACGTTGAAGCACGCGATCCCCGCTTCCTGCCCACGCCGCATCTCGGCGACGGTCTTGGCGACGCCCGAGAAGACGATCATCTCGGCCGGGATGCCGGCGGCCAGCGCCCGCTCCAGCTCTCCCAGCGACACGACGTCGGCCCCGGCCCCTTCATTGGCCATCAGCTTGAGGACAGCCTGGTTGGAATTGGCCTTCATGGCGTAGGCGAGCAGCGTCGGGATGCCCTCGAACGCTTCTTTCACCACCCGCACGTGGCGACGAAGCGTTGCCGCCGAATAGACGTAGAACGGCGTGCCGACGGCCTCGGCCAGCATGTTGAGGTCGACGTCCTCGGCATGGAGCACGCCGTCGCGGGGGGTGAAGTGGTGGACCAAGATGGAACTCCGGTTTGATCGCCGGGACACTACCCATCCCCGATGTCACCCCGGCGAAGGCCGGGGCCCATCCTGAGATTGTGCCACCGCCGCCAGGTGGCTCGGTGGCAAGCTGCCGCTCATGCACCTTGCGGCTATCGCGGCATCTCAGTCTGGTTTCCGGCCTTCGCCGGAATGACACCGGGGGTGTTGAAGCGCCCGGGACAATTTCGTTTCTCGTCTAGAGCAGCGCCGACCAAAACGAAAGCCAATCCATTCAATCGCTGCCATAAGCCGCTTCGATGCGTTCGGCGACCAGCTCCTGCAGTTCCCACAGATGCGTATCGTGCAGGCCCATGGATTCCAGCCGCGTGACGGTCTCGAAGAGATATTCGGCCATCGAGCCGCGCGAGCCGGCGGCCCGGGCCAGCACCGCCGCGACCTCGTGCGGCGAGAGGCCGGTGACATACCGGCCGGAATTGCGGTCGATGCAGAAGGTCAGCGCGCGCACATTGCCGTCCCGCGAGGCGACGTTCACCCAGCGCGGCGGGAAGGCCGAGGGCTTCCAGGCCATCTCGCGCTCGAAGAGCCTGACGATGTTCTCTTCGACCGCGCCGGCCGGAAGCCGGTAGAGCACGCCCTTGCAGGCCCCGCCCCGGTCGAGGGCGAGCATCAGGCCGGGATTCTCCTCGCTCCCGCGCCAGCGCGTGTTCCAGCCGAGGCAAAAGGCGCGGTGCCAGCCGCGCAGAATCCCGACACGCATCTCGACGACCTCGCAGGCCGGCTTCCAGATGAGCGAGCCGTAGGCGAAGATCCAGATTTCGGCGAGGTCCGGCTCCTTGGCTCTGAGCTTCGCCCAGGCGGCGAGGTGGTCCTCGAGGCTGGCGCGCTCATAGCCCGGCTGCGGATCTGGCATCGCCTCGTCGATGACGGCCGGCTGGACGAAGGCGACGTGCTTTTCGGTCAATCGCAGCGGACGTCGCTTGGGCATCTTGCCTCGTTTCGCTCGGAGCCAACGTTCGAGCACGATAGGCTCCCCTCCCCCTTGAGGGGAGGGGCTGGGGGTGGGGGTCCATCGGCGGTCCACCGAACCACCCCCACCCTCAATCCCTCCCCTCAAGGGGGAGGGAGGCCGATTGTGCTCGTGGTGCAGCCGGTGGACGGAAACGTCTACTCCACTCCACCGTCACCTTGCCCGTGGCCACGCTTTTTCGTCAAGGCGCGGGGCTCGGCGGCCTCGCCGGTCAGCAATTCCTTCCAGCGCGCCGCCTGCTGGACGACGTTGGCCGGCGCGGTGCCGCCATGGCTCGCGCGCGCGGCAACCGAGGCTTCGACCGTCACCACCTTGTGGATGCGGCTGTCGATGCGCTGGTCGATCGCCTTGAAGTCCTCGATGGTCAGTCCTTCCAGGCCGCAGCCCTTCTGCTCGGCGAGCGCCACGATCTGGCCTGTGATGTGGTGGGCATCGCGGAAGGGGATGCCGGCCTCGCGCACCAGCCAGTCGGCGACGTCCGTCGCCGTCGAGAACCCGGCGCTCGCGGCCGCGTGCATCGCCTCGCGATTGACCGTCAGGTCGCCGACCATGCCGGTCATCGCCGCCAGCGACAGCGAGAGCGAGTCGAGCGCGTCGAAGGCGACTTCCTTGTCTTCCTGCATGTCCTTGGAATAGGCGAGCGGCAGCCCCTTCATGACGACGAGCAGGCTCGTCAGCGCCCCCATGATCCGCCCGACCTTGGCGCGGATCAATTCGGCCGCGTCCGGATTGCGCTTCTGCGGCATGATCGAGGAGCCGGTGGTGAACTTGTCCGAGAGCTTGACGAACCGGAACTGGGCCGACGACCAGATGACCAGCTCCTCGGCAAAGCGCGACAGGTGCATGGCGCAGATCGCGGCGGCCGAGAGCGTTTCGAGGATGAAATCGCGGTCGGAGACCGCATCGAGCGAATTGGCGGTCGGCCGGTCGAACCCCAAAGCCTTCGCCGTCATGTCGCGGTCGATGGGATAGGGCGTGCCGGCGAGCGCCGCCGAGCCCAGCGGGCTCTCGTTGAGGCGCGCCCGCGCGTCCTCCAGTCGCCCGACGTCGCGCCCGAGCATCTCGACATAGGCCAGGAGGTGATGGCCCAAGGTCACCGGCTGCGCGCTTTGCAGGTGCGTGAAGCCGGGCATGATCGTCTCGGCCTCGGCCTCGGCCCGCTCGACGAGCCTGGACTGCAGGGTCCTGACCTGCACGACCAGCATGTCGATGCAGTCGCGCACGTAGAGCTTGAAGTCGGTCGCCACCTGGTCGTTGCGCGAGCGGGCGGTGTGGAGGCGCCCGGCGGCATCGCCGATCCTGTCCTTCAGCCGCGCCTCGACGTTCATGTGGATGTCCTCGAGAGCGCGCGAGAACGTGAACGTCCCGGCCTCGATTTCGGCCAGCACCTCGTTTAGACCGGCAACGATCGCGTCGCGGTCGGCCTGCGTCAGTATGCCGGTCTCGGCAAGCATCGTCGCATGCGCTATCGACCCGGCGATATCCTGACGGTAGAGACGCTTATCGAATCCGATCGAGGCGTTTATCTCTTCCATGATGGCGTCTGGGCCGGAGGAGAACCTGCCGCCCCACATGCGATTGCTCATGCAGCATCCCGGAGTGTTTAGTAAGTGACCGAAACCAACGCGCCCCAACCGGAAAGCTCGCCGCTTCCGCGGCTGATCCTGACCCTGGGGCTCGCCATTTTGGGCGTTGGTATATCGGTCTGGATATTCCTTAGCAATGCCGCCCCGTCGGCGCGCGAGTGTCCGGTGCAGACTGAAGCCGGCCAGAAGCTCGACGCGGCCGCCGTCGGCGAGCTCGCGGCCCTCATCGGCACCGGCGAGGGACGCGGCTACCGCTCCATGACCTTCAAGAAGGCCGACGGCACCGACACCTCGATCTCGGCGTTCTCGGGCAAGCGCCTGCTCGTCAATTTCTGGGCGAGCTGGTGCGTGCCCTGCCGCGAGGAGATGCCCGCCCTCGACGCCATCGCCACCAAGTACAATTCCGACACCTTCATGGTGCTGCCGATCAACCTCGACATGGGCGAGAGCGGTTTGAAGAAGGCCCAGGACTTCCTCGCCGAAGGCGCCTATCGCAACCTGCCCCTCTTTGCCGACAACACCTTCGCCGCCTTCGAGCGCCTGAAGACCGAGGCCGTCGCCATCGGCCTGCCGGTCACGCTCCTGCTCGACGAGATGGGCTGCGAGCTGGCCGTCCTGCCGGGCCCGGCCGAATGGGCGACGCCGGACGGGGAAGCCGTGGTCGAGGCGCTGATCTCGCTCTAAGGAGAAAACTACGAGGCGGGACCGCACAAACGTGCGGCTCCATCGCTCCCCTCCCCCTTGAGGGGAGGGGTTGGGGTGGGGGAAGCTCCGGCGGCTCGCGGTTCCACCCCCAACTCTCATTCCCTCCCCTCAAAGGGGAGGGAGGCGAAGGAGCCGTCGATTCCGTGACTATGGGAAAGAACTAGGCGATCTTGTCGACCGCGATCCCCGTGCCCTGCGGCGCCTCCACTTCCGCCACGCGCGCCAGCCGATCCATGATCGTCGTTTCCACCTGCCCGCGCCGCAGCGCGACGAGCGCCAGGCGCGTGTCGAGTGCGACCGCTTCCTGGCTCGCGATGCGATGCGCGCCGAGATCGAGGCTGGGGGAGGGCAGCGACGACGGGCTCATCTCACGCGCTCTTGTCGACGACGGTCCCCTGGCCCGCAGGCGCCGGCGCCTTGATGGCGGCCTCGAGCATGGAAACGAGGTTCATCTCCATCTCGTGCGCCTTCTTGACCATGGCGATATCGAACGACTGATGCGTCGCGGCGGTGCGCGCGGCAACGAGCATGGCGGCAAGATCGGTGTTCATCGAACTGTCCCAGGGTAACCTGGCCGTAGCCTAAACCACTGAGCGTAAACGAAGGGTTGTCCCTTGCCGCCCTCATCTTCCCCCGAGCAGCATGACCTCGCGCCGCTTGAAGAGCGGCGCCAGCACCACGCCGGCAAGGAATCCTCCCAGATGCGCCCACCAGGCGACCGGCGCCTCCGGCGACACGATGAGCGAGAAGAGCTGCATGCCGATCCAGAAGCCCAGCATCCAGAACGCGGGCACCGGCAGCGGGATGGGGATGACGATGCGGGCGAGAACGAAGACCCGCGCATGCGGATAGAGCAGCACATAGGCGCCCATGACGCCCGCGACCGCCCCCGAGGCGCCGACCAGCGGCCCGTTGGCGTCGAGGTTGAAGGCCAGGTGCGCGAGCGCCGCGATCACCGCGCAGGCGAGGTAGAAGACGAGGAACTTCACATGCCCCATGGCGTCCTCGATATTGTCGCCGAAGATCCACAGGAACAGCATGTTGGTGAGCATGTGCATCCAGTCGGCATGCAGGAACGCATAGGTGACGAGCGGCGCCCAGTCCGGCAGCCACGGCAGGGGCTGCGGATAGACGTCGCGCACGACGATCGGGATCATGCCGAAATAGATCGTCACCTCGTCGAACGCAGCCTGCGGCAGCATCGACTGGACGAGGAACACCAGCGCCGTCACCGCCATCAGGGCGTAGGTGACGTAGGGGAATTTGACGTGCCGGATGGGGTTGCGGTCGTGGAGGGGCAGGAACATTCAGATGCTCGGCATTCTTGGGCGCACGCTGCCGGCCGAGGCTTCCCCCCACCCCTGACCCCTCCCCTCAAGGGGGAGGAGAATCGGGTTTGTGCCACTGGTGACGCCAGCGGCACAATGCGTCCCCTCCCCCTGGAGGGGAGGGCTAGGGTGGGGGGAACCAACGATCGGACCCGAGACCCGCGCCCGCCTCACCCCTTCTCGCTCCCCGTATTGCTCCCCGGCACCCACAGCACGTCGGCCTCGCCGTTTGAATTGGCGAGCCGCGCCAGCACGAACAGCAGGTCGGAAAGCCGGTTGAGGTAGACGATTGTCTGTAGATTGACGTCCGGCTCGACGCTCTTCAGCTCGACGCAGATGCGCTCGGCCCGGCGCACGACCGTACGCGCCACGTGGCAGGCGACGGCAAGCTCGCTCCCGCCGGGCAGCACGAAGCTCTTCAACGGCGCGAGCTTTTCGTTGGCGGCGTCGATCTGCGCCTCGAGCCAATTGGTCTGCGCGGCCGTGACGCGCAGGGATTTGGGCCCGTCCGCCGCATCCTCGCCGGGCGTCGCCAGGTCCGAGCCGACGTCGAAGAGGTCGTTCTGCACGCGCGCAAGGATCGAATCGATCCGCGGCATGCCGCCGGTCGCCAGCCGCGCCTTGCCGATGAAGGCATTGGCCTCGTCGACCGTGCCATAGGCCTCGACCCGCAGGTCGAACTTCTCCCGCCGTGGCCCGCGCACCAGCCCCGTCGTGCCGTCGTCGCCGGTCCTGGTGTAGATCTTGTTGAGCTTGACCATCAGGTTGGTGCCACCCTGCTAAAAGCGCCCTAGAGCGGTTTCAGGAAAAGTGGTTACCACTTTTCCGGTTCGAAACCGCGACAAAACAAAAATTAGAGCTCCCATTCTGATTCAATCAGAATGGGAAATGCTCTAGAGGCCCAGTTCGCTGTGTGAGCCGAGGCGTACGAGCTGAAGGATGTGCTGATCCAGCTTGCGATAGATCAACACCAGGTCGGGCCGTACGTGGCAATCGCGGAAGTCCTGCCAGTTTCCGATGAGAGCGTGGTCGCGGTACTTGTCCGGCAGCGGCTCGTCCACCGCCAACCGGTTGATGACAACGGCAAGCTCTTCGTCCAGCGTCGCCTTGTGCGGCCTCTTCTTCTCGCGCTTGTAGTCCTTCTTGAAGCGGCCGGTCCACTCAATCGTCCGCATTCAGCGCGTCCAGCAGGGCCTCGACCGAGCCGGCGCGGGCAAGTCCGCCCTTGCGCGCTTCCTTCATTGCCGCGATGGTTTCTTCGTTGGGCACCAGCGGATCAAAGGGTAGAGCCCTTTCCGCCACCGTACGCACCAGCATCATGCGGACCGCATCCGAAACCGTAAGGCCCGACGCGCCGAGAATGGCGGCGGCCTCTTCCTTGACCTTTTCGTCGACACGTGCGCGAACGACTGCATTGGCAGGCATGGCATGTTCCCTTTCGTCGCACCCAATATATGGGCTACATTGTAGCTCAACAAGTACTGGATGCCGAACTTGGTCCTAACCGGGGGGCCGTCCGAAGAGGAAGAGCGCGCCGAGCAGCAGGACGATGGCGACGGCCTGCCCGATAACGCGCAGCCGCATCAGCTTCTGGCTGGTATTGCCCGAACCGCCCTTGACCATGTTCCACAGGCCCATGATCAGCACCCCGACGACGAAGAGAAGGGCGATCGCGATGGCGAAGTTGATGGCATATTCCATGGATGATCCGCCTCCCTGAGCCTGACCCGCCTGCGGCGCGCCGGCTCGTTCCCGGCCGTTCCGGCACCGGGCGATTGTCGCGATGCCGCAAAGCGTTGGACCGGTGCCACGCTTGCCTCAAGGCTACCCCTGCGCACGCCTGCGCCGCAAGGGGGCGGCCTGCCTGAGGCTGGTGGCGCGCTCTCGCCCCTCGAGGCCCGCTGCGCGGGCAGTTCGGGATGTGGCTACCGGTTGGCCCGACACGTTCCAGTAGCCCTCATGGTGAGGCGCGCCGCAGGCGCCTCGAACCACGAGGGCGTGGCGCGGCGCGAAAAAAATGCCTACCCGATATACCCGGCCAGCCCCTCGGCCAGCGCGTCGTAGACCGCGCGGATGCGGTGGCTGGTCATCAGCTCGCGGTGGCTCGTCAGCCACACCTCCAGCGGCGGCACCTCGATCTGCGGCAGAAGCGTGCGCAGCCCCGGTGTCCTCGCGACCAGCGGCATCTGGCCGAAGCCGATGCCGAGCCCGGCGCGGATCAGCTCCCAGAGCTGGGTCTGGCTGTCGGAGCGCAGGCGGAAGTGCTCGCGCCGCGCGTCCCATCCGAGCGCGCGCGCGGCCCGGATGATGAGGTCGGAGCGGTCGAGGCCGATGAGGTCGTGCCCGGCAAGCTCCGCGATGGTCTGTGGCGCGCCGCGCCGCGCCAGGTAGCTCTCATGCGCGCAGCACACGATCGGCAGCTCGCCGAGCTTTCGCGTCACCAGCTCGATCTGCGTCGGACGGAACATGCGGATGGCGATGTCGGCCTCGCGCAGCAGCAGGTTCTCGGCCGAATCCGTGGGCACGATCTCGAGGGCGATCGTCGGGTAGCGCGCGCGGATGGGGCCAAGCAGGCCCGGCAGCACATAGCTGGAGACCATGGTCGAGGCGGTGATGCGCACCGTGCCGCCGGGGTCGGGCTGGGCGCCCTCGGCGCGGATGGCGGCTTCCGCCAGCGCGCGGCGCGCCACCTCGACGGGCTCGTAGAGCCTGAGCGCCGTCTCGTTCGGCTTGAGGCCGGAAAGCGTGCGCTCGAAGAGCAGCACGTCGAGGCTTGCCTCCAGCGCTTCGATATGGCGTCCGGCCGTCGGCTGGGAAAGATTGAGCTTTCGTGCGGCGGCCGAAAGCGAGCCTTCCTCGACCACCGCCGCAAAGGTGCGCCAGAGCCACCAGTCCGGCTCGCTATTCATTTTTGTATCTCTTGCATGCAGAAACAGAGAATATCAAAACAATCATGAATGATGCATCTTGTGCCTGTCAACCGCAGGGAGACTGGACATGCAAAAGAGGATCGTCATCCTCGGCATCAACGGCCATGTGGGCCACGCCGCGGCGCAGGCCTTCGCCGACGCAGGCTGGCAGGTCACCGGCTTCGGGCGCAGCAACCGCCAGCCCATCCCCGGCGTCGCGTTCGTCAAAGGCGATGCCGACGACGTCGGCCAGCTCGAAGCCGCGATTGCCGACGCCGACGTGGTGTTCAACGGGCTGAACCTGCCCTACGACAAGTGGTTCGACGGCCGCGCCGAGGCCCAGCTCGCCCGCGTCGTCGAGGCGATGGGCGTCTCCGGCAAGACCATGCTGTTTCCGGGCAACGTCTACAATTATGCCGCGCGCGAAGCCGTCCTCACCCCGCAGACGCCCGAACGTCCCGAGCGCCCGCGCGGCGCGATCCGGGTCCGCATGGAGGCGATGCTGAAGGCGGCCGCCGCGCGCGGCGCTTTCCAGACGATCGTCCTGCGCGCCGGCGACTTCTACGGGCCGGAGTCGCACAACGACTATCTCGAGCTCATGATCCTGCGCGAAGCGGCCAGGGGCCGCGTGGCGCTCGCTGCCCACGAGGTGCCGCACGCCCTGGCATATCTGCCCGACCTCGCCCGCGCCTTCGTCGCGCTCGCCGAACGGCGCGGGGAACTCGCCGGCTACGAGGCCTTCCACTTCGCCGGCCACTACGTCGCTTCGGGCGAGGTGTTCGCCGCCATCCAGGCGGTGTCGCCCCGCAAGCTGACCCGCGTTCCGACCCCATGGACCATGCTGTCGATCCTCGGGCTCGCCCTGCCGCTCGTGCGCGAGATCGTCAAGATGCGCTATCTCTGGGACAACCCCATGCGCCTTTCCGACCCGCGCCTCGAGGCCATCCTCGGCCCCGATTTCGGCACGCCGTTCGATGAAGCGATGGGCCGCACCGCCGCGCGGTTCTTCGAGGATGAGAGGCAGGCGGCCTAAGGGCCGTCCAGAAGCGCACGAGCGGCGGCTCCCCTACCCTGAGAATGGGGGAACTATCGAGGCTCGCTGCCCCACAGCCGCGTATGGCACGGTTCCCCCTTCTCCCCTTGAGGGAGAAGGTGCCCGAAGGGCGGATGAGGGGTTTGCGATCCCGCCACTCGCACTTGGCGTTCGCGGCGGCATCGCTGACCCCTCACCCTGATTTTCCGCTGGACGCGGAAAATCTGCCCCTCTCCCTCAAGGGGAGAGGGGAAGGCCCTCGACCGCTAGGCGTCGTCCCCGCCGCCGTGCTCGCGCACGAACGCGGCGACCTCCGGCACGGGCGGCGCCTCGTGCGGACGGCCGAAGTCGGCCGCGGCGGTCTCCTGGCCGGCTTCGATGATCGAACGGCGGATGGCCCGCGTGCGCGTAAAGAGCTCTTCGAGCGCCGGCCCGTCGCCGACTCGCACCGCCCGCTGCAGGACAGAAAGATCCTCGAGGAAGCGCCCGAGCATTTCGAGAACCGCGTCGCGGTTGGTGAGGAACACGTCGCGCCACATCACCGGATCGGAGGCGGCGATGCGGGTGAAGTCGCGAAAGCCGCCGGCGGAAAACTTAATGACTTCCGACTTGGTTACGCTTTCCAGTTCGTCGGCGGTGCCCACGATATTGTAGGCGATGAGATGCGGCACATGGCTGGTGATGGCCACGACAAGGTCGTGGTGGGCCGCGTCCATGAGTTCGACATTCGAGCCCAGCCCTTCCCAGAACGCAATCATCTTGGCGACTGCTGCCCGATCGACCGAAGGCTCGGGTGTCAGCATGCACCAGCGTCCGGCAAAGAGCTCGGCGAACCCGGCCGAAGGTCCTGAGTGCTCGGTGCCGGCCATCGGATGGCCGGGCACGAAGTGCACGCCTTCGGGCACCAGCGGGCCGGCAACATCATGAACGTACCGCTTGACCGAGCCGACATCGGAAAGGATGGCACCCGGCTCCAGCGCCGGTGCGATAGCCTTCATCACCGATTCATAGGCGCCGACGGGCGTGCACAGGATGACGAGGTCAGCCCCTACCACCGCTTCGGCCGGATCGAGGCTATAGGCGTCGCCCAGTTCGAGCTCACGCGCCTCATCGAGGGTCTCAGGCTTGCGGGTCGATATCGAAATCACTTCGGCCAGGCCCTGCCGGCGCGCGGCAAGCGCGATCGAGGAGCCGATGAGGCCGATGCCGATGAGGGCGAGCTTGCGGAATTTGACCGTCATTGGAAGTCCTTCAACACCGCGGCGACCGCGCGCATGGCGCTTTCGGTGCCGATGGAAATGCGCAAGCCCTGCGGGATGCCGTAAACGCCGATCTGGCGCACGATGAGGCCCTTGGCCATCAGCGCCGCGAACGCCGCCTCGGCCTCCGCCTCGCCGGGAAACAGCACCATGACGAAATTGGCCTGGCTCGGCACGACGCGCAGCCGGTTGCCCGCGAGCCTGCCGGTCAGCCACTCGCGCCACTGCACGTTGTGGGCCTTGAGCCTTGCGGTGAATTCGACGTCCCGCGCCGCCTCGGCGCCCGCCATCTGCGCGGGCAGGTTGACGTTGAACGGCCCGCGGATGCGGTTGACCGCGTCGACGATGTGGGCGGGCGCATACATCCAGCCTATCCGCGCCGCCGCCAGCCCCATCTTGGAGAAGGTTCTGACCATCACCACGTTCTCGGCGTCGTCGACGAGGTCGATGCCGACCGAGTAGTCGGCGGCGGTGACGTATTCGGCATAGGCGCTGTCGATGACGAGAAGAATGTCCGGGCGCAGCCCGGCATGCAGTCGTCGGACCTCTTTGTCACTGAGATAGGTGCCGGTCGGGTTGTTCGGATTGGCCAGCCAGACGACCCGCGTCCTTTCCGTCACCGCTGCCAGCAACGCGTCGACATCAGCGGTAAAGTCCGTCTCGTCCACCATGACGATCCGCGCTCCGGCCCCGCTGGTGACGATCGGATAGAGTGAGAAACCGTAGCGGTTCATCACCGCCTCGTCCCCTTGGCCGAGATAGCACTGGGCGAGCAGGTGCAGCAGGTCGCCCGAGCCGTTGCTGGCCACGATCAGATCGGGATCGATGCCGTGGACCTCACCCAGGGCAGTTCTGAGCACCCTCGACGAGCCCTCGGGATAGATCTCGAGATGTTCGGCAGCCTTGCGGAAGGCTTCAGCCGCTTTCGGACTCGCACCGAGCGGGCTCTCGTTTGCCGAAAGCTTGATTGCATTGCTGCCCGTCGCGCCGGACTTGCCGGGCACATAGGCCGCGATGTCGAGAATGCCGGGTTGGGGCGTCGGACGGTCGGACATGAAGATCTTGGAACTCGGAAAAAACCGCGCGGACCATAGTGCGGTTGCGCCCGAAGGGGAAGCGGGTTCAGGTCTTGCCGGGATACCCCCTCCCAGCCTCCCCACAAGGGGGGAGGTGCCGCGTCGTGCTTATGGCATCATCCTGCCAAGTGAACGGAACAGCACCTCCCCCCTTGTGGGGGAGGCTGGGAGGGGGGTGACCCCGCACCTTGCTAGAGCTCCGTCATCTCCCGCGCCGCCTGCGCCGAGAGCCCCGGCAGGCGCACATAGCGCTCGGCGCGTTTGCGGCGCGGCACGGCGGGGAAGTTCTCCTTGCGCGCCCGCACGCAGATGACCCCGGACATCGCCGGCCCGAAGAGCCGCCCCGCCCGCTCGAAGAAGCGCGTCCACTTGAGCACGATTCCCGTCTCGAACGGCGGCAGGAAGAGCGCATCCCGCCACACCTCCGGCACGAACGAATGGTCGCGCAGCAGCTTTTCGATCTGGCCCGACGAATAGGGGTGCCCCTGCCCGAAGGGCGTGTTGTCGCGTTGCGCCCAGATGCCCCGCCGGCGCGGCACGACGAGGACGAGGTGCCCGCCCGGCGCCACCACCCGCCAGAGCTCGCGCATCAGCTCCTCGGCGTCCGAAATGTGCTCGAACGCATGGACGGCGACGACGAGATCGACCGCCGCGTCCGTCAGCGGCATTTCCAGGGGATCGCAGAGCACCGTGTGCGAGGGCCCCTCGCGCGGCCAGGCCGAGGCCCCCTGGCGCGCCGGCATGAAGGCGAGAATGCGCTCGGCTTCGGCCAGCGTGAAGCGCAGGTAGGGCGTTGCGAACCCCAGCCCCAGCACCCGCCGGCCCTTGACCGAGCCGGCGAGCGTCATCACCTGCTCGCGCACCAGCGTGCGCGAGATGCGCCCCAGCGGCGACTTGTAGTAGGCGATTAAGCGGGCGACATCGATGGCCATGGCGCGAGTCTGCCGCATGGACCCGCGCTTGTCACCATGCCCGTCGAGCCGCTAGCCTTTCCCGACAATCGAACGGAGCGCGCCATGACCCTCGTCGTCGACGTCTTTCCCGCCCGGCAGGACAATTTCGGCTATCTCGCCCACGACACAGCGACCGGCCGCACCGCCGCCATCGACGCGCCGGAAGCCGGGCCGATCCGGCAGGCCCTCGCCCATCGCGGCTGGAAGCTGACCGACATCCTCGTCACCCACCACCACGCCGACCACACCGAGGCGATCCCCGAGCTCAAGGCAGCGTTCGGGGCGACAGTCACCGGCCCGCGCGCCGAGCACGACAGGATCGCCGGACTCGATGCCCTCGTCGATCCCCGCGACGTGGTCAACCTCGGCGAAAGCCGCTTCGAGGTGATCGCGACGCCCGGCCACACGCTGGGGCATATCACCTGGTACGAGCGCGCCGGCGGGCATCTTTTTACCGGCGACGCGCTCTTTTCGCTCGGGTGCGGGCGCATGTTCGAGGGCACGCCAGGCCCCATGTGGGAGGGCCTTACCCGCCTGCGTGCGCTGCCCGACGCCACCCTCGTCTATTGCGGGCACGAATATACCGCATCCAACGCCCGCTTCGCCCTCTCCCTCGATCCGGAAAACGACGTGCTCCAGACCCGCGCTGCCGAGGTGACGGCGCTGCGCGAAGCCGGCAGGCCGACCATCCCGGCGACCCTCGGCGTCGAAAAGGCCGCCAACCCGTTCCTGCGCGCCGATGCGCCCCGCTTCGCCCGCCTCTACGGGCTCGAAGGCGCCGACCCCGCCGAGGTGTTCGCGGCCCTGCGCAAGGCCAAGGACGGTTTCTGATCCCTCGGAGGTAGTGGGAAGTCGCGTGCGGCCCCCTTCCCTTCTCCCCTTGTGGGAGAAGGTGCCCCGAAGGGGCGGATGAGGGGTCTGCGAGGTAGCGACAAGCACCGGCGATTGTGGCCGAACCCCTCACCCTGATTTTCCGCTGGACGCGGAAAATCTGTCCCTCTCCCACAAGGGGAGAGGGGAACCGCGCGCCGTTAACCACGCCGAGAGGTTCCCGGGCACTTCCACCCGATTCCCGTTGCAGCCGGGACGCCGATCACGACGTTATGGTCGTGAGGCCCGCCCTTTCCCGAGAACCGGGAGGATATGGTCCTCGATGCTGAGGTGGCGCGGCGATGTCGCACGAAGAACCCGAAGAGCGTACCGAGCCGGAATTCCGGCTGCCCGTGCCGGTCGAACCGCGCCAGCCGCGCCCTTCGCTTGCCCGCTCCTCGCCGGCCGCCGCCTTCCTCAGCCAGCTCCTGGCTGCCCGCTCGCGCCTCGAGCCGCAGAAGGAAATGCGCCGCGCCCCCGTCGACATCGCGCTCGACGCCTACGCCACCGGCTCGAAGATGACCGTGCGCCGCATGCCCAAGGGCTACCGCAAGACGCTGGTGATCTGAGGCTCACTGCCCCATCGACATGTCGCGCGTGGCGCTGGTGATCGACATGGTGAAGCCTGCCACCACGTCGATGGCGCTCATCACCAGCAAGAGGAAAAAGACCGAGCTCGACGCCGCCCCGACAAGCAGGAACTCGGCCAGGAAGAGCACGAAGACGATCATCGAGAGCATGTGCTCGACGATGGAGACGGTGCCGATCCGCGTCGACTTCAACAGCTCGAAGAACAACAGGATCAGCGAGCCGACGAGCAGCAGGTCCCCGAGCGAAACCGCCCAGGGCGTGCCCGAGACCATGGTGACGCTGAGGATGACGGTGTTCCAGCCGGCCGGATCGCCGGCAAGGAACAGGAACGCCACGACGTTGTAGACGAGGAACGGAATGATCAGCAGCGGCGGGATGAACGGCCCCTGCCGGCCCGCCCGCGCGCCCGGCGGCGGCACATAGACGTGTTCGCTCAAGGCGCTTCTCCCGTCCCGATTGGTCCGCGCAACATGCCAGAGAGCACCGGAAGCGGGAAGGGGGAAAGGGAGAGCAGCCCCAGCCTCACCCACCCACCGGATGTCATCCCGGCGAAAGCCGGGACCCAGTAAACGCCGCCGCTGATGCTTTGCCATCAAGCGACGAGCGCAGTCCCTGCGCGCGAACCGCAATGTCGGTGTGCACTGGGTCCCGGCTTTCGCCGGGATGACAGCCGGTGGGTAGGGCGCTTTGGTGCACAAACACAATGTGCGCCCCTGCTCCCTCAAGGAAGAAAGAGGCAGGTCGCGCTTGTG